>JAANMV010000192.1_pt1 | contig 75169 bp, 66 predicted proteins | sample 7279661 | NCBI WGS metagenome assembly JAANMV01 (sample SAMN14094540, study PRJNA606508) | bioreactor metagenome | isolation source: A lab-scale SPAN reactor treating ammonium-rich wastewater day 121 | place: Ireland: Galway | collected 2017-05-16 | reverse complement strand
CCGGGCGGATCACGACGAAAGTGCGTTCCCGGATCCGAGCCGCAGACGGATCATGATCCGCTTCCGGGCGGATCACGACGAAAGTGCGTTCCCGGATCCCATGATCCAGGCAAGTGGCCTGCGCATGCGCCGGGTCGTCGGGTGGATCACGGGCGTGAAGCGAAGGACCCGACCCGGGCACCGGCTCGGGAGTGGTGGCCCTGGCCGCGGCCCACGCGGGGGCTGCCCGGGTGCTGGCCTGCGATATCGACCCGGCCGCCAGGCAGGCATGTCGCCAGAATGCTGCCCGCAATGATCTCGAGCTCGTCGTCTGCGAGCAGCCTGAGCCCTGTGACCTGATCCTGGCCGCCGACCTGCTTTACGAGCCGGCCAACCGCCGCTGGCTGCAAGGGCGCGCAGAAGCTCTCGCTCGCGTGCAGCCGCGCGCCGGGATGGCTCTGGTCTTCAAGCACGCCATCCTGCACGAAGGCTCATCGGTCGTCGCAGGCACCAAGTACGTGCTGCGCACCGATGTCATGTACCGGAGCGCCACAGCGCCAGCACGTCCATCGTGATGGCCACCAGCTGGTGCACCACCACGCCGCCGTAAATGGAGCGGGTGCGCAGGGCCAGGGTGCCCAGCACCACGGCCCCTACGATGGCCGCCAGCGTCTCGGGCATGGGCTTACCGAAGTGAATCATGCAATAAGGGAGCGCCGCCACCAGCACGGCCGAGTCGCCGAAACGGCGCTCGAGCCCGAAGACGAGAAAGCCCCGGAAGAAGAACTCGACGGTCACGAACGTGAGCAGGTAGAACACCTCGAAGATGGCCCAATAGAGGGGGTATTCCAGGGCGTGGCGGTAGAAGGGATACATTTCCAGGAAGTTGTCGCGAGCAGAAGCCGCGATCAGAAAGGGCACCGCCCCCAGAAAGAGGGCCGCGTAGAGCCACAGGTGGGTGCCTCCGGCGGGTCGACGCAGGCCGAAGTCGGAGAGCTTCTTGCCCTGCATCCAGATGAGCAGGGCAGGTACGATGAGATAGCCCGTCCAGGTGGCAAGCGCCCACCACAGAAGCTGGAACAGCTCACGCTGGCCCTCGTTGGCTCCGGCATCGGGGAAATAGAGCGTAAAGTGTCGCGCCAGCCCGTAATACTGCATGAAGGTCAGGCTGAGGGCCGCCGGCAGCAGCACCAGCAGCACATCGCGAGGGATGCGGGGTCGCAGCTTCTCCAGCTCGGAGTCGTCCGGTTCCACGGCCAGCATACTGGCGCCGATTGGCCGCCCGGGGGGAAAAACCTGCCGGTCTGCGAACAGCCAGCGAGGCACCGACCCGAAACGCCCGGAGGAGGTGCCGAAGAGCCTGCCCGAATGAGCCGCAGATCGGAGGCGACCGCCTCCCGCTTGCTAAACCCAGCTCCGAAACATTTCAGCGACGACAGGAGCGGTCGACATTTCAAGGCGGGTCAGGAAACTCAGGAGGAAGCAATGGGAATCTCTCGGGTCGTGCTCTACAAACACGGGGTGGGCTACTTCGAGCGGGTCGAGGAGGTGGAGGGGAACGCCGAGATCCGGCTCAACTTCAAAGCCTCCGAAATGAACGACGTACTCAAGTCGCTCAGCCTGGAGGACGCCGATGGCGGCACCATCCAGTCGGTTTCCTACGATACCTCGAAACCCGTCGAGCAACTGCTGGCCGAGGTGGCCCTGAACATTCCCCCGCAGGGGGGCGCCGGGGCGCTGTTGGCCACCATTCGGGGAGCCGACGTCAGCCTCACGGTGGGCTCCAAGAAGCACGCCGGGCGCGTGGTGGGGCTGGAGCCCCTCAAGAAAGAGACCGAGTCCGGCGTGGTGCAGAGCCAGCGCCTGACTCTGCTCGACGAGGGAGGCACCCTGCTCAATTTCGACCTGGCCGAGGTCAGCGCTCTGACCTTCAAGGACGAGTCCATCAAGAAAGACCTGGCCTACTTCTTCGAGACCCTGATCCACAGCTACAAGCGGGACGCCAAGAACCTCGTCGTCTATGCGCGGGGCAGCGGCAAGCGCCGGGTCAATTTGCGCTACGTGGTCGAGACACCGGTGTGGAAAACCAGCTATCGCGTGCTCTTGTCAGAAGACGAGAAAGACAAGCCGTTCCTGGAGGGTTACGCCCTGGTGGACAACACCCAGGACGAGGATTGGAGCGATGTTCGGCTCTCTCTGGTGGCCGGCCTGCCGATCAGCTTCATCCACGACCTCTACACCCCGCGCTTCATCACGCGCAAGGAGATCGAAGTGCAGCGCGAGTCGGTGGCCGGGCCAGTCATGACCGAGGAGGCCATGTTCGGGGCCGGGGGCGGAGGCTTCTCAGCCTTCTCGGCCGAGGCCCCCATGGCCCTGGCCGAGATGGACTTCGGGGCTCCCGAAGAGACCATGCTGATGCGGGCTCACCTATCTCCGGCCAAGCCCAAGGCCCGCCGCGAGGCGGCCCGGCAGCGCGCGGCCGAGACCGTCACCCAGAGCGTGGGGGATCTCTTCGAGTACAGCATCAAGCACCCCGTCACCGTGAACCGCAACCAGTCTGCCCTGGTGCCCATCGTGGCCCACGACTTCGAGGGCCGCCGGGTGGTGCTCTACAACGCGGTCCAGCGGGCCGAGAACCCCTTCGCCGCCGTGGAGCTGAAGAACACCACCGGGCTGACCCTGGAGGGCGGCCCTCTGGTGGTCACCGAGGGCGAGACCTACGCCGGCGAGGCCATGCTCGACACGCTCAAACCCAACGACCGCCGCATCGTGCCCTACGCCGTCGACCTGGGGGTGCTGGTGGAGTCGGAGCACGGCTCCAAGGACGAGGACGCCACCATGATCAAGGTGGCTCACGGTCGCATGGAGCTGATCTCGGCCCGCCTGACCACCCGCGTGTACACCTTCAAGAACAAGGACAAGCGGCTCAAGCTCTGCTGGCTCGAGCATCCGATCAACCATGATGCCAGCCTCGTGGACACTCCCGATCCCGAGGAGACCACCCACAGCTACTACCGGTTCCTGGTGCGCCTGGCTCCCGAGCAGAATACCGAGTTCCGCGTCACCGAGCGCGTAGACCTCCACCAGGTCACGAACCTGCGCGACCTCTCCCGCTCGGCCCTGGAGTTCTACCTCTCCAAGAGCTACCTCACCCCCGCCCAGGAGGCCCAGTTGCGACCCCTGGTCGACCTGGCCGAGAGCTACCAGAAGCTATCCGTCAAGATGAGCCAGACCAGCCAGGAGATCATGCGCATCCAGAACGATCAAGGTCGTCTGCGCGAGAACCTCAAATCGCTGGGATCGAGCGCCGACGAGAACCGACTGCGCTCGCGCTACGTCGAGAAGCTGGAGTCGCAGGAGAACGAGGTGGAGACGCTCACCGAGCGGCTGCGCCGTCTCGACGAGCAGCGCCAGGAGCGCGAGAGCGAGCTGGCCGCAGCCATCGCCCGCATCGAGTTCGAAAGCCTGATCGGACAAAAGGATGAGCCTCCGGCCGTCGAAGAGCCGGAGCTTCCCTTCGAGGAAGAGGAAGCTGACGAAGAACAAGAGGAGGAGCAAGCATGACGACAACAACCCACCCCAGTCCCCAGAAGGTGATGCAGTACACCTTCGGATTCGCGGCCAGCCGGGCCCAGCATACGGCCATCGAGCTGGACCTGTTCACCCACGTGCACCAGGGGGCTCACGACGTAGCCACCCTGGCCCAGCGCTGCCAGGCCCAAGAGCGTGGGGTCAAGATGCTGGTTGAGGCGCTGGCCGCAATGGGCCTCCTGGTTTACGAGCAAGGCAAGATCGGCCTCACCCCTGACAGCGAGATGTTCCTGGTCAAGACCTCACCCGCCTACCTGGGAGTGGTGGCCACCCACATGGACCAGGCCGGCCCCCTCTGGGCCCAGTTGACCAATACCATTCGCACCGGCAAGGCGCCGGCCGGGGTGGAGTCGGATGAGAACGACGGCGAGTTCTTCGCCGAGCTGGTCCAGGGCCTGTTCGCCATGAACTGGCCGGCGGCTCAGATGGTGGCCCGCCACGTCGGCGAAGCCGGCCACGTGCTCGACGTGGGCGCCGGTAGCGGCGTCTGGAGCCTGGCCTTCGCCACCGCCAACCCGGCCTGCCGTCTGGTGGAGGTCGACCGCCAGAGCGTCATCGACAAGGCCGGTCGCCCCTTCGCCGAGAAGATGGGTGTGCTCGATCGGGTGGAGTTCCGGGCTGGCAACTTCCGCGAGGTCGACTTCGGCCAGGAGGCTTTCGACGTGGCCATTCTGGGCCACATCCTCCACAGCGAGGGGTGGAACCACTCGCCCAACCTGCTCAAGCGACTGCACCAGGCCCTCAAGCCGGGCGGCACGCTGGTGGTGGCCGAAATGATCCCTGACGAAGCGCGCAACCAGAACATGTTTGCCCTGTTCTTCGGACTCAACATGCTTGCCTGTACCGATGACGGCTGCGTCTTTACGCGCTCGGAGCTCGAGAAGATGGCCCGAGAGGCCGGCTTTGCCCGGGTGGACTGGCTCGAGGACGCGCCCGCCGCCTCGCCCCTGGCCCTGTTCAGGAAGGCCTGATGGAGCAGCGCCTCACGCTGATCACGCTGGGCGTGGAAGATCTGGCCCGCTCGCTTGCGTTCTACCGCGACGGGCTGGGCTGGCAACCCTCCTCGGCCTCGGCCGGGGACGTGGCCTTCTTCCAGCTCGGCGGCATCGCGCTGGGGCTCTATCCGCGCACCCTGCTGGGGGAAGACGCCGGGCTCGATCCGTCGGGCTCGGGCTTCCCCCGCTTCACGCTGGCCCACAACGTGCGAGGCAAGGCAGAGGTGGCCGAGCTGCTGGACCTGGCCGAGAAGGCCGGGGCGCGGGTGCTCAAACCGGCCCAGGATACCTTCTGGGGCGGCCACCACGGCTACTTTACCGACCCGGACGGCTTCGCCTGGGAAGTGGCCTGGAACCCGGGCTTTGCGCTGGACGAAGCGGGCAACGTTCAGCTGCCTTGACCACGCGAATCGACCGGGCTAATCATAGTCCGTGCAAATCAACATTCATGAAGCCAAAACCCATCTGTCGAGGCTGGTTGATCTGGCTGCAGGAGGCGAAGATATCATCATCGCCCGGGGAAACCTTACCCTTCACCGCCGAGCATGCTGCCGGCGTGGGCAGTCTCGCTCCTCTGCACCGGGACCCCTTCGACCGGGTGATGGTCGCTAAAGCCGCCCGCGAGCCACTGATCTTTCTGATTCACGGCCGGCAGGTGGCCGAGTATGGAGCGATGGTCCGCCTGGTCTGAGTCAGTGACCGATCTGCAACTCGTCTCGCATGGCCTTCATCAGGTCGAGACTGGTCACGATGCCTACCAGCTGCTCTTCGTCGTCGAGCACCATCAGGCGGTGGATGTGCTGCTCGATCATCAGGTCGACCAGCTCCATCAGGTCGCTGTCCTCGGTGGCAAAGTAAACGTAGGGTGACATGATCTTCCCCACCTCGACCGAAGCGTCCAGGCGCTCCACCGCCAGCGTCAGGGCGGTGCTCTCGTAGAAGGTGGGCGAAGAGCGCTCCTCGGGCGGGGGGATGCGAGCCCACGAGTGGGCCGCGTAGGCATTCACGTCGGTGACCGAGATCACCCCCACCAGCTTGTTCTCATCGTCGAGCACGGGAGCGCCCGAGATGCGATGGTGAGCCAAAAAGCGGGCCAGCTCGGCCACCGGCATGGTGGTGGGAACCGTCAGCACCTCGCGGCGCATGACATCGGCCACCGTGCGCCAGGTTCTCCGCATGGGGCGGTGCCGCGGGGCGACCGGAGGCTCCTCCCCTTCTTTCTCGGGAGGCGGAGGTGCCCCGCGCCCGGTCAAAACCATCTGCCTGTAGACGTCTCCCAACCGAAGCGGCGTGGGCGGACTGGCGGCATAGACCGGGTTCACCTGCAGCGGCGTTTCCCCGGGCCGCGACTGAATGGGCGGCAGGTGGGGCGATATCATACCAAAAGAGTACCGCTTTGCCAGGCTGGAGTCGATGACCTGGATCAGCTGCTATCCGGATACACTCATCCTGACAAACCGTGATGGTAGGCTCGACTCAATCGAGAAAGGGTCTTGACGACCATGCGTGCAATCTAGCTGATCCTCGCTCGGCCATCAGCGTGGACCCGGCCCTGGCGGGCCAAGAGCTCATGTCCCGGTGATCCCCGTCTATTCCCTGGGCTCGCAGCAACTGCCGGGCAGCCAGACGGCGGTATCCCCAGGAACCGGTGACCCGGGAGAACCGCTACGGCCATCACCCCGTTGCCCTGACCAGCAGGTGGTCCGGGGGGGCCACCTGCTCGATGCACTCGAGAGCGACCTGTTTGAGACCGGCGCAAAGGTGCAGGTGCAGCGCCCGGATGGCCCGGCTCTTGCGGGGGCTGAAGTAGCCCTGCTCCAGGAACCAGGCCGCATCAGCCTCCAGGCAGCCCAGAGCGAAAAGCACCCCCAGCGGAGCCTCGGGCCCCTGCTTCTCGGCCAGCACCCGCTCGGCGTGGGCGGTGCACAGGCGCAGAGCGTGCTCCTGGCACTCGCCCAGGGCCAGGAAGGGGTCCATCTTGCGGGCCAGACGCGTTCTCAGGCGTCGGGCCAGGCTGGCCATCAGGCGCTGCTCGCGAAAGCGCAGGGCGGAAAGGTGGAACTCACGCGAGGAGAGATGGTCGAGGTCGGTGCGGGCGGCCAGCACCGGGTTCACTGGCAGTTTGAGCAAAGCCAGCGCCCCCTTCCAGCCCTTGAGGCGCTTGAGCAGGTTGCGGGCCACCAGAAAGGAGAGCACCGTGTTGTCGCCCTCGAAGGTGCTGAAGATGCTGGTGTCGGCCAGCAGGTCTCCCAGACGGCTCTGGCTCAGGTAGCCGAAGGCCCCGCAGCACTCGCGACACAAGCGCAGGGTGTGGCCGGCGTTCCAGGTGGCGTAGGCCTTCAGGGCGGCGGCGAAGGTCTCCAGCTCAGCCTCCTGGCCCTGGCCGTAAAGCTCGATCAGGTGCTCTACCCCCGCCTCCACCGCCTCGGTCAGGGCCAGACGCGGGATGAGGCGCTTCTGGTGCATCTGGTAGTCGATCAGGGGTAGCTCGGGCTGCCCGGCCGGGCCAAACTGGCGTCGCCTGGCAGCGTGGCGGAGTGCCACCGTGAGACCTGCCCGGGAGGCCTCCACCGAGGCCGCCGCCAGGGTCATTCGTCCGCCCACCAGGTTGCTCAGCATGGTGAAGAAACGCCGGGTTGAATTGGGGATCGGGCTGGCATAGCGCCCCTCGGGCGAGACCGAGCCAAAGCGGTCGAGCAGGTTCTCGCGCGGCACGCGCACGTGCTCGAAGGCCAACCGGCCGTTGTCGACGCCGTTGAGGCCCATCTTGGGCCCGCAATCCTCGACCTGGATACCCGGCAAGAGCTTCCCCAGGCCGTCGCGCAGCAACACCAGCAAGGCGTGCACCCCGTGCTCCTCCCCTGCCGTCTCGAGCTGGGCGAAGACGATGGCAAAGCGCCCGGTCAGAGCGCTGCCGATATAGTCTTTCCAGGCCCCGCGGTGGGGGGTGTTGAGCTCGAAGGCCTGCTCTTGCGGGAGGTAGACGGCCCGCGTCTCCAGGCCGCGCACGTTGGAGCCGTGATCGGTCTCGGTCATCGCGAAGCAGCCGATCTGCTCCAGAGTAGAGGTGGTCTCGAGCCAGCTCAGGTGGCGCTCGGTGCCGAGCCGGGCGATGGTGCCCTGCACCAGGCCCACGTGCACCCCGAAGCGCACCATCAGCGAGAAGTCGAACTGGGCCAGGCAACGCACCAGGCGCAAAAGCTCCATCGAATCGCCGCCCTGCTCGGGAGGCAGGCCCAGGCGACCCAGCCCCAGAGAAGCCAGATGGCGGCACCACTCCTGCACCGCCTGACGATGCCCGGCCACCGTCTCGCCCGTGTAGCGCTCGAGGGGAGGGCGCCCGAGCAGCTCGAGGTATTCCAGGCGGCCCGGACTGGCCACTTTCACAGCCAGGCCTGCACCGGAGCGTGCACCGACAGGCACCGAAGCACGTCGCTGGCAGACACGATGCCCACCAGGTGGCCGTGGCGGTCGAGCACCGGCAGGCAGCCGACCTGGTGCTCGGCCATCAGGCTGGCAGCGGTCAGGATGGGCGTATCGCGGGCCGCAGTCCAGAGCTTGCGAGTCATGGCCCTGTCCACCCTGGTCTCGGAGAGCGAGCCCCTGCGCACGAAACGCAACACGTCGCGGTCGGACAAGATCCCTACCAGCTTGCGACCCTCCACCACGGGAAGATGTCGGAAGCCATGCTGGCTCATCCTCGTCATGGCCTCGGCCAGCGAGAGGTCCGGTGGCACGGTGAGAGGGTCTTCAGTCATGATGTCGCCCACGTCCTGAGCCGGCTTGCACACCGGCGGCAGGGACTGGGACTGGCCCTGAGCCCAGGCGGGGTCAAAGCTCTCCAGCAACATATCCGGGGTCAACCAGCTGAGCGCCATGGCCAAACTTTCGGGCGAAGGAGCCGGGGAGCCTGCCGGGAAGACTCTGCGTGATGAGTCTTTTTGTGCTGGTCGATGGGGTGCTCTACCGCTCGCGCCCCGTCCCTGACAACGCCGGCCGCACGTGGGAGCCGGCCTTCCCCCAGGAGTTCGATCAGCCTTCCATGCCCCCGACGCCCCCCTCCAAGGAGGCTACCAGCTCGACTCCCCGACCACCCCCTCCGCCGCCTCCGAGCGGGAAGGCCCCCCCGCAACAGCTGGCGACTCCGGTCCCGGCCGGCCTCATCGAGCTGTGGCAACTGGCCGTCCCCCCTCCCAAGGCGCCTCCCAGCGGCAACTCGGAGATCGTGGCCGTGGCTCCTTTCCGAGCGCGCGGCCATATGCCCCGCATCCCCTTCCATCCCCCCGAGCCCGGGCAGGTGGAGCCGGTCGATCCCGATTCGCGCCGGGCCTGGGGCAGCCCGGACAAACCCGTGGTGGTGGAGAGCGTGATGACCTGCCCGGTCGACTGCATCACCAGCCAGGCCAGCCAGCACGAAGCCCAGCAGGCCCTCGAGAACGGACACTATCACCACCTGCCGGTGGTGGACGAGCAGCACCGCCTGGTCGGGATCCTCTCCGACCGCGACTTGCTCGCGGCCGCCCCGGGCGATCCGCTCACCTCGATGATGACCACGCCGGTACTGGTGGCTTCCCCCTACACACCCCTGTCGCTCGCTTGCGAGGGTCTGTGGGTGCAGAAAGTGAGCTGCCTGCCGGTGGTTGACGGGAACTTCCGCCCCCTGGGCATCCTCACCGTGCAGGACGTGCTGCGCTACCTGGTACGCCACCCGCTGCGCCTCTATAGCGTCGAGTAAGCGGCTGGGGCGCTAGCACGAGTGAATGTCCCGGATCACAAGCGTTACTCCAGCTCGAAGAGGGCCTGCCCGCCCTGCACCGCCTCGCCCGGCTTGACCAGCACCGCTTTGAGCACGCCGGCGGCAGCCGCGGCCACGTTGGTCTCCATCTTCATGGCCTCCAGCACCAGCACCGGCTGGCCGCTTTCAACCTTCTGGCCGACCTCCACCAGCACTTTGACCACCACGCCGGCCACAGGGCTGCGGGCCACCTTCTCGGAGGAGCTGGAGGGAACGGCCGGCGGCGGGGGCGCGGCCGGAGTGGCGGCCAGCCCGAAGAAGCCGGGGGGAGGGGTGGGCTCGGGCTCGGAGGCTTCCACCTCCACCTCGTAGACCCGGTTCTCGATGGTGATGCGAAGCTTCATCGCGGCGTCCTTTCGTGCATGACTTCGAGGCGGTGCGAGGCCTGAAGCGTGACCCGACCCTGAGTGGCCCAGCTCCTGGAGCCCAGCAGCCGGACCTGGCGGATGGGCGTGCGCTTGCCCAGGTAGGCGGCCACGGCCGCCGCCAGGACGACCAGGTCGTTCTCGTCGATCGGCTCATGCAGCTCGCTGACGATGCTCTCCAGGCGCTCGATGCGGTGACCGAGCGCGTGCACCTCGGCGCGCAGCTCCTTGAGCTCGTTAAGGATTTCCTCGTTCACAGCGGGATCAACCCGTGTTTCTTGGCCGGTCGCACCCCGCGCTTGGTCACGAGGTACTCCAGCGAGCGGGCCAGCGCCTCGCGGGTGTTGGCCGGCTCGATCACGTCGTCCACCAATCGGCGCCCGGCCGCCACGTAGGGGTTGGAGAAGGCCTGGCGGTATTCCTCGATCAGCTCGGCGCGTTTGGCGACCGGATCCTCGGCCGCCTTGATCTCGCGCCGAAAGACGATCTCGGCCGCTCCTTCGGCGCCCATCACGGCCACCTCGGCCGTGGGCCAGGCGAAGACCCGGTCAGCCCCGAGATCGCGGGCGCACATGGCCAGGTAGGCACCGCCGTAGGCTTTGCGCAGGATGACGGTCAGCTTGGGCACGGTCGTGGCCGAGTAGGCGAACAGCAGCTTGGCCCCGTGGCGGATGATCCCCTGGTGCTCTTGCTGCACGCCCGGCAAAAAGCCCGGCACGTCCACGAAAGTGACCAGGGGGATGTTGAAGGCGTTGCAGAAGCGCACGAAGCGACTGGCTTTGACGCTGGCGTTGATGTCCAGCACACCGGCCAGATAGCTCGGCTGGTTGGCCACCAGGCCCACCGTGCGGCCCAGGATGCGACCGAAGCCGATCACGATGTTGGGAGCGTAGCCGGCCTGCACCTCCAGAAAATCCCCCGCATCCACCACGCGGGCCAGGATCTGGCGCACATCGTAGCCCTGCTTGGCGTCCTTGGGAAGGATGTCGTTGAGGGCCGGGTCAGGCTCGACCCGGCCGTCGGTCTCAAGCTGGGGCGGGTCCTCGAGGTTATTGGAGGGCAGGAAGCTGAGCAGCTTCTGGCAGAGCAAGATGGCCTGGCGGTCGTCCTCGGCCACGAAGTGCACCACGCCCGACTTTTGCATGTGGGCCTCGGGGCCGCCGAGCTCCTCGGCCGTGACCGTCTCGTGGGTGACCTGCTTGATCACGTCCGGGCCGGTGATGAACATCTGGGCCTGGCGGGTCTGGATGACGAAGTCGGTCAGGGCCGGGCTGTAAGCAGCTCCCCCGGCGCAGGGCCCGCAGATGAGCGCAATCTGGGGCACGGCGCCGCTCAGCTCGACGTTGAGAAAGAAGACCTTGCCGTAACCGGAGAGCGAGTCGATGCCCTCCTGCACCCGGGCTCCGCCCGAGTCGTTGACAAAGACGAAGGGCGAGCCGGTGTTGAGGGACTGCTGCATGATGTCGGCGATCTTCTGGCAGTGGAGCTCGCCGGCCGAGCCGCCGGCCACGGTGAAGTCCTGGCTGGCCAGGTGGACGAGCCGCCCCCCGATGGAAGCGGCCCCGGTGACCACGCCGTCGGCCGGCATGGGCTTTCCCTCCATGCCGAACAGGGTGGCCCGATGCTGGGCGAACATCCCCAGCTCTTGAAAGCTGCCCGGGTCCACCAGCGCCTCGACCCGCTCGCGGGCGGTCAGCTTGCCCTGGGCGCGCTGCTTGTCGAGGCGGTCGGCCCCGCCTCCCAGCTCGACCTCGGCACGTTTCTTGTGTAGAAGCTCGATCTTTTCTTTCATGCGGGTGTCACCGTGACCTTGTGAGATTTGCCGTCGTGGATCACCGTATACTGGATCGGGTTGCGAATCGGCTGCGGCCCCTCAGCGGGACCGGGAGCGCGCCCCAGGTTCTTGGGACCCTCGTGGCGGTGCTGGAAGAACTTGGGAGCCACCTGCGGGAACATGGCCGCCGTGAGCACATCCTCGTCGCTGCCGTTGCAGCCCGTCAGCTCGAGCGCCGAGGCGCGCAGGCGGTCCCACTCGGGCTCGAGCGTGTCGGCCGGACGGCAGGTGATGGGGGGCTTGCCCGCCTTCTCGTGGGCCAGCTTGATCACCTCGCCGTCGCGTGGCCCGATGGTCTCGCCGTAGTAACCCAGCATCAGGTCCGCGAACTCGCCCGTCAGCACTTTGTAGCGGCCCATCATCACGTTGAAGACCGCCTGGGTGCCCACGATCTGGCTCGAGGGCGTGACCAGCGGCGGGAAGCCGGCCACCTCGCGCACCCGGGGCACCTCCTCGAGCACCTCCTTCATCTTGCCGGCGGCGCCCTGCTGCTTGAGCTGACTCTCCATGTTGGAGATCATCCCGCCCGGGATCTGGCTGTCGAAGATCTCAGTGTCCACCCCGGTGATGTTGGACAGGAACTCGCCGTAGCGCGGCCGTACTTTGGCGAAGTGGTCGCGAATCTTGAGCAGGCGGGCCTTGTCCAGGCGGGTGCTGTAACCGGTCCCCTCCAGCATCTCGACCAGGCTCTCGGTGGGGTTGTGCCCCGGGCCCAGGCTGAGCGAGCTGATGGCCGTGTCCACCACGTCGGCTCCGGCCTCGATGGCCTTCATCAGGCTCACCAGAGTCACCCCGGTGGTGGCGTGAACGTGCACGTGCACCGGCATCTTCTCGCCGCAGGCGGCCTTGATGCCGGCCACGATGTCGCTGGCCGGCTGGGGCTTGAGCAGAGCCGCCATATCCTTGATGCAGATGGAGTCGCAGCCCATGTCGACCAGCTTCTTGGCCATGTCTACGAAGCCCTGAACGGTATGAAGCGGGCTCACGGTGTAACAGATGGTGCCCTGAGCGTGCTTGCCAGTGCGCCTGACGGCCGCGATAGGCCGCTCGAGGTTGCGCAGGTCGTTGAGGGCGTCGAAGACGCGAAAGACGTCCATGCCGTTCTCGGCCGACTTCTCCACGAAGCGGTCCACGACCATGTCCTGGTAGTGGCGATAGCCAAGCAGGTTCTGGCCCCTCAGCAGCATCTGCAGCCGGCTGTTGGGCAGGAGCTTTCGGAAGGTGCGCAGCCGCTCCCAGGGGTCCTCGTTCAGAAAGCGGATGCAGGCGTCATAGGTGGCGCCGCCCCAGCACTCCAGCGACCAGAAGCCCGCCTTGTCCAGGTCTTCCAGGGCCGGCAGCATATCCTCCATGGCCATGCGGGTGGCCATCAAGCTCTGGTGGGCGTCGCGCAGGACCAGCTCGGTTACTTCAATCGTCTTCATGCATTCGTTCCGTCCGGTGAGATGGGCTTTCCCCTTTGCGAGCAGCTCGGGTCAGTCCTTCGCAGGATACCCACCGGACGGGGCAGCCGAAATGACCTTGATCATTCGGCTCGCAGGAGTCACCGTTTCCACCAGACCATCGCCGGCAGCGCCTGCAAGGTGGCCGGAACATCCAGGATGAGGACGCCTTTGCGGCTCAGCAGGGCGAGCTTCGACTCGTCCGGGCTGAGCTTCGGCATGGTGGCATAGGGCAACTCGAGCAGCGTGGTGTATGTCTTCACGTCGTAGAAGCCGACTGGACCTCCGTAGCCGAGAGCGGTGTAGGCCAGCCGGCTCTTCCCGAGGATCAGGGATTCAGCGTTCACGGTCCCGAGCAACGTCCCGTCAGAGCGGTAGAACTCTGTCTTGCCTTCCTTGTTGACGGCGAACCCGTCGTCGGTCCAGCTGTGGAAGACGTTCTCGCCGCTCCAGACGACCGTGCCGTCCTGTCGCTTGACCTGGAAGGGCACCTCGGTCGTTCGCACCAACTGCCCGTCGGGCGAGGTAAGGGCCGGCTCGTAAGAGTCAGACTCCTCTTCGACGAGGTCCAGTTTTGAGCTCTGGATGCGGGCAAAGTGTTGCTTCTTCAGGGGATCGCCATAGGTGACCGTAGGCTGACCCTTCACGCGGCTGCCCAGGCTGATCAGCTCCCCCGCGCGTGCAGCGATTTTCTCGCCGCTCGCGACATTGAAGCTGGCCAGGAACTTGCCGTCCGCCTTGACCACGGCGCCGTCCGAGGTCCAGTCGACCTGGACGGCGTGGCTCGTGAGCCAGTTCCACTTGCGGACCAGCTTCCCCGAGCGCGCCTCGAAGATCCGAACCCACGGGTCGAGCTTGCTCCTGCCGTGCGAGGCCGACGAGATCATCAGGTAACGCCCGTCCGGCGAGAAGCTCGGCTGATAGCTCCCCTCCTCAGGACCCTTCGGGCCCTGGAATTCCCACAGCCGCTGGCCCCTCCTCCAGTCATGCACCTGCACAGCGCAGGGATAGCTGGCGATCGCCAGCAACTGATCCTGGGGGTCGAGCTCGGCCGTGTACAACCTCCGAATCGAAAAAGCCTGCGTCTTCATGGTCTCAAGATCGTGCACCCAGAGGTGCTCGTCGTCCTGGGCCAGGATCCGCTGGCCGGTCTGGCTCCAATCCAGGAAGGCCTCCCCCTCCCGGACCGGCTGGGGAAACTGCGGGGTGGGCTCAGCCAGCGCAAGAGCGGCCAGGAGAAGCAGGAGGACCGCGATTCGCAGCGGGTGGAGCTTGCGCTCCGGCTCAAATTGTCTGGAGGAGGGGGTGAAGAATGTGAACATGGCGCGTGCTGGTTTGACAGTCGGCTTTCCCGGACCTTTGCCGGGGCTCGTCTTAAGAGCAGGCAGGCAGGCGCTGCCTCCATCTCGCTCGAAATGCCCGGCCTATGGACGATGCCACCCTTGAAGCGCTGATCAGCGCCCTTTCGATGAGCCCCGACAACAAGATTCTGCGCGTGCAGGTGGTGCGCGAGCTATTGCGCTCGCGCCGCTGGCTGAAGGCCGAAGAGCTGGCCCAACCCCTGCTGGAGAGCAACGAGAAGGCGCTGGCCCTGCTGGCCTCGGCTCGGGGAGCGCTCGAGCGAGGCGACCGGACCGAAGCCGGGCGTTTCTATCGCCAGGCTCTCGAGCTCGACCGCGCCCTGGTGGACGAGGCTCTGGAGGCCGAGTTGGAGGTGGACGATCAGCCCGTGCGCCTGAGCATCCACGTGGTCGAGGAGGAAAGCGCTCCGAGCCACGACCGACGCGAGCGCATCACCTTCCAGGACGTGGGCGGGATGGAAGCCCTCAAGGAGCAGGTACGGCTCAATATCCTCTATCCGCTGCAAAAGCCCGAGATTTACGCCGCTTACGGCAAGAAGGTGGGCGGGGGGATCTTGATGTTCGGCCCCCCGGGCTGCGGAAAAACCTACCTTTCCCGGGCCACCGCCGGCGAGATCGGGGCCCACTTCTACACCCTGTCTTTAAACGACGTGGTCAGCATGTGGGTGGGCGAGACCGAGAAACACCTGGCGGCCCTGTTTGAGACGGCCCGCACCAACGCGCCCTCGGTGATCTTCGTGGACGAGGTGGACGCGCTGGGCGGCAAGCGCAGCGACATGTGCGCCACGACCCGCCGCATGGTCTCGCAGCTTCTCATCGAGATGGACGGCATCGCGAGCAAGAACGAGAAAGTGCTCGTGCTGGGGGCCACCAACATGCCCTGGAACGTGGACGCGGCCCTCCGTCGCCCGGGGCGTTTCGACCGGGTGCTGTTCGTGCCTCCGCCCGATCTGAAAGCCCGCGAGGAGATCTTGAAGGTCTCCTCGCGCGGGCGCAAGCTCGAGAACGAGATGCCCTGGGTCGACCTGGCCAAAAAGACCGAGCTCTTCTCGGGCGCCGACCTGAACAACCTGGTCGAGCGGGCCACCGAGCGGGCCCTGTCCGACGCCCTGAAATCGGGCAACCTGCGCGACGTGACCCGGAGCGACTTTCTGGCCGCCCTGAAAGAGTGCCGGCCCTCCACCACCGAATGGCTGCGCCGCTCCAAAAACTACGTGGCTTTCGCCAACCAGGAGGGGCTCTACGATGACCTGGCCCGCTATCTGCAGGAGGTGCGATTGACATGATCGACCCCACCGGCATGGCTCGTGGACAGCTGCTTTACCAGCAGAGACACTATGATAGCGCTGCCTCCGAGTTTCTCAGGGTGCTTACCGAAGACCCCCAGAACGCGCGGGCCCAGGCCATGCTCAGCCTGTGCTCGATGCACCTCAAGCGGTGGAAGGAAGCCATCAAGGCTGCCCGCGAGGCCATCTCGCTCGACCCCAACGAGGTTCTCGCTCACCACGCCCTGGCCGTGATCATGCTCAACGCCAACCGGGTGGATGAGGCCGAGCAAGCGATCCGAAACGCCCTCGAGCTCGACCCGGAGGACTCGAGTCTGTGGCATGTTCTGGGCAGTTGCCAGGTGCATCGCCAGCGCTACCTGCCGGCCCTGGAGGCCGCCGAGCGGGGCCTTCAGCTCGACCCGGGCCATTCCGACTGCCGCAACCTGCGCTCGCTTTCCCTGATGAAGCTCGGACGGCTGGAAGCGGCCCGGGAGGGCCTGCGCGAGGAGCTGGCCGAGAACCCCGAAAACCCGGACACCCTCGCCAACATGGGCTTTGCGTGTCTGCACGGGCGCAAGCACCGCGAGGCCCTGGAGCATTTCAAGGCGGCCCTGCGCATCGATGCCGAGCACGAGTACGCCCGGGCCGGTCTCATGGAGGGCCTGCGGGCAAACTACCCGATTTACGGCCTGATCCTGCGCTTCTTCCTGTGGTTGTCGGGCTTTTCCCGGGAAGCCCAGCAAGCCATCTTGCTGGGAATGTGGCTGGGCGAGACGGCGCTGGTGCACCTGGCCCGGAAATACCCGGTGCTGCGCCCCATCGTGCGGCCCTTCATCATCGTCTACACAATGTTTGCCTATCTCACCTGGGTAGCCAAACCGCTGACCAACCTCATGCTGCGCTTCAATCGCTACGGCAAGCTGGTGCTCAACAAGGACGAGATCGATCAGAGCACACTGGTGGCGGGCTGCCTGGGCCTCTCGGGAGCCTTCTTCGGCCTCTACTTACTCTCGGGACCCCTGGCCTTCTTGACCTCCATCTTCTTGCTCACCCTGGTGGTTCCGCTCTCGGCCATCCACGACTGCCCCGAAGGCACGCCCCGCAGCCTCATGGCGAAAGTCGCCGGAGCCCTGGCCGTGATCGGCTCGCTGGGGTTACTTCTCTTGCTGGCCGGAAACACGACCGGGTTCCGCTTCCTCAGCATCTACTTCCAGCTGCTGGTGCCGTGCCAGTTCCTGATCATGCACCTGACCACCACCGAGCCCGAGAAGGGGCACGACTGAACTCCCCACGATCTTCGATGAGACACAGTCGAATCGCCTGAATCGCTCCAGCCTGACGCCCTGGCCTCGATGCCTTAAGAGAACCTGCGCACCGTCCGGTAAACAACCTGGTAGACGAAGGCCAGGCCGAGCAGGCCCACGATGAAGACCACATCCCTCAGCTGCGTGGGGTCGCTCAACATCTGCCCCAGCATGGTAAGCAACGCCCCCAAACTGGCCAGCGCCGCCAGCGCCGACACCCAGTGGCGGCTGCCGGTCTGGCGCGCCAGCTTCACGTTGGCCACGTTGACCAGCGTGAACACCAGCAAGAACGAGGCGCTGGCCGCTCCCGAGAGGGCGCTCAGGTTGGCCGCATTGGCCACCACCAGGACCCACACGGTAAGCACCGCCAGGCCCATCGGCCGGCGTCCCCAGATCTCGCGGTCGAAGCGAAGCGGCATCTCGCCGTCCTCAGCCAGGATGGTCGGAATCTTGGACGCGCCGAACAACCCCGCATTAATGGCCGAGGCGGTGGCCAGAACTGCCCCGAGGGCGAGCACGACGCGACCCACGCCCCCCATGATCGCCTCGCCCGCGGCGGAGAGAACGTAATGCTGCGCCTTCTCGAGGTGCTCGAAATCCAGGTGGCCCAGCGTGACCACGATGATCCCCATGTAAAGCGCCACCGCCGTCAGGACGCTCCCGTAGTAGGCGAACGGCAGCGTGACACGCGGATTGTCGATCCGCTCGGAAGCGTTGGCGATCAACTCGAAGCCTTCGTAGCTCAGGAAGACCAGCATGCCGTTGGCTACGATGGCGGCCACCGGAACCCACTGGTCGGGACTGAGGCGCTCCGTGGTAAAACCGGGTGACAAGAGGCCCACGCCCACAAAGAGGAACAAGATCGAAAGCTTGCTGAGGTTGAAGAAGCCCTCCGAGCGATCCACGAGGTCGGGCCCGAAGAAGTTGACCAGAGCCATGACAAGGATCGCTCCCGACATCAAGAGGCGCTGATCGATAGCGGGTAAAAGGATGTGGGCGTAGGTCCCAAAGGCGCTCGCATACACGGCCAGCACGACGATGTAAGCAATCAGGAGCAGTGTGTTCAGAGACGCGGAGAGCAGCCCCCGCCCGAAGGCCTGGTTGATGAACACCACCGTGCCACCCTTGCTCGGATAGGTCATGGTCAGGCGCACGTAAGAGTAGGCAGTGAGAAGCGCGACCAGGCCGCCCACGAGAAACGAAAGTGGAGTCGCGCCGCGCGCCCCCGAGGCAGCCAGGCCCAGGGTCGCGAAGATCCCGCCACCGACGATTCCCCCGATGCCGATGGAGAAAGCTCCCAGAGGGCCGAGTGGCTCCAACTTCACAGGCATGGGAAGCTCAGGTTCCACACCCGGCCCAAGTTTCTTTCAGGACGAACGCGCCTGAGCGGACAGATGGGCACTGGGCAATCTGGGCCTCTGCCAATTCATTGAAGGCTCATCTGGTCTCGGACCTGCGCCGGCGTTTCGGCGGGTGTCCTTGCCTGGACCCTGTACCTAGTCCAATGCGAGGGCAATGAGCAAAGCCTGATTCACCCTGGACAGGCAGTCCTGTGGTAGGCTGCCAATCTGGATCGTGAGTTTGCTTCGATCAAGCGTCGTGACCTGATGACAGAGGGCCACGCTGTCCTGAGAGAGGCCAGCTGTTCCCTGACTGAGGAATACCACAGTCAGACCCCGCTGGGCCTGTCGGAGCGAAGTCGAGAGGGGAACCACGTTCACCGAACGCCAGGTAGGAACGTCGTTAAGAGCATTCCGAGATACGACCACGACGGGTCTTCGTCCCTGTTGCTCTGAACCGGAACGAGGGCTCAAATCTGCCCAGAAGACGTCTCCTCTACGCACCTTTATCATGATCGTCTCGAAGGAATTCGAGACTAGCTTCCTCCAGATCTGGGTTCAGATCAAACTCGGTGCCCGCCATCTCTCGGGCCCACTCGGTGAGCCTTGAGTCGATTGATTCCTTATGGAGCTGACAAAGATACGCTTCAATCGCTTCTCGAGCCAGGACGGTGGCCGGCCTCCCGGTCTGCTCGGCTGCCTCGCGCAAACGGCCGTGCAGACTGCCTGAAAGGGGTACATGAAGATTTTTGGCATCTTTCATGGCACGATTTTATGCCACGCTTGAGCTTGCTGTCAAACTTCATTCCGCATCTTGAATGCTGGGCGAGCCAGGATGCGGGTTACTCGGGGTTCACGCGAACGGCCATGGCAGGGATAGGGGCGGGACCTGGACTCATAGAATCGCGGGATCAGGGTGCCCAGCGGCACGGTCGACTTCTCGACGGAATGCGCTCGACCAGACTTGTGCCAGTCCGGGCGCGTCGAACCTCGCAGTCCAGTGCCTGCCATAATAAAGCAGGGCGCCAGGGACGGCCAGGGGAAATCCGGCGAGAAAAAACCTTCATCACGTAACGCTCAAAAACAGTAGTCAAAGATCCTGCAAAACCAGGTCGGGTACTCTTGGAGCATCCAATACGCTCCGGAGGCTCCCGTGCAGATCTCGATGATTCAAGCCCAGCTCAGCCCGCAGGTCTCGTTCTTTCCTCCTGTCTTCGGAGGGAGCCAGGCGGGGGCGCTCCAGGCCGGGACTCTGGCCGGGGGCGTGAGCGACCTCTACATCCCCTCGCCGCAGGTCCAGATGCTCCAGATGCTGATGGCCCTCTGCCAGCTCATGGCTGTGTGGCGCGGCACGGGCGAGGCAGGGATGGCGAGCCTTCCCCCGGGGACGATGCCGGTCAATGGCAACGCGAGCTCGGGAAGCTTCAAGGTGCTCCCCTACGACGGCCAGCGCACCGGTGGCGGAATGAACCCCGAGCAGATCCACATGACCCAGGTCTACGACCGCCGCTACAACCGTGGGGGCGCTCCACGCAGCGCCGATTGTGGCCCCACCTCTCTGGCCATGGGGCTGGAGGCGCTGGGCCTGAGTCCGCGAGGGACGGTGCAGGACAAGGTTGACGCTGCCCGGCTGGCCATGTTCCGGGGAGCGGACGCCTCCCGCGATGGCTACGATCTCGCTGGACGCAAGAGCCAGGCCGAGCACGGCACCTCCACCAACATCAGCGACTGGCGCCGCGGGGCGAAGGCGGCCGGAGCCCGAACCCGCGACGTGAGCAGCGTGGCCGACGTGGCCCGCGAGGTCAGCCAGGGGCACCCGGTCATGCTGGCCGGCCGCAACGCTGGCAACATTTATGGCCGCGGTCACGGGATCGACTTCAACGGCGGTCACGCCATCCTGATCTCGGGCTATGATCGGGCCAGCGGCACCTTCATCCTCAACGATCCACTCTCCCACGGCGGGCCCATCCGGGTGAGCCGCTCGCAGCTGGCAGCCTTTCTCTGGGACGGAGACGGGGGCGGGGTGGACGGGATCGCCTTGATGCGCTGAATGCGGGATGAGAATTCTTTCAGCCCGTCCGACTACGCTCAGCCCAGGATGATCCTCACCAACCTCGTCGGAGCAGACTGTCGTCCCAGCGCGGCCGGTAGCGAGCTTTTGTCGGACGCCACTGCGCTACAGAGCTGGGAAGAGTCTCACCGGCGCGCTCAAGCAGAAGTCGACCGCTACAATACCGAGATCCGCGACCTGGAGCCCTCCCTCCACCAGCTGCGCAAGGAAGTCCAGAGGAACCGGCACGATAGCCTGAAAGCGGTGAGCAAGCCCCTGCTCGCCGGCACTGTCGCCTGCGTGGCCCTGAGCAGCGGGTCCGAATGGGCACTGCTGGCCACCGGTGCCGTCGCCACCCTGATCGCAGTCCGAGAGGGGGTCAAAGCCTTCGACCATCTCGTGGCCAGGCGAGGTGAGCGCGAGGAGCGACTCAGTGAGCTCACGGACGACGTAGGCAGGCTCATGGCCCTGCACGGCCAGCGGGCTTCGGCGCAGTTCACGGTGCAGCACTGCGCCGGATTGGCCCAGGAGGCACGTGCGAAGTGCCAGAGCGAGCTGGAGGCGCTCGGCCAGGGCCCTCAAGCCGGCATTCAGGAGTGCTCCAAATACGTCCTTCTCGGCTCGGTTTTTCTGCGCAAGCGAGCAACGTAGTGCAGTTCCCTGAGGCTCATTCGGGGTGGGTGGGGAGGTCGCGGCAACCCCGGGCAGGCGGTGGGCCAGGGTCGAAAATGGCATGAGCTGAACCCGCATCGGACTTCAATCCTCCGCTTTCAAGGCGCAACTCCGCTTTTACCTTAGCAGCAAGGCCTGAAAATTCTCTGCCCCTTTGACAACGATCAATGCGCTCGGGTAACTCGACCGGTAGGCTATTCCCAAGTTCGTGCGGGGAGTAAGCCATGAGCAAGCCAGCGATCACCGAAAGTGTCATCAGGTGGGGCCAGTACGCCTGCGCCGCCGGGTGCCTGACTGGAAAGTCCGGCAATCTCAGCGTCAGAGACGGCGCTTTCATGCGCATCACAGCCAGCGGTTCCTTCCTGGGCAGCCTGCGGGACGAGGACGTGATCCGTTGCTCGCTTGGAGACGGACGCCCCGAGACCGGCAAGCCGTCCATGGAGTCAGAGATGCACCGGCTGCTTTACGAAAAGCTCCCCGATGCCGGCGCGGTTTTCCACTCCTCGCCGTTCTACAGCACCTTGCTCGCCTGCACGGGGGAGCCAATCCCCCTGGATCTGCTCCCCGAGACGATGGCCTACATCCGGGGCGTGGTCCGCATCCCGTATATCCACCCCGGCTCCGCCTCGCTGGCCCGGGCCACCGCCTCCAGACTCGGTCTCGGAGAGATGGGCTTGCTCGAAAATCACGGCGTCATCATGGCGGCCCGGTCCCTGGAAGAAGCGGTGGTGGGCGTGGAGACCTTCGAGATTCTGTGCCGAATGCTGGTCGTGGGGAGGGCTGCCGGGCTGAAGTTGCGGCAGTTGCCCCCTGGCACCCGGCCGGACTTTCTCGACCACCTGGCCCAGCTTCGAGTCGGGGGCCGACCGACCGTCTGCTCGAAGGCCTGACCGCGCCCGGCCTGCTCCTTGGACGAACTGGCAACATACAGGAAACGCCTGGCAACACGCATGTAACCTGCCCGGGTGCTGCCTGGGCTAAGCTCCGACCATGTTGAACAGCCTGCGCAACTTCGTGAGCACCCACATCGGTGCCAGCTCGGACTACCAGGGCGCCTCGACCGCCAGGAAGGCAGCCGTCGTGGGCGGGTGGGCCGCCCTGACCACCGGGGTCGGCGCCGCCATCGGAGCCGCCCGTGAAGCTCAGGACGTGGTCACCTACAGCCAGCAGCCTGTCTACGAGACCTACCGGGTCCAGACCGGCACCAGCTGGAGCTCGCACTGCACGATCCCCATGCCGGTCGGGGATATGACCATCTATCAGCCCGGTTGCTACTGGGAAGATCCGGTCTACACCACCTACCGGACGGACAGGGTCATCGGGCACGAGCAGGTCGCCCACCACACCGTGGGTTTCCCCAATACCGTGCTCCAGGGCGCATTGTTGGGCTTAGGTCTGGGCCTCGCGACCGGTGTCATCGGCCTGGTCGCCCACGAGATGATCAAGCGCTGATCCCAACGATCAATCACGGGTCGCGGGCCACCCGAAACCCGGATGGCTCCAGGCGCGAGGCGGCCAGGTTGTAGCTGCGCTGGCACGACTCGAGAAAGTCGGCGCTGCGGTGCTGCCAGCCCCCCCCGCGCAGCACCCGAAATTTTCTCCCGAACTCGTCGCAGCGCCAGCTCGAGCCAGGATAGGCGTCATACCACGAGTCGGTCCACTCCCAGGCGTTGCCGGCCATGTCCAGACAGCCAGAGGGCGAGGCGCCCTCGGGGTGGGCGTCTACCGGGGCCGGCCCCTCGGCGGCACACTGGCAGCGCGCCTGGTCGAAGGCATTGCCCCAGGGGAAACGACGGCCATCGGTGCCCCGGGCGGCCCGCTCCCACTCCGCCTCGTCGGGAAGTCGCAGCCCGGCCCAGTCGCAGTAGGCGCGAGCATCGAAATAGGAAAGATAGAGCGCCGGGGCCCGCTCGCCCCAGCGGTCGGCAGCCCGGGCCCAGGAATCGGGGGCGGGCCTTGCGGTGGCCTGGAGAAAGCTACGAAACTGCTGGTTGGTCACCTCGTGCTTGCCGATGTAGTAGGCGGGCAGCCTGACCTGGCGGGCGGGACGCTGATCCAGAGAGCCCGCGCCCGAGCCCATGAGGAAGCTGCCGGCCGGGACCAGCACCAGAATCGAGCCGTCGCGCTGGTGGACCAGTTCGCCCGACGGGTCGGCTGTCACCAGGCCGGGAAGCCAGGTCAAAAGGAGCAGGCCCAGGAGCGCAGCCGGAAACCCCCTTGACACGGTTTTCCGGCTGCGCGACGCCCAACACATTGTGCTAGAAGTCCGGCCGCCAAAAACATTTTGGGGGGTTTGCGGCCGGGCTTCTAGTGCCAGCCAGCCGAGTGGCCGGATCAGGGCTCACCTGCCTCGGGCTCGGGCTCCTCCTCGGGCTGGCCAGCAGCCCCCGTTTCAGGGGCCGGCTCCTCGGGAAACAGAGGGCCCTCCCAGCGGAGGATCTTCCAATCCAGGACAAAGATGGAGTACATGACCGGAACCAGCAGCAGCGTGACACAGGTGGCCACGGTCAACCCGCCGATCTGGGTGTAGCAAAGCGGCTCCCACAGGGGGCCGCCGCTGTGGACCAGGGGGAACATCGCGAAAACCGTGGCACCCACCGTGATGAGCACCGGGCGCAGCCGGGCCAGGCCCGCGTCGAGCAGGGCGTCCATGAAGCAGGCGCCCTCGGCCTGCATCTCCTCGATGTAATCGAACAGCACGATGATGTGACTCACGATCACGCCCACCAGGGCGGCAATGCCCAGGAAGGCCATGAACCCGAAGGGAGAATTCATCACCCACAGGGCGGCGATAGCTCCCACGAAGCCGAAGGGAATGCCCGCATAGACCAGCACGGGCTTGAGCGCGCTCTTGAACTGAAAGACCAGAGCCAGGAAGATCCCGGCCATGCTGATGGCCATCACCACTGCCAGCTCGGCAAAGCTTTTTTGCTGCTCCTCCTGCTCGCCGGCCACCTCCAGCTTGACCCCCGGGCCCAGGCGCGAGGCCAGCTCCTTCAGCTCGGGCTCGATGGCCCGGATGATCTCGGAAGGCAGATGGCCGGCCACCGGAAAGGCCCCCACCGTCAGGGCCCGCGCGAAGCGCCGGCGGCGGACCATCTGGGGCTCGAGCTTGAGCTCGACCAGGGCCACCTGGCCGAGCCGCACCTTCTGCTGACCCTGGCTGGAATAGACGTACAGGTTGCGAAGGTCGGAAAGCTGGGCCCGCTCGTCCATCCGCATTCGGGCCACCACCGGGATCTGGCGGTCCCCTTCGCGCAGCACCGTGACGGGGGTCCCGCTCAGGGCGGCGGCGGTTGACTGGGCCACGTCCAGATGGGTTACCCCGGCCAGGTTGGCCCGGTCGGAATCGGTTACGACCTCGAGCACCATCCCCTCCTCGCCCCAGTCGTCGCGCACCCGGGTGGCCAGGGGGCACTTTCTGAGCAGGCTCTTGACCTGCTCGGCCGCCGAGCGCAGCTGGTGCAGGTCCTGGCCGGTCAGACGCAGGGCCACCGGCACGCCGATCGGCTTGCCGGTCTCGAGCTGGCGCGCATCCACCTGCACCCCGGGAAAGGCCCGGTCGCTGCGGGCGCTGACGGCTTCGAGGAGCGGCACGGTGTCGCGCTTGTCCTCGACCTCAATGATGATCTGGGCATAGTAGAGCTGCTTGAGCTCGGGCTCCACCGAGAACCAGAAGCGAGGGCCCCCTCCTCCCAGGAAGGTGGTCATGTTCTTGAGCACCTTGCGCCCCAGGCGAGCCTCCAGCTCGCTGGCGGCCTCCCGCACCAGTTGCTCGGCCTTGAGGGCCTCGCGGTTGCTGCTCACCAGAGTGCGGTCCATGGGCAGTCGCAGCTCGAGATAGGACAGGTACTGCAGGTCCTTGGGGAAGAACTGGGTCTCGAGCTGCGCAAAGAGGCCCGCGCCCAGGACCAGAAGCAGGCCCGAGAGGGCCATCACCCGCCAGCGGTGGGTGACGCACCAGCGGGCCACCCCATAGTAGACCCGGGCGTAGCCGTGCTCGCGACGCTGGTGCACGGGAAGCTCGCGGGTGGGGCGCAACAGGTAGTAGCCCAGCAGGGGGATGAAGGTCATGGAGACCAGCCGCGAGGCGACCAGCGAGCAGGTGATGACTACCGGGAGGCTGTACAGAAACCGCCCCGTGTCGCCGCTCAAGAGCAGGAAGGGGAGATAAGCCACGATGTTGGTGATGGTGGCATAGAGGATGGCCGTGGCCAGGCGGGTTGGGCCCAGCCAGGCGGCGATGGCCGGGGGATGCCCACGCCCGAGCTCATTCTTGATGGCATCCCCGGCCACCACCGGGTCGTCCACCAACAGTCCCAGAGCCAGGATCAGGGCGGCGATGGAGACCTGCTGCAGGTCGATGCCGCAGACCGCCATGAAAAGAAACGTCATGGCCAATGTGATCGGGATGGCCAGCGCCATCACCAGGGCCGAGCGCCACTCCCAGAACCCGATCAGGCTGATCAGCACCACCAGCGCGATGGCTTCCAGCAGACAGCGCATGAAGAGGCTGATGTTCTCGGTCACCTGAAGCGGCTGATCGGAGGTGCGCCGGATGATCAGGTCAGGGGGAAGCTCGCGGCTGGCGGCCGCGAGCACCTCGTCCACCTCGCGGCCGAAGTCGCCGATCTTCTTGCCGGGCCGCATCTGCACCGTGAGCGTGATGGCCCGATTGCGGTGCCACAAACCTTTGTCGTCGCGCCAGGTGAAGAAGTTGAGGTAGGTGGCCGGGCTTTCGTAGGAGCGATCGATGCTGACCAGGTCGCGCAGGTAGACGGGGGAGCCCTTCTCCTGGGCGATGGCCACGTCGCCGATCTCTTTCTCGCTGCGGAACTCACCGGAGGGAGCCAGGGAAACCACGCTGCCCCCGCTCTGGGTCTCTCCCCCACCGGTTGCGATGTTCCTCGCGCCGAGCAGGTCAGCCAGGCCAGAAACGCTCATGCCGTAGCTGGCCAGGCGCTCCTGGCTGTAGACCAGGAAGATCCGCTCCTCCAGCACCCCGGCCCGCTCAACTTTGGTGGCGTCGGGAACGGTGCGCAGCCGGTCAGCCAGGGCCTCGGTCAACTGGTCGAGCTCGCGATAGCTGTATTTGTCGCCCGCCACCAGGGCAAGCTTCTCGCGCGTCTCGGAAGGTGAGCGGACCACGGCCGCCTCCCAGAGGTCGGGGTGCAGCTCCTCGAGCTTGAGCCGCTCCTGGGTAAAGGTGAGCAGATGCCGCAAGAGCGCCTCGTCGGACAGCTTGGAAAGACCATCCACAGCCACGTAACCGGGCCCGCCGAACACGCTCAGGTCGCTGGCCACGCCCCGGTCGCGGGTAAACGAGAGGAAGTCGGCCACCACCAGAGCGAGCAGGCGCTCGTCGGTCGACTCCGGGAAGCAGGCCACCAGCGTGAATCGGGCCGGGTCGGAAGCGGCCTTGCCCCGATGCTCGCGGATGGCCCGCTCGATGGCCTGAGAGCGCAGCTCGATCTCCTGGTCGGAGAGGGGGGGGCTGGCCACGGTCAGCATCAGGGCGGCCGTATCCCCGAAGTCTTTGACGAACTGGATCGGGCCCGCCCCGGCCGGGAGCTGCACCCCCTCGAGCTTCATTTTGACGTCATCGAACTGCTTGCCCGTGTCCTCGAGGTTCTCGTCGAGATCGAGGTAAACGATGCTGAGATTGGTGCGCGAGATGGACTCGACTTCGGTCACGTAGGTGTTCTGGGAGACCGCCTCCTCGACCGGTCTGCTTACCAGCTGCTCCACTCGCTCGGCCGAGTTGCCAGGCCAGGGGATCAGCGCCACGGCCCGCCGCACCGGGATGTCCGGGTCCTTGCGCTGAGGCATGGCCCGGAAGCCATACACCCCTCCCAGGATGGTGAAGATCAGCAGCACCCAGGCGATCTGTCGCTGCTCGACAAAAAACCGAGAGGAGTTGTGGGTGGATTTGATGAGCTCTTCGTCTGAGCGGCCGTGGCTCATCAGGGCTGCACCGTGACCTCTTCGCCGTCGGAGATCATGTTGGAGCCGGCGGCGATCACCTCGTCCCCGGGCTTCAGGCCCGAGACCACGATCATGCGGTCGCCGGTCGGGTCGCCGAGCTCCACCGGCCTCAAACGGGCGATGCTTCGCTCGCCCTGACGCTCGAGCACGTAGACCGAGAACTTGTCTCTTGCGTCCGGCCGGCGTACGATGGCCGCGATGGGGATGGTGAGGACGCTCCGGGCACCGCCGCCCAGGTAGAGAGAGGCGATCATGCCCACCTTCAGCTTCTGGTCCGGATTGCTCACCTTGACCTCGACTCGAAACACCCGGCTCTGCGGGTCGGCCTCGGGGTAGATGGTGCTGACCCGCCCCTCGAACTTCTCCCCGGGCAGCGACTGGGTGCCGATGGTCACGCTCTGGCCCAGCTTGAGCTCGGCCACCTCCAGGTCGGGAACCCCGAACGTGACGCGCACCTGGCTCACCTCGGCCACCTCAAAACCCGGTGCGCCCGGCGCGACCAGGGCCCCGACCTCAACGCTCCGGCTCAAGAGCACGCCATCCATGGGTGCTTTGAGCGAGGCGTCCATCTGGGCCAGCCGGGTCTGCTCCCACTGGGCCCGGGCCGAGTCGAGATCGGAGCTGGCCGCCTGGACTCCGGCCGCCGACCGGCGCTCCCTGGCCAGGCTGACCTCCAGCTGTCCGGCGGCTTGCTCCACCCGGCCCCGAGCCTGCTCGACCTGAGCCCTCCCCTGCTCCAGTCTCGACTGTGCCCCCTTGAGCTGCTCTTCGGCTTGAGCCAGGCGCACGCTGGCCTGCTGGTGATTGAAGCGCGCCTGGTCGAGATCCGGCTTGACCAGCGAGCCCGACTCGAACAGGCTCTGAGAGCGCTCGAGGTTGGTCCGGGCCAGCTCGGCAGCAGCGCGCGCCTCGCGCACGGACTCGCGAGCCTGGGCCAGGGTCGCCTGCAGCTCGCCCAGGGCTGAGCGCGCCTGGGCTTCAGCCCCACGGGCTTCAGTCAACTGCCCCCGGGCCAGGCGACTGCCTCCCCGGGCCTCTTCGATCTGGGCCCGAGCATCCTGCTCTTGAGCTTCGGCCCGGCCCACCTGGGCGCCGGCCTGCTCGAGGCGCGAGGAGAAGTCGATGGCTCTCAGGCTGCACAGCACCTCGCCCTTCTTCACCCGATCGCCCGGCTGAATCAGGCGCAGCTTTCCTTCTCGATCGCTCAGCCGGCGCACACTTTCCACGTAGCCGCCGGAATTGAAATTGATGACCACCCGGGTGGAAGGCTCGACGCTGGCGCTGTAGCGCTCGCCACCGGCCGAGCTGGTCCGCTCCTCAAGCTTCTCGACCTGCACCACCGTGGCGGTTTTGCCCGGGGACGGCTGGGGCGGGCCCGAGCAACCGCAGAGCCACAGAGCCAGCGCACAAAAGAAGACCCTTCTCACGGAGCACCACTTTCCGCGAGAGGCTGGCCCACTGCCCGCTCGAGCTCGGCCTCGGCGGTGGCGCAGTCGAGCAGCACCTTGCGATGCTCGCGTTGAGTGCGGGAGAGCTGGGCCTGGGCCTCGAGCACGTCCTTGAGCAGGGCAGCCTTGAGCAGAAAGCGGCTGGTGGCCACGCGCAGCCGCTCCTCGGCGGCCTGGCGGGCCACTCGAGCCGCGGCTTCTCCAGCCCTCAGCTCGTTCAGCCGGCGATACTTTGCGTTGACCTCCAGCACAACCTGATCGCAGGCCTCGGCCTGGGACCTTCGGGCTGCCTCCAGGCCAGCACTCTGAGCGGCCGCCTGGTGACCTCGCCGGCCCCAATCCCAGGGCTCCCACTCGGCCTGCAGACCGACCGAGATCACCTGATCGGGCAGAATGCCGCTGTTGGAGAAGTGCTGATATTGAAAGGCCAGGTTGACATCGGGAATCCAGTCGGCGGCCTTCAGGTCACGCTGCTGCTCGGCCTGCTGCACCCTGATGCCGGCCTGCCGAAGCTCGGGGCGTCCCAAGAGGGCTTTTTGCTGCAGGCTCTCGAGCGGCGGGCAGGACCTCTGAGCCACCAGCGGATCCGTCACCGAAAAACGCGTGGCGAGGTCTCGGCCCAGCAACAGATTGAGCTGCTCGCACCCGGTCAGCATCCCGTTCTCGAGCTGCAACACCTGGGCCTGGGCCTCCAGGCGGCGAGCCTGCACCTCCAGGAAGTCGGCCTTGAGGGCCACCTTCTCGCGGACGAACTCGCCCATCACCCGCTCGAGCTCGGTAAGAAACTCCACCCCGTCGCGGGCTGCCACCAGGCCACTCTGCGTATCGAGCAAGGCGTAGTAGGCCGAGCGCACCTCCAGAATGGTCTGCAGTCGCTGGAGATGCTCCTCCTCGCGGGCCACCTCCAGCTCGCCCTGCTGCAGGTCCACTCCCAGATTGAGCTTGTAGAGGCCCGTCAGAGGCTGGGCAACCTGGGCCTGATAGGTCGTGATCGCGCCGCTCAGTACGGCCACGACCGTATCCTGGGAGGGGATGGGCCCGATGCTGTAGGTGCCCAGGCTTCCCTGCTGAAACACGAAGCTCTGGTCCTCGAGCTGGCGCTGGTGGTTGGCCTGCAGGCTGAAGCTGGGCAGTCGCTGGGCCTCGGCCGCCTGGAGCAGATGGTCGTTTCGCTCCACCCCAAGGCGAGCGCTCTGGATCTTGCGGTTCCCCTGCAGGGCAAGCTGGATCGCCTGCTCCAGGGTCAGAACGCTCTCCTGAGCGGAGGCCGACGAAAGCAGCACAAGCACCAGCATCAAGAGCCGGAGCCGGCAAGTGGGAGTCAAAGTCGACCACCCCCTGGGCAAGAAAAATTGGAGTCGGGTTATCTGCCTGGCGGAAGAACTCCTGCTCACCAGTCGGCCCCGTGAGCCGACTTTTGCGACAAACAGCAACTGTCCGACTGCTTCCGCCGAAGCACTCGGGAATCGTGCGAGCAAGCCGGCCCGCCCCCCCTGGCCGGGCCACCTACCTACTTCAGAGTGCGCATGTAGGCCACGACGTCGGCCAGATCCTGATCGGTCAGAGCCGGATTGCCGCCTCGGGGCGGCATGTCGATGCCGGTGGTATTGGCTGTATCGGTGGGAGGACGGCCCTTGACGATGAAAGCCACCAGGTCCTCATCCTTCAACCCCATCATGGCGCTGCCCACCAGCGGCTTGCCCAGCCCCTCGACTCCTTTGCCGTCGGGGCCGTGGCAGGCGGTACAGGTGCCGTCGTAGACCGTCTTGCCTTTGGCCGCATCGGCGGCCACCGGAGCGGGCGACGAGGTCGCGGCGGTGGTGCCCGTCGCGGTGGGGGTCGAGGGGGTGTCGGTCGAGCTTGGCGGGCTCGAGCACCCTGCCGCCGCCAATGAGGCGGCCAGCAGCGATAAGATGAGCGTTTGTTTCACTGGCTTTCTCCTTCAATTTCCGCCCGAGCTTGCTCGAAACGGAGGATTCTTCCCCGATAGCGGGCGGCCAGAAGCTCGGCCTGGGGGGCCGAGCCGGTCGCCAGAAATCGGTATCCCATAGGGGTTTTCAGCCCCTCACAACGGACGTAGTAGGCCGAACGAGCGTCGATCCACTGCTGGCTCTCGGCGTCGTGCACCCAGGCCAGCTCACCCGGCCGCAGGCCGGGGGGCTCGAACAGCTCTCCCAGATCATCGAGCACCCGCACCTCCTCACCCAGCCGGGTGGCGGCGGCAAAACGGGGCTGGTCGACTATCATGCGGCAACGCGAGCATTCATCCTGCCCGTAGCGGATCTCGGGCGGGCCATTGGCGGGCGCGGCCGCGCAGCCGGTTAGCAACAAAGCGATCAACAAGAGCTTTCTCATGGTCAGTCACCTCACAAGATGCTGCGGCGTCGGAACACCGCGTAGGAAAGGCTGGCGGGCAGACAGGCCCAGAGCGCCAGGGCCCCCATGAACAGGGCCAGGGTGGCCGAGCCATAGGTGCGGGTGGCATACAGCCCGGCCGGACCGAGCGAATCGAGGCTGGAGCGCAGCGAGAAGATGCTGGCCATGCGGAAGGCCTCCAGCGGGTTGAGCAGGCTCAGGTGAAAGAGCTGCTGCGCCCCCAGGCGCATCCCCGAGGCCATTCCCAGCAAAGTCAGGTCGGCCAGGAAGGCCAGGCCGAGCCAGGTCACCACCGAGATCGCAAAAGCTGCCGAGGCGCGGCGCACCAGCACGGAGATGAGAAATCCCAGGCCCAGGCTGGCCACCGCCAGCATGGCGCTGAGCGCCAGCAGAGTAAGATAGAGCGTGCTCTGGGCCGCTCCCCCCCGCCAGGCCACCAGGCCGCCGCTGAGGGCGAACCCGAGCACCAGGCTACTCACCAGGGCCACCACCTGGCCGGCGAACTTACCCCAGAAGACCTCGAAGCGGCTCACCGGCTGGGCCATCAGGTAGGCCAGCGTGCCACGCTCGCGCTCACCGGCCATGCTCAGAGTGCCGGCCGTAAGGCCCATCAGGGGCACGATCAGCAGCACCAGGTTGATCATGCTGGCAGTGGTGCGCCCGAATCCGGCCAGGCCCCCAAAGCCGGAGCCGAGCAGCGCGGCCGCCGCCAGGGCCGAGCTGAGCAGGGCGAAGGCGGCGGTGTAGAGCCAGAACCAGCGGTTCCGGGTGGCGTCTTTGATCTCTTTGGCCGCGATGGCCAGCACGATGCTCATTTCCATGACCGTCTCCTCATCTGTTGAGCGTTCCGTGCTGAAGGTTTTGCCCATCTGTTTGGGGCGCCTCCAGCACTTCACATTAAATCTCGAAATCGGTGACCACGATACCTGCCCGCGCCAGGGTCTGGATGGGGGAAGCCTTGCGGTCACCCGGCACCTCCACCCACAGCCCGGTGCCGTTACGCGAGGCCGCAAAGCCCGAGCGGACTAAGAGCTCCATCGCCTGCTCCAGGCTCTCGGATGGCATGCGCAGCTTCATGACCGTCTGCCAACCCTGCTGACCCACCATCTCGGCCGGCGTCGCGCTCAGGACCACCTTGCCGCGCTCCAGCACCACCACCCGATCGGCCAGAGCCAGCACCTCGTCGAGCCGGTGGCTGGTGAAGAGCATCGTCTTGCCCTGGCTGCGCAACTCGCCCAGCAGGTGCAAGAGCTCCTGGCGCCCCTGCAGATCCAGGTTGGAGGTGGGCTCATCCAGCAGCAGCAGGGGCGGATCCCCCAGCAGGGCCAGAGCCAGCGCCAACCTCTGCTTCATGCCCCCGGAGAGCTGACCCACTTTGCGCTCGGGACAGTGATCAAGCCCCACCCGCGCCAGCGCCTGGCCGGGATCGCGCACACCCCGCAGGGTGGCGTAGAGCTCCAGCGTCTCGGCCACGCTCAGGTCGTCATGAAAGCTCAGCTCCTGGGGCACGTAGCCCAGCAGAGCCCGGGCCTTCTTCCCCTGACGCTGGGCGTCGAACTCCCCGATGAGCAGCTTGCCCTCACAGGAGAGCAAGCCTAGAAGGCAGCGCATCAGGGTGGTCTTCCCGGCTCCGTTGGCGCCCCACAGAGCCACGGCCTGACCCGGCTCGACCTCCAGCGACACCGCATCCACGGCCGTCAGGCGGCCGAACTTCTTGGTCACCTTCTCGAGTTTCAGGACCGCGTTCATAGCCAGTACTCCTTTGGAACGATGAGTGGGTCGAACTTTGACCCGCAGGGCGACCAGGACCAGTAGCGCCAGGGCCGGCCAGGCCCACCCCAGCATCGTGGGACGGACCGGAGCGGGGGGTGGCAGCACCGGGGGGGCCAGGCTGGGAGCGGGGTCCTCCAGCTTGGGCTGAGGAGCCACCAGCGGGAAGAGGCGCGCCGCGCTGTCGAGCGCCATCTGCACCAGGGTGCCCTGAAACAGACGCAGGCTCGGATCGCGGGCCGCCAGGCTCTCAAACAGCTTCTGAGAGCGATAGGGCTGATCCCCCCGCCCGTCCCCGTCAAGATCACACCCGGAGTAGTCGCTCCAGTAGTTGCCCTCGAACGAGTTCCCCTGCTGCTGGCCTCCCCCTTCCAGGCGCACCTGCTCGGCATTCTCGTAGAACGAGTTGCCGGAGAGCAGGGCGCCTTTGACCGAGGGGAAGAGGGCCACTCCGGCGTCGTTGAAAGCAAGCACGTTGCCGGTAAATCGGAAGAATGATCCCGGCAGGGTGGGGGTGCTGTCCAGGAACAGGCCCACCTTGCTGTCCACCAGCACATTGCCGGTGGCCGTGACATCGTCGGCATCCTTGAAGCCCAGGGCATAGCCGGAGGCACCGCGGCAACCGGTGACCCGGTTGTCTTTGAGGTCGACCTGGCGCGAGTACATCGTGTAAATGCCCACCGAGTTGGCCTCCAGGACGTTGCCCTCCACCCGACTGCGGTCGCAATACATGAAGTGCACGCCATAGCGGCCGTTGGCAACGTGGTTGCCCCGGAAGGTGATGTCGGAGGAATACCAGGCCACCAGGTCGCGGCAGTCGCGGGCTCGATTGCCCTCGACCACCACGCCCTGGCTGTACCAGACCCGGATGCCATCACCCTTGCGGCCCAGCTCGAACTCGGGCTTGCTCTGGATGTCGTTGTCGCGCACCACCGAGTGGTCCGAGCGCGACACAACCACCCCGAAGAGCACCTCTCGGAAGCGGTTGCCCTCCACCAGGGCGCGGGGGGCGTTGAGGGTGACCCCGGAATGGTCCTGCTCGGGCTCCACCCCGCTGCCCCGGAGCTCGAAGCCGCGCACGGTGACGTCGGGGGCGTTCACGGTCAGAACCGTGCCCTTGCCGCCGCCGTCCAGCACGGGCATGTCGCGACCTTCCAGCACCAGGGCCCGGTCCACCACGAACTGGCCGCGGTAGTGGCCGGGCAGCACCACCACATGGTCAGAGGTCTTGAGAGCCTCGCGCAGCTCCGTCTCACTCGACACCAGCCGGGGCTCGGCCCAGACCGGCGCCAGAAGACAGAGGATGAGCAAGAGTGCTCTCACTTCGCGTTCACCCGCTTGCGGGCCTGAGACACCGCCCGGTAGGCCCGGCGGTGCAGGTAGAGACCGAAGATCACCAGCACCGAGGCGGCCATGGTCAGATACAGTCCTGGACCCCACTCGGCCAGGGTCACGAACTGGCCGATCTTACCTTCGCCCAGAATGGGAGGGGTGAACGGCTTGATGGCCTGGCCCAGGGCCGAGTGGGGATCGATGCTGTGGCCGTAGGTATACAGGATGTATTTCAAGTCAGCCAGGAAGAGAGCCGGGAAGATGATGGCGGGGAGAGCCAGCACGGCCGCCCAGCGGTTGTGCACCAGCACCGCCGCCAGCACCAGGCTGGCCATCACCACCACGGCCAGAAACGAGATCTGGCGCTCGATCTTCCCCCCCTCGTTGAGCGACGGCATGCCCAGGTAGTGGTTCAAACCGTCAATCTCTTCCACGTCTCCCTCGACGCGGTTGATGAAGAGCGTGGCCTTGAGACCCTGCGGATACTGCGGGGCCTTCATGGTCAGGCTCCAGTAGGGCACGAAGAGGGAGATGGTCAGCAGCAAGCTGGCCAGCATCAGCACCACCGTGGGCCACTCATAGTCGCTCATGGGGCGCAGCGTGCCATCAGGGAGCATCACTTTCAGGTCGGGGTCGATCGAGAGCCAGCGACTCATCTTTGGATTACCTCACATTCGGGGTCAGAAATTCCCCCCCCGAGTGGTCGTCTTACTTGCCCGCCACCGGCTGGGGCTCCACGAAGAAGTAGCCCACCATCTCCAGGTGCAGGGCCGAGCAGAACTCGGTGCAGTAGAAGGGGAAGACTCCCGGCTGGTCGGCCACGAACTCCACCGTCTGGTGCTCGCCCGGCTCCAGGCTCAGGTTGATGTTGTAGCCCCCCAGCGCGAAGCCGTGGGTGGCGTCGCGGGTGCGCTCGAGGCTGGTCAGGTGCCAGATGATCTTGTCACCCTGCTTGACGCGCACATGCTCGGGGGTGTAGTGGCTGCGAATGAGCGGCATCGAGATCTCGACGGTCTTGCCGTTTCGCTTGATGCCGGCCTGTTTGGGGCTGGTGACGGCCTTGGGATCCACCTGGTTGGTCTCGGGGTTGTAGCCCACCTCGGGGTAGACCTCGAAGGGCTTGAGCCGGTCGGCGCGGATCACCTGCACGTAGTGGGGCTCGGCGAAGCCGATCGGCATATCGTAGAGCAGCCGCATGCTCTCGCCGGTCTTGGACGAGTCCACCAGTTGGAAGTTCTGCGGCAGCAGCGGTCCGACATTGGCGAAGCGGTCGGTGGACCACTTGTTGAGGGCGATCACAAAGCCGTTGCCAGGAGTGGCGGTGTCGCCTTCGATGGAGGCGATGTGGCCGATGTTGTAGTGAACCGGCAACTTCTGGACCAGGGTCCAGGGGGGCTCGGGATTGAGCTTGTCATACTCGCCCCCCAGCGTCCAGCGGGCCACGGCCGAGTCGAGGAACATCGAGGTGTAGGCATAGCCTTTGTCGTCGTAGACCGTGTGCAGCGGTCCCAGGCCCAGCTCGACCTGAGCCTCTTTGGTGGAGTCAAGAGGCAAGATCGGGATGCCGAACGGGTCCTTCTGGTCGCTTCCAGCGGCCATCCCCTTGCGGATCTTGTCCACCGAGAAGATGGTCACGTGGGGGTCGAGCTTGCCGCCCACCACGGCGAACTCGCCGTTGGGAGTGACGTCCACCCCGTGCGGGCTCTTGGGCTCGGGGGTCAAAAACAGCAGGTTCTCGGCCACGGCCGTGGGCAGCTTGATGATGCGCATGCCGTTGACCGTCTCGGTCTTGCCGGCCTTGACCACCTGCTCGGCCTTCTTCCAGTCGATGATGTGCAAAAAGTCGGTATCGTTCTTGCTGGCCCCGGCCTCGAAGGGGGGATTGCCCGACTCGATGCCGCCGGTGGCCATCTCGGAGTTGAAGGAGTTGCAGAAGATCAGCCCATCGCTGGGGCCCTTGCCGGCGTCAGCCAGGTCCTGCCAGTAGGGCGGCAGCTCCATCTGAAAGGATTCCTCGGGAATCACCCGGCCCTTCATCGGGTCGAACTTCCAGAAGGTCATCAGGCCGCGGTACTTTTCCTTGTAGTCCTTGATGTCGGCGTACTCCCAGCCCACCGGGGTGGCGTACTGGGGGCCCTCGATGACGTACTCGGTGTTGGGGGTCACGAACGAGCCCCCGTGGTCGCTGATGGCATTGGGGTTCTTGACGATCTGCTTGGTCTCGAAGTCGCGCAGGTCGATCACGGCCAGGCGAGCATTGGCCTTGTCGTTGATGAAGAGGAACTTGCCGTCATAGCTGCCCTTGGTCTCAGACAAGCCGGGGTGATGGGTGTCTCCCCAGCTCAGCTCCTTGCCGGAGGGCATGTTGCCCTCCTTGAGCACCCTGGAGGGCCCGCCGCCGTAGCCGTAGCCCTGCCAGGGCTCGGGGGCGAAGACGGCGATGGTTTTCAAGAGTCGCATGGAGGGCACGCCGATGACGTGCACCTGGCCCGAATGTCCCCCCGAGCTGAAGATGAAGTAAGGGTCGAGTTTGCCGGTCGGCATGAACGTCTTGGCGGCAGCATACAGGTCGTCGGGAGTGAGCCCCCGCTCCTGAGCAACCTGCATCACTTCGGCCGGGAGGCCGCCCCCCGCCCCAGGGCTTGGAGTCGCACTCGGGCCCTGGGAGCAGCCGGCAGCCAGCAACATCAAGGCTAGAGCTGGATAGATTCGATTCACGAGGATATGAGCTCCCTTCGTTGTGTGGGACCAGCGTAACAGCCGGTCCGAGGCAGGAAATTGATCCAGGTCAAGGGTTGAGGGCCCATGGTCTGCCACAGCACGACCGCGAACGTGGTAACGGCTAGAAGCTGCAACAACCCTCCCAGGGCCATCACCTGGGACAGGCCGGCGGCCTGAGCTCCCAGTCGAAGGACCGCTCCGAGCTGCAGGCCCAGCAGAATGAGAGCCGGCCGGCCGGGGGAAGCGATGGCCCGCCTCTCCAGGGCGGGCACGATGCGCAGGGCCATGCCGGCCATCATGGTCAAGAGGAAGCCCGAAGCCAGGGTGTGCCGGGTCAGGCTTGGGGGCGCCTGCAGCACCGCCAGGAGGCAGGCCACCAGCAACCAGGCGTAGCTTGCGCGCAGATAGCTGCGCAGGTCCCAGGCCAGCCGGCCGGGGCGAAGAGCGGAGCGGAACACCCTCAGCCCGGCGCACTGCAGGGAGGCCGCCAGCAGCAAGAGGGCCGGTTGTTGGAGCAGCAGGCCGAGGTTCCACAGGATGGCGATGGTGGGGCGGGCCCAGCGGGGCACGGCCGGCTGACCGAGCAGGGCCGGGTGCATGCGCTGCCCCAGCCCCAGCACGAACAGGGTGGCAAAGCCCCACAGCACCAGATCGTAGCGCCCGGTGAGGATGCCCGCCAGCAGCCAGAGAGAGCCGCTCACCAGATAGGGGCCGTAGGGCCAGGACAGCCAGACCAGGGGCAGGCTGCCCAGGGCCAGGACCGTTCTTCCAGCCCAGACCGGCACGCCCAGCTCGGCGAAGGCCGAGAGCAGCACTCCCAGCGTGGTGAGCGCCAGGATCAGGGGAATCAGGGCCCGGGGGAAACGAGGGGTGCGCAGCATGGCCAGGGAGATGCCCTGGATGAAGAGCAGCATGAACCCGTAGACCTGAAAGGAGGCGTGGGCCACCAGGTGGGCCTGGAAGGCCCGGGCCGGCATCCAGCCGGCCAGTTGCACCAGCATCATGGCGCCGATCAGAGAGCCGAACAGGGTCAGGAAGACGAGCGAGATCTTGAGAAAGCGCCTGTGAAGTGTCACGCGGCCATCCTAGCAGGGGGCGAGCATCGGGGAGATGATCCAGGTCATCCGCGCATCCGGGCTGGTTCCGCCGCGCGTGTCTGACCCCGGTCACCGCAACCGGGCGCATTCGGGCTCAGACCCTGGGTGGGCCCGCATTTTTTCCAGCAGGAGCCCACCCCGACGGATTGAAACCGAATGAAACCACCAGCGCGACGACGTGGTCGCAAGCATTCGACGACAACGAGAAGAGCAGTGATGGACGCGCGGGAGTTTCGGCGCACCTACGAAGAGATGGAGCGGCTCGAGAACGAGCTGCTGCGCCGCACGTCGCAGGCAGAGAGCATGGCCCAGCTCGAGCAACTGTGCCGCGAGTTCGCACCGCACCTGCGCTCGTGGGAAGCCGAAGCGATCGCCGAGGACTACGAGCATCTCTCGATTCTGCAAGAGCGCCTGCGCAGAGCAGCGGACTGGCGGAAGGAGCGACTTGGAGAGGCTCTTTGACTCGTTGCTGCGAGCCCAGAGTGAGTTGAGTCGAGCCGGCATCGACTCGGCAGCCGTCGGTGGATTGGCTGTCGCCGCCTGGGGGCGGGCCCGAGCAACGCAGGACGTGGATCTCAAGGTCTTGCTGGATCGCAGCCAGGCTCAAACTTTGTTGGACTTGCTGGCCTCCAGCTACACCCTGCTCGTGGATCAGCCGCTGAGTGCGCTGCAGTCCGTCGGATTTATCTTTACCAAAGACTCGGACAACACCCGCGTGGACTTTCTGCTCGCTGACCTGGGTTTCGACCGGGAAGCCATCGCAAGAGCCGTGGAAGTCGAGGTCCAACCCGGGAAGAGAGCCAGGATCTGCAGTGCCGAGGACCTCGTCGTCTACAAGCTCATCTCAACACGAGCCCGGGATCACGAGGACGCCAGCTCGGTGGTGGCCCGGCAGCGAGGCCATTTGGACCAGGGCTATGTTGAGCGCTGGCTGCGGGAGTTCGAGCAGGCACTTGATGACTCTACGCTGGTTGCGACCTTTCGTGAAATGGTGCAACGAGCCAGTGCGTAGCCGCCGGTGGGCTCGTCATAGCGCTCGCTCCGTCCCTTCAGGATGGCGGGTCCCTGGCCACCAGTTTCGGGAGCAGCTCGCCCGCAGGCCCGGCCAGGAAGAAGTCGGCCGTGCTCGACAGGGGAGTGGGCTCGGTGTTGAGCTCGATGACCGTGGCCCCGTAGCCGGCGGCCACCCGCGGCAGCCTGTTGGCCGGCGCGACCAGCCCTGAGGTTCCCACCACCAGAAACACTTCGCTGCGCTCGGCGGCGTGAAAGCAGAGCGCCACCATGGTGGAGTCGAGTGCCTCTCCGAACCACACGATGTGCGGCCGCAGCCAGGCTCCGCACTCGCACTTGAGCTGCCCGGAGAAGTCACGGGGGTTTCCCTCGCGCGTGCAGCGGACGCGCCAGAGGTTGCCGTGAAGTTCCTCCACGTTCAGGCTGCCAGCCTTCTGGTGCAGGCCGTCGATGTTCTGGGTGATCAGCGTAAAGCTGCTCGAGCGCCGCTCGAGCTCGACCAGGGCCCGGTGGGCCGGGTTTGGCTCGCATCCCGCGACGACGCTCTGGCGCAACAGGTACCACTCCCAGACCAGCTCGGGGTTGGCCTCGAAAGCCTCCGCGCTGGCCAGCTCTTCCGGGCGATAGGACTTCCAGAGCCCTTCCTCCCCGCGAAACGTCGGCACGCCGCTCTCGGCCGAGACGCCGGCTCCGGTCAAGACCACGATGCGCCGGGCTTTATGCAACACGCGGCGGGCCTCGGCGAGGTCGGTCCTCAAGCTTGCGGGTCGGGGGTTAGATTGCTCACATGGCGGGGTTCTCTCACCGGGGGCCCTTTCCTAGCGGTGTGCTTGGTCATGCTTCATCCTCACCACTCTGGCAGCGAGGGCCCGGCTTGGACTCACCGCACCATCAACAAGATGCCCTTTTCCGCCTTCTTCTGGCCCTTGATACGAATCCATCGTGTAAAACCTGAGTCCGAGTGCTTCCGTGGGCCTGCCTCAATCTGGGAACCGGGGCTCAGCACCTCGAACTTGCCTGGCTCGGGCTCCCCGATGTAGACGTAGTGTACAGCCTTTCCCTTAGCCGCCTTCTTGACAACGTTCAAGAGCGAGTCGTTGGCGAATACTGCCTCCTTTGTAAGCGCAACCACGCCCAGGCGCTGCACGCTTCCGCCGGACAGGAGATAGACCGCGATCTTCTCTTCCGGCGCAGGCTTCGATTCTAATTGGCGACACTCGAGCAGATCGGGCACGGCTTCGCCAGCCATCGAGGGTAGAATGGCCACCAACAGCAGAAGGGCAACCCGAAGCAGAGTTCTCATGATATCCTCCGGCGAGTCTATGCGTCTCAGCGGCGGCGGTCCGCCACGATACCCAGTTGGACCTGCTCCAGGGCCCTGTTCACGAGCACAAGAGCCTTGGCGCGATGACCACCCTTGTCAGGCGTGGCCGCCTGCAGATTCTCGCGAGCCTGCTCCAGGTTCACCCTGGCGGCCTGCATGCGGGGCTGGTCTGCGGTGGCCCGCCCGGCCACGAAAGTGATGGCGAGGACGATAACGATGAGGAGTTTCTTCATGATGCGAGCTTCGAAGAGCCTCGCACGGTGCCCTTCCAGGCCGGTCACCCGGGAAGAAAGAATCCCCTCCCTCCGGCGACGAATGGAGGATGATGCGAAACTTGATCCTCCTCATCGGCGCAGCACTGGTGATCGGGTGTGGCTCGGCCCCCGTCCCCGAGAACTCCTCCTCTCCGAGTCCCGCCGCGCTCGAACAAGCCTCGCCCAAACCGGTCTCGAACGAGGCGACCGGACGAGCGGGGGGCGGGGCCGCCAAGAACCAGGAGCCGCTCAGCGATGACGCTCCTCCGGCAGCAGATTCCCAGCCTTCCGCGCCCTCCCAGAGCGCGTTGCCTCAGCCCACCACCAGCGCCACTCCGGCCCACCTGCGATGATCAAGCTGACGACGAGGCCACTCGCTCCAGCTCCTGCTCCACCCACTCCAGGGCGGCCATCATCTGGGGCAACCCCAGCGTGGTGATGGCCAGCAAGGCCACCTGGCGGATCTCTTCGGCCGAGATCCCCTCGGCCAGCGCCAGCCGGGTGTGAGCGTGCACGGCCCCCCGCAGGCGCGCTCCCACGGCGATGCCCAGGCGCGCCAGGCGACGGGCGCGATCATCGAGAGGGCCCGCCTGGCGCACCGACTGGCCCAGATTCTCGTAGGCCGCCAGCACCTCGGGATAGTGTTTGGCGAAGCTCTGGTAGCGCGGGGGCGGCTCGACTTCTTTCATGCGGGGCAGCCTCCACAGCTCACCTCCTCGGCCGGAGCCGGGGCAACCTGGTTCACCCGCGCAGGCTCGAGCCCGAGCCGGGCTACCTCCTCCCCCACCAGCCGGGCCGCCAGGCGCGTGGCCAGGGCGTAGAAGCTGCCCGGGGCCACGTAATCCACCCGTTCGGCCAGAAAGTCGAGCCAACGGCCGGCGTGGTCCTCCAGGAAGGAGGCGTAGGCCCGGGCCGTGATCTCGCGCGGCTCGTCCCAGCCCTGCTCCTCGGCATAGGCCTCCTTGATGAGCAGGTAGGCCAGAAACTCGAGCTCGGCCGCCATGTGATCGACCATGTCCTGGCGGGTATCCACCCCGAAAGCGCGGTAGAATCCGGCGATGTCAGCCAGCTCGATGGGCTTTCGGGTGGTGCGGTTCAAGCCGTACTCGGTCTCGTGGGGCGAGGCGGCCACCTGCGACTCGAACAACCGCAGGTAGAAGCCTTCATCCGGCTCCAGGGCGAGCAGCGCGTCCAACTCGGGTCGACGGCCCCGCAGGGCCTCGCCCAGGGCGACGACCCTCTCGCGCATCTCGCGGGTGGGGTAGCTGAGCGCCGCGGCCAGCAGGCGAAAGAGCTCGATCCGTTCGTTGATCATGGCACACCTTCCAGCACCAGGTCGGTCCACATGGCGTAGTGCTTGCGACCGCCTCGATTGCCCGCGTTCCCCTCCCAGACCGCAAAGGCCACCGGAGTGGTGCCGCGGAACTTGACGTCGGTGGGGTCCTTGGAAGCCAGGGGGGAAGCCAGAACGACCGTCCACTTGCCATCCTTGTGCACGCCTTTGGCCCGCGAGTCGTGATGGGTCTGGGTGGTCAGGGTGCCCCAGCCCACCGCCACCAGCTCCTCGCAGGGCTCCTTGCGGGCCACGTCGCTGATCGGGTTCTTGAGGTAGCGGGCGGGGTTGAACTCCAGGGCCCGGGCCAGGATGTCGCTGGCCTTCTTGCCCTTGGCCAGGGGGTAGAAGTCGTAGTAGTAGTTGGGATAAGCGTGCTCGACGTCGCGGTAGCCCTGCTCGATGTCGTCTTGCCAGATGGCCTTCCAGTGGACGATCTCGACCGGGTTGTCCTTGGCCCCCATGAAGGGCGAGGTCTTGCGATCTCCGTTAGCGGGAAACTGGACGGCCACCGCGTCGGTGAACTTGCCGCCGGCCTGGGCGGCGTCGCGGGTGGCGTCGTCCCATTCCAGGCGGATGGCCACCCACTTGCCGTTGTGGACCGCTTTGACCCGAATCTCCTTGAGAGTCGCCTTGTCCAGGAAGGGCTTGGCAATCGCCTGAGCGAGCAGGGGAACCTTGCTCTCGGCCGCCTGCGACCAGACAGCGGCAGCCGGGTCGAGCATCACCTCCACCTTGTCGGAAACCTTCTTGCCCTGAACCTGGGCCAGGGCGCTGGTGGACAGCAGCATTAAGAACAGGCAGAATATCTTCACGGCACTCACCTCAGGTAATGTTGTGGCGGTAGACCAGGTGCTGCTCGTCGCGGAACGGCCGCACCACGGTGGGCTCGGTGAAGGGCACGCGCACGGCCTCGGAGCCGTTCATCAGGTCGATGCCGACGACCGAATCCTTCTCGACCCGGAACTGCTTGAGGATCCGCTCGGTGCTGCCGAAGAGCATGAGGGCCCCGAGCAGCTCCTTATCATCTTTCGCCTTGCGGTAGGTCTGAACGGCCTCCTCCACCCGCGGGCCGAACATCTGGCGCAGATACCTGGGCGGCACGTGCACGGGCGGGATGTAGTAGACGTTGGGCTCCAGGCCGAACTGGGGATAGAGAGGCAGGGCCACCTTGCGCACGTGCACCAGGTAGTCGATAGGGTTGTCTTTCTGAGGTTTGTCGTGCTCGGAGAGATAGCCGGTGAGGCGGATCTTGCCGATGCACATGGTGACGCACTGGGGCTGCTGACCCTGCTCCACGAAGGGGTAGCAGGCGATGCATTTTTCGCTGGTGCGGGTGTGGTTGTTGAAGAAGGGGCGCTTGTAAGGGCAGCCCTTGATGCACTCGCGGTAGCCGCGACAGCGGCCCTGGTCGATCAGCACGATGCCGTCCTGAGGACGCTTGTAGGCAGCCTTGCGGGGACAGCTCCCCAGACAGCCGGGGTAGGTGCAGTGATTGCAGATACGGGGCAGGTAGAACATCCAGCTCAGATGCTCATTGGCGTGGTAGGCGCCGCCCTCCACCATGCCCAGGCAGTCGTCCTCGCCCACGTTGGGGCTGGCGTAGTCGATGTCCTCGGGCAGGTAGCCCAGCACCGGCTCGCCCTTCTCGGCCGCCTCGAACAGGGTCTTGCCGGCGTAGACGTCCCCCTTCCACTCCTGGGCCCCGAGCATGTCCAGAATCTTGACGTCCCAGCCCATCGGGAAGAAGCCGTAAGGCTTGGTCTCGACGTTGTTCCAGAGCATCACCTCCTGGCCCTTGCCCGAGGTCCAGGTGGTCTTGCAGGCGATGGTGCAGGTCTGACAGTCGATGCACTTGTTGAGGTCGAAGACGTAGGCGAACTGCTTCTCCGGCCGGTGCCCCTCGTAGGGGAAGGTCATGTCCCGCCCGATCTGCCAGTTGTAAACGGTCGGCATCTGCCTAAACCTCCTTGCTGAACTGACCGGCGAGATAGCGCTTCATGGCCGCGCTCTCGTAGGTCGGACGAAGTCCCAGGGCGGCCGGGCGCCACAGCTTCTCACCATCCACCCCGCCCGGCTCGGCCAGGGTGATCTTGACGAAGGACTCACGGGGAGCGCCGGTGGGGCAGTGGACGTCGGGCACGAAGCCCTGCCCGATGGTTTGCCCGTAGACGTCCTTGCGAATCAAGGAGTCGGTCATGTGGGTCGGCTTGATGTAGCCCCGGGTGCACGACTGGTGGCTGCCCTGCCGGAAGATGGACTGGTAGCCCGTCTCCTCCGACTTGGCCAGGTGGTCGGCGCGATTCTTGGCGGCCAGCACCGTGCCGTGGCAGGCACCATACATGTTGTGCCACATGCGGGTCACTCCGCGGGGCGTGCCCGGATAGTAGCGAGCCCGGCAGAGCAGCCTGGCCACCTCGGCCTCCTGGGGCCTTTCTTGCCAGCCATGGAAGGGGCGGTCGTGGGGGTCGGCGTCGACGTAGACGTAGTCGCCGTCCTGGATGCCCAGTTCGCGAGCGTCGAGCGGATTCATGTCGATGTAGGCCTCACCCACGTAGGGCTGACGCGGGTCGCGGCGGTACATGTCCGAGAAGGGCCCGAACAGCACGTCGATGATGTCGAGATCGACCGGGGTGGTATGCGAGCCGTGGCGATACTTGGGGGTGTGGAAGATGAAGCGATGTCCCGCAGCCATCAGCGGATGGCGGGTCTTCTTCAGCTCTTCCCAGGTCTTGACCACGTTGCGACCCTGGCGCACCTCGCCGGTGAGGTCTTTGGGATCGACCCCGTAGTCCCGCGGTCCTTTGGGCCGCAGCAGCGGGTGGGGCCCGCTGACGATCACGTTGGGCTCGTAGAAGGTGGAGTCGATCGGCTCGCGGTGCACGGGCAGGTTCTCGCCCGCGGCGATGAACTCGTCCTCGTCGCGGTAGAATTCCAGCCGCCCGCTGCGGGTGTACCAGGGCTTGCCCTCGTTGCCCTGCTCCCAGCCGGCGATTTTGGGATAGGTGCGCGAGAGCACCAGCGAGGGGGTGCCCTCCTGGGCCAGCTTGTGCAGGTCCTCGATCTTGTAGCCGCGGGTCTGGTTGCTGCGGTCGATGACGCGCTGCAGGTAGACCCCGATGTCCTTCTCGTTGACGAACTTCCACATGTCCGCAAAGCGTGGCTCCTCGGTCAGCTCGGCCAGTTTTCGGCCCACCCCGGCCGCCACGTCCAGGTCGCTGCGCGTGTCGAAGTTGCGCTTGAGTGGTGTGGCCGGGAAGACGTAGAGGAAGGGATTGGTGCAGGAGGCCGTCAGGTCGGGGTAGCGGAACTCGGCCCAGGAATCCACCGGGTAAACGATGTCCACATACTCGCACGAGAGCGTCCACCACCACTCGTTGCAGGCCACGAACTCGACCTTGGGCAGGGTGTTGAAGACCACCTCGTAGTGGCCTTTGATGTTGCCCACCAGCGAGTTGGAGTTGGAGAACATCACCGACTTGGTGGGGGTGGGCATGTGGGTCTTGCCGGTGATCATGGTCTTGCCCATCTTCAGGGGCTTGTCGCCGTGGTTGAAGTAGTGGGCCGACTCGGGCTTCCAGTACTGCTTGATGGCGATGTCGCCAGCCGGGTCGGTCTGCACCTGGAAGGGGTTCTCGTTGATGTAGGAGGGCAGGCCGTTGAACTGGGCGGCCCGGTAGTTTCCGGCGTAGGACCCGACGCTGCCGGTGAACTTGCCGATGTTGCCGGTCAGAGCGGCCACCAGGAAGATGAGCCGGTCCTTGAGATCGTTGTTGAAGAACTGGTTGGGACCCATGCCCACCGCCAGCAGCGACTCTCCCGAGTTCTTCGCCAGGGCCCGGGCCAGATCCAGAATGGCCTTCTTGGGGGCCCAGGTGATCTCGGAGACCACTTCGGGGGTATAGGTTCGGGCCATGGCTTCGATCTGCGCGAACACGGGTGTCACAGTGACGGTCTTGCCATCGGCCAGACGCACCTGGTAAGTGCCGCCCAGGGCCGGGCTCAGGCCGGAGCTGGCGAACTCCTTGCCGGACCAGTCGCGCGAGATGGCCGCGGCAGCCTTCTTCTTCTCGTCCCAGACCACGAAGTCGCCCCAGGCATCGCGCAGCTCTTGCTTGACCATGGGGGTCTCTTGCTCGAAGGGCCTGGGAGGCTTCTCGTCCTTGCCCAGCACTTTGAGGTAGTTCTTGAGCTCGAAGGGCTTGTAGTTCGGGAAGACCTCGGCGGCCCGCAGCAGCTTGCCGGTGTCCATGCGCACCAGCAGGGGAAGGTCGGTGTTGGCCTTCAGGTAGGCAGGGTCGTAGAGCTTCTCCTTCATCAGCACGTGAGCCAGGCCCAGGGCCAGGGCCGGGGTGGTGCCCGGGCGCACGATGATGACGTCGTCGCCCTTGCAGGCGGTGGCGCTGTACTCGCAGGCGATCACCACCACCCGGGTGCCCTTCATGCGAGCCTCGGTCAGCCAGTGGCTGTCGGGCATCTTGGTGGTGATCCAGTTCATGCCCCAGACCACCAGCAGCTTGGAGTGCTCGGCCGAGGACAGATCCCAGTCCAGCGTCTGCTGGCCGGTCACCATGGGGTGGCCAGGCGGAAGATCGGTGTGCCAGGAGTAGTTGTCAAAGCCCCTCGCCCCCACCGCGTCGTCGGGTCCGAGGCCGCGCAACTTGGCGTCGAGCAGGGCCATGGAGTTGGCCATCCGGTACTGGGCCATGATGCGGGTAGCGCCCAGCAGCGGCATGCCGCCGCGGAACTTGAGCACCTGCACGCCGGCGCCGCCGGTGGCCTCGACGCACTCGCTCTCGTAGCCCTGGGCGGTGAGGAACTTCTTGCCCTGGTCGCCGTTGTAAGTGGTCGCAATGTTGATGAGCGCTTTGGCGGAGAGGTCGTTGGCCTCGTCCCAGCTCACCTTCACGAAACCGTCAAAGCCGCGCTTGAAGAGCTCGGGCGGCGGAGCGCCGGTATTGGGGTCGCGGGGGAAGCCCTTTTCCACCCACTCTTTAAAGCCCTTGCGGACCATCGGAGACTTGACCCGGCGGTCACCGTAGAAGCGGCGAGCCAGGGCGATGCCCTTCTGGCAGCAGCGTGGATCCCAGCGGTGGGAAGGCTTGGTGCCATAGAGGTCGGTGGCCTTGCCGTAGCCGTAGGTGGGCGAGATGCGCACCACCACGTCGTTCTTGACGTGAGCACGCAGCAAGCAGTTGTGCGTGTCGTTGGGGGCGCACAGGAAAACGAATGAGCTGTCTACCTTGGCCAGGTCGCGATAGGCCTTCTCCCAGTCCCGGCTGGGGTAGTCTTTGAGCGGATTGTCCACCGAGACCGGGGTCAGCACCGAGAGCGGCGCCTGCGGCTGGCCGCTGCAACCGTCCAGGATGACGGTCACTCCAAGGGCACCGAGGCCCTGAAGAAATCGACGACGGGATAGGTCTTTCACAGTCCCTCCAGCATCCCCCCGGATTCGTCCCGATCATAGGGCCGGGGGGCACCGGGGGGCCTTGATCTGGATCAAGACCATCAGGTTTGCTCAGCAGAGCGTGCCGGCCGACCGACGGGCGGGCAAAACCCGCACATCCCGGGGGCGGGCTGGAAATGTGCCGAGTCTGTCGGCACATGTGCGGGCAAAACCCGCACAGCCCGGTGGCGAGCTGGCGAATGTGCCGAGTCTGTCGGCACATGTGCGGGCAAAACCCGCACAACCCGGTGGCGAGCTGGCGAATGTGCCGAGTCTGTCGGCACATGTGCGGGCAAAACCCGCACATCCCGGGGGCGAGCTGGAAAACCGTGCCGAACCTGCGGGTAAACCCCCACACACCGCCGTGCCGGCTGGCGAGCGAACCTCTTGATCTGAATCAATGAGACCCGGACCACGGGCGGGCACACTCAGGCCATGAGGGTGCTGGCGCTGTTGTGGTGGTTGCTCCTTTCGTTGGGGGCCTGGGGGCAGGCCCCGTCGCCGGCACCCTCACCCTCTGCCCCGGAGGCCTCGCCGGCCCCCCAGGACTCGCCGGAGGCCCCCCAGGCCTCGCCGTCCCCTAAGCCCTCGCCGGCCCCTGGCACCGCCATCCTCGAAGGCGACTTGCGCCTGCGCGGGGAGAGCTGGGACTGGTTCGAGCCGGTGGCTCCCCTGCAGGACGACTACACCTTCGGCCACGCCCGTCTGCGGGCCCGTCTCGGCTACCGAGAGCCCAAGAGCTTCGAAGGCATGGTCGAGCTGCAGGGCGTGCAGCTGCTGGGGCTTCCCAACAACGCCATCGGGCCGGCCCCGGTGGGGCAGATGGGCCCGGGCGCCATCCTTTACAACCACGCGGGGCAAAGCGACTTCAGCTCGCTAGGGCTGCGACAGGCCTATCTCAAGCTGGGCGACCCGGACAGGTTCCAGGCCCAGATGGGAAGGATGGAGTTCGGCAGCGCCGTGGAGATCATGCCCAAGGATCCCACCCTGGCCTGGCTCAAGCGCACCCGCCTCAAGGATCGGCTGATCGGCACCTTCGACTTCTCCCCCTTCGCCCGGACCTTCGACGGGCTGCGCCTCGATGGCGACACGGGCGAGCTGCACCTGACCGGATTCGTGGCCATCCCCACCCAGGGCGGATTTGAGCCCGACTTTCAGACCGAGCTCAACCAGAACCTGATCAGCGATCTGTCCATCACCTTCAAGAATGGCGCGCTGCTGAGCGACGGCGAGGCCCAGCTCTTCTGGGTGCACGCCGACGACGATCGCAACGTGCCCCAGGTGGACAACCGCCCTCCCGCCCGGCGGGGCCTGATCGGAGCCGAAGGCGGCGACCACATCGATACCCTGGGCGGGCACTTCATCCACAAGCTGGGCGACAACGGGGATGCCCTTCTCTGGTATGCCCACCAGAGCGGCAGCTGGGGTCAGCAGACCCACCGGGCCGACGCCTTCAGCGCCGAGCTGGGGTACAAGTTCAAAGAAACTGGCTGGGAGCCCTGGGTGCGGGGCGGCTACAGTTACTATTCAGGCGACGCCAACCCCAACGACAACGTGCATGGCACCTTCATCGCACCCTTCCCCACCATCCGGCTCTATGCCCTGACCCCGTTCTACACCGAGTCCAACCTGCAGGACCTGTTCCTCCAGCTCATGCTCAAGCCCGGTGACCAGACCACCGCCCGCCTCGAGTTCCACAACCTGCGCCTGGCCCAGGCGGCCGACCTCTGGTACGTGGGCGCGGGACCCACCCGGCGCACGCTGATCAACGGCTATGCCGGCCGGCCCAGCGGCGGCAACACGGGGCTGGCCAACCTCGTGGACATAGGCGTAGAGCACCAGTTTGACTCCAACCACAAGCTGTCGGCTTACTTCGGGCACGTTTTCGGGGGAGCGGTGATCCAGTCGAGCTTCCCGGCCAATCCGAACGGGAACTTCTTCTTTTTCGAATACAACTTCAAGCTGCCCTGATCCGGATCAGTTTCCACCCTCCGGACCCCGCCTAAAATGGCCTCACCACGGAGGACCTTGCCATGCATTACGCCGAGCCTTATCGAGTCAAGATGGTGGAGAAAATCCACCAGCCCAGCCCGGAGCAACGCCATCTGGCCCTGGAGGGCGCCGGCTGGAATGTGCACCGGCTGGCCCGCAAGTCAGTCTATCTCGACCTGGGCTCGGCCGCCTCGCCGGCGGCGGTGAGCGACCGGCAGTGGGCGGCCCTGGCCATGGGCGACGAGGCCTACGCCGGCAGCGAGAGCTTCTATGCTCTGGAAGCAGCGGTGCGCGAGCAACTGGGCCTGGACTGGGTGGTGCCCACCCACTCGGGGCGTGGGGCCGAGAACCTCTTGCTGAGGATCTTGATGCGGCCCGGTCAGGTGGTGCTGACCAACAAGAGCCTGGCCACACTGAGGCCGCTGGCCACCGACCAGGGCGGCACGGTGCTCGACCTGTGCGGCCAGTCGGGTGGCCTCTTCGGGGGAGACTTCGACCTGGCCGGCCTGGAGCGCGCCCTGGCGACCGAGGAGGTGGCAGCAGTGGTAGCCACGGCCTCGGTTCCGCTTCTGGGGGGCAGCGTATTGTCCTTGTCCAACCTCGAGCAGGTGTCGCAAAGGTGTCGCTCGCGAGCCGTCCCGCTGGTCCTGGACGCCACCCGCCTCGGCAGCGCCTGCTACTACCTGCGCGAGATGGAGGAGCTCTCCGAGAGCCTGGAGCGGTTGATGCGGAGCTACACCTCCCTGGCCGACCTGGTCTACCTCTCGGGCAGAGAGGACGCGTTCTGCCAGACCGGCGGCCTCATCGCCGGTCGCCTGGTCGATCACCTCGAGCCGCTGCGCAGCCTGGTGGTGGTCTTCGAGGGACTACACACTTACGGCGGGCAGGCCGGCCGCGACCTGCAGGCCATGGCCCAGGGGTTGCGCGAGATGAGCGACATGGGCTATCACCATTTCCGGCGCCGCAAGCTCGACTTCTTGGTGCGAGAGCTGCACGAGCGGGGATTGCCGGTGCAAGCCTCGGCCGGCACGGACGGAGTGGCCCTGGAGGCCGAGCGCATGCTCAAAGGCCGGGGAAGCCGGGCGGCTGCTCTGGCGGCCGCCCTCTATCTCTCCTCGGGAGTGCGGGCGGCCATCCCCGGCAGCTTCTTCCCCGACGAGGCGCCCGATCTCTTGCTGCTGCGCGTGCCCCGGCGCGTCTACACCGAGATGCAGCTGGTCTATGCGCTGGACGCTCTGGCCGAGCTATCCCACTGGAAGGGGCTGCGTCCCTTCCAGGTCCAGGGCGAGCGGTTCCAGCCCCGCTGCGAGCTGGTGGTGCGGGGCGAGGTGCCCCTTGGTGCTGGCGGACGCCCCCGGCCCGAGCCCTTCGTCCATCGGGTGGTCGAAACCATGGCCCTCAATGATCGCGACCGCCGCGCCCGGGTGCTGGAGGAGGCGGGCTACAACACCTTCCTGATCCCCTCGCGCGAAGTCTACATCGACCTCTTGACCGACTCCGGCACCAACGCCATGTCCAGCGAGCAGTGGGCGGGCATGGTCGCCTCGCGCGACGCGGAGGGCCGGACCGAGGCCTGGGAAGACCTCGAGCGGGCCATCCAGGACGTGCTCGGCTTCCGCTTCATGCTGCCCGCCCATCAGGGACGAGCGGTGGAGCACATCCTGTCGCGCACCCTGATCCGGCCGGGCCAGATGGTCATCAACAACCTCTACTTCACCACCACCCGCGAGCATCAGGAGCGAGCCGGGGGAGTGTTCGTGGACCTGATCCGCTCCGAAGCCACCGACCCGAACAGCCAGTGTCCGTTCAAGGGAGACCTCGATCCCGACCGGCTCGAGCGCCTGATCACCGAGCAGGGCCCCGAGCGCATCGCCTACATCTGCCTGGAGACCAACGTCAACATGGCGGGCGGCCAGCCCATCAGCCTGGCGGCTTCGCGGCGCGTCTCCGAGATCGCCCGGTACTACCGCATCCCCCTCTACTTCGACGCCACCCGGGTAGCCGAGAACGCCTACTTCATCAAGACCCGAGAGCCCGGCTGCCAGGACCTGAGCATTCGCGAGGTCATCCGCCAGTTGATGAGCCTGGGGGACGGGTGCACCATCTCGGCCAAGAAGGACATGCTGGTCAACATCGGGGGCATCCTGGCCACGAACGACGCCGACGTCTTCGAGCGCGCCCGGCGCCTGGCTTCGGTCTACATCAGCCACGGCGGAGTGGGCGCTCGCGATCTCAAGGCCATGGCCCTGGGCGCCTACGAGATGACCGACTTCGACTACCTGCGCAACCGGGTGGAGCAGGTTCAGTACCTGGGCCGGCTGCTCTCCGAGCGCGGCATCCCTATCGTCCATCCGGTGGGTGGGCATGCGGTCTTCCTCAATGCCCGCGAGTTTCTCAGCCACTTGCCCCAGGAAGAGTTCCCGGCCCAGCGGCTGGCGGCCGAGCTCTATCTCGAGTCGGGGGTGCGCTCGATGGAGCGGGGGCTGGTCTCGGCCGGGCGCGATCAGGCCACCGGCCAGAACCACGAGTCACCGCTCGAGCTGGTACGTCTGACCATCCCGCGGCGAGTGTACACCTACTCGCACATGGACCTGGTGGCCGACGGGGTGGAGCGGGTCTGGCAGCGGCGCGCCTCCATCGGAGGGCTGGAGATGACCTACGAGCCGGCCTCCCTGCGCTTCTTCCAGGCCCGCTTCCGGCCGCTGCAAGTTACAGCAGGCGTGAAGTCAGGGTCTTGAACAGCCTCAGCTCCGGAGCTCGGCCACCAGGTTGTGGTGGAATTGCCTCAAGACCCCGTCGACAGTGCACAGGGGGAGACGGCGAGCGTCGCTATGAGCCGCGAGAAGCCGGTCGAACGGGTCCCTGGTCCAGCTCAACGGTAGAGCGCGACGGAAGAGTCCCCAGAGGGGGGCGTCATCGAGCAGGAATCGGGGGTCGGAGGTGAGTTGCAGCGAGAAGTCGGGGTTGACCACCTTGACCTTTCCGACTTCGGACAAGAACTGTATCTCCAACAAGGATACTGGCGATAGCGTCCAGGGCCGGTAACGATCAAGCCAGGGAAATGACGCCAGGCGGCTCGAGCCCTGGAGGATCCAGAGGAGGAAATGGGTATCGAGCAGGGCGCTCACTGGCCTCGAAAGGTCATCCCGTCAGGTCCCCATTCCCAGTGCCAGGCATCAGCCTGGTCTGAGTCGACAGCTTCAAGCAAGCCCGCGTAGCTTGGAATTTCCGTGCTCACCGGCTCGCAGCGGAGCACGATTCGGTGCCCCTCGCGCTGGACAACGACAACTTCGCCCGCGGCCACCTCGTCGAGGAGCCGGAACCAGTTTTTGCGAGCTTCCGAGGCAGTCACCAGCTTCACGATGTACAATGTACGCTACCCGCCCGGTAAGATCAAGCCCTCAGTAGCGCGAGCGCACCACCACTTCCTGTCCGAGCACGGCGTCGGGAAAGCGGGGAATGGCAAAGCGGACCGACAGGCCCCAGCCGATGGTCAGATTCCCCTCTCGGTCAGTCGGTAAGCCATCAGAGCTGACCTGAATCTCGGCCTGGAAGATCTCCGGATGGCCAGCTCGGAGCCGACGGCCTACGTCCACGCGCCATTCGCCCCGACAGACCGTGTCATACTCAACCCGGCCGGAGCTGCGCCGATACCGGCGGGCGCGCGTATCGAAGAGGTCCAGAAACATCTCCGTTGTCTCGCTCTGCCCATACTCGCCGCGATACTCGCGCCGTCGGCACTCGAGGGTCAGGTCGATGTGGTCCACCTGGACATCGGCGGTGGGGTTGACCCGAATCGCGACCTGGACCGTCTCTCCGATTCGTGGCGAGGCGGGCTCGAGCCGAACGGTCGCGTTGACCGCCTGGCTGGCAGCGGACCGGAGCATGAAGTAGAGTACGGTTCCAGAGACGGCTGCCAGGCCGCCGAGAATGACAAGATTCAGTGGATCCATCGGGCGCGTCAGCTCTCTACCAGGCTGAGGAGCTGGCTGGCCGGCGAGCGAGTGGCCGTCGCCTTCACGAAGTCGAGCCCGGCTGCCGGGTAGTCAAGCTGCTCACGGGTCTTTACCCAGCTCAGGTAGGCCCGCAGGCTTTTGCTGGCCAGATCGTCCTGGGCCAGCTCGACGGCCAGCTCAAGAAGTTGGATCGGCTCGTCCTGAACGTGCCTCCAAACTCGCTCGCGGTGCTCGGCCTTCTGCAGCAGGGTGGCCCAGAAGGCCATCGGGGCCAGCGCGTGCTCGTAGGCCTGGGCGTCCACCATGCGAATCTCCAGAAAGCGACGCAGCCGGAGATCGGGAAAGAGCGTGGCCAGGTGCGTGTCCCAGTCAGCCTTTTCGGGACGAGTGCCCTGATATCCCTGGGAAACCCAGTCTTTAAAACGCAGCTCTCCGTAAAGGGGCTGCTGCTCGAGCGGAAGGTCACCCGCCAGGAACACGTAAGCGTTCTCGGCCCACTCGGCGTAAGCCCGGGCAAGGTCCGGAGCCTGGGCGATGGGAGGACTGCCCGTGCGGCTCGCGTCGATAGCCGCCCAGATGCGCTGTCGCTCCGATCCCGGACCGGTCCTTCGTCCGTGGAAGTAGCGCGAGTTGGCGAACAGCGCTCGAGCCGCCGGCGTCAGGGCCAGGGTGAGGCGCACCGCGTCGGCCCAACCGTCGGGGATGTCCAGGTTGGGCTGGGAGGTAGCCGAATAGCGCATCATGTCGATGCCCCGCCCACCAGGCTGAGAAGCGAAGTAGCGCGTCAAGATCTGGTAGCGATGCTTGGGCACCAGCAAAGGCAGCTCGGCGTCGGCCACCGGGTTGGTCCCGTGGTCGAGGAACACGGCCTGCCCCGCGGCCGCCTCCTCCAGCAAGCGCAAGCCCCCGACCAGGTCCTCGAGCAGCTCCGAGAGCGTGCTGTGGGGACTGGTTGCGTACTCCACCTGTCCGCCCGGCTCCAGGCTGAAGTTCCCGCCCGCCAGCTCCAGGCCGACCACCACCCCGGTGGGGGAATCGACCTTGAGATGGCTTCCCGGAGAGAGCTCGTGCATCCGGGTCAGCAGGCTCTGAGGGCTCAGGCGCGCCTCGGGCAGGCCCAGCGGCGCAAAAGTGCGGGCATCGAAGGCGAGCATCTCGACCTCCAGGCCCATGCGTTGGGTGGCCCCCGGGGTGGGGGCGATGGGTGTCAGATCCATCGCCTGCGCTTTCACGCCGAGCGGGGGAACCCTGCGAGTCTTTGGTCAGGCGTCATGGGGACCCGCGAAGTCGCCCCCCATCACCACGGCGAATCTTGCAGGGTGCTGCGACCGATCTCCGGGACTGAGAGCCGGGCTCCCAGCCTGCCCGTTCGGGCCGGCGCAAGCCTCGATTCGGCCGTTCCCGAGCAGAAGACGCCGTCTTCCTTTCAGCCCCGCGCAAAGCCGCCCCAACGACACTCGAACCGCCTGCGCCGGAGCCCGAGGCCGCCCCGACCCCTCTGCTCGACAGCCCGGTATAAGCACTTGCCAGGGTAGTACCGGGAAATTTCGGCCGTAGCCTCGGGGTCGGGGAGGGGAGTTTCTCAGCGACGAGAGGACGGTCGACAGTCCTGGTTGCGCTCCCAATTCGACACGGACACCACGTGCTCAGGGTGGCGAGACAGTTGCCGCGTCTGTGGCGCGGAAATCTCGGTCCAGGGTGAGAATCGGGCAATCCATGGTCTTAGCCAGCGCGTAGGCGAAACAGTCTCCCAGGTTCAGAGGAAAGTCCTGTCTTGCCTGGGCGGCAATTCTTGCCTGGTGGATATCCGGGGGGATGAACTGAATGCCTGAGTTCAAGAGAGCGGCCTCAACCTCGGAATAATCTGGGACGCGTCGATCCTTGAGTCGGATGAGAACCTCGCTCAGGTTCACAGTGCTCATGACCAGGCGGCCTGCGGCAGCCTGTAATTGGGCCTCCGCCCAGGCCATTTGAGGCTCGGCGAACAACACCGCAAGGAGCACGGAGCTATCAACCGTCAAACATCGCTCCACAGGTCGTCGTCGCATTGAAAGCGAGGGCTCGGGTTGACACCCAGGCCACGCCCGCGCAGCTGCGCCCAGTCAAATCGAAAAGCCTCACAAGAGCGCTCCAGGCTCTCCTCCACCGCCACGCGAATCGCCTCAGACTTGGTCTTTATTCTGCGAGCCTGCATGAACCGACGGAGCTTGTCCTCAAACTCAGGGGTCAACTGGAGATTCAGCTGCGGCATTATGTATGTAGTTCCATAAAGAGCTCCAGCCTCCTCTCAACCCAGCTTTGCCCGGTCTGACTGCCCACTCTGCATGAATGGTCAGTAAGTAAACTGCCGGATGTCATACAGGGTCACGGCCGGCCCCCGCGGAGGGGGCGCATAGCCCGCCATCTGCCGGAGCTCCCTGGCCTGCTGACGGCACTCGCGACGGTCCAGGGCGGTCAAATGCAAAGTGGCGTAATCGCTCCCGGGGTGCACTTCGAGGTCGGAGAGATAGACCCGATCCCCCGGGCCGAGGGGGAGGCGCGCGAGCAGGGCAGCCGAGGCCCTGGTGTGCTCATCAGCCAGCTCGCGCCCTCCGGCTCCCGTCATCAAGATGACGTTCACCCCCACTCGGGAGGCCTTCAGGCGCTCCACCAGCTGCTCCACCAGGCGAGGGTGACCGGGCTTTCTCAACAGCTTGAGGACGGTCTTGGAGCCCGATTCCACCCCCAGATAGACCTCGCGCAGTCCGGCCGCGGCCAGCTCGCTCCATTCTGACTCGCTGCGCCGCGCAGTGAATGTATCCAGGAAGGCTCCCACCTGGTCCAGCCTCTGAGGGGTGGGGGTCGGAAAGGCTTCCCGGACGGCTCGCAATCCTTCCAGCAAGGCTGGGGTCGGAATGCTGGCGGCGCTGGCGTCTCCCAGGAAGGTTCCGCGGCGGGCCGTCAACCCCGCCCCGAAGGCGCGCCGGGCCGCCTCCAGGTGCGAGCGAAACTGGCTGCCCGAGCGAATCACAAACCGCTCCTGGCGAAAGAAGCTGCAGAACGAGCAGCGATTGTAGGAGCAGCCCCGGGTGAGCTGCAGCACCAGGCTGGCATACTGATCGGGCGGCAAGATGCCCACCCGGCCGTACAGCTGGCGAAAGCGGGCTGCGTCGGCTTCCCAGTCAAGCTCCAGCAGCTCGCCCGCCTCGCGAAGGCGATGACGAACCAGCTCGAGTTGCTCGGTCAGCTCACGAGACTCCAGTCGGCGCACGTCGTGGAAACGATCCGGGCCCTCGTCGCGCCGGCGAAGCTCAAGCACCGTGCCGTCCAGCCCGCGACGATAGGTTCGTCCATCGCGGACCCAGCCCAGCGGACGCCCTGCCTCGTCCAGTTGATAGCGCTCCAGCCGGTCTCGCACCAGCAGAATCCGGCCTCGCTCCTGGTTGCGCTCCCAGCTCGCCACAAGACAGAGCCTAGCCCATGCAGATTGAGAGAGCATTGAGCCAGGTCAACTTGATCCGGGTCATCGCATCCACTTTCGCGCTCAGGCAAGCTGCAAGTGTGAAGATGCGCCTGCTGGTGATGCTCTCGGCCGGGCTCTGGCTGCTGCTGGGGCTGGCCACCGGTCTGACCCGTCTGGGGTGGGGACTGGCTCCGGCCCACCTCGCGGCACACCACGGACCTTTGTTGGCGGCGGGATTCCTGGGCACGCTGATCGCGCTGGAGAGGGCCGTGGCCCTGGGCCAGGGCTGGGCCTACCTGGCCCCGGCCCTGATGACGAGCGGTGCCGCCACTCTTGTCTCTGGCCACCCGGGGAGCTGGCTCATCCTGGCCGGGAGCCTGGTCCTCCTGGCTGTCAACCTGGCCCTGCACCGCCGCCAACCCTCGACCTCCAGCCACACGATGGTCCTGGGCACGCTGGCTCTCGGCGTGGGCAACCTGCTGTGGGTGAGCGGCCGCCAACCCGGGCAGGTGGTGCTGTGGTGGGCCTCGTTTCTGGTGCTGACCATCGCCGCCGAGCGCCTGGAGTTATCCCGCCTGCGCCAGCCTCCCGCCTGGAGCCAGGCCGCCTTCCTGTCATGCGTGCTTTTGCTGGTGCTGGGCCTGTGGCTCGACCCTACCCTGGTCGGCGTGGCCTTCCTGGGGCTGACCGCCTGGCTGGGGCGCTTCGACCTGGCCTGGCGCACAGTGCGAGCCCGAGGGCTGACCCGCTATATCGCGGTCTGCCTGTTGACCGGCTACTTCTGGCTTGGACTGGGCGGCCTGCTGCTCGTGACAGGAGGCCTGCCAGCCGCAGGCCCATGGCGCGACGCCGGCCTGCACGCCATCTTTCTGGGGTTCGTCATGGCCATGATTTTCGGTCACGGGCCTTTGATCTTCCCTGCGCTGACAGGCCTTCGCATTCCCTATCGCCCGGTCTTCTATGCCCCGCTACTCTTGCTCCACCTGTCGCTGACCGTGCGGGTCTGGACTGATCTGGAGGGTCCGCTGGAGCTAAGACCGCTGGCGGCTCTGGGAAACGCGGCCGCCATTCTGGCCTTTCAGGCCTGCATGGTCCTCAGCGCCAGCCGGGCCGCAACCGATCGGCCAGAGGGAAGAGCACCTCTTCCTCCAGCTCCACCAGTCGCTCAAAAAGCATTCGCGCGGCCTGGTCGCCTCGAGCGGCCAGCTCCATGAGCTCGGCAAACACCAGACTACGCTCGAGCCACGGAGGACCCATGGGGTCCAGAGCGGGGCGGAGCCAGCGGTAGACGGCCCTCTCTTCCTTGCGGGCATGGTCTTCGAGCTCTCTCAAGAAAGCCGGATAGTCCCCCTCCACCAGGAGCGAGCGCAGGTGTTCGTGCTGCGATGCAAAATCGTTCATGGTTCTCTGCGGAGTGTACCCCCACCAGACCCGAAGGATCGTTGAGGCAGATCAAGTGGACATAACCCGGCTCCCCCTCTTTTCCGGACTCAGCCCGGAGGACGTCCAGGCTTTGCAACCCGCGCTCCAGAAGCGCAAGATGGCCATCGGAACTCGAATTTTCGACGAGGGCGACCCGGTGCGCGGGTTCTACGTGGTTCTCAGCGGCTCGGTCAAGATCTTCAAGACCTCGCCCCGGGGCACCGAGCAGGTGCTGGCGGTGATCCTGCCGGGCCAGACCTTCGCCGAGGCGGCCGTGTTCATGGGGGGCGGCTACCCGGCCTCGACCGAGTGTCTGGACGACTGCGAGCTCCTCTTCGTAGAGCGCGAGCCTTTCGTGCGCCGCCTGCACGCCGACCCCGACCTGGCGCTGCGCATGATGGCCGGCATGGCCCTCAAGCTGCGCCGGATGGTGGCCATGGTGGAAGACCTGACCCTGCGCGACGCGCGGGGGCGCATCAGCCGCTACCTGCTCGGCCTTCTGCCGGATGGGGCCACGGCTCCCGCCGAGCTCGAGCTTCCGGCCCAACAGCTCTTGATCGCACGCATGCTTGGGGTCACGGCAGAGACCTTGTCGCGCACCCTTAAGACGTTGCGCGAGGATGGCGCGCTCGAGACGCTGGGGGGCGGCAAGTTCTTGCTGCTCGACCTGGAGGAGCTGCGCAACTCGGCCGGAGAGGTGGTCGCCGCCTGAGAATTCAGCACGACAGGATCAAGGCGAAGCGGGGCGTCATTGCCATGCACGGATCCTGGAGCGAGGATGGCTGCCAGGACACGCTGACACGGACGCGAAATTCACCACCGAGACCCTGGCCCTTCGACCGTGGAAAGGATAAATTGATCTAGATCATCGTCTGCTACCGACGCGAGTGCTAGCCTTAATCTGTGATGACGCGCCGGCACGCTGTTGACCTGGAGAAACTCCCCTTTCCAGCCCAGGGAAGCTCCCGCGAGAAGCTTCACTTTGCTTTGCACGCGGCCATTCTGGCCCCCTCGGGCCACAACACCCAACCCTGGCTCTTTCGTCTCCACGAGGACTTTGTGGACATCCGCGCCGACCGGCACCGTCGTCTGCCGGTCATCGATCCTCAGGACCGCGAGCTGACGATTTCTTGCGGGGCAGCCCTGTTCAACCTGCGGGTCGCCCTGGAGGCCCACGGCCTGGGCTGCAGAGTTCACCTGCTCCCAGAGGAAGCAGACAGTGACCTGCTTGCTCGCGTGCATCTTACCGAGGCTAGCGACGCAAGCCCGCTGGCTCGCCTCTGGCCGGCCATCCCTCGCCGCCACACCCATCGCCTTCCGTTCCAGGACAGGCAGGTCGAGTCCGATGTCCTCTGGGCCTTGCAGGAAGCTGGCCTGGCCGAGGGATGCCGCTTTCTCCCTCTGACGGGAGAGCTGAAGAACGAAGCCATCGGACTGATCGGCGAGGTGGATGTGCGGGTGGCCACCGACCCGCTGTATCGCCAGGCGCTCGATCGCTGGATCACCACCCACATCGAGGCCGACGGGGTGCAGGTGGCCGAAGGGATCGAGATCACCATTCTGGATGACTTTGCGGCCAGCTTGCCCCGCTGGCTGATGCGCTTCAAGGGCAACGGGCAGGCCCGGGGAGAGCGTGACCAGGAGCTTGCCCGCCGGGCGCCCCTGCTGGCGCTTCTGGCAGCCCCGGGGGATACCGTCTGCCACTGGCTGATGGTGGGCCAGGGTCTCCAGCGCGTCCTGCTCGAGGGCGTTCTGGCCGGGCTGCAGGCTTCCTACCTCAACCAACCGCTCGAGCTGCCCGATACCCGCGCCTGGCTGGCGCGCTGGACCTCGGGAACGACCCCGCACCTGATGCTGCGGATGGGCTACCCCGAGCACGAGCACCGCTCTCCACCGCGGCGCGCCCTGGCCGATCTGGTGGAGGACATCCCGTGACCCCCTTAGGAGGATGACGACTGAGCCATGCCACGCCCGCTCGACTCAACCCGCGGTGAAGCCTACTGGGATCAAGCTTCACGCCAGGCCACCATCGATCTCGATCAGGTAGCAGCCCACAACTCCCAGCTTCCTCTGGCCTTCCACCGGAGCATCCGACGTCGCCAGATCGACCGTCTGGCGGGAGAAATCCTGCGTCTGGGCGAGCCCCCCACCGTGCTCGACCTGGGCTGCGGCCCCGGGCTCTGGGCCGTCGAGCTGTCCTCGGTGGTGCGCTCCTGGCTGGGCTACGATATCGCCCCCGCCTTCGTGGAAGAGGCGGCCCGCCAGGCAAAAGAGCGCGGCCTGGACCACCTGAGGTTCCAGGTGGGCTCCCTGCTCGAGGTCTCATTGGAAGAGCGCTTTGACCTGGTCGTGCTGGGCGGGGCGCTGGGCCTGTTCGACGACCCCGACCTCCCCGGGCTGATGCAGGTCGTGCGGCGTCACCTCAAGCCGGACGGGCTGGCTTACGTGCGCGTCTCCACCGTGCCATGGCCCTATCCGCGTCTCACCATCCGCCACGACCTGCCCGTCCGCTACCGCCGGGTGGAGCACTACCTGCGCCTCTTCCAGAGCGTCGGGCTGAAAGCCACCGTCGAGCGGGACATGGCCTTCAGCGAGGCCTCCCTGGCCACCATGCTCACCTTCGTGGGGCGCTTTCTGGGGATCTCGGGCGAGACCTGCTGCAAGATGGCCCAGCGGAGCTATCCTCTGCTCCGGCCCCTGCTCGACCTGACCCCGCTGCCCCGCTCCAGCGTGTTCTGGCTCAGACACGCATGAGCTGGGACTTCCGCACCATCATCGAGCCCTTCCGCATTCGCGCCGTGGAGCCCATCCCGCTGCTCGACCGCAAAGCCCGCGAGCGGGCCCTGGCCCGGGCCGAGCACAATCTCTTCGGGCTGCGGGCCGAAGAGGTCACCATCGACCTTCTGACCGATTCAGGCACGGGAGCCATGAGCGCCGAGCAGTGGAGCGCCCTGATGATGGGCGACGAGACCTATGCCGGCAGCCGGTCGTTCCGGCGCCTGGAGGCGGTGGTGCACGAGCTCACCGGCTACCCCCACGTCTTCCCGGTTCACCAGGGCCGCGCCGCCGAGCGCATCCTGGCTCGCACGGTGCTCGAGCCCGGCAGACTGGTGCTCAACAACACCCACTTCGACACCACCCGGGCCAATGTTGAGCAAGCCGGGGCCCGGGCGGTGGATCTGCCCACCCCGGGCTCGGAGGATCCGATGCACGAGTGCCCGTTCAAGGGCAACATGGACCTGTCCCTCCTGGAAGAGACGTTGCAGCAGCGTCGATCGGAGGTGGCCCTGGTCATGCTCACCCTGACCAACAACGCCGTGGGCGGGCAGCCGGTCAGCATGGCCAACATCGAGTCGGTGAGCGCTCTCTGTAGGCGCTACGAGGTTCCCTTCTTTCTCGACGCCGCCCGCTTTGCCGAGAACGCCTGGTTCATCCACGTGCGCGAGCCCGGTTACGACCGCTGGCGGTTGCCCGAGATCGCCCGGCGCATGTTCGACCTGGCCGACGGGTGCACGTTGTCGGCCAAGAAAGATGGCATCGTGCACATCGGCGGCCTGCTCTGCACCCGCCTGCCGGAATGGGCCGAGAAGTTTCGCTGCGAGCTGATCCTGGGGGAAGGCTACCCCACTTACGGGGGCCTGGCCGGCCGCGACCTGGAGGCCATGGCGGTGGGCCTGATGGAGGCCCTGGACGAGGACTACCTGCGCTATCGGGTGCGCAGCATCGCCTACTTCGCCGAGGGCCTGGAGCGGGCCGGGATTCCCGTGGTCCACCCGCCGGGCGGTCACGCCGTCTTTGCCGATGCCGGTAGACTGCTCGGACACCTTCGCCCCGATCAGTTCCCGGGCCAGGCCCTGGGAGCCGCCTTCTACCTCGAGGGCGGAGTGCGCGGCGTGGAGGTGGGCTCGCTCATGTTCCCGGGCGCGCGCCTTGAGCTGTTGCGCCTGGCGGTGCCCCGGCGGGTCTACACCCAGGCCCACATCGACTACGTGATCGAGGTGGCCGAGCGGGTGGCGGCCCGAGCCGGCGAGCTGCCCGGCTATCGCATCCTGCGCGAGCCGCCCTTCCTGCGCCACTTCAGCGCCAGCCTCGCCCCCGAGCCAGTCGCTTTGACCTGCGCCTGATCAAGCCCCCTGGCGGAAGAGCGAGCGCCAGCGCAAGCCCAGCAGCCGGCCGTAGAACTTCAGGGTGTCGAGCACTGGATGAAAGTGCGAGCTCTCGTTTCTCCCGATGTATATGCTCTGCACGCGAATCTGGCGGATGCGGTGGTTGCGGCAGCGCCAGATCATCTCCATCTCCCACTCGAAGCGGTCAGCCTTGATGTCCAGAAGGTCGGCAAAGAGCTCGAAGGGGATGCCTCGCATGCCCGTCTGCACGTCGCGGATGTCCTTGAACAAGAGCAAGAAGGTCACCAACCGCTGGAAAACGCTGCCGATCTTGCGGGGCACGGGAACGCAGGCCTCGGTGAAAGAGCGACAGCCGAGCACCAGCTCGTGGGGGTGCTTCTCCAACTCGTCGGCCACGGCCAGCACGTCCTCCACGGCATGCTGGCCGTCGGCATCCAGGGTGACCGCTCCCACCTCGCCGGCCGGGGCCGTGGCCTGGATGTGGGCAAGACCGGTGCGCAGGGCGGCGCCCTTGCCTCGATTCTGAGGGTGGGCCAGCACCTCGGTGCGAGGCAGAGCGCGCAGGGTCTCGAAGATCTCGGCCGTCCCGGGCCGCCGGCTGCCATCGTCGACCACCACCAGACGGGCCAGGCCGCCATCGAGCAATCCGCGCGCCGCGTCCAGCACGGCCGGCTGGGGCTCATAGGCAGGGATCAAGCCACACACCTTTATCACCATGAAGTCTTCGAACAGGGGGTCGGGTCGCCTGCCGAGGGCGGATGGTAACATTCGGGCAACGGCCGTCAACGGGGCGGTGGTTGGAGCCGTCTGGGGAGGTTTCGCCTCCACTCTGGTCCCCGAGCAGAAGTAGATCCTGGCCGTCCCCCGGCTGGCATTGCATAGGGAGTCCTCGGTCGGGCGCAGATTGTCGGCGTCTCAACAAAACATGTTCATAAATTCGAATATATTAACGTGCATACGTTAATAAAATTTTAACCAAACCGGCTGCCCTGCTTTCATCCGGTCGCGTTACTCTGAATCCGGAGGTGAAGAGCCCGATGATGCAGTGGGTGGTGCTGCTCGTTCTCGTTGTCAGCCTGATGCTGACGCTCCCTGCAACCTTCAGCTTCTCGGCTGTCCCTTGCAGGGAGCTACCGGGGGAGCGATTCCTTGACCATTGAGGAGGCAAGCCATGTTGCGATGGAAGAATCAAGTTACTCTGCTGGAAGTCCGGGGAGAGAAAGCTACCGTGCTCTCCTCTCGCCCTGTGGACCGGGACCGCGAGGTGGCTCTGGAAGGGAAGGCCCGGCTCAAAGTTGAGAGCTGCCGCCCTCACAGCGACGGGGGATACGTGCTTTCTGGAATGGCCCGTGATCTGACGGGCACGACTGTGGATAGGAGCTCTGCGCCGGGTATCAGGCGTCACGGGCGGACTGTCATGCGAAGCCGGGTAATGTCAGCCCAACTGCCCGGTTACCGAGCGGTAACCTCAAATTGCAGCATCAGCGGGTTCTTGCTAGAGACTGAGGGGCCAGTTTCACCCGACACCAGGCTTGCTCTCGAGATTGAGCTTGAGTCTATGGATGCACCCCTGAGGATAACCGCACGCTCGGTCTGGTGCAAGCAACAAGACCCGAAACGCTGGCTGGTCGGGGTCGAGTTGTGCGATCCTGATACCGCTGTGGTCGAGCTTCTCGGCCAGCTCACCGGCGAAGCAGCGCCGTCGACTCAGCTCCGGGCTCAAGTGGCTCCAGGCCGTGTACGGAGGTCTCGACGAGCCGAGCTGGTCGCTCAACTCCGTCATTACCGATTCGAGACCTCCTGCTTGAAGGTTGACATCGTTCTCCCCCATGGTACGCCGTATTGTTTAGAGGTTCCCGAGCCCCGATCCCTGAGGGACAATCGCCCTCTGGCGGGCATCCAGCTCAGCCACCTCGAGTATGAGCAGGACGGATTTCAGGCCGTGTACCGCCTGTTGAGTCCCTGGAACGAGGTCGTCCTTGAGGTCACGGCCGCACCTGCATCCCAGGAGATCTGGCAAGGCCTGCCATCGCTCCACCCACGCCGCATACGGCTGGCTCTTTCGTGAAGCGAAGGCCAACCGGCCAGGAGGCTTTCACGGTTCTCCACCGAGGTTCCGGCCGTGGGACGAAACATCGGCGTGGCAGATCCAACACGGGGATTTGCGTCAATTTGCAGAGGTAAGCGATGTATTCTGTGGCATTGGATATCTTGCTCGTCGCGCGACCCGGTCGATTGAGGGAAGCCACGCTGGCCCACCTGGAGCGAGAGCCAGTTTGCAGGGTGCTGGTGGGGGAGCGAATCGAGGCCAGAACTGAGCTCGGGCGTCGCAGCTTTGATGCGATCCTGGTGCAGGTTGATCATTCCCACGCAGACCTGGACACCCTGGCGGAGTTGGCTCCAATGGCCTCTGCAGCTGCAATCCTCGCGCTGACATCCGACTCAAACTACCAGCTCGGTCTTGCCGCAGTGCGTCTGGGAGCCGACGAGCACATGGCTCTCTCGCGTTTGCCGGAGGGTGAGCTCTATCGGGCGATAAGGTTTGCGGTAGAGCGGCGAAAGGTCGACCAGGTGTCGCGCCAGGCCCTGGTCCAGGCCCACCAGGCTCAGAAGATGGAGGCTTTGGGCCGGGTGGCGGCCGGTATGACCCACGACTTTCGCAACCTGGTGACAATCATCCTTGGGAACTGCCAGATCCTCAAGCGTCTCTTACCCCCGGGAGATGAGCGACTTATGACTCCGGTCGAAGAGATACTCCTGGCCGGGCAAAAGGCCTCCAACGTTGTCGGCCACCTCCTGCAGTTTGCCCGCAATGAGGCACGCGAGGCGACCCGCGTCGACCTCAATGAGCTGCTCTTGGAGTTGCAGCCCCTTGTTCGTCCCCTCCTGGCCAATCGCATCCGGCTGAATCTCTCGCTCGCGGATCGTCCCCTGCACGTCAAGGCGAACCCCACCTCACTCGAGCAGATCGTCATGAACCTTGTGGTCAACGCGGTCGATGCCCTCTCATGCGATGGGCAGATCTACCTGTCCACGTCGGCCATGTGGCTTCAGTTCCCTTACCTTGGCCCTGATCTTCGCTTGACCCATCCCGCCTATGCCGTCCTGACAGTCGCCGACAATGGCTGGGGTATCGAGCCTGAAGCCCTGGCACGAATCTTTGAGCCGTTCTTCACAACCAAGCCGAGAGGAACGGGGCTGGGACTCTCCACCGTATTCACCCTGACTCGAGAGATGGGAGCAGAGTTGTCGGTCTACTCGCGACCGGGCCTGGGCACCGCTTTTCGTCTGTTTCTTCCCATCAGTCTTGTGGAGCCTCCCCTGACAGATATCAAGGGAGGCCAGGTCGCTCTCGTTCTCGATCCCGAGTCCTCCGAGCGGATGATGTTGCGGCGGGTGCTCGAGGGTCTGGGATTGGAGGTCATTGAAGTCAAGCACGCCTGCGAGCTCAAAAGAATGCTTGAAGTCAAGCCGGTCGATCTGGTGCTCGCCGAGCTGGATATCCTGAAGGAAGATCCCTCGGCGGTCCTACAGGCTGGCGCCCGAACGATACTCCTCTCCGGGCTCCCGCACTCGATTCTGGAGGCAGCCAGCGCGAACTTCGAACTCCCCGTGCTGGAGAAGCCCTTCTCCAGGCATCAGGTTCTGCAAGCGATTCAGGAGCGCAGCCCGGAGTCAAGCTCATGAGCACTGGTTGGCGCCCAGCGACCCACAGTCGGCTATCTCAATCTCATCACTGTTCTGCGACCTCTGAAAGCCAGGTCGCCCGCGCTGACGTAGACGACCGACTTGAGGCAGGTCAATTCCCCGGGCTTTCCCCCCGTGATAGGCTTGAGCCATGCTCTCCCTCCCGGTGGTCAATGGACCGCGCCCGATGCCGGCCGTCTCCGGGCCGGCGGTGCTGGCCCTGGGCTTTCGCCCCTTCTTTCTGCTGGGCTCCTGGTATGGGGCCCTGACCGTGCTGGTGTGGGTGGCCATCTACCTGGGATGGCTGAGCTTTCGCCCGGGCATGAGCGCGATGCTGTGGCACGGTCACGAGATGCTCTTCGGCTTCACCGCTGCGATCATCGCCGGCTTTCTGCTCACGGCCGTGCCCAACTGGACCGGCATCCCCACCCCCCGGGGAGCGCTGCTGGGCGGACTGGTGGCCCTCTGGCTGCTGGGCCGCGGGCTGGTTTTGAGCTCCGCCGTGCCGGCCATCCTGGCCGCGGCCGTTGACCTCGCCTTCCTCCCCGCTCTGGCGGCAGCCCTGGCCTACCCCCTGGTCAAAGCGGGCAAGCCGCACAACCTGGTGTTTCTGCTCGTGCTGGGGGTCTTCACCCTCTCCAACGCACTGGTGTGGGCCGAGGCTCTCGGCCACACGGGAACCGCGGCCCTGGGCCTGGAGCTGGGACTGCTCTGCATCCTGCAGCTGGTGGCCCTGATCGGAGGGCGGGTGATCCCCTTCTTCATCCGGGCCGCCCTGAGCGAGAGCCCGGCCCGCAGCTGGCCCTGGGTGGAGCGGTTGGCCCTGGTCAGCCTGCCCCTCCTGGCCCTGCTGGAGGCCCTCGGGCTCTCTCTGGGCGCCGTCTACTGGGCCGCCGCCGTCCCCCACGTGGCACGTCTGGTGGGCTGGTTTGACCGGCGACTGATCAAGGTCCCCTTGCTGTGGGTGCTCTACCTGGGCTACTCCTGGCTGCCAGTGGGCCTGGCTCTGAAAGGCTGGGCCAGGCTGGCCGGGGCGAGCCCCTTTCCGGCCCTGCATGCCCTGACGGTGGGCTGCATCGGGGTCATGATTCTGGGCATGATGGCCCGGGTGGCTCTAGGCCACACCGGTCGAGCTCTCAAGCCCCCTCGAGCGGTGGTGGCGGCCTTCGGTTTGCTCTTGCTGGCGGCCGTCTTGCGGACCTTCGGGCCCATGCTGGCCCCCGGGACCCTGTGGGTGACCGCCTCCGCCGTCCTGTGGGCGCTGGCCTTCGCACTCTACGGGCTGATCTACTTCCCCATCCTGACCAGACCCAGGATTGACGGCAAGCCGGGTTGATCCGGATCAACGACGCCCGCTCGCGTCCGGGCTAGGATGCCGTCCATGGATTGCCTGGACAACTATCGCTGGAAGCTCGGAAACCACGAGCTGGTGCCCCTGGTCATCGGGGGCATGGGGGTGGACATCTCCACCATGGAGCTGGCCCTGGAGGCAGCCCGGCTGGGTGGGGTGGGCCACATCTCCGACGCGATGGCCTGCCTGGTCTCGGATCGACGCTTCGGAACCCGCTACAGCCTGAGCAAGTTCAAGCGCTACCGACAAGAGAGCGACCGCTCACGCTACCGCTTCGACCCGGGTGAGCTGCGGGAGGCCCAGCTGCGCCACGTTCGAGCTGCCATAGACCGGAAGGTGGGCCCGGGCCTGATCTTCCTCAACGTGATGGAGAAGCTGTCCATGTTGGACGCCGTCGAGACACTGAAGGTCCGGCTCACGGCCGCCCTGGATGGCGGCATCGACGGGCTGACGCTGTCGGCCGGGCTGCACCACAAGAGCCTGAAGTTGATCGAGGATCACCCCCGCTTTCGCCAGGTGAAGCTGGGCATTATCGTGAGCAGCCTCAGGGCCCTGGAGATCTTCCTGCGGGCCGCCCAGCGCTCCCAGCGTCTGCCCGACTACGTGGTGGTGGAAGGTCCCCTGGCCGGAGGCCACCTCGGATTTGGAGAGGATTGGGCCCAGTACCGTCTCGAGTCGATCGTGGACGAGATCCTGGCCTACCTGCGAGAGCACGAGCTGCCCATCGCGGTCATCCCCGCGGGCGGGATCTTCACCGGCACCGACGCCACGCGGTTCCTGCAGACGGGCGCGGCCGCCGTGCAGGTGGCCACCCGGTTCACGGTCACCCGCGAATGCGGCCTTCCGGCCGCGGTCAAGCAGGCCTACTTTCGAGCCAGCGAGGAGGAGGTGGTGGTCAACTCTGCCTCCCCCACCGGCTACCTCATGCGCATGCTGAGCACCAGCCCGTGCCTGGACTCGAAGGTCGAGCCGAAGTGCCGCCTGCACGGCTACATGCTCGATCGCTCGGGAGACTGCGCCTACGTGCGGGCCTGGGAGGCGACCCCGAAGGGACAGAGCGTGCCCGGCAAGATGTGCCTTTGCCACCACTTCAGTCGCCACCAGTGCTATACTTGCGGGCACTTCGCCTATCGGCTCAAGGACACCACCCGGCCGGACGACCAGGGAGGCTACCAGTTGCTCAGCGCCGAGCACGTCTTCCTCGACTACCAGCACAGCCGCGAGCACCGGATCTGCCTGCCGCCTTGATCCAGGTCAATGACGCCAACCCCTCTCGTGGCTTAATCTGATACTGAGATGTCCGTCATGATTATCGGCGGCGGGCCGGCCGGGCTGGCCCTGGCCAGCCAACTGCAAGACCGAGCGATCGAATACACCGTGCTGGAGCGCGCCCCCTTCCTGGGAAGCACCTTCCGGAGCATGGCCGCCAACACGACCTTGAGCCCCTGGATCAACACCGTGCTGCCGGGCACCAAGCCCAACTGGCGCATCGCCCTGCGGCCCACCGAGCGCGAAGAGTACGCTCAGTATCTGACCGAGTACGCCATCCAACGCAACCTGAATTACCTCACCTCGGTGGAGGTCGACCAGGTGGCCCGTGAGCCGGGTCAATTCCGAGTGCGCACCAACCGGGGCATCTTTCAGGCACGCGTGCTGGTGAATGCCACCGGCTATTTCTCCAATCCTTACATCCCCGAGATTCAGGGCGTCAGCCAGAGCGAGATCCCTCAGATCCATGCCTGCGCTTATCAAGACCCCGATACCGTGCGCCGCCTGCTCGGTGGCAACCGGGGCCGGGTGCTGGTGGTGGGCCATCGCACCACCGCCGGCGAGATCGTCGAAAGCCTCTACCGGGCCGGCTACGAGGTATGCCTGTCTCACCGCTCGCCCATCCGTTATGCTCTTCCGGACATGCTGCAGGCCTGCCTCTCCCCCTTCAGCTACGTCCTGGAGGAATCCCTGGTGCACCTCCCCGGCATGCGGGCTCCCCTCTCGCTGGAGAGCCGCATGCCGGGCGGAGTGGCCCGCCAACTGCTCGAGTGGGGACTGGTGCGCCGCTTCCCGGCCGTGGCCCGGCTCAAGCGGCGGGAGGTGGTGTTCCAGGACGGGCAGGACGTGCCCTTCGACCTGGTGATCTACGCCACCGGCTACCGCCCCGCCCTCAAGCACCTGGCCGGGCTGGTCTCGACCGACCCCGACACCGGCCTGCCGCCCCTCTACGGGGCCGAGAGCAGCGAGGTTCCCGGCCTCTTCTTCCTGGGGCTGCAGGGTCTGCGCACCTTCCGCAGCCAGTTTCTGCGGGGCATTCGCGAAGATGCCGTCTATCTGGCCGACTGGCTGGCCAACTACTGGTTCATGGGGCAGCAGAAGGCGGCCTGACTCTGAGTTGTCACCTGCCCCGGTGCGCAATCAGGGCCGCAAGATTTGAACGGCTGGGATCGTCGTCCGTTTTGCGCAGGATGAAGCCCGCCCCGGGGCCGGGCGCACCCACCACCTGGAACTTCTCGCTGAGATAGGCCAGCGTGGCCGGCGCCACGTCGTAGAGCGGCCAGCCTTCGCAGAGGAACTCGCCCCCCGGCTTGAGCGAGCGGTGCGCTTCTTCCAGGGCGGCGATAGCGTCTTGCGAGGGGGCCCCGATCGGGAAGCTGGCGTAGGCCACCACCAGGTCTTGCGAATTGTCCTCTACCGGCAGGGAGAAAAAGTCCCCCACGTGCTGGCGCGAGCCCTCAGCGGCCGGACCTCCCACCGAGTCGAGCACCTCGCGCTGCAGGGCCAGGGCCGTGGCATTGAGGTCGACCCCCAGGTAGCGGTTGCCCGACCCTTCCGTGACCAGGGCCCGGGCCACGTAGGTCGTGGCGAAAGGACCCAGCTCGAGAACCCGGGCCTGGCTCAGGTGGCCATAACGCTCGCGCAGAAGCTCGCTGCGCCAGGCGCGCGTCTCGTCCCAGGCCAGCACGTCCGCGACCGACATGCTCTGAGCCCGCTCCACCTCGCTGTCGAGAAGGTGCGGGTCACGCTCGACGTCGCTGAGCCGGCCGGCGGGACGCCGCTCGCCCTCCAGGCCGGTGGCCTGGTAGACCGCAAGCTCCTCTTTCCAGCCCGCTCCCTGACGAACGTCGCGAACCTCGACCAGGGGTCGTCCGTTCTGACAGACCAGGGCGGTCTGGTCGCTGAGCAACCAGCCGTCGGCCGAGGGGAGGTAACGGGCCGAGATGGCTGTCTCGCGCTCGACCGCTTCAGGCTTCGGCGAGACCAGCTGGGGAGGAAGGCTGGTGGGGACGGCCCTGGCCCGCTCGTCGATTGCGGGCAGCTCGGACATCGGTTGCCCGTTGACCTCGACCCCGACGAGCCAGGTGCGCTCGCCCTGGCTGACCAGGCGACGGGTCACAACCAGCTCGTCCACCGGACCCGCCTCCCCCTGGCGAGCCTGAGGGGTCCATGACGGCCAGACGGGAGAGGCGGCGCTCAGGGTCAGCTTGTCCATCACCCTTACTCTAGCAAGCCGATGTTGCCGGAATTCGCACGGCGGTTGATCCAGATCATTGGAGCCGAGGGGCCTGATGAGGCACATTCAAAGCATGGCCAGCGCTCTGCGACTTCCCGCCTCCGACAACGCCGTGAGCCCCTTCCTGGTGATCTGGGAGACCACCCAGGCTTGCGACCTGGCCTGCCGCCACTGCCGGGCCAGCGCGCAACCCGAGCATGATCCCCTGGCTCTGACCCACTCCCAGGCGCGGCAACTGCTCGAGCAAGTGCGCAGCTTCTCGGACCCTCCCCCCCTCTTCGTGTTCACCGGGGGTGACCCGTTCAAACGCTCGGACCTGTTCGAGCTGGTGCAGTACGCAAGCGACCTGGGCCTGCGTCCGGCCGTCTCGCCCTCGGCGACCCCCCTCCTGACCCGCGAGAATCTCTCCCGCCTCAAGCAATGCGGCGCCCGGGCCATCTCGCTCAGCCTGGACGCTCCCGGCGAAGAGGCCCACGATGCCTTCCGAGGGGTGCGCGGCTCGTATGCTCTGACCATGCAGGGCTGCTCACTGGTGCGCGAGCTCGGGCTCAAGCTGCAGGTGAACAGCACCGTCACGCGCCACAACCTGGCCGCACTGCCCGCCCTGGTGCGCCTGCTGGTTCCCCTCGAGCTGATGACCTGGAGCGTCTTCTTCCTGGTGCCCACCGGGCGTGCCCAGCACCAGGACGCCATCACCCCCGAGGAGTGCGAGGAGGTCATGCACTTTTTGGTGGATGCCTCGCGCTATCTGCCCCTCAAGGCCACTGAGGGCCACCACTACAAGCGCGTGCTGCTCCAACGCCAGAACGATCAGGGCCCGGACAACGAGCTGCGACGCGAGCTGCTCCGATTGGCCCTGGAGGAAGACTGGCAGCCCCGCGCCGCCGCTCGCCGCAAGCCCATGCACATCAACTCGGGGGATGGCTTCGTCTTCATCTCCCACCGCGGCGAGGTCTTCCCCAGCGGCTTTCTGCCCCTGTCGGCCGGCAACGTGCGCCGCTCCAATCTGGTTGACCTCTACCGCTACAGCCCGCTCTTTGAGCTGATGCGCAACACCTCCGACCTGAAGGGACGCTGCGGAGTGTGCGAGTTCCGCTCGGTGTGCGGAGGCTCGCGCTCGCGCGCCTACGCGAGCACGGGGGATCCGCTGGCGGAAGAGCCTCTGTGCGCCTACCAGCCGGAGGCTGCATGTCCCGCGTGATCGTGGTCGGGGGGGGCCTGGCCGGGCTGGCCACCGCTTACTTCCTGGGCCAGCGAGCCGAAGTCACGGTGCTGGAAGCCTCGCCCCGGGCCGGAGGCAAGCTGCTCACCGAAGCCCGCGATGGGTTCCTGCTCGAAGGCGGGCCGGACGCCTTCGTCACCTACAAGCCGGCCGCCCTGGAGCTGTGCAAAGAGCTGGGATTGGAGCTGGTGGAGACCCTGCCCGCTCGTCCCCGCAGCCTGGTCTTGCACCAGGGCCGACTCACCCCGGTGCCCGAGGGCCTGATGGGGGTCATCCCCAGCCAGTGGTTGCCCATGGCCCTGACCCCCCTGCTCTCCTGGACGGGCAAGCTGCGCATGCTGGCCGACCTGTGGCTGCCCGCCCGGCGAGAGGCAAGCGAGGAGTCCCTGGGTGCATTCCTGAGACGGCGTCTGGGCGGCGAGGTGGTGGAGCGGCTGGCCGATCCGCTGCTGGCGGGCATCTACGGCGCTCCCGCCGACTGCCTCAGCTCGCGTTGCCTCTTTCCCCGCCTGCTGGCCCTGGAGGAGAAGCACCGCAGCCTGATAGCAGGTGTGCTGCGTCAGCCCTCACGGCCCCGAGGGCCCGAGATGCTGGGCCTGCGCTCGGGGATGTCCGGCCTGACCGAGGCCCTGCAGGCCCGGGTCAACGGACGCCTGAGGGTAGGCCAGCAGGTGGAGCAGGTGCTCCCCGGCCAGGTGCGAGTCGGCGGCGAGTGGCTCCAGGCCGACTCGGTGGTGCTGGCCACCCCCGCCCCCCAGACGGCCCGCCTGCTGGCTCCGGGAGCTCTGAGCGAGCAATTGGCCTCGATAGCTTACCAGAAGGTGGCCACTGTGGCCCTGGGCTTCCACCGCCGCCAGGTGATCCACCCGCTCGACAGCCACGGCTTCGTGGTGCCCACCGAGCAGGCGGGGCTGATCAGCGCCTGCACCTGGTCGAGCTCGAAATTCCCGGGGCGGGTGCCCGCGAGCTGCGTGCTGCTGCGCGCCTACGTGCGCAACCCGCAAGAGTCGGATGAGGAGCTGGTGGGGGCCGTAGTGCAGGAGCTGCGCCCCCTGCTCAAGCTGATCGGCCAGCCCCGTCTCGCGCGCGTCTTCCGCTGGGAGAACCCGGTCTACCAGGTGGGCCACGGCGAGTTGGTCAGCGAAGCGGAACGACAGGTGCCTTGCGGCCTGTTCCTGACCGGCAGCGCCTACCGCGGCGTAGGGGTGCCGGACGTGATCGAGCAAGCTCGCAGCACGGCCGAGCGGGTGGCGGCTCAGGCCGGCCGCTGATAGCCCAGCGCCAGCATCTCGCGGAACTGGGGATACATGGGCGGACGACGCAGCGACAGCACATCCTCCACTCCGCCTTCGGCGAAGAGCTGGCGAGCCAGAGGGCTGAACTCGACCGCGTCCGAATGGCTGCGGAAGTAGAATCCGTCTCGCGCAAAGCGCACCTCGGACTGCATGACCACCACCCGCTCCTCGGAGGCGCACTGCAGGCACAGGTAGAGACGCTGGAGAATCTTGAAGCCGCACTCGCAGCAATGGCTGATGTAGCGCAGCAAGGACTCAGGATGCACCTCGCCGGGTCGAAACTCGGGCTTGGGACGAAGCGGCAGGCCATCTTCCAGCGGATCGAGCTCGTCCATGCGCTCGCTGAAGGAGAGCCCTGACAGGGTCTTGCGCGGAGGCTCCTTGGGACGCGAGACGGCCGCCGCCCAGCTGGCCGCGAACTGACTGCTCTTGCCACCCTTGATGCCGTCGATGGCCTCGACAGGGGCGGCCTTGATGAACATGCGGCCGGTGGCCGTCTGAGCCTGTCCGGTCTGGGCCGCCTGCTCGCTCTGGGCCTTCAAATTGAGGCGCGGCTTGGAGCGCATGGAGGAGGTGCGCGGCGGCTGGCTCGCCTGAGCTCCGGGGGTCTCGACCTGAGGCGTGGGGGTGGGGGTCGCCTTGCTCTCCACCACCGCCCGCGGGCGTACCGGCTGCATGGCCTGGGGCGGGGTCTCTTTCTGGACCGGCGGAGCCGCCGGCCCGGGCGTCACGGCCGACGCCATGTGGGGAGTGTTGGCCGTGGAGCGCGGCGTGGGTGCGGAACGTGGGGCAGCCGGGGGGGGAGCTTGCGCCTCGGGCCGCCCGCCGCGCGGGCTGCTTCGTGAGGTCGCGGGACGCTCTACCTCGGGCAGGTCGCGCTCGAGCAGAGTTTCCATGTAGTCGGCCTCGGGCGCCGGCTCGTGGAAGTCGAACATGGGCTCCGGGGCGGGCGTTTTGAAGAGGCTCTGGAAGCCGCCCTCGGTGGGACGAGGACGCATGATCATCTCGGGACGAGGGGACTCGCTGCTAGCGGCGCGAGGGTAGCGCGAGATGGGCACTTTGGACTGGGTCTGGCCGGGTCTCTGGGTTTCGCGGCTTGCCTTGCTCGGGGATAGCAGTCCTGGCGTGGTGAAGGGGGGCGCGGGGCGGGTGCCCGGGGTGCCCTTCGCGGCCGGGGTGCCCTTCGCGGCGGGGGTGCCCTGCGCGGCGGGGGTGCCCTGCCTGGCGGGGGTGCCCTGCCTGGCGGGGGTGCCCTGCGCGGCGGGGGTGCCCTGCGTGGCTGGGGTGCCCTGCGTGGTGGAGGTGCCCGGCGTGGTGGAGGTGCCCGGCGTGGTGGAGGTGCCCGGCGTGGTGGAGGTGCCCGGCTTGACGGGGGTGCCCTGCGTGGCGGGGGTGCCCTGCTTGACGGGGGTGCCCTGCGTGGCGGGGGTGCCCTGCGTGGCGGGGGTGCCCTGCGTGGCGGGGGTGCCCTGCTTGACGGGGGTGCCCTGCGTGGCGGGGGTGCCCTGCCTGGCGGGGGTGCCCTGCCTGGCGGGGGTGCCCTGCGTGGCGGGGGTGCCCTGCGTGGCGGGGGTGCCCTGCGTGGCGGGGGTGCCAGCGCGGCCAGCCGGCGTGAAGGGGATGCCCGAGCCGGGCAGAGAGCTCCGGCCTGCCGGCGCGGGAGTGCCCTGGGCCTTCGCGGTGCCGCGACCCGAGGGGCCCTGAGCTTTCGCAGTGGGAGCGACCTGACCCACCCGGCCGCCGCCGCGGCCTGCGGAGGCCCCCGGAATGCTCGAAGAGCCCTGGCCAGCCGCCAGGGACTGACCCACAGGGGTGTGAGTGCCCTGAACCTTCGGAGTGCCCTGGCCAGCTGAGGTGCTGCCCTGGACTGAGGAGGTTCCGTGAGCCACGGGGGTGCCCTTCACTGTCGGGGTTCCCTGAGTGCCAGGGGTGCCTTGAGCTGCGGGAGTGCCCTTCGCTGCTGGGGTTCCTTGAGCGCCGAGAGTGCCTTGAGCTACGGGAGTGCCCTGAGTTACGGGGGTGCCCTTAGCCGCAGGGGTTCCCTGAATACCGGGGGCTCCCTGAGCCCCGGGGGTGC
>JAANMV010000189.1_pt1 | contig 75582 bp, 61 predicted proteins | sample 7279661 | NCBI WGS metagenome assembly JAANMV01 (sample SAMN14094540, study PRJNA606508) | bioreactor metagenome | isolation source: A lab-scale SPAN reactor treating ammonium-rich wastewater day 121 | place: Ireland: Galway | collected 2017-05-16 | reverse complement strand
GCACCTCGCGACCCTGAGAATCCGTGGACCGGGTGGCCGGGGCGGCTGACTGGGAGATGAAGGCATAGGCTCGGCTGGCCGGGGCATCGGGGAAGCGGCCGTTGATGGTCAGGTTTAGCCCTGCCGGTCCGTCCGGCAGCCGGTAATGCACGGTGAAGCGCACCACCTCGCCGGCTTCGAGCTTCTGGCTGGCCAGCTCCAGGGAACGGCCCGTTCCGGTCAAAATCAAGAAACGGGAGGCGGTCAATTCGTTGCCATCGGTGGCGCTGAGGCTCAGAGGCTGAGGACCGGCCCCGATCAAACCATCGGCCGGCCGAAACAGGGGTAGAGTCTCGGGGTTGCCGGGTCCTGGCGGAGGCCTTGCGGGCGGAGTCAGGCCCCGAACAGCCGCCGGACCCAGCCGGGAACCTTCCGCTCCAGCCATGCCAGACGGGCTTCCAACTGACGCAGGCGCTCGTTCAGCTCGCCCTTCTCTTCCTGCAACTGGTGTCGGTCCTTCAGCGACTCGGCGTTCTCTGAAAGGCTTTTTTGCGCGCCGGTGAGCTGCACCTGAGCGGTGATCAGCTGCTGCTCCAAATGGCGATTGCGCTTCTGGGCCTGGCGACGCTCCTTGCGCTCGAGGCGCAGCAGTGCGATGGACTCCAGGTGCACCTCCATGGGTACTACGGTCAGCCGCATGTCCAGGCTCTTGTTGAGCGGCACGGGCAACTCGCCCTTGAGCCGCTTGACCTCGGTCTCGGGGATACGCTGAATGCCATCGGCCCCCATCAGAAAGCGCACCTGCCCACGTTGGAGCGAGTCCTTGAGCTGCTCCTCCGTCCATCCCACCGCCTGGATGAACTCACTGGCTGACAACAAACGGATCTCATCGGTTCGCATGCGCATGTTGAATGATTCTCCAGCTAGATTGAAGAATCCTCTCCGGGTCAGTCAGGCAGTCGGGCGGTCTTGATGGGCGTGAGCAGATATGTTGTTAGAGGCTGCGCCAGACGAGGACTGAGTTGGTGGAGTTAGTATAGCAGCGTGGAATTCCGGCCAACCCTCGGCGCCCGCATTCAGGTCGCTCACCACGCGAGCCTGGTATTCAAGACGGCGGCTCATCCTTGCAGCCGAAACAGTTTGCCTGTGGCCACCGGGTCGCTCCAGAGGATGTCCAGCCGAAAGCCCTGAGGGTTGGTCAACTCGAGCAACTCGGCCTGTGAGAGGGGGTAGTCGCTGGACTGGATGTGGTCGGATACCAGCGCGTACTCCTCTCTGGTCAAGCTGGCCCAATCGTGTCGGGCTCGCTCGAGCAGGCGGGTGTTGAAGGTCTCCCGAGAATCCTCATCGGGTCGCAGCACGTCGAAGAAGAACCAGCGCGGGGCCAGAGCCTTCAGGCGGCTATAGAAGCCCGGCCGCTGCTCGGGCCTGAGGTGATGGGCCGAGTACGAGGCCATCCCCAGCGTGAAGGTCGCGCCTTCCTGGCCCACGCGGGCCAGGAGATCTGCTTCGGTAAGGCGGGCAGGCAGCCCGACCAGGTTGCCTCGCGCCCGTTCCAGGGCCGGCTCGGAGCTGTCCACGCCTTCATAGAGCTCCACCTCGAGGCCATCGAGCAGGGGCGCGATGAGGCGAGCGTCCCCGCAACCAAGGTCAAGCAGACGCAATGGAGCATCCAGCTTACGAAGTTGTTGGCGCAGAAGCGCGAAACCCTCACGGTGGAAGAGATAGTTGCCGGCCAGGATCTTCTCGTAGAGGCTCCAGTTCAGCTCGAAGAAGCGGTCGTTCAGCGTCCCAGCTCCCAGTCGGTGATCGTCCACTGGGTGTAGGGCCGGGAATCGCTCAAATACAGGCTGGTGTAGGCCCGTTGGCCTTCTCGAGAGATGCAGGAGAGCTCGTAGTCCCCCATCGGAAGCTCAAACGTGTGGTTCGAGTTGGGCTCGATGCGTGTGGTGCAATGGCTGCCGATGGTCACATCCACTTGAAACTGGGAGTTGTTGTAAACCGTCAGCCAGCCGGTGCGCTCGCCGACCGCGGGCAAAAGGCTGAGCGTCAGGATGATGCAGAAAGCAAGTATGCGGCTCTTCATGGAGACAGGATAACCCGCCTTCTTGAAAGCAATCTGAAAGGGATCGCCGCTGGGAAAGGGAACCCACTGGCGTCTGGGGGTATCGTGTTCGACAAATTACTCTCTGCCTTCAAAAAGAAGTCTCCGTCCAAGCCCCCCGAGCCTCAGACGCCGGTTCGGGCTGAGAAAGCTGCCCCCGTCAGCATCGACAAGCCCATGTACGCGGCCATTCAGGCGGTCTGGAAGCAAGACCACATGGCTGCCTCGGCTCACTTTGGAGAAGCGCTGAGGGGGCGCAGCGGAGGGGGCCTCTCCGAGCCGCTCAATATGTCGCTGCGCACCGTGGCAGATGTGGTGCAGGGCTTCCGGGGCGGCTCTCCCATGGATATCCTGAAGAACCATCAGAGTTTCCTGATTCAGTGCTTCTCGGCCCAGCCCATGCACCTGCGTAAATTCGAGCCGGCCAATTTAGCCCGCTTCGCCCACGCGCTCTGGATGCTGCAGTATCTCTACTGGCATTGCAAGCAGAAGGGCCACGAATATGCGCTGGAGCGCATCGGAACCGATCACGGGTTTATGTACAGCACGGCAATGGATGTGTTGACCGGTATAGGGATGACCCGCGCCGAGATCAACAAGGGAGGTATTCGCCCCCTGGACGAAGAGCCGCCCGCGTCAGGCTGACTCGAGGCTGGCGAGTAGCTTGGTCGCCAGGGCCGCTTTGCCCATGCCCTGATAGGTGGCGGCCAGCTCCCGCGTGACATCGGGGTTGGGCTTGAGCTTGAGGGATTTCTGGAACTGCACCACGGCCACCTGGGGCTGGCCGCCGGCGATCAGAGCCCGGGCCAGGTGGATGAGAAGCTGAGCGTCATCACTTTTTTGACTGGTCAGATCCCGGTAGAAGGCCACGCGCTCGGCTCCCTCGAGCCGCGAGTTGACCTCTTTCAATGCATGAGTATCGTGGCTGTCGGCCAGCAGTCGCTCACGGGCCGAGGCCAGCGGATCAGGCTCAGGCGTGGCCACGGGCTCGGGTTGCGACAGAACCGCCTCCAGGGAAGCCTCCAGGCTTTGCAGGCTGCGCTCGGCTGCGGGGGCGGCCTCTTCTTGCGAGGGAGGAATTATCTCGACGGTTTCGACAGGAGCCGCCAGGGCGGACGGTTCCTGGTTCTGTTCCACGGGGTCTGCGGCCGAAGGCACCTCCGACTCGATAGCCACTTCTGGCTCCGTGGTCGCCTCGAGCTCTGGGGTCGCCTCGAGCTCCGGGGTCGCCTCGAGCTCCGGGGTCGCCTCGGGCTCCGGGGTCGCCTCGGGCTCCGGGGTCGCCTCGGGCTCCGGGATCTGCTTCGCGACCTCAACGGGGGCGTCCTCCACTAGCGAATCGGGGACCGGCTTCACGGAGGCGCTCTCGCCCGAGGTCGGCACGGCCCTCAGGCTCTCGCTGGAGGCTCCAGCCCGAGTCAGCAGGCGCAGGCGGGCCCGAGCTCGCCGGTATTCCACTTCCTGGCCAAGATCGGCGGCCAGTGGTTCCCATATCGCCAGCCCCTTCTCGACCACCTCGCGGGCTTCGACGTCCTCGGGGTGGAGCTCGAGTCGGCGCAGACAATAGGGCATCGCCTCGTCGTAGCGCTCCTGACGCAGCATCAGGTCAGCCATCGCCCCGTAGAGCTGACCAAGGCGCTTGCTGATGCCCTCGTCGAACTGAACCTCGAGGCAGTTCTCCAGGAGCCACACGGCTTCGTAGAGAGCACCCAGGGCCAGCCGGTCGGATACGGCCAGGCTGTTCTGGAAATAAAGGTCGCGCACGTCGCCAGCTTCCGGATTCTCGTGGAGCCAGTTGCGACAAAGCTCGAGAGCGGCGATGGAGCGGGGCGTGCCTTCCCACAAAGAGCGTGCCTGTGCCTCTTCTTCGAGGCGCTCGACCTCGCTCATCAACTCGCCCACGGTGGTGGGCACCAACGGCTCTGGCTCGACTCCCGCCTGTTCGTCCTGCCTGGTCTGCGCCCCGCTCTCAAGCCCGACCACAGCTTCTTGCTCGAGAGCGGCCAAGGAGCCCTGGTCGCTGGTTGGGACTTGCTCCGGCTCGGCTGTGTCCTGCGGGGCCTGAAGACTCGGGGTCTGGCTAAGCTCTCCCGAAGGGGGTTCAGACTTGGAGGGTTGGGCTGAAGTCTCGTCTGGCTGAGCGGCCGCCTCGGGCTCGCCCTGAGCCGTCGCAAGGTTAACTTCCTCGGAGGGCTGGGCGACCTTCTCAAAGCCAAAGCCGGTCTCCTGGGCCGGGGCTTCGGCCGTCTCAGCGCCAAAGCCGGTCTCCTGGGCCGGGGCTTCGGCCGTCTCAGCGCCAAAGCCGGTCTCCTGGGCCGGGGCTTCGGCCGTCTCAAAGCCAAAGCCGGTCTCCTGGGCCGGGGCTGCGGCCGTCTCAAAGCCAAAGCCGGTCTCCTGGGCCGGGGCTGCGGCCGTCTCAAAGCCAAAGCCGGTCTCCTGGGCCGGGGCTTCGGCCGTCTCAAAGCCAAAGCCGGTCTCCTGGGCCGGGGCTTCGGCCGTCTCAAAGCCAAAGCCGGTCTCCTGGGCCGGGGCCTGGGCCGTCTCGAAGCCGAATCCGCTGTCTTGCATCGGGGCCTCGGCGGTCTCGAAACCGAAGCCGCTGTCGGTTGGCAATACGCTCTGCAATGCGTTCTCTGGAGCCGGCTCAAAGGTCAGTGCATTGTCAGGAGGAGGGGTGTTCGATTCCGCCTGAGCCTCGAAGCCAAAAGCGCCCGAAGCGCTGCCGTTGTCGTCGGCTGCCGAAGCGATTGGCTGAGCTGGCTGAGGCGCGCCAGTGGCTTCCGGGGGAGGGCCCCAGGCCTCGGCGCTTGCCGGAGGGCCAAGTGAGACAGGCTCGCCCGAGTCCGGTGGGCCCAGAGTCGTCGGGGCCGGTCGCGGTGGGCCGCCACTGGCGGCGGCAGCGGCCGCCACGGCCAGTTCCTGGGTTTCCGGCACACCGGGGAACCGGGTGGTGAAGGCCCCTACCAGGGCCTTCAGGGCCTCCAGCTCCTTGCGCTGACCGAGCTCACGAACCCATATCTGGTAGGCTCGGAGAATGCGGGCCGGGTTCTCGCCGCTCTGAAGCAGGCGCTGCGCCATGGCCACGGCCCCGCGAAGGTTGCCTCTGGCAAGCGAGAGGTGGCCCAGCTCCTCAATCAGCGGGAACGAGTTGGGAAAGAGCTCGGTGACCCGGTCGAGATACTCCTGAGCCAGATCAAACTCCGAGCGGGCGCGATGCAGTTGGCTCAGAGCCAGCAGCGAGTCGGGATGTTTGGGCTGGATTCGCAGGGCGGCTTGAAAGCTGGTGCCGGCCTCCTCAAGCCGACCCTGGAGCAACAGGACCTTACCCAGCCCGAAGTGCCCTTCTACCCGATCCGAGCCGACGCGCAGGGCGGCCGTGAAGGCTCGACTCGCTTCCTCGAGGGAATTGCGATGCAAGTACATGAATCCGAGCTGCGACTGCAGCTCAAAATTGTGAGGGAACAGCGGGCCGGCCTCGATCAGCACACGGGAAGCCTCATCCAACCGACCAGCGCGTTGCATGCACGAAGACAGGGCCAGCGGAAAACGCGGGTCGGCCTTGGCCATGTCCCAGCCGTAGCGGAAGGAGGTGCCTGCTTGCTCCAACTGGTTCATCCGCAGCTGCAGCTGTCCGAGCTGGAAGAATGCCTCCGGATTGCGCGGGTCGAGCTGAACTGCCCGCGAGTAAGCCCTCAGGGCATTGCCCAGATCATTGATCTGCTGGTAGGCTCGCGCCAGAGCCAGGGTGATCTCGACATCTTCACTGGCTCGAGAAAGGGCAGTATTGAGCGTGTCGATGGCTTGCTTGGGGTCGCCGAGCTGCAGGAACAGCATGGCCAGCTCTACCTGGGGCTGCACCTTGGACCCGGAGGCAGCTACTGCCTTCTGGTAATAGTCCACCGCCAGGTCGTAACGATACAGCTCCCGCGTGCAGCGGGCCAAACCGATCAGTGCCTCGGCGTTGGCGGGCTTAAGCCGAAGGGCCCCCTCGAAGCGCTCGCTGGCCAGGTCGAATCGCCCCTGCCGTTGCAGAATGTCTCCCCATCCTACCAGGTAACGCGCCTCGCGGGGGGAGAGTTGACAGGCGCGCTCGATGCTGCGTAGAGCCAGAGCCGTAGAGCCCGTTCGGTCCTGGGCCTGGGAGAGCAGGAAGTAAAGTTCGGGGTCGTTGGGCCGGGCTTGCAGCAACTGCTGGAGGCTGCGCATCGCTTCCGGGAGCAGTCCGCCCTCGATACCAAGCTTAACGGCCAACTCGTGAGCGGGCTCGTGGTTGGGCCGGAGTCGGAGCGCATTGCCGATGGCCTGCATCGCCTCGGGGTAGCGGCCAAAGAGCCCGTGGGCCCGAGCCAGGTGAACGTGGCTGTCCGGGTCCTCCTGGTCGACTGAGGTCTCCCACGCAAAGATGTGCAGCGCCGACTCCACCCGTCTGGCCACTTCGCTGTCGCGAAGGCGCCGCAGATCTGGGTTGAGCTCAAGGGCCCGGGCAAAGTCTTCCAGGGCCCGGGCGTAGTTATGCTCTCGTGTGAAAAGGCAACCACGGAACAGAAAAGCCATCCCGTTCTCGGGCTCGCGCTCCACGGCCTGATCGTAGGCCTGCATGGCCTCCTCGACCTTGCCCTCGCCCTCCAGGCGGGTAGCCTGATTCAGCAGCTCCAGGGTCTCTGGCATACGGGTAAACCTTTCAAGAACGGCTGGGATTCATTCCTTCCAACCGGCAAGAAGTTCGCGAGAATTCAGCGACGATTGGGGCAGTCAAACATTCATCGCGAGTCCACGCCAGAAACCAGCCTTGAGTTGAAGATTCTCCCTATCAGGGGCGGCCCAGCTCCTCCAGACGCAGCTGGAGGCGCTCGACGCGGCTGTCGAGCTGGTTGCCGCCGAGCTCGTCGAGAGACGCGCGGGTCTGGTCCGCGGCTTGCTGAAGCTCTTGCAGAGAATCCTTGCTGACGGCCTGCCCGTGCAGACTCTGGTCCTGCTCCTCGATTCGGTCGAGCAGCTCGGCAAGCTCGTTGCGGGTGATTCCACTGGATCCGTGCACGGATCCGTCAGGGTATCCTCGCATGATGCCCTGGTCTTTCAGAGTCTTTACAGCTTCTTGGGCCCAGGGGGGCGCCTCTTCAGCCCGGGCGGGGAGCAGCAGGCCGACCAGAAGAGCGGCCGCAACAGTCCATTGTTTCATCTTGAAGTCTTCCTCAAGGAAGACCACAAGCCTTCATTGAGGCCTTCAATTCGCGGTTTTTCTGGGTTTCGTCGGCCCGGTCGTAGAGGATCAGCAGCTCTTCGTAAAGGCTGGAGTAAGCAGGGTCGAGCTGACCCTGCTTGCGGGTCATCTCGACCGCTTTCTCGGCCAGGCGGATGGCGCGCTCGACGTTGGCCTGGGTGGCAAAATAGTCCGCCAGCTCGACCAGGGGGTCGGGTCCGAGTTGGGAGGAGTCTTCCAGGGCCGCAGCCTCGAGCTGATTCCATTCGACCAGTCTCTCGGGGCTGATGCGAACCAGCTCTGTCTCTCCTCCCAGGGCTCCTCCCTGGTGGAAAACTTTGAGCTGGTAGACTTCTCCCGCAGTCAGGGCGGCCATGTAGGGGCCCAGGTCGATGCGGCTGACGTTGATGTCAGGTACGTCGATGAGGGGACGGGGGGGCGGGCCCACCATGTCGTCCACGAGAGCGGTGACCTCGACCCGGAAGGGGCCCGCCAAGTCGCTTCCGGTCTTGGGCTTCCAGGTCACGACCGGGCTCCCGTCAGAGCGAAGCCAGAGTCCAACCGACAGTTCTCCGGCCCGCTGGGCCGCACCGGCCATGGACTGGGTGTTGCCCATCGAGCGGTCCAGCGTCAGTTTGCCGCGACTGTTCGTGCGCTTGAGCTGCGAAGGCGGGACTCCCTGGCTTCCGCTGGCCTGGATCACAGGTTGGCAGGGGCCCGAAATGTCCTCGCGGTGATTGTCGGCGAAGAAGACCACTGAGGCGGTCGCTCCGGCCGGTATCTGCAGCTTGATGCCCGGTGCTACCCGCAGGACGCCACGGACCGGGGCGCCGTCAACCTTGACTCCTCCGCTGTGGCGCAGAATCAGGGCCACTGGTTGCTCGGCCGCCAGCAAGGCTGCTCCGGTCAAGAGGGCGAGCAGTAGGACCGTTCCCAGTGCTTTCATGGTTACCTACCTTTTGACTTTGAAGATTTCCCCATGCTCAGCTATGTCATCGCACCGGGAGTTCCTGCGGGAAGGTCTGCCGGGGCCGGGAAGAAAAACCTCGCCGATGACCCCTTCGCCTCAAAGTCGCCCGGCTAAGCCTACACGAGCGCGCTTCCTGGCCCAGGTCCTTCTGCCCCTGGCCTTGCTCATAGCCTGCCTCGCCTGGTGGAGTCGCCAGCAGCATACTTTCTTGACCGATTTTGAGCTTCGCTGCCTGGATTATCTTTTTGTGGCTCGCTACGCCTTACACGGAGCCGAGCCTCTGGACCCGCGCGTGGTCATCGTCGAGATCGATGAGAGCACTTTCGAGGAGATCGGCAAGCCAACCTTACTCTGGGGGACCGATTACGCTCAGGTGGTGGGAGCTCTGAAGAAGGCAGGCGCTACCGCCGTGGGCTTCGATCTCATTTTGAACTTCAATGCTGGCAATGTTCCCGAGTTATTACCCCTGGTTCAGCAGGCGGAGGACGACCTGATCGCTGCCATCATCCAGCACCAGTTGCTGATCATCTTTCTGGCGGGCGAGCTCGATGAAGATGAAGCCCACTCTTCCCAGAGCCTGGTGGCCGCCGCCAGCATGGAGCCGGCCAATCCGCTGGAAGCTGCGGCCAACGTGATTCGCGACCCGGATGGTCTGTACCGCCGGTTCCCGCTGAGTTTTGTTGATGGTCAGACGCTGGCTTTTTTTGCTCGCATGCTTGAGCTCGGTACCGGGAAGAGGTTCGAGCTCGACGCAGACCGGGTTACCTTCGATGGCCGACCCGTGGTGACCGAGTTACCGGGACCGACGCTGCGCTTCAACGTTCCGGGCCCCCCGGGAACCATCCCTTCCGTCTCGATGGCCGAGCTCATCAAGCGAGTTCGCAAAAATGAGCCTCTGACCCAGTTTCAGGGCAAGCTCGTCTTCCTGGGACCGGCCGCCCCCAGTCTGCAGGACTACCGCCCCACGGCCTACCTGTTGGGGAAGGACGGCCGGCAACATCTCGGTATCGAGCTGCACGCGGCTGCCGCGAACACGGTCTTGACCGGGCGTTACATCCGTCCGGTGCCGGTTGCTCTGGCGATAGGCCTGACGTTTGTCGGCGTCCTGGTGAGCGGGCTGCTGGCGGCGACCTTCTCCACTCGCAGAGCAGCAATCTCCTTTCTGGTCCTGGGGCTTGCTTATCTTGTGGTGGCCGAGGAGCTCTTTGCTCGTTCCGGATACTGGCTTCCCATCGCGGTGCCGGCGCTGGGGGGGGTGCTGGGTCTGTCGGGTGGTTATCTGGTGCGCTATCTAACGGTCAATCAGTACACCCGGATGGTCAAGGAGTTGTTCGGGCGCATGGTAGACCCTCAGGTGATGAGCGAAGTTCTGCGTAATCCCGACTTCGTGGCCTTCGGGGGGGTTCGCCAGGAAGTCACCATCTTCTTCTCCGACATCAACAACTTCACGCCCATGTGCGAGGGGCACACGCCGGTGGATGTGATCGGCATGCTCAACGACTACTTCGGGGAGATGGTCCGGATCGTCCGGGCCCAGAAGGGTACGCTCAAGCAGTTTGTGGGTGATGAGATCATGGTCATTTTTGGAGCCCCCGCAGTCATGCCCGACCATGCAGCCCGAGCGGTGGAAACCGCGCTCTTGATGCGCGAGCGTCTGGCCGAGCTCAGCGCAGAGGCCGGCGGCAAGGACGGTTTCTACGATGTCAAGATCGGCATTCACACCGGGCAGGTCGTCATGGGTTACGTCGGATCCGAGCTGCGCTCGGAGTACGCGGCCGTGGGGGACGTGGTGAACCTGGCCGCGCGCATCGAGGCCACCACCAAGAAGCTGGGAGCCGACATCCTGGTCAGCAAAGCCACCAAGGAAGCGGCTGAGGGACATCTGAGCGACCTGGAATGGACCTCCTTCGGGCTGCAAGAGTTCAAGGGAAAGACCGAGCGGGTGGAGCTCTTCACCGTGCGTCGCCGATTGAACATTCCCCAATCCGCAGCGAGGGAGTGACCAGCGGCCCGGCGAAGTGACTCCTGGTCGTGTGGGCCCGGGCCGTTTCCTCGTGAAGGGGACAGTGACCAGGTCCACCGGGGGGAGAAATTGGCCGGCTCCATGCGAGGGACTCTCGTCGAATTCAATGTCAGAGCTTGAACGCCTTACGGAGTTCTTGCGTGGCTCGAACGAGCCATGGGAGCCTCCCTGGTTTCGTCCCGAAGATCTCCTATGGCACAGTTACGTCGAGCTGCAGGCGGTGCGCGTTTGTTCCGATCAAGCCCTGCACTCCGCCCTGACGGATGCCTTCGAGCTGCTTCATTCCAACCCGCGTCTTCGTTTGGCCGTCAGTCAGCTCTGGTTGACCCGACCCCAGACACCGCTCGAATGCACCTTCTGGCGGCTCAAGCGGGACAAGGAGGATTTCCTGCTCGAGCCAGATGGTCCGGCCCGATTGCGGGCCGAGGTGCTCGAGCCTTCGCGCCTGGAGGTAGCCCGCAAGGCGTTCCAGGCCGGAGCGGCTCCGGTTGAGCTGGCTCAGGTCCTGGAGCAAACGATCGAGCGCCGCCCGGTCGCAATGCTGGTCCCCTCGAGTCCTGCCTGGCCCGAGTTGGTAGCGCCTCAGAGGGGAACCTGTGCTTTTGCCTGGCTGGCGGGGCAGAGCTACGAGCTGCCCGATGGGGGCTGGCAGGAGCCAGTCTGGGGCCTGGCTCCTTCGCTTGAGCAGAAAGCTGTGACTGAGCTTGTCCAGGCCCATCCGGTGGTGGTTGTCCAGGGGGGAGCGGGAAGCGGCAAGACGCATCTTGCAGTCGCCCTGGCCGGCCACGCACTGGCCCGGGGACAGAGGGTGCTGGTCGCCTTCCCCACGCTCACTGCTCAAAAGGTGTTTCAGAATCGACTGGCCGGCATGCTGGCCCAGCCGCTCACGCCTGGCGGTGACCTGGCCAAGCTCAAGTTGGAGCTCGAGGATGCCGAGCTCGACCTGTTCAAGCGGGTGGCCCAGGAGCAGGGGAGCCACGCGGCCGATACGGCCCGAGCTGTCGTTCAGCTCAAGAGCCAGCACGATTGGCTGGCCGGGCCCCTCCTGACGGTCGAGGTTCCGCTCTCGGATGCAGAGCTCGGGGAGCTCTACGGCCTCTGCTCGGCCAAATCCGAGCTGGACGCTCCTCGAGGGAAGATGCCCGAGCCGGCTGATTTGATGCCTCCGGAGGAGTTGGGCCGGTTGAACGATCTCGAGCAAGATCTTGGCCTGTCCAACGATACTTGCTGGGCCCGAGAGACCCCACCCGAATCGCTGGAGCCCCTCCTGGAGGCAGGTCGCCAGTTGTTCGAGTCGTTGCAGGGGCAGGAAGACTGGTGGGTGCAGTGCGCCTGGTCGGCCTTCTGCTCGGACGATGCTCGCAAGCGCTGGGGACAGCTTTCGCTCGACATGGACAAGAGTCGCAAGGACCGGGCCCACCTGGAGCGCCTGGTTCGAGACCATGAGCCGGAACTGGCTCGCGACCTGGGCGAGGATGAGCAGATCGAGATCTGCTACGAGATTCTCGAGCATCTGCTGCGAGGGGGCAGCCTGAAGGGTGTCTCGACAGCTTTCAAGGGGCGCTGGAAGAAGATCCTCAAGGGAGCGCGGGTTCAGGGTCACGCGCCCGCGACGCCGGAAGACTTCCGTGCCCTGGTGGCTTCGGTGCATCTGGGCCGCCTGCAGATGGCGGAGCATATGCGCTTGCTCGAAGAGCTCGAGAAAGTTCGCTATCCTCCACCGCAGGCCCAGGGGGATCCGATCGAAGCGATAAGGCGTGCGCTGCGCTGGCCTTTGGAGCGATTTGCGCCCTTCGAGAAGCAGGCCCGGCAGGCTGGACTCATGCTAGACAAGGCCGCTCCCCCCCCCAATGAAACGGCCAGCCTGGCTGACCTGCGCCACCTCGAGCGCTTTCTGGAGAAAGAGCTGGAAGGGCTGATCCGCCGTCGGCGCCTCTGGCTCGAGCGGATTGCCCTGACGGAGAAGGCCCGGTCGACCCAACTGGCCCTGGCCCGGTTCCCGGAGGTGGGCAAGGACCTGCTCAAAGCTCTCAACGATCGCAACCATGCCGAATATCGAGCCGGACTCGACAAGCTCGCCCAGTGGAAGCGGCGCATTCCCCTCATGGATCGCCGGGAGACTCTGCTGGCCCGACTCGAGGCCGGTGCCCCGGGCTGGGCCAGGTGCTTGCGCGAGCGACGGGCACCGCACCATACCGGTCAGCTTCCTGGCGACCCGCACCAGGCCTGGGAATATCGGCTCCAGCGCGATCTACTCGATGCCTGGGAGAGACAGGACATCGACGCAATGCACCAGGAAGTGGGGGCTCGCCGGCGTCGGCTCGAGCAGGCCTACCGGGCCGGTCTTCCCCGTCAGGCAAAGACACTCGAGGTGGGACTCCTCGACCAGCTCTCTCCCTCGGGCGAGTTCGATCTGGTTGTGGTGGATGGCGCTCAGCGGGCCGATTTGCACCACCTTGGCCTGTTGATGCAGGGCCAGCGCGTGGTCTTGCTGGTCGATACGCAGCCGCCGTTCGGTCTGCCCCCGGCGGCCGAAGGTGCGGCTCGTCGGGCCCGTCAGTTGCTCGGCTGTCTGGGCGTCGCAAGCGGACAAGAGAGCTTGCTCGAACTGCTGGCCAGAGCCCCGGTGCTTCGCCTGACCCAGAATTTCCGGGCCCGGGCCGATCTGTGCCTGCACCTGGACAGCGAGGGCCCGGGGCGGCCATCTCGGGTGGCCGTGTCTCCGGTCGTCCCCTGTGACCTTCGCGGCGACTGGCGTCACCCTGCGGCCCTGGCGACGGCTCTGCTGCGCACGCCCGAGTACCCCTTTTATCGGGTTGCTCTGGTGGTGGAAGACGCGCGAATTGGCCTGCGCATTCGCCGTTTTTTGGAACGCGTCTTGAACCCCTCGGAACGGGGACGTCTGCGCTGCGGAATTCTGTCCGAGCTGGAAGGAGAGGAGTTCGACCTGGTGCTGGCTCCTGACCGGCGGGCCTTCGGCCTCGCGCGCGAGCAGGTCTGGCTGCTTGGGGGGATGGGGACGTCCCCGATCGAGCCGGGTCTTCATCCGGGCTCGACCCTCAGCCTCAAGGTTGTCGAGCGGCTGCTGGAGGCTGGTTACCGTTTGCACGCCAGCCCCTATGGAATTCGCGTGGAAGGCGAGGGGGGCGCGGTGCTGCTTCACGTCTACGGGGAAGGCGAAAGCCGCGAGGCGCTCTCTCTGGAGAGCTGGCTCGAGCAGCATCTGGGCTGGAATCACCTGCGGGTCTGGCCGAGTCGATTCTATCAGAATGCGGATAAGAGCCTTGCGACTTTGACCGACCGGTTGAAGGGCCTGGGCCTTACGGCCTGGCGCCCATTGGCCATTCATCCTGTGGAAGAGAAGGCCGAGTTCCTGCTGGATGGCTGGGGAGCAGTCAAGCCGGAGCCTGTTCCCGAGCGCCCGACCGCTCGCGAGTCGTATGCGCCCTCGAGCGGGTGGCAGGATGCTGCTCCTCCGCCTCGACCCGAGCTCGTGGCCGCGGAGCCTGATTCGACACCGGTGTCCGCCTCCTGGCCCCAGGAGCCAGTCGGCCTGGCGCGGTCCGTGGCGGCCACCCCCTGGCCTCCGGAGGCCCCCGACGCGGCCAGCGTCCCCCTGCCTGGCCCTGTTGTCGATGCCTGGCCAGCCGAGCCGGCCGGCTTGCCTCGAGCCCAGCTGCCCCCCCCCTCGGCGGACGCCTGGCCTTCTCAGTCTGGGCCCGAGCCGGAAACCTCCCCGTCTCAGCCTGGAGCCAAAGCCCGGATTTCGCCGAAACATTCGACCGAGCTGCCTCCCCCTTCGACGCAGGCCTGGCCGTCCCAGCCTGCGCCCGAGCTGCCTGCCCCTTCGGCGCAGGCCTGGCCGTCCCAGCTTGCGCCCGAGCTGCCTGGCCCGTCGGCCCAGGCCTGGCCTTCCCAGCTTGCGCCCGAGCTGCCTGCCCCGTCGGCGCAGGCCTGGCCTTCCCAGTCTGCGCCCGAGCTGACGCCTTCCGTTTCAGCCTGGCTGGACGAGCCGGCAGGTTTCCCTCCCCCCGATGCTGGGGATTGGCCTCCAGCCGAGGGTTTGCCCCGCCCTTCGGCTGAAGCCTGGCCGGACCAGCCGTCGTGGGGGTCCCCATCTCTCCCTCAGTCGCGTCCCCGTCCCAAACCTCCCAGTTTTGCCCAGTCGTCCCAAGAAGCTGAGCCCGCTGGCCGGCGAGCTGAGCAGCCACTTCAGCCTGATCATCCGATGAAGCCCGAGACGATCGGACCGGGGCCTGGGGAGGTCATTGCGTCCGAGCAGACGGTCGAGCCCAAGCCTACTGAGGTCGTGCAGCCGGTCGAGTCGGTCAAGCCCAGGACTCATAAGGCCAAGGAGCCGGCCGGGCCTGTGAAGGTAAAGCCGCCCAAAGCTGAGGAGCCGGTAGATCCGGTCAAGCCCAAGCCTTTTAAAGCCCCGGAGGCGTCCGAGCCTGTGAAGGTCAAGCCGCCCAGAGCTACCGATCCGGTCAAGCCCAAGCCTCTCAAAGCCCCGGAGTCGGCCGAGCCTGCGAAGGTGAAGCCGCCCAAAGCCCAGCCCGAGTCTCCCACTGTAAAGCCGCTGTCCGCGCCTGCGAAAGTAAAGCAACCAGAGTCGGAGTCGCCCCCGGCCAAGCCAGTCGAGATTGCAGAGGCCGGCGAGGGTCAGGCGGACCGAGCCAGGCCATCCAGGGCCGCAGGACCATCGGGTCCCGTGCCCCAGAAATCGGCCGACAGGTCAGCCGGCACACAGCGCCTGGGGCGACCTGAGTTCGGCCAGAGGCTCGAGTTTTCGGCCAGCGCCAGACGTCCTCCGGCGCCCAATTCCCGCCGGCCGGCGCCTCCTAAGGTCGTCCGGCCAGCCCCCCGCAAGGCCTCGAGCCCAGCACCCGTGGTCGCTCTCGACTATGACGACGCCGCCAACGTGATGCTGCAGGCATTTGAGCTATTGCGGCAGGTGGACGCGGGGGCCCTGGCTGAGCTGGCCGAGGGCGTGACCGGAGTCGAGATGAAGCGTGCCGGTCGCGAGGCCCGTCGCGCCCCGCGACTGGTCTGTCTTTACGAGGTGAACTGCCAGATCGGGACCCGACGCTTTCCAGCCGTAGTCAGCGAGATCTCGCTGACGGGGGTCCGACTCGACCTGCCCGAGTCGCTGGCCCGGGATACCATCGTGGTGCTGCGTCCCGAGCTGCAGCAGAGTGACCTGGGGGCGGTGCGCTGCAGTGTTCGCTGGTGCCGTCGCACCCCGCGCGAGGGCCTGACCGCCGGGCTGTCTTTCCAGGAGACCCCCGAGCACCTGAGCCGCTCCTGGGTGGCCCAACTGTTGCACAGTCTCGGCTTCGGGGCCGGTCACCAGCGGCGGCGCAGCCTGCGGGTTCAGACCCGGGTGCCGACCGAGATCATCAGCTCCGGGGGGGAGGGCGTGGGCAAGACCGTCGATCTCGGGATCGGCGGCCTGCAGCTTCAGACCACCATGCGGCTCGACGTGGGGGAGGAGATCGACCTGATGCTCGGCCCCACCGAGGGGCTGCAGCGGGTGGGCTTTCGCGGGGTGGTGGTCAATTCACGGGGAACGAAGTCGCTGACCTACGGAGTTCGCTTCGAGGCACCCCAGCCGGGCCAGATTCGGGCCCTGGGCGCCTACCTTTTGCACTGCCTGGGGCGCAACGCCGAAGACTAGAAGCGCAGCCGGAAACCCCCTTGACACAGTTTTCCGGCTGCGCAACGCTCAACAGATTGTCTACACTCCCGCGTGTTCTAATTCTGAACAGGTCAACGCGCGGGAGTGTAGTCAGCGCCGCACCCGGATGCGCACCCCTCCGATTACCACCTGCTGGCCGTCCTGATGAACCCCGCCGGCCCGGCCGTCGGGGGCCAGCTGGAGCTGGTCCACGGCGTGCTTGAGGTCGCCCTGCAGGGCGTAGTTGCGCAAAAACTCGGCGGTGGCCTCGACCAGGGGCCGATCCGACCACGGTCCCTCGCGCAGGCTGGTCATCAGCTGGCCGAAGGCCGATCGACTCGGCTCGATGCCCACGCTGGGCTCCAGGGCCTGGCGCACCAGGCGCCAGGACTCACGCTCAGCTTCCAGCGTCTCGCCCGAGCGGTGGTGGGTGAGCAGCATGCGATAGTCGACGTCGGCCTCGGAGCCCAGGGACGCTTTGAGAGCCTGACGCTCGGCCAGCGAGCCCGGGAAGTCCCCGGCCAGAGAGCGCCGGGCCAGCTCCACCTCGCCCGCCAGGGCCAGCTCGCCCTCGAACCGGCCCAGGAAGTCGCCCTCCGGTCCCAGCGCGCCGGTTTTCAGCTGGGTGAAGATCTCGCGGCTCTTCTCCCAGCCGGCCTGAGGCACGACCAGCTGGTGCAGGCGGGTCAAGCGGTCGGCATCCGGCTCGAGGTCGCGCCCGGGGAAGCCGAGCAGGAAACGGTACTCTTCGGAGGGGCGGTCGCGCCGGGGCGGTTTGGGCTTCTCCTCGAACGGATCAGCCGGGTCGAACTCTGGCTTGCCCGGCTTCTCCAGGCCCTGCAGCCCCTGGCGCAGGGCGCTGGCGGCCCGGGCCCGTACCTCGTAAGGCTCGCTAGCAGGCGGGGCGGCCGACAGGAAGCCGCGCGCGAAGTCGGAGTCCTTGGCCAGGTCGAACTCGCGTGCGAACACGCTCACCGCCTCCGACCCGAAGGCTCCCCGGGTGATGCCGCGTTGCAGGTAGTCGAACATCTCGCGCGAGCCCTCGTGGCCCAGCCGGGGGACCAGGGCGTCGTGCAGCGAGCCCAGAAGCTCGGCAGCAGACTTCAGGTCGGTGCGCGGGCTGCCCAGCAGCAGTCGGTAGTCGAGCAGGGCTTCCTTGACAGCCGAAGTCTTGGAGCTGAAGCTGGATTCGTCCACGTGCTTTTTCTCCACCTCGGCCAGGTGGCGCAGCGCGGCCAGGCGGTCGGCGTAGGGCTCCTTCGTGTCCACCCGCAGGGCCTTGCGGGCCTCGGCGGCGTCCTCGAAGGAGTTGACGAACTCGGCGATCTCGAGCAACCGCTCGCGCTCTTCGCAATACTCGGCCTGGTCGAAGGTCTGGGGGCGCAGCTTCTCGCGGAAGTGGATCAGGGCCTTGCTGGCTACCTCGGGCTTGACCTGGCGCTGGCGCAGCTCTTTGTACTCGCCCATCAGCTCGCTGGGATGCTGGTCGGCCTTCAGGGCCCGCATCAGGCTGCCGTAAGAAGAAATCCCCATCCGGGTGCGCTGCTCGCCTTCCAGGCCCGGATTCAGACCGGTCTCGAAGTCGCGCAGCTCGTGGATGGTGGCCAGGCTCTCCTCCAGCGGGTGCCGGGGGGAGGCCAAGGTGAGCCCGTGGACGTAGAAACGCTTCTCGTTGTCACTCAGAGCGGGGTCGGAGACGATCACCCGGTGATGAAACTCGGCCAGCTCGAGCAGCTTGCGGCTGGGTTGAGGGATCTGGCCCGAGGTGAGATCCAGGTTCTCCCGGGCCACCCGACCGTAGAGGCTTACTCCCAGCATCGTGTAGCGTTGGTCGGTAAGAGCGTGGTAAGCGCCCGATGCGTCCAGGTCATTCAAGGTGTCCTCGCCGCGGTGGAAGGTCAGCCCGATGGAGCCCAGGTCGCGCAGGCGCCGGGCCAGCGGGTCCTGATCCAGCCGGGGCACGCTCTGATTCAGGGCGAAGAACTCCACCGTCTCGAGGTCGGCCGGAGACTGCACCGGGTACATTCCTTTCGAGCCGGGGGCCTGGGCCCAGAGCGAGGTGATATCCTTCTCGTCCCGCTCCATGGCGCGGTAGGCACCGTAAACCCCGACCGGTCGACTGGTGTTGTTCTTGAGGGCCTCGCCCACCGAGTAGTCGGCCCGTCCCTCGGCTTCCAGAATGCGAAACTGCACCCCAGCCTGCTCCAGACGCTCGAGCCGGCCCGCCAGGGCGGGGTTGGCCAGGCGCTGCGAATCGCCTTTCAGAAAAAGACTTTCGGCATCCTTGAGGTCCTGGAAGCTGTGGATTTTGACCTGCTTGATCACGTCCTTGTCCACCCGCTCGAAGAAGCTGTCTTTGTCAGCGGCGGCCGGGTTGGGCAGCGACAGGGTGAGTCGGCCGAGGGTGGATTCGGGGTAGTCGTAAGTGGTGAGGTGGTTGTGGAGCGACTCGGCCGTGTAGTCCGTCGTCCCCCAGCTGCGCGGCTGGTTGGGGTCGCCGATGGCCGAGAAGCGGAATCCCCTGGCCTCGAATTCGTCGAGCAGGGTTCTCAGGTCGGCCGCGGCGGTGGCCGACAGCACCCCCGAGAGAGGGCCGGGAATGGCCTGGCATGAGGCCCAGAGGCCCAGTTTCTCGACCTCCGACCAGAGGGGACGAGGTGCCGCAGCGCCGGTCGGATGCGTGGGCTGCATCAGCTGCAGGTCGCTGACCGAACCAGGAGCGTAAGCGTCGCCCGGGCCGGAAGTTGCGGCGGAAGGCCATCGGGCCGCTTGAAGGTGGTTGGGCTGGCCTGTTGGTTGGATCAGCATGCCTGAAGTCTAAACCGAGCTGCCGAAAAATTCTTGAAGGCCTCCCCGGTCGGGTCCGAGAAGCGGCCAGTTGATGGACGTGATCATCGTAGGAGCCGGTCCGGTGGGCCTCATGCTGGCTTGCCAGTTGCAGCGACGCGGGGTGAGTTACCGTTTGCTGGAGACGCGGCCTCGGCGCGAATACTGGTGCAAAGCCCTGGGAGTGAGCCCCCGTACGCTGGAGGTATTCGATCAGATGGGCTGCCTGGATGAGGCCCTCAATCGCGGCCTGTTTTTCCGCGCCGTGAACACGGTGGTGGAGGGAGAGGTGGTGGCCCGGGTGGAGACCGATCCCGAGCAGTATCCTTACGGGGCCATGGCACTGGGCCAGTACGATACCGAGGAGTTGCTCGAGCAGCAGCTTGGGCGGCTGGGCGGTCACATCGAGCGGGGAGCGACGGTGACCGAGGTTTCGGCCAGCGGCGAAGGGGTGGAAGCCGTGCTCGCCAGCGGAGAGCGCCTGCAGGGTCGCTATGTGGTGGGCTGCGACGGGGCCCACAGCCTGGTGCGTAAGGCCATGGGGGTCAGCTTCGAGGGCGGGCGCTATCCTCACATGTTCTTGCTGGGCGACATCGAGATGGACTGGCCCCACCCTCACGGCGAGGTCTGGAAGATGGTCCTGATGGACCAGGGACAGGTGGTGAACATTGTCGTGGTGGTGCCGATTCCGGGCAATCCCCTTCGCTATCGCCTTTCCATGTCTGCGCCCCCCGAGTATTGGGACGAAGGGGTCGAGCTGCCCGAGGCCAATCTCGAGTTGCTCGAGCGCCTGGCGGGCCCTGCCCTGCCCCCCGGCACAAAGCTCTCCAACCTGCGCTGGGCGTCTTTTTACCGCATCAGCCACCGGCTGGCCAGCCGCTACCGGGTGGGCCGCATGTTCATCGCCGGCGATGCGGCCCACATCCACCCGCCTATCGGCGGGCTGGGAATGAACACCGGCCTGCAAGACGCCTTCAACCTGGGCTGGAAGTTGGCCCGGGGCGGGGAGGAGCTGCTGGAGAGCTACCACGTCGAGCGTCACCAGGTGGGCCAGGACGTGGTGGCCCTCACCGCCGCGCGCATGGACGACGCCACCGCCGGCAAGGAGCGCGACGAGGCCGCCGAGGAGCGGGCCAACACCCAGCTCGAGATCAGCTACGCCGGCGGGCCCCTGGCCTTCGGGGGGGTGCCTGACGGAGATCGGGGCGCCGGCCCCGGCGAGCGGCTCGATTTCGTGGACAAGCTCAGACGGCTGTACATCAGGCGAAGCTCTCGTCTGGTCGACTTCATGCGCGAGGGCGAGTTCCACCTCTTCGGCTATGGTGGAGGGTGGGCGGAGTATCGTTCGCTGAGCGCTCGCTTACGCTCGCGTCTAGGACCCGAGTTACGCTGCTGGGCGGTGTCGGATTCCCCCCGGCTGCCCGACCTGCACGAAGAGGTTCCGGTTTTGCAGGATGCGCGAGGACGAGCCCACGCCGCCTGGGGTGAGGGGCCGGGGGCCATCTTGGTGCGCCCCGACGGCCACGTGGCCTGGCGGGGAAGCATGGGCGGCGATCAGGGGCTGGAGCGGCTGCTGACCTTGCTCAGCGGCGCATCCTGAGGAAGATGGCCGGCTGATTCTCCATGATGCCCTGCAGAAAATCGACGCTCATGCCGTCGCGGAACTTCTCCTCGGGCAGGCCGAGCTCCTGAGCTTTGGACTTGATCATGTCCATCGATTCACTGAACTGATTGAGGTCCTGGCGGTCGAACGAGCGAGTCTCGCGTTGCTCGCTCGTGAGGGCCTCCCAGCGCCTGGCCGCCTCCTCGCGCTGCTGGGGAGTGAGCTTCTCGACCGGCCGCCCGGTCATCTCCTCGATCCCCTTGCGAAGCTGGCTCTCAGCCACCGGCTTGAGGAAGGATCGCATCTGCAACTGCTGCATGTTGTCCGCGAGATCGTTGGAATTCCAGCGCCGGTCGTCGCCGGCCAGCTTCTCCAGAGTCGAAAGACCATGTTTGAGCTGTTTTTTCTCGTCATCGGTCAGGTTGAAGCGTGTGGTCGCTTGCCGGTACAGCTCGCCAGCCCGGTCTACCCCCTGTGAAACGGTTTCCTGAGCCGACTCCACCGCTCCCCCCAGCCAGGAGGCCAGACCGGCCGTCAGGGAATCAGCCCCCCCGGCCTGGCCATCCTCCGAGCGGCTGAAACCATCCTGCCTTGCGGGCTGGTGGTTGACGTTGCCGTTGCTACTCGCGCCTCCGGTGGCGCGGTTGGCAGCGGCCGAAGGGGCCACCGAGGGGGTGGAAGGGGAATGGTTGGCCTGGCCGACACGCTGGACGGCCTGCGTCTTCTGGGTGGGCTCGCTCAAGTTGGGGGCATCTCCTTGAGGTGAGTTTCTTGTGCCCATCATAGAGCCATCAAGGCCCCTCAGGCCCCGGCCATGAGTTTCGGCTTTGTAAAAGTTGTGAACGGCGTGTAAACGAAGATCGGGGGTTTGAATCGAAAAGTTCACAATTTTTACCTGAGCAGATCAACCTGTTCATCCACAGGGATTGGTCCCCGCTCGGAGCGAAGCCCGGAGCCATGAGCGTTGAAGTTCTGGTGGACGAAATCAAGCAGATGCACGCCGCGGTACTCGGCAGCGAGCTCATCGAAGTGCGCGAGGCCGATGCGGTGCTGCAGGCACTGGAAGAGGGCGCCTCCGAGATTCCCCTGATCTTGCAGTGGGACGACGAGCCCCACTCTATCGTACTTCAGGAGCTACGCGGAGATCGGGTGGTGTTCTTCAATGGCATGCAGCCTGAGGTCCCTGCCGCGCCAGGGACCGAGTTGCACGACCAGGGCCCGACCCGCGCCGCCGAGGAGCCAGGGCTCGAGAGCTTCTCCCGCGAGGACTTCGCTCGATTGTTCCAGGAGCGAGGGGCGGTGTGCCTGCTCGGCACATGAGGGCTATCGGCCCGCCTGAAGGGCCTGTCCGGCGCCCTTGAGCACCAGCGCCCGGCCGGAGTCGAGCTCCACCCCCGGTCCCTCGGCCTGCTCCAGAAAGCTGAGGCCCGCCTCCAGATCCTGCAAGGCCTCCAGGTAGTCAGGCGGGGGGGGCTGGCCGGGGGGCCACAGGGCCAGGGCGCGCTCGAGCAAACCCCGAAACCAGGCCAGCTGCCCAAGAAAATCGGACTTTTGCAGTGCGCCGCTTTCGAAGGCTCCCACTGCCTCCATCAGGCGCTTGAGGTTCTCGGTCATGGGCACTCCCTGCGAAGGAGAGTCCCCCTCGGCCAGATCCACGTAGCTGGCTCGGGCTGCCACCATTCGGGGCAAGACCGCGCCACATCGCGAGCAAACCGAGAAGTCGCTGCGGTTGAGCTGGCCGCAGTGGGCGCAGGGCGTCTTGCCTTCGGAATCGGCCAGCTCGGCCAGATGCCGACCCTCCTGAGCCAGCCCGGCGAAGGCCACCTGGAGCGCGTGAGCCACTTGCTCGACCTCGGCCGGTTCTTGCTCGAGCCACTCCAGGGCCGCCTCCAGCTCGTTGAAACGCTGCTCGAGGCGCTGGCCGATGGCTTCCACCTGAGCCGAGCCCGACCGCATGCGGGCCAGGGAAGCCAGCTGGTTGCGAAGACCGGCCACGTCGCCAAGCACTTCCTGGCAATCGACTTTCTCGCCCCGGCGGGCAGCGTGCAGCAGTCGGTTGAGACCGGGGTGGGGGGTAGGCCCTCGGCTCGAGGCGTCCTGGGCCTCGGCCAGCGCAAACACTTCCTGCGCTTCCTCGGCCAGGGCCCGGTATTGCCTGAGCAGGTCTGGAAGGGATGCGGCCTCGAGCTCGAGCAGCATGAGCCCCACCAGGTCGAGCATCCCTCTGAGAGCGTGACGAACCGAGTCGGGCAGCTCGCTGGCCTCCAGGGCATGCTCCAACCGCTCACGCTCGCCGGCAAGACAAACGGCCAGGGTCTTCGTCGAGCGGGCATTCAGAATGGCGTTGGCCCCGCCCAGCCGGGTCGGTCCCATGGCCATTTGGGCCGCCTCACGATGGGCCAGCAGAGCCTGGTCGAGCTCGCCGGTGGCCTGGCTGAGCTCCTCGGCCAGCCTCTTGAGCTCGGCGGGGTGGGCCCTGACCTGGCGACAGGCCTGGTCGAGTAGCTGGCGGTGGCGCTTGAAGGCCTCCCGCACCCGGGAGGCCTGGCTCGGAGCACGGTCGGCCACTTTCTCGAATCCCCGGCGGATCTGCTCCACCGAGCCCATGCCGTCGGCCAGGATGAACCAGAGCGAGCGAGCGTCCAGCTCTTTGCGAGCGGCCAGCAGCAGGGCCTGGGCGGGTGAAAGGTGGGAGGTCATGGCAGTTGGCGAGAGTTTTTCCGAGCCCCCTTTACTTTCCCTCCGGGGGCCGGTAGATTAAGCTGGTAACATTCTGTTCATTCAGTTAACAAATGGGGGCCACCTGAGCAACCACACCGTTCATCAGCATCATGATCCCCACATCGCCCAGCCGCGGCCGCCGATGGGCAACGGCCCGGGGCCCCAGGTTGGGATGCAGAGAGGGAACGAGCTCTTGTTCGGGCCCCAGATGCCGGGCCAGTTCGGTTCCTTCTCGCCGATGATGGACCCGATGTTGATGACCGTGCTGCTCGAGCAGTTCACTCATGGGCACGCTCCTCCCGGTCAGGCCCAGCTTCTGCGGCCGGGCGCCCAGCAGCACTATCCCCAAACCCCCCCCTCCAACAAGGAGGGGCGCACCGGCCTGCAGACCTCTGGCTGGGAGGCCTACGGGATGGAGGAGAGCGAGGCCGAGACCGAGCCCCCGGCCTACCAGTCCACGGGCTTCCGGGTCCCCGACCGGGGGGCGGCGCGTCGCTATCCTCCCTTCCAGGACATGCAGAGCTTTGCCCGCGAGCGGGGTTCTCGCGACTCTTCCCTGATCCCCCCGCGCTCGAGCCAGTGGGAAGACCAGGCCACCATGGGCCGGCTCGACCATCTCACCCATCTTTCGGGCGGCGAGCTGGCCGAGGCCATTCTGCAGGCCAGCCCGGAGCAGCGCGAGCGCATCACCGAAGGCGAAACCCGGCTCGAGGCCCTGCTGCGCGAGGAAGAAGAGCACGGTCATCCCGTGCCCATGACCCGCCAGCGCATGATGTTTGCCCAGAACCTGGAAGATCTGCACCAGCAGGGGCTGGTCGATCCTCAGCTTGGTCAGCGCAACCGCGAGTACATGGAGCTGCTCGAGACGCGCGACCGCTCGGCCATCGACTACGGGCTCAAGCACGGCTATGGTCCACCCGTGGGGGCTGACCCGGCCCAGGTGCAGGAGTCGGCCTTCAACGCCGAGCGACGCCCAGCCCGGCAACCGGCGGCAGCCAACCCGGTCAGCCACGAGCGGATGGGCGTTCGCGAGATCAAGCTTGACAAGTGGGGTGAGGGAAAGAACTCGAGCACCTGGGGCGCGCTGCGCTCGGCAGGCTGGTCGGACAAAGAGATCATCGAGCAGAAGTTGGTGGACCGGGTTGCCGAGCTGAACGGCCTGGAGGATCCCGCCAAAGTGCTGGCGGGACAGACTCTGAAGGTGCCGACTCGGGGTGGCCAGGGCGGCGAGCAACAGGGCGCGCTGTACGAAGCCGATGGCGGGCCGGCTCATCGCACCCCCACCTGGGAGCAGAAGCCTGCCCCGGCTGCGAAGACGCAGGCGACGGGGCCGTCCAAGCCCACTCAGAGCGCTCCGGCCGCTCCGGCCGAGGAAAAGAAGGCGCCACCCTACGACCCCTCCAAGGACGCAACGGCCCTCTATAAGTCCATGAACGGCGGCCTGCTAGGTGCGGGTACCGATGAGGACGCCCTCTTCAAAGCTCTTGAGGGCAAGACTCCCGATCAGATCAAGGCCATCCGGGCCCACTACAAAGACCATTACGACCGCGACCTGGACAAGGACCTCGCGGGCGACCTCAGCGGCAAGGAGCTGAGCCGGGCTCAGGAGTTGCTCAATGGCAACCAGGCCGCCGCTGACGCCGACAAGCTCAACCACGCCATGAAGGGCGGCTTCCTCGGCGCGGGCACCGACGAGGAGGCCATCCACAAGACCTTCGAGGGCAAGACCGAAGAGCAGCGCAAGGCCATCCTGGATGAGTACCAGAAGCGCAACAACGGGGTGGCTTTGGGCGAGCACCTCAAGCAAGAGCTATCGGGTGCCGAGCTCGACCGGGCCAACGCCCTGATCGAGGGCAACCAGGCCAAAGCCGACGCGGCCGCCATGCGCCACGCCATGAAGGGCGGCTTCCTGGGCATGGGCACGGACGAGCAGGCCGTCTACCAGGCTCTCGAGGGGAAGGATAAGACCCAGCGAGAGGCCATCTTGAAGGCCTACAGCGACCAGTATGAAGGGGCCGACCTGCGCCAGGACATCCAGGGCGAGCTTTCCAAAGCCGAGCTTGATCGGGCCAACGCCCTGCTCGACGGCAACAAGACGGCCGCCGACGCGGCCGCCCTCGAGCACGCCACCCGGGGAGGCACCTTCGGGCCCGATAAGGATGCCATCTATCAGGCTTTCCAGGGCAAGTCGGAAGAGGAGCGCCAGGCCCTGCGCGCCGCCTACGAAGATAAGTACGGCAGCCTGGACACGGCGCTGCAGAGCCAGCTCATTGGCAACGACCTGGAAAAGGCCAACAAGCTGATCCAGAATGGCCAGCTGACCGATGCCGAGCGTCTCAAGTATGCCATGGAGGGCGCCGGCACCGACGAGGACGAGATCAAGGCAGTGCTGGGGGGAAAGAGCAAGGCCGAGATCGACGCACTGCGCGCCGACTACCAGGCCCTCACCAACCGGGAGCTGGACGGCGACCTGGAGTCGGACCTCTCGGGTCGCGACGCTTTCGACGCCCAGATGGATCTCAAGGGCCGCCCCACCTCGGCCGAAGAGGCCGTGGACCGCCAGAACGAGCGCTGGCAGTACGAGCGCGGCGGGTGGGGCAATACCATCAGTCGCCTCTTTGTGGACGGCTTCTCGGACAAAGGCGAGCTGCTCGACCGGAATACGGCTCGGGCCAACGACCAGCTCGAGCGGGTCGAGCAGTTGCGCTACGAGGGACGGCACGCCGAGGCGGCCGAGGCCGAGCAGCGCCTTTCGCAGCTGGTCGACTACGCCAGCGACGATGTGGCCACCTATCGCGAAGCCAAGGATAGCGCCGCTGAAACGGCCGGCACGGTGGCCGCCACGGCCGCCTCGGTGGCAGTGGTGGTGGGCACGGCCGGCACGGCCACCCCGCTGGTGGTGGCGGGCCTGGCGGCCACCGCGGGCGCGGGAGCCAAAGTGATGACCTCAGGTGCGATTCAGGGTCAGGGGTATGGATGGGAAGGTGCCCTCTCCGACGCCGGAACGGGTGCGATCGACGGTGTTGCCACCGCGGTCGGCGCGAAAGCTGGCGCGGTGGCGGCCCAATCGGTAGGCAAGGCCATGACCAGGCAGGCAGCCACCCAGACCGGAACGGGAGCCACGCGCAGCCTGGGAACCCGGGTGGCCATGGGCGCCACCGAAGGCGCCGTCGACGGGACGGTCGGCGGTGCCCTGGGTGGGGCGGGGGCCACCGCTGCCAACGAGGGCACCTGGAAGGACGGCCTGGAAGAGGGCCTCAAGCGGGTCGGCACGGGCACCGCGATGGGCGCCGGGCTGGGTCTGGCCGCCGGTGGCGTGGTTGGCGGGGCCATCCCGGCCGGTGGCGCGGCCATCCAGAAGACCGGCCAGCTCTCGGGCCAGGCAGCCGACTGGAGCCGGCAAAAGCTGGCCAATGCCGGCGATGCGCTGCGCACCGGTGGCGAGCGCCTGCGACAGGCCGGCAAGGACTTCTACGACTTTGGCATGGAGGGCGGCCTGATCGGCAAGCGCCTGCGGGCCAATGCCGACAATGTCCCGGCCGCCCCCGTGGACGCACCGGTTCCCCCCCGAGCCGAGCCGGTCGGGCCGCGCGCCGATCAGCCGGTGGCTCCCAAAGCCGACCAGCCGGTGGCGCCCAAGGCGGACGAGCCGGTGGCTCCCAAGGCCGACGAGCCAGTGGCGCCCAAAGCCGACGAGCCCGTGGCTCCGAAAGCCGACGAGCCGGTGGCTCCCAAGGCCGACGAGCCGGTGGCGCCCAGGCCGGACCAGCCGGTCACTCCGAAGGCCGACGAGCCCGTAACACCGCCCCCGGTCAAGCCGGATCCGCCGCCTCAGCCCAAGCCCGGTATGTTGCGACGCTGGTTCGAGTTCGGCATGGAAGGCGGAGTCATCGGGAAGTGGCTCAAGGACAATCCCGGGATGGGGTTGGGCAAGCTCGGCGAGGACATCGGCGGGGTCATCGGCAAGCTCAACGACAAGAGCCGCGTGCTGCTCGAGAACATGGGCATCCATACCGACGACATCCTGGGTAAGACCGATCCGCCGCCCCTGCCCAGGGGCCAGGAGCCCCCGGTTCTGCCGAAGGGCCAGGAGCCGCCCCCTCTGCCTCGTGGCGAGGAGCCGCCTGTCTTGCCCAAGGGCCAGGAGCCCGCCGGGCCGCGAGGTGACGAGCCTGCTCTGCCTAAAGGCCAGGAGCCGCCCGCCCTGCCCAAAGCCCAGGTGGACGGCCCGGAACCCCCCCGCATCCCCACGCGGGCCGAGCTCGATGACCTGGCCCGCAAGAGGCTCGAGAACTTCCCCGACCACACTCTGATGGCCCGGTTCCAGGACCAGGCCTCTTTCACCCAGCTCGACCCGCAGCAGCAGCTGACCGTGCTCGAGATGGCCGCCCGCCACAAGCCAGAGCAGCCCACCGGATTGCTGCAACGTCTGTTCGGGGGCAGCAACGACGGCCCTTCGGCCATGGAGGGCCATCTGCACCGGCTGATGCAGGACGGCAAGCTGAACCTCAAGGACGTGAACGGCAACACTCTGCTCGACAACCTGGACGCGCTCGACCGTCAGGTCGTGGCCCGCGGGCTCAACCAGCGTGCTCTCTCCGAAGAGGTCGCCGCCACCGTGGCCAATCCCGCTGCTTGTATCCGTCAGGGAAAACGAGGTACCTGCTCGGCCACCACCGTGCAGTACATTCACGCCACCAGCGATCCGGCCGACTACGTGCGGGTCATGCGGGGGCTGACCGACGAGTCGGGTGAGGTGACCCTGCAGACCGGTAAGAAGCTGACGCGGCCCGACAGCGCCCTGCCAGCCGACGATAGCGGCCGGAGGACGGCCGACCGGATCTACCAGACGTCAGCGATGAATCACGCTTCTGGCCGCTATGACAACAATATCTTGCAACCTGACGGACGCGGCGGCCACGTGGGACCAGATGGCTCCTTCTCCTACGACGGCCTGACCCCCAAACAGGGCAATGAGTTGCTCAACGACTTCCTGGCAGGGAACTACGAGGCCAGGGATGTCGGCGACGTGCTACGCCTGGTGGGCCGAGACTCGCCTGATGGTCAGCGAGTTATCCAGAAGTTCGAAGACCACGTCCGAGCTATGCGCGCTCAAGGCGAGCCAGTGCACGTGGGAATGCAGTTCGCCAACGGTCAGCACTCGCGCCATGCCGTCTCGGTCGAGAATGTCGACGACCAGTTCGTCTACATCCGCAACCAGTGGGACATGCACGATCAGAATCTCTACAGCTCGAGTCAGGTCCGTCGCGAGGCGCTCGGTGAGGGCCGCTCTCGAATCCGGCGCGACGAGTTCTATGCACGCCTGGAAGTCTATCAGAAGCGCCTGACCCCCGAAGAGGTGGCCTGGACCGGCACCGCCGAGAAGATCGCCCATCATCGCCTCCTGTTCCCGGACATTGGAGACGACCTGTCCAGCCCGGCTGTCGCCGCGCGATTTCAGGATGCCTATCCCGGCATGCGCATTTCCCAGCTCAGCGCCGAAGATCGGGTGGCCTTCTTCCACGGCTTCGACCAGCGCCTCAAGGGCATCGCCCGGGCTCATCATCGCGCCGAAGGCACGATCGAGGAGGCGGTGGCCGGTATGAACGAGTTCATGAAACAGTATGGCTACGATCAGGGTGACTTCGTCAGTCGGGCAGGCGTGGTGTGAGCTTGTCTCCCGGGCGGCCTGCTCGCGAGGCCCGCCGGCGCACCTACCGCTGAGAGGCTTTCAACTCCAGGCAGGGGGGAGCCCCCGGAGTTGAGAACCTGAGGCCACCATGAACATCCGTCTGTTGCTGCTTGTGTTGGTGTTCATGCTATCGGCCGGGGCCTGGGCTCAGACCTTCGATGTTCAGCGGGTGGAGGTCGAGGGGAATACCGTTCTCCCTGCTAGCAAGGTGCGTCAGGCTGTGGCCGAGCTCGAGGGCAAGCCCATCACGCTGGCCGATCTCCAGCGGGCGGCCAGCGCTCTACGCGCCGTTTACGAGGAGGAAGGCTACTTCCTGGTGCGGGTGCAGGTGCCCACCCAGACGCTGACCGATGGCGTGGTTCGCCTCAAGGTAGTCGAGGGCCGGGTCGGCAAGCTGCGCGTTGAGGGAAATGAGCATTATTCCGAAGAGTTGATCCGCAGCTATCTCGAGCCCCTGCTCGAAGAGAAGGTGGCCCGGCTCGAAACACTTCACCGGGGCCTCTTCCTGCTCAAGGACCTGATGAATCTCCGGGTCGAGTCGTTCGTGGAGCCCGGCACCGAGCCCGGCACAGCCGACCTGATCATCAAGGCGAAAGACAGCCTACCCTTCGAGGTTGGCCTTTCTTACGACAATTTTGGCAACCGGTTCACCGGAGAGCACCGCTTTACGATCGCGCCCCACGCCGGCAATCTGTTCGGTCACGGCGAGTCGCTCTATGTGGCCACCGTGGTCCCCTTCCCCTCGGTCGAGACCCAACCCTACCTGCTGGCTGCTCTCCAGGTGCCTGTCAACCGCGATGGCACGAAGGTGGGCGCCTCCTACGCCAACGGCGCCTTTACCGTGGGAGGCGATCTCGGCGTGCTGGACATCCGGGGCCGGGCCAGCCTCTACTCGCTGTTCGCCACCCACGCCCTGGTGCGAGCCGAGCACGAGAAGGGGGATTTGTTGCTGGCCCTCAACAGCAAAACCTATGACAACACTATCCTTGGCGCTCCTTCAAGTCATGACGAGATTCGCTCGCTCAGCTTCGGCTATCGGGGCGAATGGACGGGCGAGGACACGCGTGACCTGGCGGCCGTGTCCCTGACCCAGGGGCTGGGCCAACTGCTGGGCGGAACTCCCAACGGCTCGCCCACTGCCAGCCGTCCCGGGGCGGGCAACTCCTTTTCCCGGCTCAACCTCGACTATGCCCATGTGCAGTCGCTGGGCCATCCCTTCCTGGTCTTGCGGGTGGGGGGGCAGGTGGCGAGCAATCCGCTGGTGGTGGGGGAGCAGTTCAGCCTGGGAGGCCCCGATTCTGTGCGCGGCTACAACCAGTCTGAGCTCCTGGGCGACGCCGGCTATGCGGCCAGCGCCGAGCTTCGGCTTCCCCTGCCCGACCCCGACAGCCGTTTCCAACTGGCCTGTTTCGTGGACCACGGCACCGAGTGGCTGTACGAGCCCCTGCCCGGCGAGTTCCCCCAGCGCTCGCTCACCGGCGCGGGTCTCGGCTTTCGATGGGAGGTGGCCGAGAGGACCCACCTGCGCTTCGACCTCGGCTTCCCGCTCTCGCCCTCTTTCAACTCCACGGGTGAGAGCCCCAAGCTCTATGGGCAGTTTGAAACCCGCTTCTAAGGCGCCGCGCGTTGAGAAGGCTGATGTTCGAAGGGTGGAGGCCAACCCGTCTCTCATCTCCGAATCCCCAGCCTCTCCTTCTCTCCTTTACTCTGGGGCGAGCCTGATCCGTGTGCAGCCCATCGATGCTTGGGGCCCGCAATTCGCGTCGGTGGTTGCTGCATACAGGCCGAGTCGCTCAAATAGTCGACCACGACTGGGCCAGAGTTTTTACCGAGAAATCGGATCAACACCCGGGGGAGTTCTCCCGGGAACGGCGAAGTCTCCACGGATAGATTCAGTGGGATATTTTTAACGGCAGCCCTGGCCCCTTCTGAAGCTAACGGCCGTCTGGCCAAACGTCTCGTGCTGCTGTTCTTCCGTCCGGAGTAGCCGGAGCCCGATTGTTGGCTTGAGAGGAAGAACGATCCCATGATGAACTTTGCAATGATTCTCTTTACCGGTGCCATGTTATTCGGCTCGGTGGAGGTGGGGATGCGCTCCCCGATGGCCGGGGGCGCCGCCCGCTTACTGGGCGGGCTCTCCGTCGTGTGTTTCGTGTTCGGCTTGCTGGGCATGCTGGCCCGAGGCGGCGGCTGAGTCCTGTGGCGGCTCGACTCACCTGATCCCGGTCATATCGCGCCCCTCCTTCCTCTCCTAGAGTGAGGCTGGAGGTGGCCTCACATGCCCGCTCGGCGGTTTCTCTGGTTGCTCGTGATCCTGGCGCTGTTCGCGGCGCCCACCCTCAAGGCCGCCGACCGCGAGATCCAGGTACTGGTCATGGCCCCCGGCTACCAGAAGGACTGGGCTCTGGGCAAGGACCGCGACTCGATCGCGGCCAATTTTGACTTTATCCTGGAGCCCCAAAATTGGGATCAGACCCTGCAAGAGCTGGCCAAGGTGGGCAAGGGCGGACGGATCCGCCGGGCGGTCTTTCTCGGGCACGGCTACCAGACCGATGGCAAGGGCGGGATCATCGACTTCGGGCAGGACGTGAACGCCGACACCCTTCTGACCTATCGCACGCGGGCCTACAGTCGGGGGGATGCTTCAGTGCTTGATGCCTTCGCTCCCGACGCCGAGGTGATTTACTACAATTGCCACGCCGGACAGGATCCAAAGTTCCTCCAGGAATCGGCCAACCTCTTCCTGGCCTTCTCGGGCGGCACCGTCTACGGCAGCGACGACTATGTGACCTCGGATGTCTCGGCCGTCAACAAGGTGCTCTACTGTCTGTCCTGGCTTCCCTTCGTGGAGGTCAACTTCAAGTCGCCGAGCAAGGTCGACTACCGCAAGTTCCCCAAGTTCACCCTCCCCCGGTTCATCTGGCGCGAGACCGAGAAGCTGCCCTGCTCCATCACAGGCCCCACGCAGGTCAAGCCGCTGACCCGGGTCACGCTGGAGGCGGTACTGCCCAAAGAGTACGCTCGCCCGGGCCTGGAGCCCCACATTCGCTGCTGGTGGTTCGAAGAGCTTGGTCCCAACAAGCGCGTGCGTTTGTCCAAGGAGCGGCGCCTGACGGTGGAGATGGGCAAGACCGGCACGCGCAACTTCACCCTGGAAGTACGCCTGGACAACGACATCGGGGCGCGTCTGCTGGCCAGCGTGCCCCACACTGTCGAGGTGGTACCGCAGGTGGAGACTCCCACGCCTTCGCCGACCGCGACTCCAACTCCCGAAGCCCCGGTGCTCAAGCCCACCGTGGTGGCACCCCCCGAGGTGTTGCAGACCGACGAGTTCGAGCTTCAGGTCAAGCTGCCGGCCGGCATGAGCGCGGCTCGCTATGATTGGATCCGGAAGGGGTATGAGGGCGCTCACAGCGTGGAATACGACATTGCCAGCACCAGTGAGCCAAAGTTGAAATACCAGCTCGGATGGAACGAGTCGCGTGCCTTCCAGGTCAAGCTCTACGATGCAGCCGGCAAGTACCTGGATACCTCCGAGACCACCGTGGTCAAGGTGCTGGCGCCGCGCTTTGGCGTGACGCTCTACGGGGCAGGCTGGACGGGGGGCGAGAACAAGGAGAAGACCGGCCTGTCCTACCGAAGGCCCGAGAGCATGCGGGTGGACGAGAAGCTCTCCGAGGGGGAGGGTTTTGCCCACGCCACCGGCTCGGCCGGCAACGCCTATTTCAGCGTGCGCTGGATGGACTCTGGCGAGCTGCGCGACAAGGTGGAGGGCAACCAGATGGTGGCCGGCTTCCGCGGCAACGGCACGCGCTTTGTCAAGGGCAAGTACGGCTTCATCGTCGACTCGAAGGCGGAATTGTACTTCTGGACCAACACCGGGGGACCGGCCGGCAGCCGGCTGGCCGAGCAGCTTCACAACAAGCACTTTCCCCTGTTGGACGCGCGTCGCAAGGCCACCCAGAAGGATCTGGACGCGATGCTGGCCAGCCTGACCATCACTGCCCTCCCCGAGGAGCGCAAGGCGCCCGGCCATCCCGACGAGGTCCAGCAGCCCCCGAAGGCTACCGTCAAGCTGAGCGCCGACCGCGTCCGGCTGGGGCTGGGCGAGACCGCCAACCTGGAGGTCAAAGTCGAGAACGCTGGCTCGGGCCTGACCTACGCCTGGTCGGGCCCGGTGGAGGGGAAAGGAGCCCGGGTGGTGGCCCGTCCCACGAGCGCCGGCAAGGTCAGCGTTTCGGTCGAGGTGCGTGATGCCTCGGGTCTGGTCGGCACCGGATCTGTGGAGCTCGAGGTCGAGGGAGTGAAGGTGGAGCTGGTGAGCGCTCCCCCTCCCACCATGCTGGTGGGCGCCGAGCTCGACCTGGAAGCGAAGGTCACCCCCGCCACTCCCGGCTCGGTGCTGCGCTGGCAGAGCGCTCCCGAGCTCACCATTCCCGAGGGGACGAGGAGTAAGGTGGGGTTGACCGCTCCAGGACAGTTCCTCATCAAGGCCGTGCTGATGGACTCCAAGACCGGAATGGTGCTGGGCGAGTCCAGCCCGATCGACCTCGAGGTGCAGGACGTGCCTCTGCGCATCGCCTTCGAGCCTGTGAAGGCCAGGGTGGGCCAGCCACTCCAGGCCAGGGTGGCGGGCAGCGCAGTGCCAAAAGATGCGCGATTCCTGTGGAACCTGCCCAATGAGCTGCGCCAGACCGAGGGGGGCCAGACCGCCTCCATCACGCTGTTGCCGCTGCAGGAGGGCAGCTTCACCGTGAAAGTGCTGGCGGTCACGACAGTGGCCGGAGAGCTGCTCGCTCAGGCCGAGACGACTCTGAAGGTGACTGTGGACTCGGTTCGGGTGGAATCGCTCGACCCGCTCAAGGCGGGCCAGGACATCAGGCTGAAGGCCACCTTCGCTCAGCCGGTCAGCTACCGCTGGACGGTCGAGGGCGGTCAGCTCGTGGGCCCCGGTGATCAGGCCCAGGTCACCGTGCAGAGCCCGGGCGGAACCTGCACCGCCCGGGTGGAGGCCCTGGTGGAGGGCCAGGTGGTGGCTCGAGGCAGCCTGGCCATGGCCATCAGCGGCACCGCCAGGGTGACCGACCCGCTGGAGGGCAGGGTACGCTCCCTGGTGGAGCAGGGCAAGCACGAAGAGGCGCTGGCCCTGGTGGAGGCGGCCCCCTCGCGCCCGGCCAGCCTGACTACCTGGCTGGTGGGCGAGTGCAAAAAGCTGGCCTGGGAAGTTCTCGGACGCTCCCCCGAGCCCGAGATCGACCGCGCCATCAAGTTGCTCGAGCCATGCGTGCGCCTGGCTCCGACCGATCAGGATGCGGCCGCCAAGCTGGCCCAGGCTCGCCAGGCCCGGGAGAGCTACCGTCGCATGCTCGGCCTGCGCGAGACCCTGCGCGCTCAGCTCAAGGAGCTCAAAGTGATCACCGCCTACGAGACCTTGAAAGCGATGTCGGACAGCCAGCAGGGCCTGCGCGGCAGCCCGGGCATCTTCCTGGATGCCAACAAAGAATACGACGTAGCCCTCAAGGCGATGAACGCGTGGGTCACCGAGCACCAGTCAGCCTGGACGCGTTGCTTCCAGCAGCGCAACTGGGCCGAGGCCGTGCGGGTGCTCGAAGAGGCCCTGGGCTCGTGGGAGTTAACCCTTTCCACTGATCGCGACTTCAAAAGCAGCCTGGCGATGGCCCGCGCCAACCTGGCCGAGCAGGAAGCCGCCTGGAAGACGTACCAGGAGGTGAAGGCGGCCTGGGAGGCGGGTCAACTGGCCCAGCCCTACCAGCACGCCGGCAAGATCCGGCCCGACTTGATGCCGGTCGCTGACCCCCGCATCCCCGAGATGCAGGCCTTGCTGGCGGCTTTGCAACAGAACCGCCAGCCGGTGGCGCCCCTCAACCCGGCCCCGCCGAGTGGCAGCGTGATGAAGACCCGTCGGCCCGAGGTCGGGGTGACCTTCACGGCGCCGGTGCGCCCGGAGACGGTCCAGTTGACCCTGGACGGACGGGATGTGACCCGGGAGAGCCAGGTGACCAACGAGCAGGTGCGCTACCAGCCTCAGACCGACCTGTCGGAAGGGTCGCACACGGCCGGTGTTCGGGCTACCGGCACGGACGGACGGGCCATCGAGCAGGGCTGGACCTTCTCGGTCACCGGTCCGGCCACCGTGGCCCCGACCTGCAATGTGGCTCCGGTGGCCGGGTCGACGGCGAGCAGTCGTCGTCCCGAGGTGGGAGCCACATTCCTGCAGCCGATGCAGACGCAGACCATTCGCCTGGTGCTCGACGGCCAGGATGTGACCGGCCAGAGCCGGGTGACCAACGAGCAGGTTCGTTATCAGCCTGCCAGCGATCTGAGCGATGGGACCCACCAGGCCCGGTTGACAGCGGTCGCCGACAACGGACAGACCCTGGATCGAAGCTGGAGCTTCTCGGTCGCCGGGCCGGCCGCCCCGCCTTCAGGGGCCGCGGGCTGCAACGTGGCCCCCCCCGTGGGAGCGACGGCCAGCAGTCGGCGCCCCGAGGTGGGAGCCACCTTCCTGCAGCCGATGCAGCCTCAGACCATTCGGCTCGTGCTCGACGGCGCGGACGTGACCGGCCAGAGCCGGGTGACCAACGAGCAGATTCGCTACCAGCCTTCCACCGATCTGAGCGATGGGGCCCACAATGCCCACCTGACGGCGGTGGCGGACGATGGGCAACGTGTCGAGCGCAGCTGGAGCTTCGTGGTCTCCGCGCCGGCGGCGCCGCCTCCCACGGCCGCGGGCTGCAACGTCGCCCCTGCCTCGGGCGCTACGGCCCGCAGCCGGCGCCCCGAAGTGGGGGCTACCTTCCTGCAGCCGATGCGGCCCGAGACCATCCGCCTGCTGGTCGACGGTCAGGATGTGACCGGCCAGAGTCGGGTGACCAACGAGCAGGTGCGTTACCAGCCGCCCTCGGATCTGGGCGACGGAGCCCACTACGCTCAGCTGGTGGGCGTGGCCGCCGACGGGCAATCTCTCGAGCGCAACTGGAGCTTCACGGTGGCCGGGCCGGCCGCGCCGCCACCCACCGCGGCCGGCTGCAACGTCGCTCCTCCCTCTGGTTCGACCGCCAGCTCGCGCCGGCCGGAAGTGGGAGCCACCTTCCTGCAGCCCATGCAGCCCGCCACCATCCGGCTCGCGCTGGACGGTCGGGAGGTGACCGGCCAGAGCCGGGTCACCGGCGATCAGGTGCGCTTTCAGCCTGGCTCCGACCTTGCACCGGGGACGCACCAGGCCAGCCTGGTCGGGCTTACGACCGACGGTCGGCGAGTGGAGCGTAGCTGGAGCTTTGCCGTGGTCGGTCCGGTGGTCACTACGCCGCCCCCGACTCCGCCGACCCCGCCGACTCCGCCGACTCCGCCGACGACTCCAACAACGCCGACGCAGCCCCCGGCTGGAACTCAGATCACGGCCCTGCTGGAGAATCGGGACAGCGACAACATCCACATCTTCGTGCAGGGCGCCGACAACTTCGGCCCCCACAACCGGTTGACTCCGGGCGAGCGGCGCCAGGTCAGCATCCGGGTTCCTTCCAACGGAAGGGTTACCTTCGTGGCCGGGCGCAACGGCCAGGTGCTCAGCACCCGCCACTGGGACACCGATCCTGACGACCGCAGTCGCTACCCGCACGTAACCTATACCCGTCAGGGGCTGGTGGTGGCCACCGGGCTTCGCTGACCCGGGGTCGTTCGCTGCGCGCCCGGCTGACGGCTAAGGCGCTCAACCAGGAGCACGGCGGACTGGCAGTTGGGCCTCCGGGCAGGTCCAAAGGGTCAGCAGGTGGTGGTGAGCTGATCCCATGAGGGTGCCGACTCGGGTCGGGCCTGACCGGGCGCCTGGTTGGGCCGGGTTGCGCTGGCTTGCGGGGGGCGTCCCTCCGGCCCGGGTGGGGAGGAGCTAGAATGTTTTTCAACGAAGCAGCCGCTCGTGACCAATCTGCTGCAAGTCTTCCTTCTCGGCGTCATCGAAGGGATCACCGAGTTCCTGCCAATCTCCAGCACGGGTCATCTTCTTGTGGCCGAGAAACTGGGGCTGGGGATGCGCTCGGAGATGTTCAATATCGTCATTCAGGCCGGCGCCATCCTGGCCGTGGTGCTGATCTACCGGACCCGGCTGTGGAATTTGTGCGTTGGCTTCTCCAAGCCCGAGAACCGCGACTATGCGCTCAAGCTGATGACCGCCTTCTTCATCACGGGCGTACTGGGACTTCTGGCCAAGAAGCTGGGATTCGAGCTGCCTGACACGGTCGGTCCCATCGCCTGGGCGCTCATTATCGGAGGGATCTGGATGCTGGTGGCCGAGTGGCTGGCCGCGCGCAAGCCCCCGCAGAGTGAGATCACCTGGAAGGTGGCCGTGGTGGTGGGCCTGGCTCAGGTCGTGGCGGGCATCTTCCCGGGCACCTCGCGCTCGGCGGCCACTATCTTCGCAGCCATGCTCACGGGCACCTCAGACCGCGCAGCCGCCACCGAGTTCGCTTTCCTGGTGGGCATCCCCACCATGTTCGCCGCCAGCGGCTACGAGCTGGCCAAGCACATGAAGGACGGCGCCGCCCCAGAGAACTGGGGCGACCTGGGCCTGGCTTTCGTGGTCTCCACCATCACCGCGTTCATTGCGGTGAAGTGGTTGCTCAAATACATCCAGACCCACCGGTTTACGGTTTTTGCCGTTTATCGATTGGTGGCTGGCGTGCTCCTCTTGCTTTTCTACTCTGAAGGGTGAGCTCTCCGGTAAATCTGCCCCCAGGTGCAGGCTCAGGGCCATAGTGACCGGCCTGGAGGTCACCTGGTCGGGTCCCTCAAGGCAACAGCCCACTCGACCCCCGAATGACCAGCACCGGGCAGTTTGAGGTGCGAGCAACTTCGCGGGCCACGCTGCCCAGGAGGAGGCGCGCCACGGCTCCTCGGCCCCGGCTGCCCGTGAGGACCAACTCGGCTCCGTGCTCACTGGCTAAATTCACGATGGTTCGGGCCGGCGAGCCGTGCCCCACCACGCACTCCACCTGAAAGGACGACCTGGCCAGGGCTGCCGCTTGCTCTCTGAGATAACCTGCCTGGCTGCGCTCGGCAACTTCCCAGGGAGTGTGATGCTCGAGCGGGAGATCGAGTGCTGAAAGCAGGATGGCCCGGGCTCCGGTCTCCGCCAGGAGGGCGGGCAAAGCGCCGAGGGCGCGATGAGAGGACTCCGAGCCATCCAGGGCGACCAGGGCGCAGGAGTAGCCCCTGCAGGCTCTGGCTGAGACCGCGTCCAGGTCGGCCTCTTTCCAGCGGGTGACCAGGACCGGACAGGGTGAGCAGCTGAGCAGGTGCTCGGTGACGCTCCCGAGGATGAGACGCTCCAGCCCCCCTCGGCCGTGGGTCCCCATGGCCACCAGGTCGGGACGCTCTTCCGTGGCGCAGTGAACCAGCGTCGGACCGGGCTCGCCGGTCAGAAGGCGGGTTCGTACTTGATAGCCCGCCTGGCTCAGAAGGGTCGCGGCGTCTTCCAGGCACTGGCTGCCTTTCCGCTTCAAGTCGTTGTTGTAGCGAGCCACCGCGGTAGCCCCCTGGTAGGCTTCTTGCACCACGTTGACAAGCAAGAGCTCGGCTGGCCGATGGGCGGCCAAGCTGGCGGCCTGGCGGAGGGCAGCCAGAGCCAGGGGCGACCCGTCCAGGGGAACGAGAAACTTCAGCATGGGCTCTCCTTTCAACAAGCGGCGAGAGGGGATCGATGGATATCTGGCTTTGCCTACCCTGGTGATTGTCCTGTCGCTCAGTGACGGACCGATGAAGTTTGTTTTCGGCCATCCCTCGGTCTGGAGCAGGACCGTCTCGAGCAGGGATGACAAAGGTCATATCCATTCGCTTTGGTTCCAGGTAGCCTGGATACGATCCACGGGATTCGGGAGGAATATCATGCACGCAGAAATCAGCGAGCTTCTCGCCATCGAGCCCAGCGCGGCTCCTTTGATCAGCCTCTACCTCGATACCAGCTCGGTGCAGCCCAGACGCGACTATGAGCCCTGGCTGCGTGGCCGGATCAAGCAGCTTTCCCAGTTGCTCGAGGACCCTCTCTTCGATAAGGCGGCCGCCCGCGTGCAAACAGAGCTCGAGAAACTGGAGCCCCAGGTGCGCGGGGTGGCCGTGTTCGCCTGTGAGGACCCCGAAATTTTGCGCATTTACCCGGCCGACGAGCCCTATGAGAACCACCTGAGCGTGGGCCACGCAGCCGTTATCTACCCGCTGGTGCGCCGACTGGACGAGCAGGTGGCCCTGGCAGTGGTGGTGGCCGACAGCGAGCAGGCTCGCATTTATACCGTGCGCATGGGCAAGATCGCCGAGGCGGTGGCCGTCACCCAGACCCTGGAGCGCCCCGAGAAGCCAGGCCGGGGCGCGTCCGGAGCGCCGCGTCACGGAGCCGGCTACGGGGCCAGCCAGCTCAAATACCAGCGCTACCTGCGCCAGCAGACCGAGCACTACCTCAAGGAAGTGGCCTCGGCCCTGCAACGGGTGATGGAGAAAGAGCACCTCGAAGCCCTGATGCTGGCCGGCAACGAGCGCATTACCAAAGAGCTCGAGGGCCTGCTGCCCAACGGCCTGCAGGAGAAGCTGCTGGGGCGCGCCCGCCTGCAGCTCACCGCCGGGCAGGACGAGATCCTCAAGATCACCCTGACCCAGCTGGGCAGCTCGCTCAAGGCCGCCCGCATGAGCCGGGCCAGCTCGCTGGTTCAGGAGTTCCGAGAAGGCGGCCTGGCCGTGCTGGGAGTGGGCGGCTGTCTGCGCAACCTGGCCCGGGGCCAGGTGGAGGAGCTGCTCTTGCTGCCTACCTTCGAGGGCTCCGGTCGCCTGTGCTGGACCTGCAACCAGGCCGCTCCGGTGACGGCCCAGACCTGTCCGACTTGCCAGGGCGAGCTGGGCCCCGAGGTTGACCTGCGCGAGCTGATGGCCCGCCAGGCCGAGGAGACGGGGGCGCTGCTGGAGGTGGTGGATGCTCCCGAGCTGAAGGCCTGGGAAGGGGTGGGCGCCTGGCTACGCTACCCCGAGGAGAGGGTTTCCTGACCATGGAGCGCACGCTCTACCGAAATCCCGAGCGAGCAGGCTTTCCGGCCAACCTGACCGAGCAAGAGCGCGAGCGCTTCTCCTGGGAGGCAATGGCGGCCGAGCTCGAGGGCGGTCCCGGGCTCAACCTGGGCTGGCTGGCGACCGACCGGCATCTGCCGGCGCGGGCCGAGCGGCTGGCCTTCCGCTTCCAACTGGCCGACGGCTCGCGCCGCGACCTCACCTATGCCGAGCTGGCTGGCGAAACCTCTCGCTTCGCCAACCTGCTCGCTCGGCTGGGCATCGCGCCGGGTCAGACCGTGGCCTCGCTGGCGGCCCGCATTCCCGGCCTCTACCTGGCCGCCCTGGGCACGCTCAAGAAGAAGGCCGTTTTCTCGCCCCTGTTCTCGGCCTTCGGCCCCGAGCCGATCCATCAGCGCCTCTCGCGGGGGCACGCCCGGGTGCTGTTAACCACGCGCCGGCTCTTCGAGAAGAAGGTGGCCGCCTTGCGTCCCCGTTTGAGCGAGCTCGAGTGGGTGCTGCTGGCCGACGCCGAAGAAGACCTCGAGCCCACCGTGCTGTCGCTGAGCAAAGCTCTGGCGGCCGAGTCGGACCGCTTTGAGGTGGCCTTCACCGACCCCGAGACCTCCTCGCTGCTTCACTTCACCAGCGGCACGACGGGCATGCCCAAGGGCGCAGTGCACGTGCACAAGGCCTGTCTGACCCACTTCGCCACCGGGCGCTACGCCCTCGATCTGCACGACCAGGATGTCTACTGGTGCACGGCCGATCCTGGCTGGGTGACGGGCACCTCTTATGGCATTCTCAGCCCGCTGCTGCACGGCGTCAGCTGCATCGTGGACGAGCCTGACTTCGACCCCGACCGCTGGTACCGCACTCTGGCCGAGAACAAGGTTACGGTCTGGTACACCGCTCCCACAGCCATCCGCATGCTAATGCGCCTGCCGCTCAAGCCCTGCGAGAGCTACGACCTGTCGGCCCTGAGGCTGGTGGCCAGCGTGGGCGAGCCGCTCAATCCCGAGGCCGTGGCCTGGGGCCAGCAGACCCTGGGCCTGCCCATCCACGACAACTGGTGGCAGACCGAAACGGGGGGGATCATGATCGCCAACACCCCCGGCCAGGAGATTCGGCCCGGCTCGATGGGCCGGCCGCTCCCGGGCGTCGAGGCGGAGATCGTGCAGCGCACCGAAGACGGCGGCGTCGAGCTCGTGGCCGATGGGGAGGAAGGTGAGCTGGCCCTCAAGCCCGGCTGGCCCTCGATGTTCCGGGCCTATCTGGCCGAGGAAGAACGTTACCGGCGCTGCTTCGTGGCTGGCTGGTACATCAGCGGCGACCTGGCTCGGCGCGATAAGGATGGCTACTTCTGGTTCGTGGGCCGGGCCGACGACATCATCAAGACGGCCGGCCACATGGTGGGCCCCTTCGAGGTCGAGAGCGCGCTGATGGAGCACCCGGCGGTGGCCGAGGCAGGGGTCATCGGCAAGCCCGATTCGGTTATCGGCGAGGTCGTGAAAGCCTTCGTCTCCCTCAAGCCTGGCTTTTCCGCCGATGAGGACACGCGTCGTGAGCTGCTCGGTTTTGCCCGCAAGCGGCTGGGCTCGGCGGTGGCGCCCAAGGAGATCGAGTTCGCCGAGGTCTTGCCCCGTACCCGCAGCGGCAAGATCATGCGCCGGCTTCTCAAAGCCCGTGAGCTGGGGCTGCCGGAAGGCGATCTCTCGACCCTGGAAGGTGCCCCGTGACGCCCGAGCTGGCCCGCGAGCTGTTGCGCCAGATGGTGCTGATCCGCCGTTTTGAAGATCGCTGTGCTGAGCTTTACACCCAGCAGAAGATCCGCGGCTTCATGCACCTCTACAATGGCGAGGAGGCGGTCGCCGTAGGGGTGATGCAGGCTCTTGGGCCCGAGGACTCGGTGGTGGCGACCTATCGCGAGCACGGTCAGGCGCTGGCTCGGGGCATGACGGCCCGCTCCATCCTGGCTGAGATGTACGGCAAGCTGGAGGGTTGCTGCCGCGGTCGCGGAGGCTCGATGCACCTCTTTGATGCCGCCACCCGCTTTTATGGTGGCAATGCAATCGTGGGCGGGGGCCTTCCCCTGGCGGTGGGCCTGGCCCTGGCCGACAAGATGCGGGGGCGGCCCCAGGTCACCTGCTGCTTCTTCGGCGACGGCGCCGTGGCCGAGGGAGAGTTCCACGAGTCCATGAACCTGTCGGCGTTGTGGAAGCTGCCCGTGCTCTGGGTGTGCGAGAACAACCTTTACGCCATGGGCACGGCCCTCTCCATCACCGAGTCCGAGGTCGACCTCACCGTGAAGGCCTCGAGCTACGAGGTGGTCAGCAAGGCGGTGGACGGGATGGACCTGCTGGCCGTACGCGAGGCGGCCCAGGAGGCGGCCGACTACGTGCGCCAGAGCCAGGCCCCTTTCTTCCTCGAGTGCCGCACGTATCGTTTCCGGGCTCACTCGATGTTCGATGCCGAGCTTTACCGTGACAAGAGCGAGGTGGCCCACTGGAAAGAGCGCGACCCGATCCCTGGATTCGTGGTCGCGGCCACGCATCTCGGCTGGCTTTCGCCCGGCGCTCTGGAGGCCGTTGAGGCCGAGGTGGAGGCCGAGGTCGAGGACGCCGTGGCTTTTTCCGAAGCCGGCAAGTGGGAGCCGGTGGAAGAGCTCGGGCGCTTTGTGCATTCGGAGGTCCCATGACCTATCGCGAGGCCGTGCGAGAGGCCATTCGAGAAGCCCTCCAGCAAGACGAGCGCGTCTTTGTGGTGGGGGAGGACATCGGCCACTACGGCGGCTGTTTTGCGGTCACCAAAGGCCTGCTGGCAGAGTTCGGCCCGCAGCGCATTGTGGACGCTCCTTTGTCCGAGTCGGCCTTCGTGGGGGCAGGCATCGGCGCCGCGCTCAACGGGATGCGCCCTATCGTCGAGATTATGACCTGCAACTTCAGCCTGCTGGCGGCCGATCAGATCGTGAACAACGCCGCTACCCTGCTGCACATGTCGGGAGGACAGCTGAATGTTCCCCTGGTGATCCGGATGGCCACCGGGGGGGGACGTCAGCTGGCAGCTCAGCACTCACGCAGCCTGGAGGGCTGGTATGCCCACATCCCGGGCATCAAGGTGATCGTGCCGGCCACCGTGGCCGACGCGCGTTGGATGCTGGGGCTGGCCCTGCAAGACCCCGATCCGGTGCTGATCTTCGAGAACGCCGGGCTCTACAACATGGAGGGCGATTCCGAGCCGCGCGCGACCGAGATGTACCGCGCCCGGATCAGGCGCGAGGGCCGCGACCTGACCATTCTGGCCTACAGCGCCGGGCTCTTCAAAGCCCTCAAGGCCGCCGAGGAGCTGAGCGCGTTGGGGATCGAGGCCGAGGTGGTCGACCTGCGCAGCCTGCGCCCGCTCGACAATGAGACCATCGTGGGGTCGGTCTCGCGCACCCACAGGGCCCTGATCGTGGACGAGGGGTGGCGCAGCGTGGGCATCTCGGCCGAGCTCTCGGCTCGCATCATGGAGCAGGCCTTCTACGAGCTGGATACTCCCGTCGAGCGTCTGGCCTGCGCCGAGGTGCCCCTGCCCTATGCGCGCCACATGGAAGAGGCCGCTCTGCCTCAGGTCGAGGGGATCGTGGCTCTGGCCAGGAAGATGGTCGGTCGATGAGCGAGTTTCGCATGCCCAGCCTGGGCACCGACATGGAGGCCGGCACGCTGACCGCCTGGATGGTGAAGGTGGGAGAGCGAGTGCAGCGCGGCCAGGTAATCGCCGAGGTCAATACCGACAAAGGCGCCATCGAGATCGAAGTGTTCCACGACGGGGTGGTGGAAGAGCTGGTGATCCAGCCGGGTCAGAAGGTGCCGGTGGAAACCGTGCTGGCTCGCATCCGAGAGGAAGGGGAAGCTCCCCTCTCCCCGCCTGCGCCCGTCCGTGCGGAAGCCCGGGCGGCTGGCCCTGCCTCCGAAGCCCGCCCTGCCGCGGTCTCGGCCCCTCCTGCCCCGGTCGAGGCTGGCCCTGCTCCGATTGAGACCGGAGCTCGGGTGCACGCTTCTCCCCTGGCCCGTCGGGTGGCGGCCGACCTGGGAGTGGACCTGTCCCGGGTCCAGGGCACGGGCACCGGTGGGGCTATCACGCGCGAGGATGTCGAGCGCACGGCAGGGCGAGCTCCCGGGGCTCAGGCGTCCCCCGCGATCCAGGCGTCCGCTACAGCCCAGGCTCCAGCGCCACCCTCGGCTCAGGCCCCCGCCCGGTCAGCCGATTTTGCTGCCAACATGCGCCGGGCCATCGCCGCCGCCATGGCCCGCTCCAAGCGCGAGATCCCTCACTATTACCTGGAGACCCCCATCGAGCTGTCCAGAGCCCTCAGCTGGCTGCAGGCCGAGAATGCCCGCCGCCCCATCAGCGAGCGCCTGCTGCCGGTGGTGCTGCTCTTGAAAGCCGTGGCCCGGGCCCTGGGCGACGTGCCCGAGCTGAACGGTTTCTGGGTCGATGACCACCTGGAGGTTCGCCAGAACGTCCACATCGGCTTTGCCGTGGCCCTGCGCCAGGGAGGGCTGGTCAACCCGGCCATCCACGACGTCGACCTCAAGAGTACCGACGAGCTGATGGCTGCCATCCACGACCTTATCCCCCGGGTGCGCGCCGGCCGTCTCAAGAGCTCGGAGATGACCGACGCCACCATCACCATGACCAACCTGGGAGACCTGGGGGTGGAGACCGTGCACGGCATCATCTACCCGCCCCAGGTGGCCCTGGTGGGTTTCGGGCGCATCAGCGAGCGCCCCTGGGCCGAGAACGGCATGCTGGGCATCCGCCCGGTGGTCACAGCCACTCTGGCGGGTGATCACCGGGCCACCGACGGCCGGGTGGGCGCCCGATTCCTGGAAGCCTTGAATCGACATCTGCAAGAACCGGAGAAGCTATGAAACCTGTACGCGAGACCATCCTGCGCCTCCTGTCCGGGGTGGCCCCCGACGCCGACCTCGAAGGGCTCGACCCCACCGAGAACCTGCGCCAGGCCCTGGACATCGACAGCTACGACTTCCTGCAGCTCCTTATGAAGCTGCACGGCGAGCTGGGGGTGGACATCCCCGAGTCCGACTACGGCAAACTTGCCAGCCTGCAAGACCTGGAGAGCTATCTGACGGCCCGAATCGCCTGACCGGCTCTTCAGGATTCTTTCCGAGGGCAGCATTAGCCTCAGACCTGAGGACCGAGAGCGTTCAGAGGCTTCCGTCCAGCCTGGCGAGTAACAATCAACCGTGAGAGCAAAGGCAAAGATCCCCATCCTGGTCACCACGGCGAAGAAGGGCGTCTTCTTCGGCTACGTTGCGCCCAAGACCGATCTGACTCAGACCACGCTGCGCCTCGAGAAGGCCCAGAACTGCCTCTACTGGAGCGCTGAGGTGAAAGGCGTTTTCGGTCTTGCCGTCACCGGTCCGAACGAGAACTGCCGGGTGGGTCCGGCGGTCCCGGCCCTGACCGTGCACGAAATTACCTCGGTGGCGGAGGCGACACCCGAGGCCGCCAGAGCCTGGGAGGCGGCGCCCTGGAAGTGAGCGACGCAGACACGGATGGATCCGGGTTGGGAGCGACCGGGGACCCCCTCGATGGCTGCGGTGACGGATGCGGCTATGGCTACGGTCACAGCTCATCGGCTGGTTGGGGGGAGGGGTCCGGCGGCGGCTCGGGGGATGGCTCGGGTTCTGGCTGGGACGAAGCCAGCCAGGGTCACGGACTCGGCGACGCCTGCGGCAATGGCGACGGACGCGGCTACGGGTATGGCTTTGGTGCCGGATACGGCGAGGGGGCCAGCTACGGCTCCGGGTACGGCTGCGGCAGCGCTGATGACGATGGCTGGATCGACCCGGGCTATGGCTCTGGCACGAGCGCGGGCTATGGGTCGGGGAAGAGTTTCCCTGCGGGCTACATCCTGGCCGTGGCCGAAGCCTACCCGCCAGGAGCGAAGATCGACCGGCGCTTCTTGCAGAAGCTCGGAGCCTGCTCGGACCAGCTCGAGCGTTTCGAGGCCGCCTTCCCGGACGGGGCCTGGCCAACGGCTGAGAACCTCCGCAAGGCGCATGCCGTCGGGGTGAATGTCGAGTGGCTGATCAAGCAGGTCGGCTGGTCTCTCTGGCAGCCCGAATAGGGGCCTGGTGGCACTGTGAGCGCTGTCCGCGAAGGCTCTGGCCTCCTCGTCCGGGCGTTGGGCAGCGTGCCGCGCTCCAGTCCCAGGCCGCGAGTTGACCGCCGGCAAACTTTCAGCTAGCCGGCCAGCCGGGCCAGCTCGGCCTCAAAGCCCTGCACGATCTCCTCGGGGTCGGGGAGCAGGCCGGCGTCGCTGGCCACCCCGATGCGAAAGGTATCCGCGTAGCTGATCAGGCTGATCCCCACTCCCAGCCGCCCCGACTGGGGAACCCAGAACATCAGCTCGCGCAGGGGCTGACCCCGCAGCTCCATCCGAACCCGGGGGCCGGGCACGTTGGTGACCACGGCCGTGGCCCGCGAGCCGAACAAGCGCACCAGCAGGCTCTCCAGCAAGCGGGGCAGCAGACCGGCCAGCCACAGGATGCCGCACAAGATCACCGGCTGATAAGAGCGCTTGAGGCGGGCCAGCTGGGCTCGCAGCAGCTCGATGCGCCGCAGAGGGTCGCTCTCGCCCAGAGGCAGCGCCACGAAGGCCAGCCCGAAGAAGTTTCCCAGCTTTTCATCGTGAGGCTTTCTCAGGTCCACCGGCATGACCACCCGGATGGTGGGGGCGGTCGTTCCCCGCTTGAGGAAATAGGCTCGCAGGCTGCCGCTCAAAGCGCCCAGGAGCAGGTCATTGAGGGTGCAGCCGAGCCGATGGCGGGTCTCTTTGAGGCTCTCCAGGTCGATGGGGGCCGAGACGGCAGCCCGCTTAGCGCGCCCCAGCGGCCCTTTGAGGGCGGTCATGGGCTCGGGCCGGAGCAGCACGTCGCGCACCAGACCGATGGCCGAGCCGGTCCAGGGAAGGGGGCCATGAGGGCGCTCCAAATGGGGAGCGCGGTAGGTATCGGGCACCCGGTCGGCCAGGTGGCCCAGCACGTGCATGAGGGCCACCCCGTCCCCGATGGCGTGGTGGAGCCGGGCGATCAGGGCCCAGCCCTGACGGTAGGGGAGACAGTGCATCATCCAGAGGGGACGGCTACGGTCGAGGGGCTGGCTCAGAAGCTCACTGACCAGGCCGAAGAGGTCCTCGGTGCGCTCGAGCACCACCAGGTGGCGGTCCAGGTCAAAGTCGGGGTCGTCCTCCCAGCAGGCTCGACGCATGGGAAGCTCGACCACCCGACAACGGAAGGGGGCGAAACAGAGCAAGCGCTCCCGGAGAAGCTCTCGCAGGGCGGCCGGATCGAGCGGTCCTTCGAAGACGAAGACCCCGCAGATGTTCATCAGGTTGCCGGGCTCCTCCATGTGGAGCCAGGCGGTATCGATGGCCGCCAGACGCTGGCCGGTCACATCAGCTCAGGAGCCAGCGCAGGTGGACCAGGTTCAGCACCCGGGAGACCGGGCGCGAGACGGCCAGGATACGCAGGGCTCCCCCCCTTTCGAGTAGCTCGCGTCGGGCCGAGATCAGCACGCTCAGTCCGTTGAGATCGAGCTGGTCGGTCTCGGCCAGGTCGAGGCAAACGTGGGTGTGTCCTTCCCGCATGCACGTGCGAATGCGCTCCTTCAGGCGCTCGTGGGTCTGGTAGTTGAGCGAGCCGTGCACCGAAAGGCAGGGGCTCAGATCTTCGAGCTGGGCCATCTGGATGTGCATACCCTGAGCTTACGGGGTCCCGGAGCGGGTGCCTATGACCTTGATCATCTCTGTGAGCTGGAATCAGGGCTTCCCACTGTTTGGGTCGTCGCTGAAGCGCTCGATTGTGAGCGACCGCTGCTCGAAACGATAGGCCCGGACGCCTTTGCGCAGCACGGAGCCCACCGGCAACCAACTCTGGCCACCAAAGGAGAGGGCCTCCTCCTCGCTCGACAGTCCGAGCTGCTCTTCCAGGAAGCTGGCGCTGAGGAAGAGCCGGCCGTTGACGAGCAGGCCCAGGGTCGTCTGGGCGGGAGCCTGGTCGATCACGACCTCGATCTGCTCGCCGATCAGTGGCTCGGCACGGCCACTGGCGGCGGCCACGATGGCGCGCAGACGGTGGTGGTCGGTCAACGAGGACAGACCTGCCCTGGAGAGCAGCTCCTGAGCTCGGGACAGGAGCTGGAACCGGCCGTAGACGTCCGGGAAGACAGCCAGGAAGATGCGACCGCTGGCCGGATCGCAGCCGAGCTTGACAGGCTCGTACTCGATCCGGACGCTCAGGCCTACTTCCACTCGGCTGAAGAGGTCGCGGATCGACTCGGGATACATCCGAATGCAGCCATGCGAGACGGCTCCGCCGATCGAGTCGGGGCGGTTGGTTCCGTGCATGCCATAGCCGCGTCGGCTCAAGCCCAGCCAGCGATCACCCAGCGGGTTGTCCGGGCCCGGTCCGACCGGCCCGGCCACTCCGGCCCAGGCGGGAGGCTCCCAGGTGGGGTCGGCTTCACGGGTGACGATGGTGAAGGATCCCACGGGCGTGTTCCAGCCCGGCATCCCGATGGCTACCGGGTAGAACTTGACGAAAGAGCCCTGACGATAGAGATAGACGCCCCGCTCGGGCAGGTTGAGCACCAGGCCGTCAGAAGGCGGGTTGGCCGGCAGGATGCGCCGGCGCGGCACGACCAGTTGGCCGGCCTTCAGGGAGACCAGCGAAACCGGCAAGCGGTTGGCGAAGGCCAGGTGCTCCAGCGCCAGGCTGTGGGATCGGGCCACGGTGTAGAGATTGTCGCGCCCGGTTACTGCAAGCGTGAGGTCCTCTCCGGTGACCTCGGGCAGACCCAGGTTCAGAAGAACCGCGAGCAGCAGAGCGAGCATTAGCTCCGCAGGGACTTCAGGGCCTGCTCCACCCGCTTGTAACCGGCGTAGAGCTCTTCGAGCAGAGCGCCCATGGCCTGGCCGACATCGGCCGCCGCCTCGCGGGTGGCCTCTTTTACGGGCGCGAGCCGGTGCTGAAGGGCCTCCCACTTGCGCTCGAGCTCAGCAAACAGGTCGCGGGTCTCGGCCTTGCCCAGGTGGACGTGGAGCTTAATCTCATCGCGCATACGGGCGATGTCTTGCATCAGTTTGTCAGACATGGCTTGGGCCTCCTTTGTCCGCAGGGTAGCACAGGGGCCTTCACGGCGCACTGATCCAGGTCACTTTCCCAGCACCACACGAGATTTTCGGAGCCGGGCTGGCAGGTCAGTTTTTCGTGTCACCGGGGCCGGCTTCGAGCGCTATATTGAACTGAGGGAATCGGTGCCCCCGGAGCGAATAGCCGGTGAGAAAAGGAGGCATTGATGGCGATACTTGCACTGGTGACCGGAAAGATGACCCAGGACCAGTATGAGGCGTTGCGTCGCGAGGTGGACTGGGAGAGCAAGCAGCCCCCTGGTGCGATGTTCCACGCCGCCTCGTTCGATGATCTGGGAAACGTCCACGCGGCCGATGTGTGGGCCTCGCCCGGAGAGATGGCACGTTTCTTGACAGAGCGCCTGGAGCCAGCCATGAAGAAGCTGGGCATCCAGCCTCCCAGTGTGGTGGAGGTCTATCCCTGCCACAGTGTGACCGCTTACCCCACCCTGGACAAGCACCTGCTGCAGCGTTAAGCCTTTAACAGGGAGTCACCAGCCGAGCGAGAACCCATGACGATGCTGTCTCGTGGGCTCCTTACCCTGTCGCTGGCGGCGCTCCTGGCGGGCCCATCCCTGGCCCAGCCTCAAGACGGGCGCGTAGTTTCGGGCCAGGCCGTGATTCAGGGCGGTCCGGGTGGCCTTACCATCCGCCAGGGCACCGACAAGGCCATCCTCGAGTGGCGCAGCTTCAACATTCCAGCCAGCCAGTTCGTGCGCTTCCTGCAGCCCTCTCAGGCCTCGGCGGTGCTCAATCGGGTCACCGGCGTCAACCCCTCTCTGATCATGGGCGAGCTGTCGGCCAACGGTCGGGTCTTCCTGGTCAACCCCAGCGGCATCGTGTTCGGCCCGACTGCCACGGTGAACGTGGGCAGCCTGTTCGCCACCACCATGCAGCTTTCCAATCAAGACTTCTTGGACGGCCGCTATACCTTCACTCCCGATCCCTCCCGGCCCGATTCTTTCGTGATCAACCAGGGGGCCATCCAGGCGGCCGATGGGGGCTACGTGGTGCTGATGGCCCCACTGGTCAGCAATCAGGGCAGCATCGTGGCCCGTCTGGGCAGGGTCACACTGGCAGCCGTTCCTCGCACCACGGTCAACTTTGACGGCCAGGGGCTGGTGCACTACGTGGTGCCCACCACCCCTGGTCAGGATGTGGCCCTGCCTGCCGACCTGGTCAACGATGTCATCGGCTCGCTGGTTGCCAGCAGCACGACCGACGCTCACGGAGTTGAGCTGCAGGATGGCCAGGTAAGGTTGATCGGGGCCGGCGGCATGGCTCTCAGTGAAGGCCGCATCGAGGCTTCCGGTGGCCAGGTGCGTCTTCAGGGCGATCGGGTAGGGCTGCTCGGACCTTCCAGCCTGGATGTCTCGGCCCCGACCGGGGCCGGCCAGGTCTACCTGCAGGGCGAGCGTTACGCCTATGTCGGGCCCGAGGTGACCATTCGGGCCGACGCCACCGAGCAGGGCGACGGGGGACAGGTGCGCGTGCTGGCCAGCGACAGCACGGTGGTGGATGGGCTGGTCTCGGTGCGGGGCGGGCCCCGGGGCGGCGACGGGGGCTTTCTGGAGACTTCGGCCGGGCGCGTCTCGCTCAACCGCGCTCCTGACCTGGCCGCGCCTGCGGGGAAGGCTGGCACCTGGTTGATCGACCCCAACAACATCACCATCTGGAACCTGACCGAGGGAAACACCACCTCTCCCAGCCCGTTCATCTCGCTGGGGGATGATGCGGCCATTCAGCCCATTACTCTCGAGAGTGCCCTGGTCTCGGGAGGCACGGTGATCGTGCAGACCGGCACCGGGGCCCCCAACCTGCAAGCGGGCGACATCTTCGTGCGCGACCCGATCAACCCGTTCTCCACGACGGCCACCTCGACCCTCCTGCTTCAGGCTCACCGTGACATCGTGGTCTCTGCTCCCATCGGAGGGCAGGCACCCATCAACCTGGAGCTGCAGGCCAACTGGCAGGGAACCACCGCCGGGGGGGTCTTCCTACTGGCCGACCCGGTTGATCCACAGACCGGGGGCGGCAACATCTCGACTCTGGGCGGCACCTTTACCGCCAGCGGCACCGACTTCATTCAGGAACCGGGTCTGGTGCTGGCGACCAACGGGGGGGCCGTCTCTTTCACCCAGACCGGTCAGGTGGTCCTCGACGGCCAGGTTTACTCTCTTCCTGGCGACGTGACCATCCAGGCCGGCGGGCCGGTGACGGCCAACAGCGTCGTGGCTCAGAGCCTGAGTGTGCAGTCCGGCGGCGACGTCCAGTTGACTTCACAGGTCTCGCAGCTGACCCTGGATACTCCCCAGGGCGCGGTGGTGGCCAACCTGGGCGATCTGGCCCTGGCTGCAGGTCTGGTGGCCCGGCCCACCTCCTTATCGGTGGTCAACTCCGGCTCGCTGGTCAACCTGAGCCCGAGCCCGCTCCGGGCCGGGGCGTCCAACCTCACGTCCACCGGCCCGGTCGATCTGACCACCGAGATAGACCTGCTCACTCTGGACGCCGGCAGCCAGAATGTCACCGTGCGCCAGACAGGAAACCTCTTACTGGCCGGCGTCCAGGGCGGCGCCGTCGCGATCACAGGCAGCGACGATCTGGCCGTGCTCGGGGTGATGGCAGGCTCGGCCGCGGTGCAGGCAGGGGGCTCCATTCTGGGCGCTCCCCTTTCTGGCGGGATCAATCTGGTGGCGGGCGGCGATTCCACGCTGGTGGCTGGAGGATTGATCGGCACCCTGGCTCAGCCCCTCTCGGTCGACGTGCAGGGGAGCCTGACCACCACCGCCGGGGGCGTGCAGGGCGGGGTCTCAGCCAACCTGGTGGGCAGCGTGACCCCCTCCAACACCCTGCTCGTGCCGGTGGCCCCGCCCGGCGAGGTGCGCTTCAACTCGGTGACGGTCTTCCCTCCACCCGTCCCGCCAGATCCGGTCATCCCACCCGGTCCGGTGGTTCCGCCGGGTCCTGTCGTTCCGCCCGTGGACCCGGTCGACCCGTTGGTGCCTCCGGTAGACCCGGTGATGCCCGTCCATCCTGCCGACCCGGTCCCCCCTTCGGCGGCCGACCCTTTCCCACCCGACCTGGAAGTCGTCGACCCCTACCTGCCGGCTGAGATCACCGAGGCCTACGGGGCCGGGCAGCAGCAGATCACCCACCCGATCCCCCCGGCCGACCCGGGCGCGCCGCCCGAGCCCGACTCTCGGCCCGATACCAGCTCGGCCCAGGCCTCGCTGGGCTTCACCTCCACCATGACCAACTTGACGCCCCCTCAGCCCGGCAGCCCCGACCGGTTCGTGCTGGCTGCCCTGCTGCAGGCCTCGGTCAGTGACCCCGGCATGAGCCTGGGTCAGCTGGAGAATCAGGACCAGCCGATGCCTCTTTCGGAGCTCTCGGGCTTCCTGGTCGGGGTGCTGGGCTCGCCCGCTCTGAGCGGCGATCTGTCCGCTCCGGTGACGCTGGAAAGCCTGCTGCAAACCCTGTTCAGTGTCTACCAGATCAACGCTCAGGGCAACCTGGTGGGCACCGCGCGCGAGCTGGGCATCCTGCCCGAGGATCTGAGCGGCTCCTCGCTCACCCGCCGTCAGGTGTTTGCCATCCTCGACAGCGTCTTCTTCAACTTGCGCTTGCCTGACGGCCGCACGCTGTATCAGTCCCAGTTCGACTCCGAGCCTCCGACCGTCGCCGTGGTGCCGTTCCCGGCCGTGTGCAGCGAGAGCTCTATCACCCTGTCCGGTAGCGTCAGCCCGGGAACCACTCTGCTGCGAGTGGGCTACAGCGACGCCGACGTGGTGGTGCCGAACGACGAGTGGCGCTGGAGCGCCAACATCCCCCTCCAGCCCGGTGTCAATACCATCACGGTCCAGGCTCACGACGCGGCCGGAAACGTCACCACCCAGACAATTCAAGTCCTGTGCACGGCGGGTTCATGAGACGCCATACCCTGATGCTGCTCCTGGTTGTGCTGGCCCTGGCGCCGGCCCTCGCGGCCATTTCCCGCGAGGATGAGTTGAAGGTGCTGGTGGTGCACAACTTCCTCAAGTTCGTGGAATGGCCCGAGTCCAAGCCCAGGCTCGTGGTGGGCACCATGGGTAGCGTGGGCAAGGATCCGCTGGCGGTCGCGCTGGCGGGCCTGAACGGACGCCTGGTGGCTGAGAAGCCGGTGGTGGTGAGGCCGGTGCGCACGGTGGAGGAGGCCTGCGAGGTGGACTGCCTCTACATCGGGCCCTCTCGGGCCGGCCAGTTGTCTTCCATCCTGGGGACGGTAGGCAAGTACCCGGTGCTGACGGTCAGCGATCTTCCCGGGTTCGCCGAGCAGGGTGGGGCCTTGGGACTCTACCGCGATGCCGACCGCATCCGCTTTGCCGCCAACCTGCGCAGCCTGCGCCACAGCGGGCTCAAGGTCAGCTCGCGGCTGCTGAGCCTGGCCAGAATTGTGGACAAGGACCCGCTGCGCAGCCACATCATCGAGATTGCCATGGACCCCGAGGCCTTTGTTCGCGCTGCTTCCGCCACCGGACGACGCTAAGATCAATTTCTGATGGCAAGGCTGCTCGTTGCCCTGACCGCCCACGGTTTCGGCCATCTGGGTCAGTCCGCCCCCATCTTGAATAGTCTGCGTGGGGTCGAGCTCATCCTGGCCACGACACTGCCCCGGGAGGTACTGGAGCGCCACCTGACCGTTCCTTTCAACCGCGTCGAGCGCGCTCTGGACGTGGGCGTGCGCAATCAGGACGCGCTCACAGTGGATCACCTGGCCACGCGGCAGGCTTACCAGGAGTTTCACGCCCGCTATCAGCGCGACCTGGAGGAAGAGACGGCCTGGCTGCGCTCCTGCGCACCCGACTCGGTGCTGGCCAACGTACCCTATCGCATCGCGGAGGCAGCTGCCCGCCTGGGCATCCCGTGCCTTGCGATGTGCAGCCTCAACTGGGGAGACATCGTGGCGGGCTGCCTGGGGGAGGTCGCCTGTCTGAGCGAGATCCGGCGCGCCTACGCCGCGGTGACCGAGTTCTGGCAGCCCACTCCCAGCATGCCGATGGAAGGCCTGCCGCGCCGGCGCGGGTTGGGCCTGGTTGCCCGCATGGGGGTCAAGCGCGCGCTGGGGTTGAGCGGGAAACTGGTGCTGGTCTCGCTGGGTGGCCTGCCTCTGCCGCGACCCTCGGGCTGGCCTGACCTGCCCGGAGTCACCTGGCTGGTGCCCGAGGGCTGGCTGAGCGACCACACTCGGGCCGTGGGGGTGGAATCGCTGCCGGTGCCCTTCATCGACTTGATGGCCAGCGCTGACCTGCTCATCACCAAGCCCGGCTACGGCAGCTTTGCCGAAGCTGCCTGCCACGGGTTGCCGGTGCTCTCGCTGCGCCGGCCCGATTGGCCCGAGGAGGCCTGCCTGTGGGAGTTTCTGCAGCGACGGGGAGGCCTGCGCGAGCTGGGGCGGGAGAGCTTCATGGCCGGGGACTTCGGGCCTTTGGTGGAGGAGCTGCTGGAGGAGCCGCGACCTGAGCCGATCGAGCCGGAGGGGGTGGCGCGGGCTGTGGAGTGGTTAGGGTCTTATCTGGCCGGTTGAAGCGAGCTCTCTCAGCGCGGAGGCGTGATGGGCCCGGGCGTGCTGCACTCCACCTGAGGGTGCGCGATGACGAATCGGCCCTCGGCGGGCGGCTTCATGACCATTCCCCCGTTGACGGGAGGCTGAGGTCCCGTCGCGATGCATCGCAGGTTGCGTCCGGGGGGGCGGCGGCACCGGCTCGGGCTCGGGCTCCACGGCTCGCGCCAGCAGAGCGGCCGAGACGGCGGCCCCGCCTGCGAATAACAGGTCGGCCAGGAACTGGCGGCGTTTGCGGGTGGGCTCGCTCATCGGGTTTGTGGCGGCGTCCCGGGAGCAATCACCTGGCCCGGGACCAGCGGGCGTGCCCCCCTGTTCACGTTGGGCTCGACCGCACCATCAACGTTGGGCTCGACCGGCGCACAGGTGCTGACGGGCGTAGGCGTGTCGACCGGAGCCACCTTGCCCATCACCCTGGGCTCGGGCTCAGGCGGCGTGCTGCCCAGGTAGCGGGCTGCCAGGGCGGCCGCGCCCAGGGCCCCGCCGGCGAACAGGGCGTCAGCCAGAAATTGGCGCCGCTTCAGTTTCTCCTGGCTCATCGGCCCTCCACCTTCACCGGTTTGGCTTCGCCCTCCACCACGGGTGCGGCCACGTCGCCCTTCACTCGGGGCGCCTCCACCTCGCCCCGCATGCGCGGAGGCTCGGGCGAAGGGCTGGACGAGGGCTTCGGCGGCGGCGGGGGCGGGGGTGAATCCTTCTGGGCCATGGCCCAGCGGCTCACCAGCCCGGCTCCGGCCGCGGCCGTGCCGGCAAACAGCAGGTCGGCGATGAAGCGGCGGCGCTTGAGGCGATCGTCCGACATCAGGCGGCCACCATCTGCAGCTCTTCGAGATAAAGCCGGGCAGCTTCGACCGAGTCGCCGATCAGCTCGGCGAAGAAGCGGTGCACGCTCAGCTGCTGCTGGATGTCGCCCGGCATCAGCGACACGCAGGCGCAGGGCCCGCTGGTACCGCAGGAGGACATCTTCTCGACCGAGCAACTGGTCACCGCCTGCACCCGCTCGAGCAGCGGGCCGGTGTCCACCGTGCCCACCTGCACGTCCACCCGGGTGTCGGTGCCCACCAGGCGCGAGCAGGGGTAGAGCTTGCCCCGCGGCGAGACGGCCACGTCCTTGACCCCGAAGCTGCAGTGGGAGGTGCGCGGCGCGCGCGGGTGCTGATCGGCAAAAGGCGAGACGTGGTAGGGCTCGGGGGTGGCCATGGAGAGAAAGACCACCCGGGCCATGTCGCGATAGACCCGGCGGGCCGTCTCGCGGGCGGCCTCGTCCCAGGCCGCCTCCATGTTGGGCAAGAGCGAGACGCGCGAGACGCCCAGGCGGTACATCTGCTCCAGGGCCGCCGGAACCCCGCCGATGGTCTCGGGGTTGAGCACCATCAGCACGTGAAGGCGCTCGAGCGATTCGGTGGCCGCCTCCAGGTTGCGCCACACCAGCTCGGAGGAGCTGCGCCCGTTGACGAACGGGCGGTGGCGGTCGTGATCTGCCCCCATCCCGTCGATGCTGAGGGCCACCCAGAAGCCGTAATGGCGCAGGAAGTCGAGTTGCTTCTTGGTGAGGATGGTGGCGTTGGTGGTCAAAGACAGCTCCAGGCGCCGACCCTGGCGCTCGGCCAGGCGCGTGGCCAGGCGGGTCAGCCGGCTCATGGTCTTGAACTGCAGCATCGGCTCTCCGCCGAAGAACGAGACCCCCACAGTCTCCTCGCGCGGCCCGTGGAAGGCCATTTTGAGAGCCTTCCAGCCCAGCTCCACCGGCATCGAGCGGTTAAACTTGTCGCCTGTGTAGCAGTAGCTGCAGGCCAGGTTGCACTGATGGGTCAGAACCAGCGAGACGCGCACGGGCTACCCCCTCGGGCGAAATGAGCTTTGCTTGCATGGTAGCAAACTCTTCCAGAATGTTCCCGGGCAGAAGTCAAAAGGCCTGCGGTCGCCTCAGAGCAGGGGCACGAAGAGTCGGGCCAGCCGGCTCCCCAGACGGGTGGCCAGGCTCAATCGCGTCAGCATCTCGATAGGAAGCTTGCGAGCGCGGGCAAAGTCGCTGGCCAGCATCTCCTCCAACTGTGAGGCGAAGCCCCTGTCGGCCACGATCAGGTTGCCCTCGAAGTTGAGGAACAAAGACCGGCTGTCCAGGTTCGAGCTGCCCACCCACGACAGCCAGTCGTCCACCAGCATCACCTTGGAGTGGTTGTAAATGGGAAACTCGTAGAACTGAATTCCCGTGCCGCGCAGCTCAGGGATCAAGGCCAGCGCGGCCAGACGCATGGCGGGCTCGAAGCGCGCAGGGGGAAGGAGAATGCGCACCTCGACTCCGCGCAGATCGGCCATCTTCAACGCTTTCAGGAGCGAAGAATCGGGCAGAAAGTAAGGAGAGGCGAGCCACAATCGTTGCCTGGCGGCGTTGATGCACTCGAGGTAGGACATCACTCCCACCTGCATCGTATCGGCCGGCCCGCTGCTGAGGTAGGTGCAGGCCTGGTTGCCCCCGGCAGCCGGGTGAGGCGTCCAATCGACCGTGGGCAACTCGCCCCGCGAGGCCCAGTAGAAATCCTCGCAGAAGGCCAGTTGCACCCCCATCACGGCCGGACCCTCGAGCGCGGCATGGGTGTCGCGCCAGGGACCGAAGCGAGGGTCGCGGCTCAGGTGCCTGTCTGCGATGTTCATCCCTCCCACCAGGGCGACCCGCCCGTCCACCACGGCGATCTTGCGATGATTGCAGAAGTTTAACTGAAAGCTATGACGCAAGCCGCGGGCCGCCCGAAAGGCCCTGGCCTGGATGCCGGCGGCGCGCATCTCATTGAGGAAGGCGCCTCGAATGGTGGGACTGCCCAGCTCGTCATAGACGAAGTAGACGCGCACACCGTGGCGGGCCTTCTCGATCAGGTGCCGTTGCAGGGCCCGCCCGGAGTCGTCATTCTGGACCTTGTAAAACAAGACCAGCACGTACTCCCGGGCCTGCTCGATCTCATCGTGCATGCGAGCGTAGTGAGCCGGGCCGTCGATGAGAAGCTCCACCTTGCAAGAGTGCGTGAAGGGCGTGCGAGCTAGCTTTTCGAGCACCCGCAAGCTTGCCTGGCGAGGTGACGGGTCCTGGTAGCACCAGGGGGAAAGGCCTTCCAGGATTTCCCGAATCGGCCGGGTCGATCCCAACCAGGAGCTGGCCCTCAGCGGGTTGACGTAACCTTCGAAGTGGGTGCTGCCGAAGACCAGGTAGAAGGGAAGCACCACGGCCGGGAAGGCCAACAGGCTCAGAGACCAGGCCAGGGCTCCCTGGGGGGTGCTGGATTTTAAGATTGCGTGCCCGGCGGCCAGCAGGCCCAGAAAATGAAGAATGGAGAGGATGATGAGCAGCGCTTCTCCCATGACGATGACCATAGCGGTCTTTCGGGGTCCTGGGAATGACTCAGATCAATCCCGGGCAGGAGCAATCAGAGCGACGGGACGAATCCTTTCCGGGTGCTGAGCCGACGCTGCTTTCTGGCCGGTCTGGTGGCGCTGGCCGCGGCTCCGGCCCACGCCGGTCAGGCCACGGTCAGCCGGGCCCAGCTGAGCGAGTTGCTCGCTCGCTCGAGCCCCCTTGGTCGCCAGATCCTGTATGGCTACGCGGCTGCCCCCGAGAGCTTCGGCGAAGGCCTGCGCATGCCCCGCCTGGACCTCTGGCCCCTGGTTGAGGGCAAGCCGATGAGCGAGCTGGTGCAGTGTGCCAACATCCTGGTGCACGAAACGTGTCATCTTTATGCGCGCACCCAGGCTTTCGAGATGGACCGGAGGGCCTTGAGCGAGCATGCCAGCCTGGCTGTTTTCCCCCAGCCGGGCAAGCGCCTGTTCGTGCTCGGAGGGCCGAGCTTTCCGGCCCGCCAGGCGGTGAGCGCCTGCCCCGACTACCTGCGGGCCACCTTCCGCTTCAGCACCTACTTCGACAGCCCCGACACCGATCACGTCTGCCAGAAGGACGGCCTTTACGGCCTGCTCGACGAGATGAGCGCCTACTACTGCGGTAGCCGGGCGGCGGTGGAGCTGTTGACCTCCCTGACCGAGAAACCCAGGCCGTACGCCGGCATGTGGGCCGGGCTGCTGGCCGGTCCCGATGCCACCATGCCCGCCCAGCAAGAGTTCCGCGGCTACGTGCTGGCTTACCTCACCTGGGCCCGCGAGCACGAGAGCGAAGTTTTTCGCTCGCTGATGGCCAATCGCGGTCTGTGGCACGCTTACGCGGCCATCCAGAAGGCTTTCGCTCAACTCGTGGAAGACTGGTATCATCGTCTGCCCGCACTGGCTCGCAAGGTGGGAGCCGAAGTGGCCCACGGGGCCGTCCTGGTGCAGGGGCAGGGCCTGCGCCTGCAACAGGATGGCTACCGGGAGCTCAAATCCCGGTTGGACAAGGACCGCGAGCTGGGTGCCATGGAAGCTCGTTTGAAAGCATAGACCATTGGAGGAGGCGTCGTGGATCTCACGCCCGAGGATCGGATCAAGGTTTCCCAGGCTATCGCCAGCTGCTGGGCCATGCCCGACTTCAAGGAGCGCTTTCTGAGCGCCCCCCGCGAGGTACTCACCGAGCTGGGGGTGCAGATTCCCGCCGAGGTCGAGGTACGGGTGGTGGCCGACACGCCCGAGGCGGTCTACGTCATTCTGCCGCGCCCCGACCTGCCCCAGTTCCTGGCCGCCGTGCTGCCCGGCGCCGTCGGCCGCGAGCTGCGACTGGTGCAAAATGACGAGCGCCATCTCTACCTGCCGCTGCCCACGCCACCCTCGGGGCTGGTCAGCGCGATGCAGACCGGGCTGGAGGGCATGGAGCCTTAGATCCTTCCTTGACGGGTGATGCGTTGATGCCTCATAATCGCATCATGAGGACCACCGTCAATGTGCCCGACCACCTGCTTCTGGAAGCAAAGAAGCTGTCGGCCGCCAGACGCATTCCTTTGACCGTCATCTTTGAGGAGAGCCTGCGCCTCTATCTGGCCGAGCAACGAATCCGAAAGGTCGAGCCATCGGGCTGGACCCTGCCCGTCTGTGACGCGGGAAAGCCTGTCCGAGGTGTCAACTTGCATGATACGAGCGAGTTGCTCGAGCTGTAATGGTTCTCTGTGACGTTGGTGTCCTGCTTCAGGCCTGTACGCCGGAGTCCAGCCAGCACAAGTTGTGTAACCGGGCAGTCACGGAGCTGGCGGCTCAGGAAGAGCCTTTTGCAGTGAGCGAGTTGATCCTGGCCGCAGTGGTTCGACTTGCCACCAATCCCAGGATCTTCAAACCCCCGGCTTCGACCAGCTCGGTCTTCGCGTTCACGGAAGCCCTGCTCCGCCACCCGCGCTGTGTCCCGGTCGCTCCTGGGGCCCGACACTGGCGCATCTTCAAAGACCTGGTCTTGAATACCGGAATCAAGGGCAGTGACACGACCGATGCCTACCTGGCTGCCCTGGCCATGGAGCACGGCTGTGAGTGGTGGACGACCGACCGAGGTTTTGCACGCTTTGAAGGCCTGCGCTGGCGTAACCTCCTGCTCGATTGAGCGTTCATAATATGGCAAGAAACCTGTTACTTTTTGTTTACTTAAAGGGGAACGACCTCGGGGAGCTTCCGGTTTTGACCTTCGAACGGCGCTGAGCACGGCGCGATACGACGAAGGAGGAACCCCCCAATGATCGACTCCATCCGCGGCCTCAACTCCAACTACGGCAGCTACAGCCCCTCGGCGCTCCCGGGAGCGGGCTCCTCCTCGGGCGTGGGCGCCGCCAGCTCGGGTGAGGGAGAGGGTTGCTGCTGCTCGTGTAGCAGTCACGGGGACAGCCTCTCGCTCTCGCCCGAGGCGATGCAGTTGATGATGATGCAGCAGTGACCTGCCCGAGCCGTAGGGCCGGCCTTCCAGGCCGGCCTTTTTTTCGTTCAAGGGCGTTTTCGGCAGGGCGTCGAAGGCCCCGGCCATGAACTGCCCACGCTGCAATGTGCCCCTCAAGACCGTCGAGGCGGGTGGCGTCCAGGTCGACATGTGCCCGCAGTGCGAGGGCAGCTGGTACGACCTGGCCGAGCTGAATCGCATGTTCGCCTTGAAGGACAAAACGCTCCAGCCCAGCGGTCTGGCCGTCCCCCGCACCCGTGCCGCCGATTTGGATAAGCCCGTTGCGTGCCTCAAGTGCTCGCAGGAGATGGAGCGCGGGCGCTACCTCTCCGACTGCGACGTGCTGGTGGACCGCTGCCCCGAGCACGGCATCTGGCTCGACGGGGGCGAGCTCAAGGCCCTGCTCGACCACATGGCCGGCACGGTGCAAGAGAAACCCGGCCTGCTGCAGGCTTTGCGCAAGCTCTTCGGCTGACCTCTCTCTTTGAGCGTTACGTGCTGAAGGTTTGGCCTATCCTCCGGGGGCCCCTCCAGACAAGTCGGCCTTCAGCACATCACTCTACAAGCTGCCGCGGTCGGTCCAATTGAGATACTCCCAGAGAGTGGGGTTGGGACTGCCCGGGTTGCCCCGCTCGCCAGGCAAGACGTCCAGCTCGGCCTGCAGGGTACGCGTGGCCACCGCCGTTCCCGCGCGTAGCACGCGACCCTCGGCGGTGATCAGCAGCACTCCGTAAGGGGGGCCGGCCCAGCGGCTGTCCACCGTGACCGAGCAGTTGCCCAGCCGGGTGACTCCATCCAGGTCGAAAATCTCCTCGGTATAGCTGAACCAGGACTGGTCCTGGGCGCTCCTTGGGGGAAACTCGAGGTCCTTGCTCAGTTTGGCCCGGCAGCGCTCCAGGCCGGCCCAGGCCAGGCCCAGGGCTTGTTGCGACAGGGCCGCCTGGGTCGAGCTGCGGTAGTTGAAGACCTGCTTGCCGAGAAAGGCCATCCCCAACACTAGCAGCAAGAGCACCAGGAACAGCACGATCATGAGGGCTGCGCCCCGCTTCGAGCCTCTCATCGGAGCGGCAGAAAGACTTCCGTGCTCAGGTCCTGGAAGCGGCTCCCCTCGTCGATCCGTACCGTCACGTTCAGATTCTGGTCGGTGCCAATGCTGGCCTGAAGGCCGGTGATTCCGCGGGCCAGCACTTCCGTCCGGGTGGTTCCGTCGCTTTGGGTGGCCTCCCGCACCAGCGAGCCACCCACCACATGGAAGCGAACCCTGGTCAGATCGGCGGGGTCGGCCGGATCCCAGCCGCCCGAACCGGGGGGCCAGGGGAGGCGAGAGCTCGCTTCCGGGTCGATCCGGTCGAAGGTCACCGTGGACTCGATGGTGGCCCCCGCGGGCTCGATCAGGTTCACTGCCTGGCGGGTCTCGCAGCGGATGCGGTCCAGGGCCACCTGCATCACGTTCAGGGTTCGCTCCTTGCCACTGTCAAAGAGCATCAGGTTCGTGTAGCGAGAGGATAAAGCTCCCACCACGGCCAGGAAGGCGGCCATCAGGGCGGTGGCCACAATGGCTTCCAGCAGGGTGAAGGCCGGGTTATTGCAGGTTGAGCGGTACGGTCTGTTCATACACATTCCCGAGATAGCGTGCTCGTGCCGTGACCCGGCAAAGACCCGGCCGAGGGATCAGAGTCTGGGTTTGCGGGTCGTAAAAGTGGTGCTTGATCCCCTGGCGTCGGCCATCGCGGGTGCTCTGGCTCGGGTCGGGGGTGGCGTTGCCGGTCACTCCGACCACCTCCCAGCTGAAGGTGACGTCCTTGATTTCCGCCCCGTTGTTGTCCCGCAGTTGGGCCTGGTACTCCACCACGCCCAGAGGGGGAACGGGATCGGGCGGTCCTCCCACTCGATTGATGACCAGGGTCTGAGCCTCGCGTCTTGGCTCGGCCACCTCGGTCACCACCGTCACCTCTCGACTCGGCCCCCCGCCTTCCCAACTGATTAGGACGCGCACTGGCACGACCGTGCTGGAGAGCTTACGTTGAGCGGGGGCATACATGTCCTCGATACTCTGGCAGGGGGACATGATCTCGCGTCCGGCCGGAATGCAGTCGGTCCGAATGGTGAACAAGGGCTCATCTGTCTCGCTCCAGGTGACCCCGTTGTAAGCTCCCCAGCCCGTGGCGAACAGGGCGGGGTCGCGGGCGAAGGCGCGGATCCGGTCGGTGATCCGGTCGGCTAGCATGACCGCACGGGCCAGCTTCTCGGCCCGACGGTGCTCGCGCAGTGAGCTGTCGAACAGGGTCACCACCACCAGCACCGAGGATGCCAGAACGAACAGGGCCACCACGGTCTCGGCCAGGCTGAAGCCGCGCTTCACGGGGCCCAGCACGGGTTCTTGTTGACTCCCGCCGAGTTCGTCAAACGCTGGACCTGGGTCCCGTCGTTGTTCATGATGAAGATGTGCGATGCGCCGGAACGATCGGATGCAAAGGCGATCTTGCTGCCATTGGGAGACCAGGTGGGAGCCCAATCGCTGAAGGCGTCAGCGGTCAGATTGGTGCGCGCACCCAGAGCGCCGGGCGCATAATCTGCCACCCAGATGTCCCGGTTGGCCGACTCGGTGGATTCGAAGGCCAGCCGGGTGCCGTCCGGGGAACAGGCGGCATCGTTGTGATCCCAGCCACTGGCCGTGAGGGGAAGGGCGGTCCCGTCCAGGCGTCGCTCGAAGAGCTGCTGGTTGCCTGCGCTAGGAAAGTTGACCACGAAGCCGGCCGTGGGCGAGGTGAGATCGTCGGGACGCCAACCGGTGGTGCCCTGCTGGCCGGGCAGGAACGTGGAGCCTAGCTGGTCCGGCTCCAGGAGCGAGGGATTGCTGGGTTTGCTGCCGTCCGAGTTGATCCAGTAGCTGTGCCAGCCACCACCCGTCCTTCCCAGGAAGGAGATGCGGGTACCGTCGGCCGACCAGCTGGGCGAGACGCACTCGGTGATTGTGGCCCAGGCTCCGCTGCCGTTCACGTCCGTGAGCCGGCGAAGACCGGTGCCGTCCTCGTTGAGCACGACCAGATTGCCGGCCCCCAGGAAGCAGCTTTCGGCCACCAGCTTGCGACCGTCGGGAGAGAAGCGTGGCCGGGCAAAATAGCAGCCGAACTGGCCCTCGTTTCCGGTAATGCGGCGCTGGTTGGTCCCGTCCCCATTCATTACGTAGAGCTGGGGAGCGCCGCCATCCCGGGTGCTGTCAAAGGCGATCTTGCCCAGCCGGGTCAGCTCGACCTTACCGGCGGCTCCCAGCGTCGCCGTGGAGCTGGCCCCACGCTCGTCGGTCACCGTGCAGGTCAGCGTGACCACGTCGCCCGGGGCCAGAGCGGGCGCGGGAGGAGGCACCCAGGTCCAGATCGAGCGCCAGGCGCCCGCTCCCCCGTTAAGGGTCTGGTCCCACTCCATGTCGACCGCCGTGGAGGAGAAGGCTCCCCCCCGGTCACTTGTCCAGTTCAGGCGGACTCGATCGCCCTCGGCGTCGTGGACCTCGGCGACCAGCGTGAGATGGCCCTCCTCCAGGTCCACGGTGGCGTCCGCTCCCGGGGGGAGGGTGGTGGAGTTGGGTTGGGGATAGAACTGGATCGCTACCCCGGGTGGGGTGTTGCCCAGCGCCGGCATGGCGGGCGGCGGGGCCGGAGCGGGCATGGCCAGGGTGGATTGGGCCAGCACCTGCGAGGCATTGCTTCCCACCAGGCCCGGAGTGACGCTGATCTCGCCAGCGCTGGTCAGGGTCACCGTTTGAGGCGCAAACACCTGTGAGAGGGCGAAGCTGGCGGTGGAGCCCACGCTGGCGGGGGCCCAGCTGGCCCCCTCGCAGATCAGGATGTGATAAGCCTGATCGAAGGCCACCCGATCGGAGACCACTCCTCCAGAAGGGGTGAAGACGAAGGTGTGGTCGCCCGGGCGGGGATGGTTCCAATCGCTCAGGCTGAAGCCAGTCTCGGCGTTGGAGCTCAGCGAGCTCCGGCCCGGGGCGTTGGTGCCCGAGGCCAGCGCCCAGTGTCCGATGTAGATGTAGACATCGGGCATCTCCGAAGCGAAGTTCTGCACCCGCAGGATGCGCGGGTTCTCGTTGCCGCTCAAAAGGTAAAGCGACTGGCTGTGGGGCAGGCTTCCGGCCGAGCTGGGAAACACGACCGCCACCGGCTCCTTACGCGAGATGGCCAGCTGGCGGGCGACCTTCAGCTCGCCCGCCACCCGCTCGGCCAGGGCCCGCGAGCTGGCCCGGGAGATGCCTCCCCGAAAGGAGAGAACCGCCAGCCCCAGCAGAAAGGCGAGCATGACCACGGTGATCACCAGCTCGAGCATCGAGAAGCCGCGTCGGGTCATCCGGATAGGTCTCCTTCAGTGGTGCTTGTGGGGTACAGCCCGGCTCACTCGCCGGGGTGCGGGTGAAGAGTCTTGTTTCTTGAATTCTAGCACAGGAAGTTGCAGGCTGAGGGGATCGCCACCGACCTGCAGGCCGCGGAGCACGATGCTCTGACAGCCGCTCAGGCGGGCTTCCACGCGGACCGAGCCAGGCAGACGGTCGGGGGTGGTTTTGAGGGTGAGTTTTTTCTGGAACTGTCCGGGCTTCAAGTCAGTGATAGTCAGATCGCAGGGCAGCTCGGGAAAGTGCAGCAACAAAGTCGCCTTCTCAGAGGAGGCTCCCAGCGGGGCCTGCACCGCTCCCCGAAGCTGCAATACGAGCTCGCGGGCTGCCGGCGGTCGCTCGATTCGAGCCTCGGCCGCGCTCCGTTGCCTCTCCCACAGGATGGAGACGATTCCGCCCACGAGAATCAGTCCGCCTACGACCAGAGTGCGCATGTTGGACGGCAAGTCGGCCTCCTCTCTTGCATGCACCCCCGCAGAGTCCAGTTCCTGGAAGCGGCCGGGACTCCTGTGAGAACTCACGGCAGTTGCACGTCGGTCTGCTATAAAGTGAAGCTTTGTAGAAGGCGCGGCCTGGCTCCGAGCACACCCGCCCGCGGTTGGGCCAGCTTGACTACTTGCTGACGTCCTCGCTTTGATCGAGAGGAGTTTGGTCGGTCCGGTCAGGCCGCCGGGGAGGCACCGCCCTCCTCAAGCCGGCTCAGTCTCTCTTCGACTCGGACCCGCCAGGCCTGATGCTCATCGACCTGGGCGGCCATTTCTTGGAGGGTCGCCTGGACCTTCTGCAGGTGGGTGCGCAGGGTCATCTCCTGCTCGAGCAGTGCTGTCTGCACCTGAGAAAAGGCCTTACCGATATTCTCACGCTGCGCCGCCATGACGTTCAGGACGTGGTCGTAATCGCGTTCGAGGCGCTTGACTCTCTCTTCCAAGCTCATCGGAAAGAAGTTATCCACCCGGAGCCCATTTGCCTTCCAGGGGATTCGAGGCAGCCACGGCAGAAGCCTCAGTCATCCAGGTCTCGAAAGTCCACTCAGCGCCAGGGCCGCCCTGTATCAGTCCAATCATATGACGATGTGATCGTCGGCACAAGATGCCGGCACCCGAGGTACTGATTTCCTATGGCTCAACCGCCCGGGTCCCGCCACGGCTCCGGAATCTGCTCCGGCCGGTCGAAGTAGTAGTTGGCCGGCGAATAGAGCGGCGTATCCCCGGCCCGATCCCGGGCTTTATCCTGTGCCCGGCTGGCTAGTCCTCCCGGGCCAGCCGCTGGCTGACCAGCGGCTCCCCGCAGCGCTCGGCGATGCGTTTTCGAGCCTCGTGGGCCAGAGCCAGGACGGCCTCGAACCCTGGGCCCTCGGGCTCGAGCAGGCCCAGGAACTCCACTTCAAGTCGCCCTGGGCGCGGAATGAGGCGCGGCCAGGGCAGGGCCCGCCGGGTTCCGCGCAGGGCTACCACGCACACCGGCACGCCCGCCTCGGCGGCGGCCAGGAACAGCCCGAGCATGAATGGCCGCAGCCCGATGCTGATCTCCAGCCCCCCCTCCGGATAGCCGGCGACCGACTCCCCGGCCCGCAAGATGGAAGCTTGTGCGCGAGCCTGCTCGGCGGCCGCGTCAGCCCGGCCGCGCACCACCGCGATCAGCCCCAGGTTGCCCAGCACCGGACGCACCAGGGGAAGCCGGGCCACCCAGCTGGCCACCACGAAACGAAGCGGCAGGGGGCAGGCGGCCATCAGGGCCAGTGAGTCGAGCAGGCTGGAGTGGTTGGCCACCAGCACGCAGGGTCGGCGGGGTGGCTCCCCGTTGACCTTGAGCGAAAGCCCGGTCAGTCGTAGCAGGGCTCGGCACAGGGGCCGGGTCAGCCTGCGCGCCTTGTGCGGCCCGGCCGCCAGGAGCGTCAGCCAGGAGCCCCCGGCCAGCAGCCAGCACCAGCCTCCGTAGGCTCCCCGCGTGGTCTGTTGCAGGCCCCGGCTCAGCCTTCGTCTCAGCTCGGCCAGGACCAGCCGGAGGCCCGGGCGGCCTGGTCCGAGCTTGCCTTCCTGAGCCCGCTTCTTGCACTCCGAGCGGCGGATCTTCCCGCTCGGCGTCTTGAGCACGGCACCGGGTGGAGCGAGCAGCACCCGGTCGGGTGCCAGGCCGAGACCCTCGAGAATGCGCGTGCGCACCGCCTGCTCGAGCTCTGGGGAAGGGGAGCGGGTCTCGCACAACACCCATAGCTCCTCGGTGCCCGACTCGCCCGAGCTCACCCCGAAGGCGGCCACGCAACCGCGCCGCACGCCCTCTACCTCGGCGGCCAGATCTTCCACGTCTTCGGGGTGCAGGTTGCGGCCCGCTTTCAGGATCAAGTCCTTGAGCCGCCCGGTCACATACAGCTCGCCCTCGAAGAGATAGCCCTGATCGCCCGTATCCACCCAACCCTCCGCGTCCTTGACCGGCTCGGGGCGGCGATAGTACTCGCTGAGTGAAGACGGTCCCCGGAACTCGATGGGCCCCTCCTGTCGCTCGCCGCTCGCGCCCCGGATGCGCACCTCCATGTCGGGCAGGGCGCTGCCGCACGAAACCACGGATCGCCCCTCGAAGAGATCGGTCTTCATCCCCCTCCCGGGGGGCGGGAAGGTTACCCCCAGCGAGGCTTCGGCCAATCCGTAGGCCGGGAAGACGGCCCCGGGCCGGAAACCGCAGGGCTCATAACGACGGCAGAAGCGTTCCATGGTCTCGGGCCGCACCGCCTCGGCTCCGTTGAGGGCGATGCGCCAGCTGGAAAGGTCCAGCCCCTCCAACTCGGCGTCGGGGATGCGCCGGGCGCAGATCTCGTAGGCGAAGTTGGGGGCCGGCGAGATGGTGGCCCGGTGCCTGCTGATGGCCTGCAACCAGCGCGCGGGACGGGCCAGGAAGTCCTGCGGCCCCATCAGCACCAGCGGGATGCCGTGATAGAGCGAGCCCAGGAGCGATCCGATCAGCCCCATGTCGTGATACAGGGGAAGCCAGCTGACCGTGATGTCCTCGGGCCCGATGGCCATGCCGCGCCCGTAGGATCGCAGGTTGGCCAGCAGGCTGGCGTGGCTCAGCACCACCCCCTTGGGCTGGCCGGTGCTGCCCGAGGTATACTGGATCAGGGCCACGCCGCCCGGTTGGCAGGGGGCGACCGCCTCCAGGGGGAGGCTCTCCACCGCAGCCACCCGCCACGAGCCCTTCATCAGGTCGGCCACCGCCCGGGCCGCCTCCACCGTGACCAGCACCTTGACCCGGGCGTTCTCGAGGATGGCGTGCTGGCGGCGCAGATACTCCTCGAGCTGGTCGAGTCGAAAGGGGGGATAGAGCGGCACGGGGATGGCTCCCAGCCGCAGAATGCCAAAGTGCAGGGCCAGAAACGGCAACCCGGTGGGGAGCATGCTGCCCACCCGGTCGCCCGGCTCCACCCCCAGCTCAACCAGGCCGGCGGCGTAGCGCTCGGCCTCGCGCCAAAGGTCGCCGTAGCTCACGGGCGGCAGGCCCTCGAGGTAGAGGAAGAGGCGGTCGTGGGCGGCCTGGTAGGCCAGCACCTCGATCAGGGTCTCGGCCTTCTCGGGCAGGGGAGGAACGGCCACGAGCTGCACGACGGGCTGGCTCTCGGGCGGACGACCTTCCAGGGCGGCCACCAGGTCGGCCACGGTGGCGGCCTGGAAGACCGCCTGCTCGTTCACCCGCTGCCCCAGCTCGGCCTCCAGGCGCTGCACTAGCTGCACCCGCTCCAGGCTGCCCAGGCCGAAGTCGCGCTCCAGGTGAGCGTGCTGGCCCAACGCATTGACGTCGCGCTCGGGAGTGAGCTCGGCTGAGAGCTGTCTGACCGCCTGCAGGATGCGGTCGGTCACAGCCGGACCCTGGTGGTGATGGGGAAGTGGTCGGAGGGGAACTTGCCGTTCAGGTGTCGGTGCACGATCTCGGACTGCAGCACTTCCAGGCGGGGGCTGGCGAAGATATAGTCGATGCGCGGCCCATGCCGCCCTCCGCTGAAACCGTGGAAGGTCCCCTGGCGCTTGACGGTGGGGTGGCTCTGGCGGAAGGTGTCCAGCCAGCCTGCCTCTTTGAGCAGGCGCAAGGGACGCGAGCCTTCCTGGGCGTTGAAGTCGCCCAGCACCAGGGTCGGATGATCGGGACGGACTCGCTCGAGCACCGCCTGCAGGCCGAAGAGGCGCGACCTCTGGCCCAGGTAGTCCAGGTGCAGGTTAAACACGTCCAGCTCGGGCCCGCGCACGAAGGTGCAGATGCGCGGCAGGGCTGCATCCCAGGCCCGGCGCCCGAGCAGGCCCTTCGGGTGCAGGGCGAAGGTGCCCCCCAGCTCGACATGCAGCCGATCCGAGCGCCAGAAGATGCAGCACTGCTCTCCCCGCCCCCGCCCGTTGCGCCCCTCGCCCAGGCTGGCATAGCCGGGCAGGGCCTGCTCGAGATCGCGCCGCTGGCCAGGCAGCACCTCCTGAAAGCCGATCACGTCGGGACGCTCCTCGCGCAATAGCTCCAGGGCCAGGGGGCGACGCCGGCTCCAGGAGTTGGAGCCGTCGAGCACGGTGGCAAAGCGCAGGTTGAAGCTCATGACGGTCAGCTCCATGGCCTGGACGCTTCCTGACAGTTCAGGGCGGCCCTGCCTGCGGTCCCGAGAAGGGGGAATGTTTCTGGCCCGAACAAGCGGTCCAGCCTCCACGTCCGGGAAGGTTGCTGGACAGGTGATCTTCCACCCTGTCCCCGTGTCTGGCCATCGGTTGCTCGGACGAGCGAGATGGAGCAGGTCGGCCCCCAATACCAGCGAAGCTCGCCCAGTATGGACTTCTTCCGGCGGCTGCTCAGACGAGGTCGCGAGAGCAAAGTCCGCGAGCCATCGGCGACAAGGTCCCCCGAGTCGGTCAGCGCGCAGATGCCTCCGGGGCCTCTGGCACCCTTTGCCGCCACCGCCCTGGGTCCCACCGCGCCCGCCTGCCAGAAACACCCGCCGGCGCTGGTCGGCTATCACACCACCCGGGCCGGGCTGGAAATGCTGAATGCCTCGGGTCTTGACTTCCAGGAGATTCACTCCGACTCCGACGCCAGCGTGCATCCCCGTGACCGGCCGGGACTGCAACAGATCATCGGTCCGGCCTGCGGGGGGCGCTGGGAGTTCCTGGTCGTGCCAGCGCTGGCCGAGCTGGCCGAGGGCCCCGACCAGGTGGGGCTGGAGATGGAGTTCATGCGCGACGATCTGGAGGTCTACTCGCTGGCCGAGCCCGAGCGGGTGCTGACCGAGGAGTACCGCAGCATGCGGGCCACGCTCGATCACCTGATCCAGTGCACGCGCTGGCACTACGGCGAGGATGTGGCCGCGGCGGCTCCCTCCGGGGTGGCCGACTTCGGTCCCTACAGAATCGGCGTGCCTTTCGGATTCATCCGCTGGTTGCCGTCCGAGGACCTGCTCTACCTGGTGCGCAAGGGAGTGCGCCACGAGGTGCTCACGGTGCGGGTGACCACTCACGGCATGGACCCTGCCGATGACGCGCTCTTTTCGGAGTACCTCGAGGGCGTGGCCGGCCAGGTGAGCGAGAACGCTCTGCGCGACGGGGCCCGTTGCCTGGAGTTCATGGGCGCCAACGAGACCTGGTTCTATGAGCGCTGGTACAGCCACTCCTTTGCCCAGGCCGGGGCCTCGGGGCTGGGCGGGCCCCAGGAGCGGGCCAAGCGCTTGGGCCGGATGGCGGTGGAGAGCTTCGGGCCGGTCGCTGCTCCGTGAGCCTGGTGCCGCATCGCCGCTTCAACCCGCTGCTGGGCGAGTGGGTGCTGGTATCGCCTCAGCGCACCCGGCGCCCCTGGCAGGGTCAGGTGGAGGATGCCAGCGCCGCCTGCGGGCCGCCCTACGACCCCGAGTGCTACCTCTGTCCTGGCAACGCCCGCGCGGGCGGGGCTCGCAATCCCCCTTACCAGGGAACCCTTGTCTTCGACAATGACTACCCGGCGCTGCAGAGCGACACGCCCGCAGAGAGCCAGGACGTTGAGGGCCTGCTGGTGGCGCGTGGCGAGCCGGGCCGCTGCCGGGTGGTCTGCTTCTCGCCGCGCCACGACCTGACCCTGGCCACCATGGACGGGGGAGCCATCCGCCGGGTGGTGGACATCTGGACCGAGGAGTACCTCAGCCTGGGCGCGCTGCCAGCCATCAACCACGTGCAAATTTTCGAGAACCGGGGAGCCATGATGGGCGCCAGCAATCCCCATCCCCATGGACAGATCTGGGCGACCGCAAGTCTCCCCAACGAGCCCGCCCGGGAGACGCGCTGCCAGGCCGAATACCATGCGCGTAAGTCGAGTTGCCTGCTGTGCGACTACGCTCGCTTGGAGGCACGGCTGAAAGAGCGGGTGGTGGCCGAGAACGAAGGCTTTCTGACCCTGGTACCCTACTGGGCGGTGTGGCCCTTTGAGCTGATGATCGTGGGTCGACGCCACGTTACCGGCCTGGATCAGCTCACCGAGGACGAGCGCGACCAGCTCGCTGCCATGCTCAAGCGGGTGACGGCCGGCTACGATCGCATGTTCAGCGCTCCTTTTCCCTACTCGATGGGGATCCACCAGCGACCAACCGACGGACAGCCCCACGGGAGCTGGCACTTGCACCTGCACTTCTTCCCGCCCCTCCTGCGCTCGGCCACTGTGCGCAAGTTCATGGTAGGCTTCGAGCTTCTGGGCGGTCCCCAGCGCGACATCACTCCCGAGGGGGCAGCCGAGCGCCTCAGGGAGTGCCTGGGAGCCTGACCTCCTCGGCCCCTTGAGAGGCCTGGCAGACGTAGATCTCGGGCTCGGGCCGGTAACCCTGGCGGATGTGGGCCACGAAGGCCTCCACCCGGTCCGCGCGCACCAGGTTGACGGTGCAGCCGCCGAAGCCGCCTCCGGTCATGCGGGCGCCGTAACATCCCTTCACCTGACCGGCTAGCTCCACCAGACGGTCCAGCTCGGGGCAGCTGACCTGGTAGTCGTCGCGGAGGCTGGCGTGAGATGCGGCCATCAGCCGCCCGAGCTGCTCCAGGTCGCCCGCCTGAAGGGCCTCGGCCGCCTGCGTGGTGCGAGCGTTCTCGGTCAGGACGTGGTGGCAGCGGCGCTTGAGGTCGGCGGGAAGGCGCTCGAGGTCCTCCAGGCTGGCGTCGCGCAGGGCCTGGACCCCCAGATGGCGGGCCCCCTCCTCGCACTGCTGGCGGCGCCGGTTATACTCGCCGCCTGCCAGAGCGTGCCTGATCATGGAGTTCACCATGATCAGGCGGGTCGATTCGCCTAGCGGCACCGCGCGCGCTTTCAGAGAGCGACAATCGATCAAGAGGGCGTGGCCGGCCTGAGCACAGCAGCAGATGAACTGGTCCATGATGCCGCAGCGCATCCCCACGAACTCGTTCTCGGCCCGCTGGCAGAGCCGGGCAACTGCGGCTGGAAGAAGCTGTATCCCGGCCGTGGCCAGCAAGGCCAGGGCGCTGGCCACCTGCAGCGCGGCCGAAGAGGAGAGGCCGGCTCCGATGGGCACTTCCCCCCCGATCAGCAGGGTGGCCGCCTGACGGGTCGGGAGGGACAGGGCCACCCCGCGCACGTAGTCGCTCCAGTGGTGGCCGTCCCGGCTGCAATCCTCCACCGCGAAGCGCACTTCCTCGTCGAACTGCATCGAGCGCACCACCAGATGGCCGTCCGTGCGGGGCGCCACGGCCACCCAGGTGGAGAAGTCCAGGGCCACCGGCAAGACGAACCCCTCGTTGTAGTCGGTGTGCTCGCCGATCAGGTTGACCCGCCCGGGCGCTCGGAACAGGCGCGGGGCCTGCCCGTAGAGCTGACGGAAACGCTCCGTCAGCCTCATCCCCACACCATTCCTGAAAGCAGAAGCTCGGTCTTCACCGCTTGTAAGCTTAGGGGATTGGCTGGAAAAAGAGCTGAACTAGGAGAGCCGAATGGGCCAGCCCCGCAATTGACCGATCAGGAAGAGTCCGGCCACCATGATGGCCAGGATGATCATCCCGGAGACTGCGTCTACGAAACCCAGTCTCAGATACTGGATTCTGAGCCAGGCGCCCATGACGAGGATGCTGAGAAGCAGGGCCGCCTGAATCGCCGTGACGACGAGTCGCTCCGGGTTCTTAACGACCAGACATCCCACCAGCGTCACGGCACAAAGCCCCAGGAGGGCGGCCAGCACGTGGTGGCGCGGTTCGGGCGAGGAGTGCCACAGGTTGAAGGCGATCAGGCTGTCGACGACAGCATAAAGAAGGAGGACTACGAGCATATCAAACCCTTCTACGATTCGAGTGAGCTGATGGTTCAGCCTCTGCTGACCAGCACGATGCCCGCCACGATCAGCGCTTCCCCCGCCAGGACGGCGGGGGTGACGTGCATTTGGCGGAACAAGAGCCAGGTGAAGAGCACGGTGAAGATGGGGTAGGACAGCTCCACCAGCCCCGCCAGGGTGGCGTTCTTGGCCTGGATCGAGAGCGAGATCAACAGATTGCCCAACCCGTAGGTGGCCAGGGCTCCCAGCGCCACCAGCAAGGTGGCCCGATCGGCCTGCAGGGCCTTGAGGTCGCTCGCCACGCGCGGAAAGCCAACCGCGGTGGCGATCAGCGCGCTGGCCAGGCCCTGGAAGATGAGCAGGGTGGCGGGCGAGACCTTTCCCTGGAAGACGCGCTCGTTGAGGGAGTAGTTCAGGCCCCACAGCATGGAGGCGGAGAGGGCGTAGACAAGCCACATGGTCCGGATAGGTTCCGGGTGAAGGGGGTGAATTCCCTTCAATTCCATCGGGCTTCTCGCGAATAGGGGAGCAGCTCGTTCGCGACGTGGTGGAAACCGGGGCTGAAGTACAGGCCCCCCGGAGCTGGACGTCAGGCGCTGTTGGCCCTCTGGATACTCGATGAGCGTTGGCGCGGGCCCTGTGCAACCGGTCCGGTCGGCGTCCACCTCGTCGTCGCGGGCCCCACTGGCGAACGCCTGCTCGGAATTTGAACCGGCGGTCTCGGACAATGGTTCGATTCAAGCTCCGCGAGTCTTCCATCCGAGTCTCGGGGTTGAACTTCGACAAACCCAGGACGTCGCCCTTGACCGAACCAGGCCCCGTGCGTGAAACAAGAGCATGCAAATCGGTCCGGACAAGGTCGTCCTCTCCTCCTTCCGGCCAATCCCCCTGAACCGGGACCCGCTGCTCGACAAGACGCTCGACAGCGCCCACCTCTCCCCCTCGCTGCGAGAAACGGTTGTCGACACATTGCACAGCGGTGCCGAGCACGCTACCAGCCTCGAGCTGCGCGCGGCAGTGGAAGCGCGCTCGGGCCAGTCGCTAGAGGAGGTGTCCGAGCGCCATCCCAACTTCTTCCCCGCGCTGCTGGCCGCTGAACGGGCCCACCCGCCCCTGCGCGGGCCGGCCATCACGCGCGCCGAGCTGGCCCGCGCCGGCGAGCTGACCTTCGAGACGAGGGACGGGCAGGTCTTTGCCCTGATCGCCACCAGCCTGAGTGAATTGCTGGCCGGCAATCCTCGCGCGGCCCAGATGGCTGATGACTATGCCGCCCAGGACATCCCCCTCAAGCTCACCGTGCCCATGGGCCAGGCAAGCTGCGATTCTCTGCCCGAATCGGCTCAACGGGCCCTGGTCGCCTGGCGCCTGGCCAACCTTGACCAGACCACCGTCTTCCTGCACGGCTTCCAGTCCAACAAGGAGATCTGGGACGCCACCACCCCCGCCTGGCTGGGCCCGAATTCTTTTGGCGTCGCCCTGGACGGGTTCGGCTCGGACGGAAGCGCTCGCACCGATGGCAGCGCTCCCTACACCCCGCGACAGTATGCCTTCCAGGTCTTCGAGTGTCTGGATGCGCTGGGCTTCCTGAGCCAGGGCTCGCTCAAAGTGGTGGGTCACTCGATGGGCGGCGCCGCCGCCGGCGAGCTGGCCGTGGCTCTGGACAAGGCGGGCCACGCCGGTCCCGCCTCCTTCCACCTGTTGGCCCCCGCCTGCTCGCCTGACTCCACGCCTTTCTTCCAACCCCACCGGGACCTGGTCAACGGCGTGCTGGTCGGTTGCCTGTGGGTGCCTCTGGGCGCCTGGGACCTGACCGCCCCCCTCATTCAGTGGACCGACGAGAGCCTGCCGGCCCTCAGTCGCCTGGTGGTGGATCATTCGCTGGGCCTCAAGGACGCCCCCGAGGAGGTTCGCGAGCACAACGCCGGCTATTATCGACGCTCCGATCGCCCGGGCAACTTTGCCCGGCGCGACCGGGCCTGCGAGGCCATGCACGGAATGCTCAAGCAGAAAGGGATCGACCCGGCCGAGCTGCATCAAGCCTCTCAGCGCTTCTCCATTCAGGTGGTCAATTTTGGGGCCGACCGCCTGGTGGACCCCCAGGCCGTGAGCAAGCTCGCGGTCGGGAACGTTGACTATCTCCACCTTCCCGGCGCCAACCATAACGCCAACTTCGACCCTGCCACCCTGAAGCGCATCCTGGTCTGAGTCACGGTTTACAGCTCACTCGGTCAGGCTCAGGTCGCGTGCCGAGCAGCGCCGCTGGCACCTGAGTTGAACTGGTTCCATTCCGCCGACGAGAGCCGTTCTTTTGGCCCCCCATGTAGGTTCCCCGGGTAGATAAGCAGGGGCGTGATCTGGGGTGATCTGGCATGTTGCTGGGTGTGCTGGAGATTAGAGCTGGTGCGGGTTTGGGTGGGTTGGGGTGTTTCTGGGATGTCGTGGTGATCGGGTGTGATTTTGAGGCCGGTGCTCATT
>JAANMV010000188.1_pt1 | contig 75621 bp, 53 predicted proteins | sample 7279661 | NCBI WGS metagenome assembly JAANMV01 (sample SAMN14094540, study PRJNA606508) | bioreactor metagenome | isolation source: A lab-scale SPAN reactor treating ammonium-rich wastewater day 121 | place: Ireland: Galway | collected 2017-05-16 | reverse complement strand
CACGGCCTGGAAGGCGGCGCAGAAATCCTGACATTCCCCGCAGCTTACCCCAGCGCCCTCACCCGTGCCCAGACGGGGTTAGTAACACGGATACGTTCATTCTGTGTGGCACGCATCACGGATTAGAAGAACCGCGCACCCTTTCGAAGGCGCAAGCTAACAGCTTCCGCATGTGTTGCTGGATAGTGGCATTGCAGCGCACTGCCGGAAGTCATTTCGCGAGGTCTGTCTCCAGACCAGCCGCCCGGCGCCGCCGGTAGGATCAAACGAGGGCCCAACTTGGTTGCCAGTTGCCGTAGATGGGCGGGGGAATCACCTCACGCTTCTGGCGTGCCGCCCGCCCTTGGGGCGCGCGCGCGCGTGCCACCGAGCAACAAGCGCAGGCTGTTCATCACCACGAGCACTGTGCTGCCTTCGTGACCCACAACCCCGACCGGTAGTGGTATTTTTCCGATTAGAGCAAAGACTACGAGCACTGCTACGGTGCCCATTGACACCACCAGATTCTGCCGAATGATCCGGCGTGCGCGCTGGCTCAGGCGGAAGGCGGCGAGGAAGTTTTCCAGACGGTCATGCATCAGAATCACGTCGGCTTGTTCCAAGGCCGCATCCGAACCGCGCGCTCCCATCGCCACGCCCACGTGCGCCGCCGCGAGACTGGGCGCGTCATTCACGCCATCGCCCACCATGGCCACACGATCTCCCGCATCGCTCAAGGACTTGATTGCGGCGACCTTGTCGTCCGGCTTCAATTCCGCGCGCACTTCATCGAGGTGCAAGGTGCGTTTCAGGTGTTCCGCCGTGGCGCGCCGGTCGCCGGTGAGAACCACCGTGCGCAAGCCGCACTGTTTCAGTTCGTCAAGCACGCCCCTCGCCTGCGGCCGAATGTCGTCCCGCAGCACCAGCCGGCCAATGAGTCCATTGCGCGCCAGCCACACTTCGGAAGAACCCGCGTCGGTTGAAGTTCTGGTGTGCGACTCGGGGTGGATTACCGTCGGTCGCTCTGCCAAAATCCATTCTCGGCGGCCCAGCAAGACCGCTGCTCCTTCGTGGCGTGCCTTCAAGCCCTGACCGGTGACGGACTCGAATCGGTCGAGCGCCAGCGGTTCAAGTTCTTGTTGCCGACCGTAGCGGGTGATCGCGCGGGCCAGCGGATGGGTGGAAAGCTTTTCCAGCGAGTACGCCAGTTGCGCCACTTCGGTTTCGCGGCCCGGCGGAAAACTTTCAACCCTTTCCACGCGCAATTCGCCGGTGGTAAGCGTGCCGGTCTTGTCCAGCGCGACGACGTTCACTTCCGCGAGTTTTTCCACGGCCGCGCCGCCGCGAATGAGCACGCCATGACGCGCGCCCCACGCAATGGCCGCCAGCACGGCCGAAGGAATCGAGAGCACCAGCGCACACGGCGACGCGACGACCAGCAGTGTCATCGTGCGATAGAAAGCACTGCGGGCCGCCTCTGAGGAGTTGAAAGCCGGCAAGCCGAATCCCAGCCACCACACAAAGAACATGGCGAAAGAGAGGCCCAGCACGAGGTAGGTGTAACGCGTGCTAAATTGGTCCGTGAAGCGCTGGGAAGGGGCTTTTTGCCGCTGCGCCTCCTTGATCAAATGGATGATCTTTTGCAGCGCACTTTCGGCGGCGGGCCGCAGCACATTGGCCTCTACGGCCCCCCAGAGATTGATCGTGCCAGCCAGCACTGTGTCGCCCACCCCTTTCTCCACGGGCGCCGACTCGCCAGTAAGGTTGGATTCGTCAGCGGCGGTCTGGCCTTTGACGACATCCGCATCCACCGGAAACTGGCTGCCGGGTTTGATCAACAGACACATTCCCGGCTGGAGCAATTCCACTTTGACTTCGCGCTCGCCGCCCAGTCCGTCCAGAACCGTGGCGACCTTGGGCGCTTCACGGAACAACGAACGGATTTCCTTCTGGGTGCGCCCGAGGGCGTAATGTTCCAGCGCGCCGGAAAGGGAGAAAAGGAAAAGCAGGACGGCGCCTTCGCCCCACGCACCGATGCTGGCGGCGCCGGCGGCCACGGCCAGCATGAGGAAGTGAACGTCAATGGCCCGTTGGCGCAGCCGCTCCCACACCTCCTCTGCCGGAAACCAACCGCCCGCCAGATAGGCGGCCACATAGCTGGCCAAGGCCATCGCTTCGTGACCGGTCTTGTGCAGAATGTAAGCGGCAAGTCCGCAGACGCCGCAAAGCACGGCGGCCGCCAACTGCATCCGCCATTCGTCGGCGTGTTCCTCGGCGTGTTCAAGAAACTCGACGTCGCGCTGGACAACTTTGGGAAAGGGGATGTCGCGCCAGCGCCAGAATTTCGGGGCGGTGGGACAGGTGACGCGCGCAATCGTGGTGGAACCGTGGCCGTGCCGGATGGTTACCTGCCGCCGCTCAGTCTCCGACAGCGGTGTTTCACATTTGGCGCAATCCCCCTCGCCGGTCAGCAGCGAGCAGGCGTGGGTGAGGTCGGCCGCCTGCGCGGCCTCGAACTTCCTGGTGATGCGTCCGGTCAGGCTCGCCACATTCGCGCGCCCAAGAGTTGCGACGGAGATGGTGCGGAGTTGCCGGTCAATGGTCACGGCTTCCAGGGTCGGTTCTTCGGCCAGCGCCGTCACCACGGAGCGCGCCAGGCAGGCCGCTGCCGCCGGCGGATGCGCATCACTGGTTCTGGATCTTTGAGCCATAAACTGCCGCTCATTCTCTAGCACAATGCCACAGACACAGCGATGAGAATTCGCAGGGCAAAGTCATTGTCGCAGTTTATCCGCAACCCGATGCTGGGGGCCATGGCGGAGTTCCCACCAGTACCGGCCGCCAACCCGTTTCAAGACTCCGCCGCGGGCGGCTCCAACTGGGAGAGATAACGGTAGTACTCAATCTTCTCGAGCCGCCGCAGGTAAGGCGCAGGCTCTTTCTCGAAAGTCTCCACACACCACGGACAGCATAATTCAATCAGGTGGCCGGAGTGGTTGATCCGCGCGAAACCGCCGCCACCCTGCACATTCTTGCCACAGACGGCGCAGGTCGGAGTATTTTGACGGAAACCAATTGTTTCCTCGATGCTCATCCATTTCACGCCGGCTTCCTTCCGCAATTATTGCCCGCCGGCCCACGCACCCGACGGCGACCGAACGGACAATTCAGCGCCTCGCGTCGCAGCCTCGGCCTCAACGTGGCAATTTCGCGGCCCAGCCAGCCAGAGGGCTTCTCTTTCATTGGCGAAGTGTCACCCTATTTTGCCGCGCGGGAACATTTACTTTGAGCCATTTTGGAACTACCCAAGGCGCACGCTCTCTGGCATGTTCTGTCCTCGCAAGTGCCCGAACAAATCCGGTGACGCGCGAACGCAAACCCTTTTGCGCGAACGCCAAGAGGGCGTGATGGGACATGGATATGATGAAAACCGAACTTGGACGTTGCCTCACCACCAACAAGACCGTCCGGGCCTGGGTCGAAAAGACAGCCCGCCTGTGTCAGCCGGATCGCATTTTCTGGTGTGACGGTTCCGAAGCGGAAAAACGACTCCTGACGGAACAGGCAGTCGCCGAAGGCATTCTCATCCGGTTGAACCAACAGAAACTGCCAGGCTGCTACTACCATCGCTCCAGCCCCAACGACGTCGCGCGCGTTGAACAATGCACCTACATCTGCACCGAAACCGAAGAGCAGGCCGGCCCGACGAACAATTGGATGCCGCCCAAAGCGATGTACGCCAAGTTGCGCGCCATCTACGAAGGCGGCATGCGCGGACGCACGATGTACGTGGTCCCTTATCTGATGGGGCCGCTCGGCTCTCCGTTAGCCAAAGTGGGCATCGAATTGACCGATTCCCTCTACGTGGTCCTCAGCATGCGCATCATGGCCCGCATGGGCGCGGTGGCTTATGAACACCTCGGGACGAGTGACGATTTCAACCGCGGTTTGCACTGCATGTTGGACGTGAATCCCGAGCGCCGTTACATCGCGCATTTTCCGCACGACAACGCGATTATTTCCATTGGTTCGAATTACGGCGGCAACGTGTTGCTGGGCAAGAAATGTCTCGCGCTGCGCATTGGTTCGTATCAGGGCCGCCAGGAAGGCTGGATGGCCGAACACATGCTGGTGCTAGGCGTTGAATCCCCCGAAGGCGAGAAGACCTTCGTGGCCGCGGCCTTTCCCAGCGCATGCGGCAAAACCAATTTTGCCATGATGGTGCCGCCGGCGCGCTTCAAGGGCTGGAAGGTCTGGACCGTCGGAGACGATATTGCCTGGATGAAGCCGGGGAAGGATGGCCGTTTGTATGCCATCAATCCCGAAGCCGGTTACTTCGGGGTGGTTCCCGGCACCAATGCCAGGACAAATCCCAATGCGATGGAGATCATGTCCCGCGACACCATCTACACCAACGTCGGGCTGACGCCCGACTTGGACGTCTGGTGGGAGGGAAAGGACGGCGATCCGCCCAAGGAGTGTCTCGACTGGCGGGGCCAGAAATGGACGCCGGAATCACGGGAAAAGGCGGCGCATCCCAACAGCCGCTTCGCCTCACCCATGACAAACAATCCGATGCTCGCGCCCGAAATCAACGATCCCAACGGCGTGCCCATCAGTGCGATCATTTTTGGCGGACGCCGCGCGGACACCATGCCGCTGGTGTTTCAGGCGTTCAACTGGGTTCATGGCGTTTACATCGGCGCGACCATGGGCTCGGAGATGACGGCGGCGGCGGTGGGCGGCGCGGGTCAGGTGCGGCGGGACCCAATGGCCATGTTGCCGTTTTGCGGCTATAACATGGGGCGTTACTTCCGGCACTGGCTGAACATGCGCAAGCTGCTCCGCTACCCGCCGCGCGTGTTTCACGTGAACTGGTTTCGCAAGGACGGCCTGGGCCATTTCATCTGGCCGGGCTTTGGCGAGAATTTGCGCGTGCTGAAGTGGATTGTGGATCGCTGCCGGGGCCGCGCGGATGCCGATGAGACTCCGCTGGGCTGGGTGCCGGGGCCGCACTGTTTTGACATCAAGGGCATCCCGGACTTTTCCCACGCCCGGCTGGAGCAGTTGCAGTACATCAATCTGGAGGATTGGCGGCGGGAAATCCTGATGCACGACGAGTTATTCCTGAAATTGTATTCGCACTTGCCCAAGGAACTCATCTTTCAACGCGAGCTCTTGGTGGCAAGAATGTGAGCCGGCAAGCGCAGCGGCAAAGCTGGACGACAAAAAAAAGCCCCGCGCCATTTGCGCGGGGCTGCTGCGTAAAGAGAGTGAATTACTTGCCAGCTTCGCCAGCGGCCTTCGGGCTTTGCACGATCTTGCGGGCGCCGTCCTTCTTGGCAAGGCCCGATTTGCCGGAGCACGCGGTGGCCACCGGGCAACTACCATTGCCATTGCCGTCGGCTTTGGCCGTCACGGCGCAGGCGGTTACGTTCTTGTCCGCACAAGCCGCTTTGACCGAGCACTCCGTCTTGTCGGCGCACGCGGTCTTGCCGGAACAGGCAGTCATGTCGGCGCAGGCTACCGTGCTGGCACAAGCCGCCTTGTCGGCGGAAACCGTCTGCATGACGAGCGTCGCCTGCTTGACGGAGGCGGTTTTGGCTTTGTCGGCGCAGCACTTTTCACCGGCGTAGGCGACCACGGCGAAGGCTGCGACAGTCAGGATTGCAATGTATTTTTTCATAGTTTTGATCTGCTGGTGTGTAAACGTATTACTGCATCAGACTGTTTTGTCAATTCTCCGTTCAAAGATTTTGCGCCCGCCGGGCCAATATCCAGCCACTCTGACCGGCTCGGTCAGTGGCCATTCATCGGGCTGCCAGGTCCTCGATCACGTTGGCCAGACCATCAATCACGCGGGCAAAACGGTCGTAATCCAGCTTGTCTGGCGTGTCGTCGTCCGTGTGATAGTGCCTGGAACGGAACGGGGCAGTGTCCGTAGCCATCACGGCCGGGTAATCCACCTGCCAGAACGCCCAATGATCCGACCAGCCGATTCCCGGCAGCGCGCCCGGCAAAGCACCGCCTTCGGAGGGATATTGAGCTTGCTCGCGGAATTGCTTCACGCAGCGTCGGACCAACGCCCGATCTTTGGTCCGTCCCACGAACGCGACAAAATCCCCGCGTGAAGGGTAGAACACCCCGATGGGGAACGGGTATTTCTGACTGCCCTCCGCCGCTTGATAATACCCGAGACTCTCCAAGCTTAACATGGCGGTGATCCGCTCCCCACGTTCACGACAACGCCGGGCGTACACCAGGCTGCCCATCTGCTCGGTTTGGAAGAAGGGCGGCTCTTCGTTTACGAACGCCACGAACCGCAATGTGCGCCCGGGCTTTTGGAGTTCCGGGCGACGCGCGAGTGCCAGCAACGCCGCCACGCCGCTGGCATTGTCATCCGCGCCCGGGCTGCCAACCACCGAATCGTAATGTGCGCCAATTACCACGATCTCATCCGGCCAGACGGAGCCCAACACCTCGACTTCCAGATTATCGCACGACTCCCCGCCGGCCGCGTAACTCTGACGCGCCACCTTGTGACCAGCGGCTGACAGAATGGACTCGATGTAATCGGCCGCCGCCGCGAGTTTCTTTGGCAGATAGACATTTCGCTCGCCAATCTCGCCCGCGAGCTTCTCCACGTGCTGCCGGAGTTCCGCGCTGAGAGCCTCCTGCGAGGGACTCAGCACGGGCAGCGGTCCCTGAAAACTCTTTGACGGCATTCGTATCATGCCGCACTGGCATCCGACCACCACCACACCCAGCAGGAGGAAAAACACGGCGATTCGCTTGAGCGCGGGACGGGTGATGAGTCGCATTGGCGCTTAAGAGAGCAAAATTTGCAGCGTCCTGTAAAGCTTCCCATCGTGTTGGAGTGGGAAAGAGCAATCGCGTTCCGCGTCCTGGCAATCTCGCTTACCTGCGGCGATGCGGCTTGAGCCAGATTTTCCGGGCGTGGAAATCGATCACCGCACCACTGGCGGTCAATTCGGAGCCGCCCAAAATGCCTACTACATTCGCCAATCCCGTGTCCGGCCTCGCCAGCCCCCAATCACGCAAATCCAGCACCGCGAGATTCCGCTCTTTCCATTCGTGACCGCCAACGGCAAAGGTTTGCACTTTTGCCACAGCGAAACCGCGTGTGTCGGTCGCACCAACCCCCAGCAGCCTGCGCGGCGTGGGTTGTGGCTTGAGCTGGAAGCGCTCAACCTGACCGGCATCCAGACAGCTCCAAACTGCGGCGGTATCCACCAGCATTTCCAGCGGCTCACCATTGACGCGCACCACACAGGTAATGCCCAGGGGATTGGTGAGTTTGAGGGACGCCGCTGTGTAACCACTGTGTAGTAATGCGGCCTCGAACTCGTCCTGTGCCTTGGTGGAGGGCGGAACGCGGCGTGTGTAGAGCCGTCGGCGCTCGCAGTCAACGACCGCGAAGTTGCGTATGAAAAAGTCACAACCCAACACCAGGTCAAACGATGCTGGCCGACCATCCACCACAAGGTTGCGAACCAGCGCGGGTTGATTGGTGTAACTCGCGCGACCAAGCGCGAGCCGTTCTACCAGCACCACGCGGGAGTGATCCTCAGTGTCAAACGGCGTCCCCTGCAAGCTCACGTCGGATTCCTGCGGTGCTTTCAGATTACGGGCGGCGTTGGTGCCGATGCTGGTGAGCGACCAACCGGTATCCACCAGCACGCTGCGCTGGCGACCATTCACTTTGCCAAAGACAAAGAGATGCTGCGCTTCGGTTCGCCGTAATTGAATCCGTTCGCCGCCGGATCGTTCGAGTTGCTCACGCCAGTCCTGCCCGAACAGCACAACTGGTCCCAGCGGCAGGAAGCTCAGCAAGAGGACGAATGAGGCGAAAACTGCTGGACGACGAGAATGTCTCAGCCACGCGCGGCTTTCTCTGGCCCGGAGCCATTCCCATGCACGAAGGACGTTCAAGCGCCCGATGAAGCCCTCACGACCGGCAATTCGTCAAGCCCGGACCGCTTGATTGTACTGCGCCAAAATTCCTGCGCAGAAACTGCTCGCCTTATTCACGGCATCCTGTATCCATGCCGGCACACATTTGAATGACATCTCCAATTATGAAAACCAGCTTGCCCACATTGGTCGCAGTGATAATCAGCGCCGGATTACTTTCGACGCACGCTCAATTCGGCCCCCGCGGCGGCATGAACGCGATGTCCGGCCCGCAGTTGTCCGGCAGCATGGCGCAACTGTTTGGCGACCACTCCACCTTCACCGCCGAGCTTGAAATTCAGGTCACGGATAAAGCTTCCGGCGACACCGCTACGGTGCCGGGCAAGCTGGCCTACGGTGAAGCAAAGTCACGCTTCGAGATGGAAATCAGCCGGATCAAAGGCAATCGGATGAGTCCCGAAATGGCGGGACAGATGAAACAGATGGGCATGGACAGCATGATCGTGATCACGCGACCAGAGAAGAAGCTCTCCTACCTGGTGTATCCCGGATTGCAGGCTTATGTCGAAGCCCCGCTTCAGAATACCGACGCCAGCCCGTCCAAATCCGACTTCAAGGTTGAAACCACGGAGTTGGGCAAGGAAACCGTGGACGGGCGTCCGTGTCTGAAGAACAAAGTCATTGTCACGGACAAGGAGGGCAAGAAGCTCGAAGCCACGGTCTGGAACGCCACGGCGCCGGAGCTCAAAAAGTTCCCCGTCAAGATTGAAACCGTCGAGAGCGGCAACCAGGTCGTGATGCTCTATAAGGAGATAAAACTTGCCAAACCCGCGGCCAGTCAGTTCGACCCGCCGTCCGGCTTTACCAAGTACGAGAATATGCAGACCATGATGCAGCAAATCATGATGAAACAGTTTGGCGGCGGACAGGGCTTGGCGCCGCAACGTTGATTCGTGACTCGGTCAACATTCAAATAGTCCGGGCCGGTTTCCTTTCAGCCGGTCAGTTTGGAATGTCATGGCGACGTTCTGCACGACTCAATACTCCGGCAACACGTTCACAATGCCTTCGTAAATTGGCATCTCGTCCCGCCCCGCCTGACGGGAAACCCGCACCAACTCACGTTCCAGCTTCTTGCGCATGGCGGTGGCCGCCGGGTCATTGATGAGATTGCGCATTTCCAGCGGATCGTGGCTCAGGTTGTAAAGCTCCGCAGTGAAACGATCCGGGGTGCCGTCGCCGTTCGGGTAGGTGATGAGTTTCCATTCCGGGGTGCGCACGCCGCGGACGTTGGGCGTGTAGGGGAACTGCTTTTCGTAATTGTATTCGTAGAGGAATGAACTCCGCCACGCGACGCGCTTGCCCTGCAACAGCGGTTTCCACGAATTGCCCGTGATGCCGCGCAACGGTTTGGCCCCGCAAATGTCGAGAATGCTCGGCGCGAGGTCGTGATTCAGAATCATCGGCTCAATCACCGTGCCCGGCCTGGCCAGCGGCGGATACCGCACCACCAATGGCACGCGAATGCTGTCCCCATACAACGTGCGCTTGTCCACCCGCCCGTGCTCGCCAAGCACGAACCCGTTGTCCGACGTGAACACGATGAGCGTGTTGTCCAACTGCCCCGTCTCGTGAAGAGTGTCGTAAATGCGCCCCACGCTTTCATCGAATTTCCACGGTTGCGTGTCTGGCTGGATTGTGCGCGCCACCCTTCGCTCGAGCAAGCTCCGACCCGAGATTGTCTCGACCAAAGATCGGCTGGCGGCTTTGCGAGGCTCAGGATTCGGATTGGCCGCTCATCAAACATGCCTCCCCACCGCCTGCCAACTCGCTTCACGGTCACGCCGGTTAGCGAACGCGTGTCTCGGCCGCCAGCGTCCACCCTTGCGGATGCTGCGTGAACCCGAGGCGCGGGTAGTACTCCACGGCCTTTGGCGCGGAAAGGAGGATGATGGTGGCCTGCCCACCCTGCTCTTGCGTGCGCCGGATCAACTCCCGGCCAATGCCCTGCCGCTGATGCGACCCGCGCACCGCGAGGTCGGACAAGTACGTCGCGTAACTGAAATCGCTCAAACTCCGCGCCATACCCACCAGCAAATCACCATCCCACGCCGTCACGACGAGATTGGCGTTTGCTAACATGAGCCGCATGCGCTCGCGGTCATCTACCGGTCGGCGCTCACCCAGGGTGGAAGCGCGATACAGTTTTATGACCACATCCAAATCGAGATCGTTGCCGAGGCGATAGGTGATCATCCTTGTACTCTTTTCCATTTCTCCTTCACCCCGCGACGTTGAATCCATTCCTGCAAGTCGGCCTGATTGATTTGGTCGCCGGAAATGTTGAGCCTGCCGCGAATGTCCCGCGGATGTTTATCCGAGCCGCCTTCGCGGAAATACTCCAGCTTGCGGACGATGACATACTCCGGTGGCGCGAGGGAAACCTCCATGCCCCGCGCCGAGTAATGCTTCAGATTGCGAATGGCCCAAGCGTGAAACTCATCCCGGTTCGCCGCAAAAAGATCGGCCTTCAACGACGAATCGGCGTGGATGACATTGAAACAGCCGTGCTGTTGCCAGGCCATCTCCGCTGCGAGCACCTCAGACGGCGGGACATAAAATTCCGGCGGCGGAAAAAGCTTTGGCAATTTTCCGAGGTCGGGCGCACGAAGAAAAACAACGAGATTCATGTCGTGCGTGACGCGCGGTTCGCCGTAAAGCATCGCCGCCACGCTGCCGCTGATGAAATACCGGATGCCTGCGGATTGCAGTGGGCCGACAAACAGCTCGATCAACTCAGGGTCGAGCATGGGAGAAAATACGCCGCACTTCGTCGGCCACCTGTTGTTCCGTCCATTCTGGATGTTGGCTTTGCAGGAACGCTGCCTTGTGCCGCCGCATCGTCCAATATAGCCGGTGTGCGGCATCCCAACGTTGCCCAGGAGTCATGCGCCGCAGCAGAGCGATCTGGTCCGGGCTGGACTCCTCCTGCGCCAGCCGCCGAAATCTGGCCGCACCACTGGCCGCAGCATCACGCAACTCCGGCGCACCCGATTGGGCCTTGGGATAATTGGCGTCGCGGTCTTCGGTGTTCACAAAACCACCCTAATGGCGGGACTGGAAAGCGTCAATCTGCGCATGTGTCCGAACAACCTTTCTTGCAGGAGCGCCGGTCTTCGACCCGGCTCGACAACCCAGTGTACAAGAAGCGCGCCGGATCGGACCGGTTCATCCGAGCAGACTCCTCACCCTCCCCAGCGCCTCATCTAGTTTGCTCGCGTCTTTGCCGCCGCCGCGGGCTTTGTCGGGTTTGCCGCCGCCTTTGCCACCGACGATGGGCGCGATGGCTTGAATGATCTTCCCCGCCTGAACTTTCGCGGTGAAGTCGGGCGAAACCGTCGCCACCAGCGCAACTGCGTTGTTGCCAACGCCGCCGAGAACCACCACGCCCTTGAACCGGCCTTTGAGCGACTCCGCAATGGCTTGCAGGAAATCACCGTCGGCGTCGCCCAGATTGTGAGTGATGAGCGGGATGCCGTTCACGGTCTGGACGCGTTCGAGCAACTCGCTGGCGGCGTTCGACGCATTCCGCTGTCGGGCCATCTGAACCTCCTTTTCCAGCTTCTTCTGTTGGGCGAGCATTGCTTCGACCTTCTTTTCCAGTTCGTGGATGGGCGAGTTCACTTTGCCAGCGAGCGATTTAATGAGCGCCAGTTCATCGGTGGCCTTGCGATAAGCTTCCAATCCCGCAATCGCTTCAATGCGCCGCACGCCCGCGGCAATCGCGCTCTCGCCCACGATGCGGAACAAACCGATCTCGCCCGTCGCGCGGGTGTGCGTGCCGCCGCACAATTCCATGGAATAGCCATTCAACTCCCCTGCCCCACCGCCAATCTGGACGACGCGGACGGTGTCGCCGTATTTGTCGCCGAAGAATTGCATCACGTCCTTGCGCGATTTCACGTCGGCGAAGGGAACTTCGGTCCAGGAGACGCCGGCGTTTTCGAGAATGCGTTCGTTGACGAGTTTCTCGATGTCGCTGACCTGCGCGGGCGTGAGCGGCGCGCTATTGAAGTCAAAGGTCAACTTGTCCGGGCCAACGAATGAACCTTTCTGCGACGCATCCCTGCTCACGACTTCGTGCAACGCCCAGTGGAGCAAATGCGTGACGGTGTGGTGGCGTTGGATGGCGGAGCGACGGGATTGATCAACACGGAGAACAACCGAATCGCCGGGAGCAGGGAGGTTTTCACCGTTCACAAAATGGAGCCAGGTGTTGCCGGACTTTTGCGTATTCGTGACTTGTAGCAGCGGACGTGAGTCCGCTCCATCTGAATGTTTGAGCCGACTCACGTCGGCTGCTACAGAACCGGGGTAAATCGCGCCCGTGTCGCCGACCTGGCCGCCCATTTCGGCGTAACAGGCGCTGGTGTCGAGGATGACGGCGGTCTTGTCCTTGAGCGACACGACTTCGACAACCTTTGCGGTTGTTTGCAGCGTGTCGAAGCCAACAAACTTCGTGGGCGTGGTGGTCTCGATTTGCGAGAGCGAAATGACTTCCTTCTTCTGTGCGGCGCGAGCGCGGGCGCGCTGCTCTTCCATCAACCTCTCGAAGCCTTCCTTGTCCACGGTCAAACCACGTTCGCGCGCCATCAACTCGGTGAGGTCGAGCGGAAAACCGTAGGTGTCGTAAAGCTTGAAAGCCTCGTTCGCTGGAAAAACATTTGCCTTCGACATTCTCCGCCCTTGTTCTTCAGAAGGAAGATTCAACCAACCCGGATTCTTGGCCAAGATCGCCTCCATAGATTTCGGATTCATCTGGCCTTCTTCATCCAAGAATTCTGAACCAGGGGTCAGTAGTTGTTTCTTGGCTGCGTGAATCGCGTTGTCGGCATCTTGAGGCGTCTTGAAGAGCGATGCCCACGCTTGTTTCCGAATCGCTTTACGTACCTCACTAAACAGTTCAATCCCCCGATCCAACGTCTTGTTAAACGCCTCCTCCTCGACTCGAATGACATCCTGCACGTGCTTCTTCTTGGCGCGGATTTCGGGGAAGATGTCGCCCATGGTGTCCGCGAGCACTTCCACGAGTTTGTAGAAGAACGGTTCGTGGAAATCGAGCGTGCGGCCGTAACGCACGGCGCGGCGCAGGATGCGGCGGAGCACGTAGTTGCGATCCGTGTTGCCAGGCTGGATGCCGTCGGCAATCGCGAAACTCAGCGTGCGGATGTGGTCGGCGATGACGCGGAAGGCGATGTCGAGGGCAATTTGATCCGACGCCTGTCCTACGGTGGGCAGCGTGCTGCCGTATTTCTTGCCGCTCAACTTTTCCAGTTCATCGAAGATGGGGCGGAAGATGTCGGTCTCGTAGTTGGAGATATTGGCGTTGGCGAAATCCGTCAGATTCTTTGTGCCTTGGATGATCGAAGTAACGCGCTCGAAACCCATGCCGGTGTCCACGTGCTGGGCGGGCAACGGTGAAAACGTGCCGTCCGGGTTCGCGTTGAACTGGATGAAAACCAGATTCCAAATCTCGATGCAGCGGGCGTCGCCTTTATTGACGAGCGCGCCTTTGGTGTCGCCGGCAGGGGTGAGATCCATGTGCAACTCCGAGCACGGACCGCACGGACCCGTTTCGCCCATCATCCAGAAATTGTCTTTCTTGTTGCCGTTGACGATGTGGACGGCGGGGTCAAGTCCGACGCTGCGGAATTTCTCGGCCCAGAAGTTCCATGCTTCCTGATCGAAGTCGCTGGGGTCGTTTCGGGACTTGTCCGGGTTATAGACGGTGGCGTAGAGGCGCGACGGCGGGAATTTCCAGACACCGACGACGAGTTCCCATGCCCACTCAATCGCCTCCTTCTTGAAGTAGTCTCCAAAACTCCAGTTCCCCAGCATCTCGAAGAAAGTGTGGTGATAGGTGTCGAGGCCGACGTCCTCAAGGTCGTTGTGTTTGCCGCCGGCGCGGATGCATTTCTGGGTGTCGGCGGCGCGGCCGGGGCTGTACGGGCACCGAGTCTGGCCAAGAAAGATGGGCACGAACTGGTTCATGCCGGCATTCGTGAACAGCAGGTTCGGGCTGTCCGGCATTAACGAAGCCGACGGGACAATACTGTGTTGCTTCGACTTGAAGAAGTCGAGGAAGGACTGGCGAATCTGAGTGCTCGTCATCATAAGACGGCTGAGGCTAGGAAAGCGCGACGCTCAAGGCGAGTTGGAAGTTTGGCGCGTGGTAATGCCTCAGCCGTGCGTGGCGACAGCGTAGTGGCTGCTTCCTTCCCCCAACGTGCTGCCGCGCCTCTGGCCAAAGACAAACCCAACTTGTCTTTGCCCCTCCGCACCGCAAGCCTCAAATCTCGGCCAACGCATCCTGCGCCTGCAAAAACCCCGCGGAACAAATCCTCAAAACAAGACTTGTCAGCCAAGCCGGTCAGGCGTAAACCCGTCCCATGAGTCAAACCTGTCAGTTGACTGATGACCAACGGGTCCCGGCCAATAAATACTGTTAGCTTTTTCGCGGTTACCATGGCTACGAACAGAAGCCCAATGTCGCAAAGCAGGAAACCTATGGTTTTCGTAACCTCCGTGTTTGCGGTTCTGGCTTGTGGTATTCTCTTCTTGAGTTGGAAAGATATTTACTCCGAAGTCCCCAAGTTTGAGCAGCTCCAAGAAGCACGCGCAAACGGATTCCGGGCCAACATCGCACCAGAGGTTTGGAGCCCACAGGAGTATTCCATCGAGTTTTACGATAACTCAGGCAAGCGCTATCAGACGAGGGGCGTTGAGCAGTCTGCGCTCGACCAGATTGCAGCCGCCCTCCCAACTGAAGTTCCCGTGCTCATCCGATACGGCCGGTGGCGTTCTGCGTTCCCGTCGGCGAAGATCTTTACTGTCTATCAGCTCGAAATCGGTAAGCAAGTGATCATCCCCTATTCGCGACTGGCAACCGCCAGCCAGCGGGAACAGTCGGCGGGGCCTCTGATAATTCTTTGCACGATCCTTGTTGCGGGACTTGCAATCTTCATCGGTGTGCGGCGTCAGATGAAGTTCGAACGACAGCTCGCGCTTCTCAAATCGAGGGCCTCGAATGAAACAAAGAGCTAACAAAATCGGTCGAGCGAACCGCCGCCCCGCTGCTCCGCTCCTCGCCGGGCGACAGTTCGGCATCAGCATGCGCATTGGCATTTGCACACTCTTGCTCTTGCTGGTTGGCTGCGCCTCCGCGCCACAGCGCGTCGTCACCGATGAGCACACGCTTGGGGCGGGCGACCATTTGCGCATCGTAATTACCAATCGTGAGTGCCCGGAGATTCGTCAGGTCGTTGATGCTTCCGGGGACATTTCGATGCCGTTGGCCGGGAAGTTGCACGTTGCCGGCATGACCTTTGAGCAGGCTGCGAAGACAATTGAAGCGGCATACTGGTCATCAGGTTGCCTCGGAGAGCGGATTAGAGTTTCACTTTTGAGACATTGATGCCAGGGCGCTACAGCACCGCCCCGCTTTGCAGTCGGACGGTTCAGATAAATTGTCAGCGATTGTTGCAGCCGACCGGGCGTTTCCGGCGGCGGTTGCTTGGTCGAGTTGCGCGCATCACTGATTCACCCGATGAAAAACGAAAGAGAGTATCCTCGCTACGACATCAAGACTGTATCCAGAGGTGAGGGAGGCTTTGCGGCGTTCCTCATTGATCATGACACCGGAGACTCTTGGGTGTTTGATGTGGACTTGTCTTGGAAGAAGATTCGTCGCTCTGGCAAGCGCGCGAAAGTCAGAAGACCGAGACGCAAACGGTGAGACTATGTTGGATTTTCGGCCTAACCACCACCGCAGTCGAAGCGAAGGTCCTCAGTTAACCAGGCGCTCGCTTGAGCTACCCAGACGCGTGCCAACACGAGTTTCCGGAACCCGCCATCAAGGAATCTGCACGCGGTAATATCGCGTCTCACTCCCGCTCAGGGTGTCAGTCTTGCTGGTGGTGGCGCCCGTGGCCGGGATGGGACTGCCGAGATTGGTCCACGCGCCACCGGGCAATCGGGTGGTGTACTGCACCTGGTAGGACACGCCCGACACGCTGTCCCAAGTCAACCGCACGTTGCCCGACGGCGAAACCTCCAGATCCGTAATCCGCAGATCGGTTATGACCAGATGGTCCAGATTCAGAAAGTTCGCGCTGCCCAACGCTGAGTTGAACAGGATCGCAATCGTGTTCGGTCCAGCAGGGAAATAATACGAGACGCTCACGGTGTTGTAGCTCGACCAACTGCCCGTGTTCGCGAAAGGCTGATTCGCGAATGTGTTCACGCCGTTGATGGCAATCAACCGGCTCGCGTTGCCCGCGCCGGCGGCGTAACGGAACGTCAGGGTTCGTCCGCCCGGCGTCGGAAAGTTCACGTTGAATCGGACCCATTGGTTGTCACCATTCCAACCGGCGAGGTAGCCCCAGCCGGTAAAGCCGGAATAGGTGGCTTCCAAGCCGATCCGATTCAACGTTGCGTTCTCAGCTTCGTACTGGTTTGCCGGCAGCCCCGAGCCGGGATAAGCGCCGTAATGCTGCGCGAACAGGTTCAACGCGGCGCAGGCGGCATTGTTCTGACCTTGATCTCCGGAAGATTGCGGCGGGCCGGCCCAATTCACGGCAAACACCGTGTTCGCCGGGTCGCGCGCCAGATTCCAAACCGCGTCCGCGCTCGCCTTGAGCACATTGTAGTAGGCCGTCCGGGTGAGGTCCTTGCGATAAAGCTGCATCAAGTAGCGATAGGCGGGGCCTTTGAACTGATGGCAATCACCACCGCAGCCGATGTTGCTGCCGTCGTACAAAACATTGCCGTATGCGGTCGCGATGCACTCGTTATTCAACATGAACGTCGCGAGCCGGTGCGCGTTGACGAGATACGCCTGGTTGCCCGTGGCTTCGTTCAACTCCACGCTCGCGCCGATCATCAATGCTTCGTTGTAGGTGAACTTCCACCAGACCTTGGTGCCGTCGGGATCAATGTGATCGCACACCTGGTAGGTGGATTGATTCACCATGTTGCTCCACCAGAAGCCATAGACCTGTTGCGCGAAGTTGAGATACGCAACGTTGGCGGTGCGCTGGTAAAGTTTGGCCCCGGCGAGCGCGGCGCCCGCGTTGGCGGCAGTGGCTTTCTGCGTGTGCGCTTTGTTCCACCACACTCCGCCCGGCACCGGGCCGCAACATGTCGTGTCCCAACCCGTCTGCACATCCGCATACAACGCCTGCGCCTGGTTCAGATAGACCATGTTTGTCGTCAGGTCGTAGGCGCGAATCAAGGCCAGCGTCATCCAGCACTGATCATCGTAGTAATTGTTCGTCCAGCCGCGCGCGTTCTGGCCCAGATAAAAACTCTCGATGAGGCCGGCGTATTGCGCGCCGCCGGTGCGTTCGACGCCATCCAGAAGCGCATCCCAGCCGTTGGCGTAGGTCCAATAACCGGCGAGCGACCCGTCGCTGGGAAATTTATCTCGGAGATACTGTTGGCCGCCGTTCCAGAACTTGAGCAGGAAACTCTGCAGTGCCTGATCGGCGCGGCCATGGTAAGTGGCGGCGGTTTGCGCGCGGCCAGCCTCCGGCTGGATCACAAGGAAGCCAAGCAACACCGCCAGCCGGCCAAATAGCCCCAGGCTTCCAAGTCGGCGCACCCGGGCGACATTACCCGGTTTCCCTGCGGAAATCATCTGGCTCGCAAATATCATCCGGCGCGTTGAAACGGAACACATTATTGGCACCCAAGCGAGGCGGACCTTGTTGACCGCCATTCGCAGCCAGTCACACTAGCCGATCCGGCAGCAGCACGCGAGTTGGAAGTCTGAACTATGGGATCGGCGACCCAAGGCCAATCAATGCGATGATTCGGATCAATCTCGGCTTGTTTCCGCAGGGCAGCTCGGCCAATCTCCAGCGCACGTCTCCATTCGCATGCCCAGCAACTCTACCGAGCATCGCAGGCTGGCGGCCATCATGTTCACGGACATGGTGGGCTACAGCGCATTGACCCATCGAAACGAGGCGTTGGCGCTGGAGCTACTGGCGGAGCACCGGACGCTGCTGCGGGCCGTCTTTCCCAAACACCAGGGGCTGGAGATCAAGTCCACCGGCGATGGTTTCCTCGTGGAATTCGCGAGCGCGCTCGCCGCGGTGCAGTGTGCAGTGGAAATCCAGAAACTGATGCGGACGCGCAATGAGTCTCGTTCGCCGGAGCGACGGGTGCTGATCCGGGTTGGCATTCACCTGGGGGACGTGGTGCGACGGGAGAATGATGTGTTCGGCGACGGGGTCAACATCGCGGCGCGAATTGAACCGCTGGCTGAACCCGGGGGGATATGTGTGTCGCGGGCGGTGTATGAGCAGATTGAAAACAAGGTCGAGCACGCGCTGGTGCAGTTGAGCCGGCCAGCCTTGAAGAACATCCAGGCGACGGTGGAGGTTTACCGGCTTGTGCTCGACGATCCGCGCTTGGCCCGGTCAGCGTCTGCGCCGGTGCGTCCACGGCTTTGGGTGGCCGGCGTCGTCGTGTTACTGGTGGTGATTGGCGTGGCTGCGTTCTTGAAGTCCCGCTCTCGCTCCAGCACCACCAGTTCGCGAACCGATCATCCGGCGCCAACCAACGCGGCGTCCGTCACCAGGGAAACTTCTCTGGCTCCGCCCCGCATTGAAGTCCGACTGCTGCATCATTTCGGCCCGACCAACACCGAGGGCGTCAACGGTTGGGGGCCGGTGGCCCTTACCAGCGAAGGTTACCTCTATGGCTGCACCGTCAATCGTGGTCCCGGGGGCGGCGGTTCGATCTATCGGATTCGAACCAACGGGGCGGACTACCGCGTCATCCATTCCTTTGACCGGACGAACGATGGCGCCGAGCCGACCGGCGGGGTAATCGGGGGCAGCGACCATTACATCTACGGCACGACGTTTCGCGGCGGAACGCAGGACGCCGGCACAATCTTTCGCGTCGGCAAGGATGGCCGCGATTTCCGTGTGCTGCATCACTTTGCCGCCACGAACGACTGCCGCCATCCACAATCCGAGTTGTTCGAGGCGAAGGACGGGTGGCTTTACGGCACAACCACTGGCGGTGGGGGTCATGCGCGCGGCGGGATTTTCAGAATCGCCAGGGACGGGTCGGGTTACAGGATCGTCACCGGCTTTTTCTCCGGACAACGAGACGATCCACAACGGCCCGTAGGTGGCTTGATTCAAACACCCGACGGGGTCTTCCATGGCACCACCAAGTTCGGCGGATTGAAAAACAACGGGACGATTTTTCGGCTGGAGGTTTCCGGCATGGTCACAGTCGTGAAAAGTCTGGGGCTGGTAGCCGATGGCATCATGCAACCCGAAGGGACTTTATTGCTCGCGAGTGATGGCTTGCTTTACGGCACCTGTGCTCTCGGCGGAACGACCGGCGCTGGCGCAGTCTTCCGGCTGGCAACGGATGGCAGCGGATTCACAATCCTGCATCACCTTGGGACCACGGTGGACAGCGCGCGCCAGCCGAACGCCGGCTTGACGGAGGCAGCGGACGGTTCGTTACTCGGCACGTCGTATGCGGGCGGAGCGGCCGATCTCGGGGCAGTGTTCAAGCTCAACAAGGATGGCAGTGGATACCAGACGCTGCATAGCTTCATCGGTGGCATAGGAGGCGGCGCGCGTTCGCGTTCGACGCTCACACCCGCTGCGGCTGGTCTCTTTTACAGCGTCACTCTCAGCGGTGGTCGCAACGGATACGGGGTGGTTTACGAACTTGCCGCGCCTGATCTAGCGCCAGCCTTTCGGCGATAACGCAACGAACCAGTAGCCCACGCCTTTCCGGCGGAAATCAGGAAAAGCAAACCTCGGGGCGGAGGCAGAAACGGGCCAGGATCAACGCAGGCGTTGCAGGGCATGCTGCGGACACGTTGGAACTTATGGCCCATGCGACGCGTCTGCGGTTTGAGCCAAACTTTCTGAAAATTCTTTGTAACACCCCGCAAATTCTCCTTCTGAGGGGGGATGTAAACACATAAGAATATATGAGCACCAACTTGAAAACCGAGAAACCATGTCCCAACTGCGGCAAGCCCCTGCCGGCGGGCGCGCTGGCGGGCCTTTGCCCGGCCTGCCTCCTCGCCCAAGGCACGGCGTCCGACGCCGGGGAACCCGGCGGTAACAAACCCTTCCAGCCGCCGCCGCTGGAGGAAGTAGCCAGGTTGTTCCCGCAACTCCAGATCATGAGCCTGCTCGGCGCCGGCGGGATGGGGGCCGTTTACAAGGCCCGGCAACCGGCGTTGGATCGGTTCGTGGCCCTCAAGATTCTGCCGGCCACGAACAGCAGCGGGGTGAGTTTCGCCGAGCGATTCAATCGAGAGGCGCGGGCGCTGGCACGGTTGAGCCATCCCAGCATCGTGTCGGTTCACGAATTCGGCCAGGCCGGCGCCCTGCACTACTTCATCATGGAATTCGTGGATGGCGCGAATCTGCGGCAACTGGAGCAGGCCGGGCGGCTCTCGCCCCGCGAGGCGCTTCAGATCATTCCGCAAATTTGCGACGCGCTGCAATACGCCCACGACGAGGGCGTGGTGCATCGCGACATTAAACCGGAGAACGTGCTCGTGGACCGCAAGGGGCGCGTGAAGATTGCGGACTTCGGTCTCGCCAAAATTCTTGGCTGCGATCCTGACGCCACTCGCCTGACCGCCGAGGGCCAGGTGATGGGCACGCCGCATTACATGGCGCCGGAGCAGATGGAACGTCCGCTGTCAGTGGATCATCGGGCGGACATTTATTCGCTCGGGGTGGTGTTTTACGAAATGCTCACCGGCGACCTGCCGCTGGGAAAGTTCTCGCCGCCCTCGCGCAAGGTGCAGGTGGACGTGCGCTTTGACGAAATCGTACTTCGCGCGCTGGAGAATGATCCGGAGCGACGCTATCAACGCGCCAGCGAAGTCAAGACGCAGGTGGAAACGATCGCCGGTTCGCCCGCCGCCGCAAGTTCTGCCCCATCGCCCGCACCGGCGCGAACGGGACGCCGCTATTTGCATTGGGCAGGCTTTCCCGTGGTCGTGGAGTACGATGGCGAGCGCGAAGTGAGCTGGAACGGGACGCTGAGCGCCGTGGTAGCGGCGTTCCTCTTTGTTTTTCTCGGCTTCGTTATCGTGCGCTTTGTGACCGGCTCGTCGAATCATCCCGGCACGCTGCCGATATGCATGATGACGGCCATCTTCGCAGTCCTGGCGGGGGTGCGCCGCACCTTGAACCAACCGCCGGAAAGCGAAGCGCCACGCGCGCCCGGAGGCACACTGATTCTTCAACCAAAACGCCGCTGGAACCGGCAATACCTCGTCTTCGTGGGTATTACGGCGTTCGTGGTGGGCTGGAGTCTGTTCACCATCCACTGGCTGGGGCCGCAACTCAGGAAGTGGACCGGCAACTCGGTCCAGGTCGCACAGGTGGCGACGCGCGATCCAGAATCTGGCGTGTTGGTGGTGAACTTGCCCGGAAGCGGCACCGTGTCCTTGCTTGCCCTGTCCGAATCCGGCGCCGACGTCAACGGTTGGTGGCGTCCCGATGGATCGCCCGTCGCGCCCACAACGTACGAAGTCGGACTGCTGGGCCAACCCGCGGCCAGTTCGCCGGTTCAGTTGAAAGATTTGATCCTGCGCTACCATGACCTGCCCGCGGGCGCCTCCAGTTACGGCGTCGAGTTCGACCGTTACTCCGGCTATTCGGGCGGCGGTGAAGTTCGGCAAAATGGTGAGCTGCTTTCCGGCGCAATGCCGTATCGGGTAGCCTTCCCGGCCGACACCCGTACCGCGACCTTGCGCGTCGGGCTGAGTTTCGAGCCGTGGCGCACGATTGCGACGCAAGAAGCCCACGGCCCGAACGGCTCGCAAACCCGTTTGCTGCATGACCCGAAATGGACCGTGGAATTCAACCGTGAACCGGCGGAGGTGGGCGGACACCCGCAAATCACCTATGTCTTCGGCCCCACCCACGACCGGCGCTGGACGCACCGGGTGGTGGCGGTGGACACCAATGGGGTGGAACATTCCGCGTTTCGGGGAACCAGCACTTCGGTCGAGAACGTGTCGTTATTCACCGCCACGTTCCATGAACTGTCGTTCGCGGCGGTCAAGGAATTCCACCTACAGGTGCGCCCGATTCACTGGGTCGAGTTCCGCAAAATTGCGTTGCATCCGCGCACGCCGCTCCCGCCCCCGCAGCCGCTGGTATTCAGCCCGGAGTCGGCGCGCACTTTTGACGAATTGATTGACTTCGACACCGGCCGGACGGCGGAGTTTCCGCCAGGCCAAGCGGGTGAACCTCCGTTTGCCGGCTCTGGCGACAATGTCTTATGGGCGCAGGAGAACGGCTTCGACGCCGTGGCCGGCAATGGCGAATTGCAGGTATTGAACATGGATTTCGTGGCGCTCAACCCAGCCGACTGGGACGGGCTCACCCCGGAAGGACTTATGCAACGACTGCATGAAGGCCGGTTTCACCCCCGCGTGCTCCAGCCTTATCCTGCGGGTCAATTGCCCTCCACATTTGGCTTCCGCACGCGGGAACGCGGCACGGGAATTCTGCAACTCCTCGCCTTTGACCCGGAGCGCCCCGGGGCAACTGTTCGCTTCAAGCGCATTCTTCGAGCGGGAGAGAAACTGCCGGTTCAAGCCAAGCCCGATCAGCAAACTGGCGCACTCGTCGCGAAGCTGACCAACGGCGGGTCGGTTGCGCTGGTAGCGATCAAGCCCGCGCAGAGCGCGTCCGATGTCTGGTGGCGAGCGGATGGCACGCCGGCCACCAACATCAACTGCACGGTGAATTACCCGCAGCGACTCAGCGCCGTGGAGGCTCAATTATTCGACCTGTTATTCCGACTGGACCAGCTACCAGAGCCCACGATGACTCCGGTATTCGAGTTCGCGGGTGCGATCCGGAGTGCAATCGGGGACCAACAGATTCTTCGCGGCGGTGCGGATGATTCTCTTTTGCCCGTGCAGGTGGTCTGGCCTAACTCGAAATGGTCAGCTTCGGCGCGGGTGGGCATTCCGCGCGCCGGGTGGCATACCATCCGGAGCTTTGAACCCATCTCCCGTGGTTTCACCAAGACCCGCATTGGGGATGATCCGAAGTGGGAGATTGAAATGCATACTGCCGGAACCGGCACCAAGGGGGCGCAGATTACGGTGGTGTTCGCCACGAACTATCCGGCTTGGAACCTGCGCGTGCTCGCCTCGCGTTCGCGCCAATCCGATGTTATGGGCATCATGGATGCCGTGGTCACCAACGGCCCGGCGGCCACAAGAACCTTTGTTTTCCCCGGGCTCACACTCAATGACGTGCAAAACTTCCAGGTCCAGGCCCAGCCGCTCGAGTGGGTGGAGTTTGCGAACCTGAACTTGGCGACCCTCAACTCCACACTCACCACTGGAACTGCCCCGGCACCTTTCCGCCGTTATTCCGTCGGCCGCTCTTGGGAGGAACTCGGCCACCCGCAGAATCTGTCCACACCCGAGCAGGCCGTCGCCACATTCGGCCTCCGGCTATTGAGCGGCGAAGACCACGCGACGGTACTGACCGAAACCACTTTGGGACTGCCCCGCGTTGCGACCAACACCCTAGCCTACCGCCCTGAGCCCGATCAGACGGAGCGGCTGCGCCACCAGCAGGTGGCCTCGGTGGTGGTTTATCAGGAGCGCCTGGCGGCGGTCATCCTCTCTGGCCAGAATCACGGCACACCGCTATTCGTCACGCTCGTGACCGGACTGCGGGATGGGGAATGGAGGGTTTTGCCGCGCTTCGGCTCCGGTCTTAGAACCACGCTGGACGGCGCGGAAGCGGGCTTCCAAAAGAACGCCCCTCGTCTGCTCGAACGCTTTGAGTCGCTGCCCGACCTGCCCGAAGCCGATCCTCCTGGAATCGCGGCCAAAACGGTTGCCGACGCCGTCGGCAGTCTTCTGCAGTCCTTGCTGGAGGCTACGGCCGGTCAGAAGTAAACGCATCCACCCATACCCATGCAGGTGATTCTCACTGGAAAGCCAACCAAAGGAACTGGGTCGAACCGGTTCTGCCACGAGCAAGCAGGTCCTTGCGCTGGTCTTGGTCGAAGTGTTGGCACGGCTGGTCGAACACACGGAACCCCGGAGCGGCATGAGCACTGAAGCTGCCAGTTCCGCGTCTGCCTCGACGCCCCAAGGCGACGTCTTTGTCACCACGCGCTGGACAGTGGTGCTGTCCGCCGGCCGCAAATCCTCGCCGCACTCTGACCGTGCCCTGGCCGAGCTTTGTCAAACTTATTGGTATCCGCTCTACGCCTACGTGCGTCATCGTGGTCACTCCAAGGAAGACGCAGAGGACCTCACGCAAGCGTTCTTCGCCAGATTCCTGGAAAAGAACTATCTTGAGGGCCTGAGCGCCGAGCGCGGAAAGTTTCGCGCCTTTCTGCTCGCTTCGTTGAAGCATTTTCTCGCCAACGAATGGGACAAGACCCAAGCCCAAAAGCGCGGCGGCGGCGCGCTCCATCTTTCGCTCGACTGGCAAAGCGCCGATGCGCGTTATCATCTCGATCCACCCGATCCCGCCAGCCCGGATCGTCTTTACGATCGCAATTGGGCATTGGCGTTGTTGGAACGGGTGATCGCCCGGTTGCGCGAGGAATGTGCCGCCGATGGCAGGGCAGAGTTGTTCGCGCAGGCGAAAGACTGCCTCATGGTTGGCGAAGCGGCGATTCCCTATGGCCAGGCCGCCGAGAAGTTGCAGTTGAGCGAAGGCGCGGTGCGCGTGGCGGTGCATCGGTTGCGCAAGCGTTACCGCGAACTGCTGCGGGATGAAATCGCCCAAACCCTGAGCGACCCAGCGCAGGTGAAGGAGGAATTGCGTTCGCTACAGGCTGCCCTCGCCGGCTGAGTCCGGCGACATTACTTCGGGCCGCCCGCTGCCGTGGCTTTTGAAGGCCGGCTCTTGCGTAACGCCTTCTCCACTCTGGCAAGCCGCTCCTTGATTTCCTCCAGTTCGTGATAGAGTGCCGTGGCCACTTCCTCCGCTTTGACCGGGGCCTCGACTTCGAGTTTGCTCACGAGATCCTCCACACGAAGGTTTGAGAGCTTCCGAACGATCAATGCCGACCTGGCTTTGGCGGTTTCCTCTTTGAATCGCTTCGCCAGTACGTCGAGCGCAGCCAGCGTCTGTGGATGCGTCAAGGACGGAGGTCCCGATTGAACTGCAACTTCGTCAACGGGATTACGGTCAAGCACCTGTTGAATCGCATCAGGCACATCTTCGTCCAGGAATTCCTTCCGCCCGTTAGCGATGGGCGTCACATTGCGGCGATCCAATTCCCGCAGAACGGCGCCGAACAGGCTGAAATGGGTGGCCTCCGGGCTGGTAACCGGCAGCTCTACAATCCTGCCATCCACCATTTTGCCTGCATAAGCAAAGCCGCTGCCGCCGCCCACCGCGGGCATCCAATGGGATTTATCGGCCAGGCATGCATGCACGGCTTGGACAATCTCCAGTTTGATTTCGGGCGTGAGCACCGCGATCTGCGGGGGTGGAGGGGAGGCGAAAGCCGAGGTGGATTCGGATTCAGAGACGTCTGGCACGAGCGCCAGCCTTTGACTCGCGCCCGGAGCCACAGGCGGATTGAGCGGCGGCGGGGACGGCGCTGGGGTTGGCGAGATTACTTCAGTCTTTGGAGAAGCCGCAACCCCGGTGGCGCTCACGTCCTTTCCCGGGGTCAGCGGGCAGGCGGGCGAAGCTTCCTCCGGCTCACTGGACGGTGGCGGAATGGTGATCGTCGCTTTGCATGACGGACAGCCCGTCGTGCGGCCAATTTCGCTGGCTTCGGTCAGTATCCGCTGGCCGCAAGCGGGGCAACTGAATTTGAACGCATTCATGGCGATCGGTTTCGTTTGTGGCGTCACAATCGCGTGGAGCTTCGCCTCCTTCCTCAATCACCCGCATACATCGTCCACATCCCCATGGGATTCAGTGCGCTGCCGCGCCCAATGGTCTCCGTGGTCGTGTGCAATCCCACATGACCATCGTGGAAGAGGTAGTTGAAGCGTCTGGAATGAAGTCCGTACGAGATGGATCCGTAGGTGTGCTCGGTGCCGCTGACCCTGGCCACGGTGGTCGTCTGGATGCAATCCTCGTTGGCGCCACTTGGCGCTGCCGGCCCCGGGCCGGCACAAAAGGATGGCCAATCGTTGCCGGCCATGTTGCGGCCATTGGCCAGTTCCGCCAGAAGGATTGTTCCCGCCTGGTCCTTTACCTGATTCACTTTGAAGCCGCGCGGCTCCCAATTGAACGTGTTCGGGGCCGAGCCGCGCAAGTTGTAGAAGACACCGACGCCTTTCAGCCCGGAAACCGGCAAGGGCGCACTGGCTGAACTGAGCATGAAGCCGGAACCAGCCCAGTTCATGGAGTAGGATCGCCGTGCCGCAAAGGCGTTGAGCCAGGTTTCATTCTTGGGGAATTCGATCCGGTCAGCCGGGCACCGAAGGATTCGGGGCGTCTTGTCGGGTGGCATGACACCCATTTGCAGGTCCATGTCACTGCCGGTACCACCAATGTTGCGGTGAATGTAATCGTCCCAGGTCAACTGATAGGTGATATCACCGGTGGAATACGCCGCGGGCGGATACATGTCCTGATGATCCGCGGTGAACAGCGTCACCCCCAACCCAAGCTGTTTCAGGTTGGACAGGCATTGCGTTCGGTGCGCGCGAGCCTTGGCTTTGCTCAAAGCCGGAAGCAACAGGGACGCAAGGATGGCGATGATGGCGATGACCACCAGCAGTTCAATCAAGGTGAATGCTCCGCGCAGTCCCTTGCGGCACGCGCAAGAACTTCCCAGACTGGGTTGCGAATGTGTGTTCGTCATTGCCGGTTGCTCATCTATACCTTCGTTTTCACCATTCGTAAACGCCCGAAGTGGCTTCCAGTGTTAACAAACGAACCGTCATGCGGAGCGGAATTTCAAAGGACCTCAGGCCTCCCAAAAAGTGAGGGCGCCGGTTTGCCGGCGCCCTCTCCCAGTCAATCCCCACTCAACCCAGGACCAAGCCTCTGTGTTAACCCTGGGGGCCAATACTCCTCACGGAGTCGGTGGCACCCAGACAGTCCGGAAATACTTTGGCGCACCCGCAATGGGAGTCGAGTACGGGCTGGTTGCACCAGCGACTTCGCTGAACGGTCCGTTGACATTCGTCGCGCTTTGGAGTTGCACGGTGCCGGTGGCCGGATTGGCCCAGGTGACAACGATGTTCTCTCCGCTGGCAGCGACACTCAATGGCGGGCAACCCACTAGGAGCCGTTCCAGCTTGATGTTGTCAACGATCAGCGCGTTGTCGGCGTCGTATCCCCAGGTCGTCAGCGAGTTCGCATTCTCGATTTGGAACTGCATGTTCATGTCGTGGATCTGGCTGGCATGTTCGGTGAAGTTCGCCTTCGAGCCTACGCCGGCATTGCCCTGCCTTAACGTGTAGGAGGTGGTTTGCCAATTCGTCCCGGCTGGCACCGCAAAGTCCAGACGCACCAGCAGGTCATTGTCAGTGTCTGCGTCCGCCGGTTCCAGTGTGTCGTCGGGGGCGCGCAGGAACACCTGCAATGTCAGGCTGGTACTGAGCGTGGCCGGATCCAAGCCCTCTACCCGGGCGTCAAAGGAGATCAAATAGTCCCCCAGGTCTCCCGAACTAAACAGGCTGTAATCCACCGGACCGCTTCCGCCCGTGCCGCCACCCGCCCACTGCGGCGGTTCAGCCGCGAGACTGCTGTTGTCCATGCGCAAGGACCAACCGTTACTGCCACCCACCCCGGCGCCCGCGTCCGCTTCGTTATAGGTGAAGATCGGCAGGTTGGCATTCTGCGACCAATTGTAGCCACCGTAGTAACCCCACCCTGGCTTGTCGTCCATGTTCCACTCCAGCATGACGACCGGCACGGTGGGCGGCGGCGGTGGCGGTGGCGCCTTCTGCACTACTTCCAAACGAATATCATCCAAGTAGAAGGTGTTGTCGGCATCAAAATCCCAGCCACCCTCGGGCTGGTGAAAATTGACATTGAACCGCGGATTGCAGTCTTGAAAACGGTAGGCGATAAAATCCGCCTCCGTCTTGCCATCGGCGATACCACCTTGATCCAGTGTAAACACGAAGGTCTGCCAGTTGCTGCTCACACTGAAGTTGAGGTTCACCTGCATGAGCATGTCATCGTCAGTGTTTGCATCCGGCGGCTGAATGGTGTTGTCCGGTGCGGCAAACTGCACCTGAAACTCGCCGTTGGCAGTGGTGACGCCCGCCTTCAGCCCCTCGGCGCGCGCGCGGAACGAGATGATGTAGTCCTCCCGATTGGTCGCCGTGAAGATGGAGGCGTCGTTTGTCCAATTCAGCCCACCGCCAAAGCCGAAGCCGTAGCCACCCCCGGGATAGGCGATCATGAAATCGGCATAGCCGGCGTTGTCAAAGTAGAACTGGCCCATCGCATTGGTGAATCCCCAATCGTCCGGGTCATAGAACGCCGTGTTGAAAAAGTAACTGTGCGCGGGTGCCTCGCCGCCCCAATCGTACTTGTAGCCGTAGTTCCACCGCAGGTTGTGGCCGACCCCGGTGTCAAAATCATAATCAAAGGTGGTCAACGAAACCAGATTGGTAACGGGCGTTTCCTGGGCCAGAGTCTTTAACGGCGATCCAGCCAGACTACACGCGAAGATGGCACAGATTATCCATTGGCTTGTTGTGGTTTTCATTTTCAGACTTTTTGTTTGTGGGTTATGGCAGCGGTCGGCATCGGCAGGCAGAGGTTCAAAGCGGAGCATGTCCTTGAGTCTGATTGGACGAACTGACTCCCAGACACCCGACTCCCCGGTCTTCTCGCCATTGAAACCATCGTAATAATACGTCTTCCTAATCCACCGCTGGTAATACCGTAGCGAAGCCAAAGCCAGCCGTCCTGTCATCAAAACAGATTACAGGCTCCTTGAGTACAAACCGAGCCGGCGGGATCACTTAGGTTGGAAGTCGAGTCGCCGACCAATGGTTACAGTTCCCGCACGTAAAAGTTCATAAACTCCCCTGCCCCGCCGGTATCACGCAATCCCAGCGGCCCGCGCCCGGGCGCGTCCGTCGGCAAGTTGATCTGCTGTGGCTCCTGATTAGCCCGCTGCACCGTGACTTGACGGCCACGACCGGCAATGATGAAACGCTGGTACACTCCTGGGGTGGCCCCGATCAATGGCAGCTCCACGCCGCGCCAGACCACGATCGGCACCACTGGTGAGCTGCCCTCCGCTGGCTTCGCCGGACGGCAATCCAGAATGAACTCCGCATCGCCAAAGTCAGTTGCCGTCCACAAGTCGCTCGCCGAACTCGCTTGACCCGGGGCGATGGTCAGCCGTTCACCACGCACGCGCCAACGGGTCGCCGCGACGGCGTTCGTCTTCCAGCCGCGCAAATCCAAGCCCGTGAAAAGCGAACGCCAGCCCTGATCGAGTGGCGCGGTCAATTCGGCCGATGCACCACTGGACGGCAGTTCCTTGATGCGCATATTTCGAAATTCCACTGGCGACCCTTCGGATTCCAACGCCAAGTAACCCTTGCGATAATTGCAGTCCTCGCCGCCGGAGACTTCCCGGCCGTTCACGCTCAGGCGGATCACGCCGTTGGTGCAAACGATGCGATAATGATTCCATTCGGGAAACCGCCGACTTCGTTCTTCGGAGGGAAAGCTTCTCATGCCGTTGTGTCGCCCAAACGGTTTCATCGTGGCCCCATGAATGGGAAACACATCCCCGTGCGTCGTGAACCAGTCCGGCTTCCTCCCGGTATCCTTCTCGTACTGCTCGGCATAGCCGTGATCCAACACCTGGACTTCGATGCCGCGCAGGAATGGCACCCCCGGCGCGGCGATGGGTGTGCCCCAGAGAAACACGCCGGAGTTGCCGCCGCTGGTCAGATGCCGCCATTCCAGTTCCAGTATGAAATTCTCGTACTGCCGTTCGGTGCGCAGCGCGCCGGTAGGAAAACCGGTGCAATGAATGACGCCCTCACGCACGCTCCACGTTTCGGGCGCGCAATTGGCGTTCACCCAGCCGCTCAGATCACGGCCGTTGAACAGCGGCACGAAGCCGTCGTCCGCCGCGAGAGCACCGCCCGCGGCCACCAAAAAGATCAGGCACAATCGTTTCATCTTGGGAATATCTCAGCGTGTTCTCCGCCAGTAAGCAGGAAACTCCCGATCCGTCAATCCTCGTAGAGAATTTCGCCCTCTTACGGCGGTGACCGCGCTGGAAGGACGCTATCTTCATGTTGCTGCACAGCGTTCACAAAGCTACAGATACGGCGAGAACAACCGCGCCGTCGCATCGCGCAGTTTGGCCGGCATCGCTCGTCCGTCCGCCGCGGCCAACGTCACTTCGCGGGCAATCCGGATTTTTCCCTGCGCCAACGCCGACATGGCCTGCGCCAGATCGCGGTCGTAACATTCCACGTTTAACTCGAAGTTCAGCCGCAGACTCCGCGGGTCCCAGTTGGCCGACCCGAAGAAAACCCAATGACCGTCCACCACCATCAACTTCGAGTGATCAAAGGGCGGCGGCGTAAGCCAGAGGCGGCAGCCGCGCTCCAACACCTGCCACCACAGCGCGCGCGACGCCCAGTCCACGAACGGCAGGTTGCTGTTCGCCGGCAGGATGATGTCCACGCGCACCCCGCGCAACGCCGCCAGATTCAGCGCGGTGATCAGGGTCGGATCGGGCAGAAAGTACGGCGTGACGATTTGCACGGACGATTGCGCCTCGGCCAGCGCCGCCAGCAACGTCCAGCGCAGCTTGTCGTAATCCTCATCCGGTCCGTCCGTCACCACGCGGGCCACGACCTTGCCGCCATCGGACAATTCAGGAAACCAGACGTGGCCTTCCAGGATTTCGTCGGTGCAAAACGCCCAGTCGTTGGCAAACGCCTCCTGCATCTGCGTCACGACCGGCCCTTCCAGCCGGAAATGCAGGTCCTGCACCGGACGACGGGGTTGAGCCGCCAGCACATTCCCCTGCCGGATATTGATTCCGCCGGTGAAACCGACGGCGCCATCCACCACCAGCAGCTTTCGATGGTTGCGCAGGTTCATCGTCATGAAATGCCACAGCGGAAAACTCGGCAGGAAGCGGCCCACGGGCACGCGGGCACGCTTTAGCTCGCGGAAGATGGTCGGCCAGGAATACCGTGCGCCAGCATCATCAATCAACACGCGCACCGCCACGCCGCGCGCCACCGCCCGGCCCAGCGCGGCCACGAATTGCCGACCGCTCGGGTCCCGGTCGAAAATGTAAGTGAGCAGCGCCACGGATTTCTTCGCGCCATCAATCGCGGCGAGCATGGCTGGAAACGCTTCGTCGCCGTTCACCAGCACTTGAACGCGATTTCCGCCCGCCAGCGGGCGCGTGGCCACGCGTTCCACCAAACGCGCCAGCGATCTCAAGTGCTCGGCCACGGGCGCGTCCGACTCGCCGGCATCATGTGCCAGGGAAGGAGGGATGACTTCAGGATTCTCCGCGCGCAACGTTAGCGCTTTACGGCGGATACGGTTGACGCCGAGCGAAACGTAAAGGATCGGGCCGAGCAGCGGCATGAGCCAGATGAAACCCAGCCAGAGCACGGCGGCGCGCGAATCGCGCTTGTTCAACAAGGCGTGGGCAGACGCCAGCACGGCGGCGAAAAAACTCAACGCCGCCACCAAATGCGGCCACAGGTGGGCAAGCTGGTCGAGCCAGGGCATCGTTTGATTTCCTTTATGGCGCAAGCCCCGGCGGTTGCAAGCTTCATATCCACATGCAGTCAGAATCCGCCTGACAACCGCGCTGCGATTTGTTCCAATCTTCGGGCCGATGATCTTATCAACTCGAAGTCAACACTGCTGATTTACAACCGCCATGACCGCCATGCTCCTCGCCCAGGGTTTGCAGAAGCAATTCGGCGCCGTGACGGCGGTGCAGAGTGTGAGCTTGGAGGTGCAACCGGGCGAAGTCGTCGGTCTGCTCGGTCCGAATGGCGCGGGCAAAACCACCACCCTGCGGATGTTGACCGGCGTGCTGGCGCCGACCGCCGGGCAAGTTACGGTGCGCGGCTGGGACGTTCGCGCGCAACCGCTCGAAGCCAAACGTTGCATCGGCTTTCTCTCCGGCGACACGCAACTTTATCAGCGACTCACCCCACGTGAAGTACTCCACTATTTTGGCCGGTTGTATGGAATGACCGAAACCAGCCTGATCCCGCGCATCGCCGAACTTGTGAGCGACCTGGAAATGAACTCTTTTGCCGACCGGCCCTGCCGCACGCTTTCGTCGGGTCAGAAGCAACGGGCCAACATCGCCCGCGCGCTGTTGCATCATCCGGATGTCCTGATGCTCGACGAACCCACGGCCGCCCTCGACGTCATCAGCGGACAGTTCATCCATGAAGCGATTCTCCGCGAACGCGCCGCCGGCCGCGCGATTTTATTCTCCACGCATTTTATGAGCGAGGCGGAGCGATTGTGCGATCGCATTTACCTTTTGCACGAGGGCCGCATCGCCGATCACGGAACGCTGACCGAGATTCTGGCCCGCTCGGGTTGCGATAATCTGACGGACGCTTTCCTGCATCATGCGCGGGCGGCGAAATCCCCGGCTGTGTCACCCGCTTGAACGAATCGCCATGCGCCCGCAAATCATCTGGACCATCTTCCGCAAGGAAATCACCGAGGCGTTGCGCGATCGCCTGACGCTGCTGGTGGTGCTGGGTCTGCCCATCTTGATTTATCCGCTGGTGGTTTCGGTGCTGGTGCGGATTCAAAAAACTCAGGAAGCCACGGAAGACCAGCGCGTTTCGCAAGTCGTGGTCTGGGGACAGGCAGTTGAACCGCTGCTGGAGTTTTTGCAGCGCACCAACACGCTGAAACTGGACACGGGGCAGGGTCTGCCCGAGGAATTACGCCGGACATTCGAGTCAGGTGAGTTGCAGCCGCGTGAGACCGACAAAACACCACCAGCGTCGGACGAAGCCGCAGACATTGATTCAAAGGATGGTTCAGACGATGAGTTGTTGCTGGCCGCGCGAAAGCTCCTGACCGACAAAGCCGCCGACGCCGTGCTGGTGCTCTGGCCCGGCACCACGGAAGCGTTGAATCAACTCGATCGTGGCCGCCTCACGGTCTTCTACGACGAAGTCCGACCAGCGTCGGTTAAGGCTTGGTCAAGGTTGCACGAACAACTCACGCAGTTTCGCCGCGAATTGGTCGAACAACGGCAGGAAAAACTGAAACTCCCCGCCGGCTTTGCCACCGCGCTGGAAATTCGTTCCGAAAGCGTGGCGACGCCGAAGAAGGTTTTTGGCAATCACTTCGGGCGGTTGCTGCCGTTGCTGTTGATCATGCTCTCGGCCACGGGCGCGCTCTACGCCGCAGTGGATTTGACCGCGGGCGAGAAGGACCGCACGACCATGCAAACGCTGCTGTGCGCGCCGGTGCTGCCGCTGGAGATCGTGGCGGGAAAATTTCTGGCGGTGTGGAGCATCAGCCTGGTATCGGCGTTTGCGAACATCGTCAGTCTGGGGTTTACGTTCACGCGCGTGGCGGCAGCGGCAAATCTACCAAGCATTTCGCTGGGGACGCTGGCTGCCGTGCTGGGGTTGCTCTCGCTCGTCACCTGCACGGTGGCCGCCGCGTTCATTGGCGTGGCGGCGCTGGCACGTGACGCCAAGGACGCCGGCAACTTCCTGTCTGCCGCCTTGATCCTGCTGATTGTCCCCGTGGCGGCGTCCATCATGCCGGGCGTGGAACTCAACGCGTGGACGGCCTTCGTGCCGCTGGTCAACATTGCGTTGCTCATCAAAACGCTGTTCCTCGAAGAACTGAGCTTGAACCTTTTCTTCCTGACGGTGGTGGCGGCGTTCGCTTACGCCATGCTGGCCCTGGTCTTCGCGTCGCGGGTTTTTGGCAAAGAGGAAATCCTGCTCGGCGGGGCGGGGTCTGCCCGTCAACTGTTGCCCGGCCAGACGCGGGCGAAATCTGAACCGACACCCGGATTGGTACTGACGCTGTTTGCCGTGGTGCTGGTCCTCACTTTCTACGGGAGTCTGCTGCTGGAAGGACGCGGACTTGTGACTTCCATCCTGACCGTGCAATACGGGTTCTTCCTGTTGCCAGTCATCGTCCTGGTGCTCATCAAGAAATTCCCCGTCGCCGCCACGTTCTCGTTGCGCCGGCCGAACTGGCGCAGCGTGCTCGGCGCGCTGCTGATTGGCATCTCCGGCGGCGCGGCGGTGGCGGGCTTGACACTGCGACTGCTGCCTCCGCCCGACTCACTGGTGGAAGGCTTGCGTGACGCCTTGCTGCTCGGCAAAGACCCTGCCCCGTTGTGGCTGGTGTGGCTGGTGTTGGCGTTCACCCCGGCGCTGTGCGAAGAGGCGTTCTTCCGTGGACTGACCCTCTCCGGTTTGCGTCGGCTCGGACCGTGGGCGGCGATTGGTCTCTCGGCACTGCTGTTCGGCATCGCGCACGCCTCGATTTATCGGTTAATGCCAACCTTTCTACTCGGCGTGGTGCTCGCCTACGTCGCGTGGCGCAGCCGGTCCATCTATTGCAGCATGATCGTCCACGCGGTGAACAACGGATTGATCGCGACGCTCGTGCATTTCAGCGTGGACGCGGAATGGGGGCTCAGGGAGATGAAGTTCGTTCCGTGGTCGCTGACGTTCGGCGCGCTGGCGGTGCTGGCCGTGGGACTGGCACTCATTGCTCCGCCTCGATCAACCCCAGTAGAGCTGGAATCCAGGCAGGGTTGAACCTGGAAAGCTCCCTGTTCCTTTCAAACCTGCTCCAATCCATGATTCGCACTGGGACGTAACGCCGGTTTTCCAACCGGCGCACGCCGACTGGAAAGTCGGCGTTACCGGCGGGATTCATGGGAAAAATTGCGGGCCGCCCCGAGCAAGGAGCGGCCCGCGCCACGTCACATTACTGTTCGTTTTCGTCAGGCAATCGTCACGGATTTATCGAGATACACGTCCTGAATGGCGTTCAGCAACCCGACGCCTTCCTTCATCGGCCGTTGAAACGCCTTGCGACCGGAAATCAAGCCTGTGCCCCCGGCGCGCTTGTTGATGACGGCAGTCTTCACGGCGGCTTCGAGGTCGCCCTTGCCCTTGGACTCGCCACCGGAATTGATCAGCCCGGCGCGGCCCATGTAGCAATTCACTACCTGATAGCGGCACAGATCAATCGGATGATCGCTCGACAGTTCGGTATAAACCTTCTCGTGCGTTTTGCCGTATTTTTCGAACGCCTTGTAGCCGCCGTTGTTCTCGGGCAGCTTCTGCTTGATGATGTCCGCCTCGATGGTCACGCCCAAATGATTCGCCTGCGCAGTGAGGTCGGCGCTGACGTGATAATCCTTGTCCTTCGTCTTGAACGCACTGCTGCGCAGGTAGCACCACAACACCGTGGCCAGACCGAGTTCATGCGCGCGTTTGAAGGCGAGGCTGGTCTCGACAATTTGCCGCGTGGCTTCCGGCGAGCCGAAATAGATTGTCGCGCCCACCGCCGCCGCGCCCATGTTCCAGGCTTGTTCAACCTGCGCGAAATAGACCTGATCGAACTTGTTCGGGTAGGTCATCAACTCGTTGTGGTTGAGCTTTACCATGAAGGGAATCTTGTGGGCGTACTTGCGCGCCACCATGCCCAGAACGCCGAGCGTGGAAGCCACCGCGTTGCAGCCGCCTTCGACCGCCAGCTTCACGATGTTTTCGGGATCAAAGTAATCCGGGTTCGGTGCGAAGCTGGCGCCGGCGGAATGTTCGATGCCCTGGTCCACCGGCAAAATCGAGAGGTAGCCTGTACCGCCGAGGCGGCCCGTGTTGAACATGCCTTGCAGGCTGCGCAACACCTGCGGATTGCGGTCAGTGGGCGCAAACACCCGGTCCACGAAATCCGGGCCGGGCAGGTGCAGTTTGTCCTTGGAGACGGTTTTGCATTGGTGTTCCAGCAGACTCTTGGCGGAATCACCCAGGAGGGTTTCAATCTTAGTGCTCATAATTTAATCAGTCGCGGAGAGAATAGTCCTCACGCTGCCTGCGGGCTTCTTCGATTTTGCCCTTGTGTTGCCAGATTTTGCCCAGCCCGGCAGTTGGGACGATAGGAATTGACGAGAGTGCATCAGGCGACCAGGCCGGCACGAGAGCTGTTGGACTGCAACAGCATATCGCTGCGGCCCACATTGCCAAGCTTTCCAGGGATACTCCCAGCACGACTTACGCCCGCAACCACAGCAAGCGAAATCAGATTCGCGCTTTGAGCCCATTGAACCGGCGAAGCGTCCATCCCGCGCGGAGAGCGGCGCTGAAGTCGCACGCACTCCAGGCGCTTCGCGACCTTTCAGCGTCAACCAGCCTCGCGCAGCGTCTGGAGTGAGAATCCGAACTGCCGCCAAGCCAGAAGGCGGCCTTGCCGTGCCCGAATTTTTCCTTTGCGCTTCGGGGTGGATTAAGTCAATTTATCGGTAGATGCAGTCAGGCAAGTTACGCATTAAGTCGCAGTGACAGTGAAAAGCATTGCCCCAGTCAGTATTCCGATCCTGCGTTCGCGCATGAGTTTCGTGCGGAGAAACGCAACACCCAACCTCCCCATCCAAGACTCAACCCACATTCACACCATGAAGCTTGATTCCTCGCAAAAACCCGCTGGCTTCACTCTTATCGAACTCCTGGTCGTCATTGCAATCATCGCTATTCTGGCCGCGATGCTGCTCCCCGCCCTGGCCAAGGCCAAGACCAAAGCGCAAGGCATCATGTGCATGAATAATGGCAAGCAGATGATGATTGGCTGGCGCATGTACTCGGGCGATTTTAACAACCTTCTGGCCCCAAATGAGGACAGCTCTGGCGCTCCTCAGGGCCATGTATGGATCCGCGGCCATGCGGGAACAATTCCGGATGGGACCAATACTACCCTATTGACCGATCCAAATAACAACGTCCTGGCCAATTACACCGGCAAAAACGTGAAGGTTTACAAATGCCCGGCCGATCCAGGAGCATCGGGACTTTCCATATTGCGGTCGCAATCGGTCCGTAGTTTCGCGATGAATCAGGCGGTGGGCACCGTTTGCATGGGATTTGCGAACGGCTCGGGTCACAGCGGAGCCCCGACGCGAGCCACCCACGGTCCTTGGCTGGATGGCAACCACTCGCACGTCGCTGGATCTACCTACCGTACTTTCGGCAAGGATAGTGATCTGGTGAGGCCCGCCGATACCTGGGTGTTCATTGACGAACACCACGAGAGCATCAACGACGCTGGTTTTGGCCATCCGGGGCCGCAGCCGGCGAATGTGCGTTGGGTGGATTTCCCCGGCATTTATCATAACGGCGCCGGCGGCCTTGCCTTCGCGGACGGTCACTCGGAAATCAAGAAGTGGCGCGGGCTGAACTATCCGCGAGTCGGCGTCCCCTCGAGCGCAGTCACGCCAGAGAACCGGGACTCCTGGGAATGGCTGGCCCAAAGAAGCAGTCAACGTCTCCGCTAACCACCTGACGTTTCGCTACCGGAGCCGGTGGCGGTGATTTCAGTTTGGCGTTTGCCCCAAAAGCAAACGCCTCTTTTGTGGATGGCTCTCGGCCGGGGTTCGAGCGGCGCTGAGTCGCGAACTCAAATGATCGTCACGTGCTCAGGCTGACCCATCCGAATGGGAATATGGCTTGGGAGCACCGCCACGCAGCGCCAGCTTGGATGGCGGCTCGACGAAGCCACCATCAAAGTCTCCATGATTCCGGCACGCGCAGCAGGGCCTTGAACCCGGATGCATCGAAGATAGAGCGGTTGCCGCAATTATTTTTCGAAGAGCGCCGGTTTGTGCGGCGCGCCGCCGCTACTGGCGGAGCGCGGACATTCTTGTCCGCCAGTTGTTTTTGTTCTTCCGGGAAACGCCGACAAGAATGTCGGCGCTCCCTTGCCCACCCGCTTTTTGGAAATCTATTTTGGCAACCGTTCCAATGACACAGGCATCCTGGCCGTTCATTTCCATTCGCAGCGGCGCGACGCCTGTGCCATTACCCGGTTACCTCGAATGTAGGAGCCAGTCGTTGTCCGCCAATATCTGTTGCCTTCATGCGAAGAGGCGGCCCAACGGGTCGGTGGGATGCATGGAGAGAGCCATTACACGATTCAGAAATCGCGCACGACAGCCGTGAACCGAAGGGCTGTAACGCCGGTTTTCCAACCGGCGACCGCCGAGCCGACTGGAAAGGTGGCGTTACGCGATTGGAGCGCCGGTCTCCGACCCGGCGCGAATCTGCGGTTGCCCACCCACACGCCGGGTCTGAAGACCGGTGCTCCGTCGCGGTTCGTTTGAAATCTCCACGCCAACGATTCGCATCAGTTTACGTGGGTGGATAAAGCAGCACGCCTTGCACGCGCTCGGACCAGTCATCCACCGAAGTGACTTGCTCCAAATGCCGGGCCAAATCAGACGGATTATCTTCGAGCAGCTCCCGGATTCCCGCCTGCCCGAGGAGCCGCTCAAAGTGATCCGCGCCGGTGGGATTGGCCGCAGTGGGGTAGTGCGCCCATCGAAAGTCTGCCCGGTGCAGTCGAATCAAGAGGGCCAGCAGGCGCAATCCCATCTTCACAGGACGAAAAGACCGGTTGTCCGCGACCCGCAGCCGCACCCCACGGCAGCACACCCCACGACACGGATTCTGGTCCGGCACGAAGTCCACCGGTTCCGCGACCACGCCCGGCAGACGCACCGCGTTCAATTCGCCGGCCAGTTGCGCCGCGTTCACCCACGGCGCGCCAACGATCTGAAACGGTAGATCGGTTCCCCGTCCTACACTCAAGTTCGTGGCCTCCAGCAGGCAGAGTCCGGGATAGAGCAACGCGGATTCATAACTTGGAATTGCCGGCGAGGTGGGGATGAAGGGCAGACCGGTCTCCGGCCATTGTTGCTCACGTTTCCAGCCGGTACAGGGGATCACGCGCAAGTCCGCACCCCATTGCTGCTCCCAGTTCCACAAGCTGGCCAGTTCCCCAACGGTCAACGAATGTCGAATGGGAATGTTTGCGCGGCCCAGGAAGCTGGCACATTTCTCCGTATCGAGCAGCGGACCTTCCGCCGCGCGCAGATCCCCACTCAAAGGGTTTGGCCGGTCCAGCACGAGGAGTGGCCGCCCGGATTCCGCGCACGCCTCCAGCACGTGCCACAAGGTCCAGATGTAAGTGTAGAATCGTGCGCCGATGTCGGGCACATCGAACAACACCAAGTCCAGATCCGCGAGATTGGCGCGCGACGGCTTCATGCGCTCGCCGTAGAGGCTCACCACCGGCAGGCCGGTCAAGGCGTCGAAGCCATCGCGTATCGCCGCACCATCGGCGGCCATCGCGCCAAGTCCATGCTCTGGTGCGAACAACCGCACCAGTGGCAAGCCCGCTTGCTGCAAAGCGACCCGGCTGCGCAAGGCTGGGGCCTGCGCCGCGCACGCCGCGTCATTGGTCACAAGGCCGAGCCGGCGCGCCGTCAGGCGCGGCGCGGCCAACAATTCATCCATCCCAAAGCGCACTCGGCTCATTCACGGCGGGTTTATCCCGAACTGGGTTCGCGGGGCAATCCTGGATGTTGTCCTCGTCAAAGGCATCCCGGACAACTACTCGCGACCATCGGATCGCTCGAACCGGGGCACTCCAGGGCCGCGCACGAAGTCTTCCGTCCTGCTCCTATTCCTGGTGCGCTTGCTCATAATGCTTCCGCAGTGCGTCCTCGCCGAAGTCGTTGTCAAAGTCGCGCCAGACGGTGTGGATGTGGTTGGCGTTGTTCTGGGTGTTGTCGTATTCGATCAAGAATGTCGGTCCCTGAATCCGGTAATAATGTTCCTGGCCCGGCTCGAGTCCGCCTGCCCAGGCAAAGGTGATGTTTTGCCAGCCCGCAGCTTCAATTCGCTTCCGATCCGCTTCGGCAATTTCAGCCCGGTGGCGATGGATATACTCCTGGAGCAATCGCTTGAGCAGTTCGCGCTGCTCCGAATTCAACTGCGTCGCCGACAGGCCCTCCGGTTCCAGTGGTTTCACTTTGCGCGCCGCGCCGGTGAGGATGTCGCGCGGGGCCGTGGTCGAGAAAATCCCGGGCTTGCGCTGGGTTTCATCCAGCGATTTGGCCAGTTGGCGACCCAGGTCTTCCTCGACCGCGAGCACGCGCAGCCCTTTGCGCGGCCCACGCTTGACCTCGGCGGGATTGACGCCGATAAACGACGGCGTGGTGGCCAGCACCGTGTCGCCGCGCACGGTGAAGTTCATGGAGAGATGATGCCCCTCGATGCGCCAGCCCCACACGTCCTTGCCCGGTGTTCCAAAAATGGTGACGTAATACAGGTCCGCATCGCGATAGGTGGCGTTGTTCTCCAATTCAAAGAGAACCTGCTCGACGCTCATTAGCGTGGTGACCTTGTAGAAACCGCGATGGCTCAGGACGCTGTTGAGCAGCGCGTGGGCGAGGTGTTTCTGGGCGGGCGTCATTTCCTTGAACGGCAGCCCGTTGCGCGTCTGCGGCACAAAATGGAAATTCACGCGCTCGTCGCTCTTCAACTCGAACACGGTTTTGGAGCGTTGGTCAGCGGTCAGTGCGGCCAGAAAATTATTGGCTGCCTGCGCCAGTTCCGCACCGGGCGATTGCGCGCGTGCGCAAACGGGATTGAGTGACAGCGCAGCCAGCGCCAGCAGCCGGACGAAGCGACGGGGAAAACTCATGCCCCAAGGACAATCGAACGCGCGCCCAAAGGCAAATCAAAAAGCAGTGAAGTGGGGTAACCGCCACTGTCAGACATCTTCCAGCTTGCCGGTGCTGTCACCGACGCGCTCGGCGGACACACCCATTCGCTCCAGCATGGACAGATAGAGGTTGGTCATCGGCACATCGCGGCCGTACCGCACATGACGACCCGGTTGGAGGGAGCCGGCACCGCCGCCCGCCAACAGGATGGGCAGATCGTTGTGATTGTGTCGGTTGCCGTCACTGATGCCGCCACCGTACACAATCATGCAATTGTCCAGCAACGTGCCTTCGCCTTCCCGCACGGATTTAAGTTTCTCAAGGAAATACGCGAACTGCGTGGCGTGGTAATGGTTGATCTTCGCAATCTTCTCCTTCTTCACCGGATCGTTGCCATGATGCGAAAGATCGTGATGCCCCTCCGCCACGCCGATGTTGGGATAGGGCCGGTTGCTGCCGTCGTGCGCGATGATGTACGTGGCGATGCGGGTCGTGTCGGTCTGGAATGCCAGCGTCATCAAATCGAACATCACCCGCAGGTATTCCTCGTGTTGTTGCGGAATGCCCTCCGGTTTTTCGTAATCCGGCAACGCGGCGGCGAATTTCTCCGACCGCTCAATGCGCAATTCCAGTTCGCGCACGGAGGTGAGGTATTCATCCAGCTTGCGATTGTCCGTGTAGCCGAGTTTGCGCTTCAAATCTTTCGCGTCCTCGGCCACAAAATCGAGAATGCTCTTGCGCTGATTCAACCGCGCGGCCTGGCTCGCCGCCGTCTCGGCCGCATCGCTTCCCGCAAACAATCGCTCGAACACCAGCCGCGGGTCCACCTCCGGCGGGACGGGCGTGGATTCGGTCTTCCATGAAATGTTGAATTGATACGCGCAGGCGTAACCGGAATCACACGAACCCGTCGTGCGCCGACGGTCCGCCGAAAGCTCCAACGACGGCAGGCGCGTGTGTTTGCCAATCCGCTCCGCGGCAATCTGGTCCACCGAAACCCCCACTTTGATGTCCGCCCCGGCTGTTTTCCGCGCCTGACAACCGGTGAGAAAACTGGCTGAGGCTCGCGCGTGATCCCCGGCGCCATCGCCGTTGGCCCGCGCCTTGTCGTGCGCCAGACCGGTCAGCACCTGGAAATCCCTTTGATACGGCATGAGCGGTTCGAGAATGTAAGGCAGCTCGAATTCCGTGCCGACAGCCTTGGGCGTCCAATCCGCCATATTCGCGCCATTGGGGATGTACACAAACGCCATGCGCCGCGGGAACGCCTTGGACGACTGGCCCGCGTTCGCCGCCAAGGAACGCATTGTCGGGGACATCGCTTCAAGCATCGGCAGGGCGACCAACGCACCCATACCCTTCAAAAAAGTCCGTCGCGGCAAATACCAAGGTTTATTCATGGCAACATTCTTTCGGTGTTTGACGGTGACAGTAGTTCAACTGCGGGGTGATGACAACCCGGGAGCTGAAGAATTTTCGGCCGCCAAAAGGACTGCCAAGAGAAACCGCCGAGCCGCGACCGGCGCGGAGATTCCGGAAGCGCGCTCTTCTCTGCCCTGTAATACGTCAGGATCCTCGTGGGCCGCGAAGACCTCGGCGCGCGGGCGGTCCCCGCCCGCAGCACCCCCGCTCGCAGTGAGACGCCGGGATTCGCCGACGATCTCCAGACTGCCAACTCGCTGCGACCGGGGACCGGTCGCGCTCCGATTTGCTTGCCGCTCCGCCGCGCTGGGGCTATCGCGCCTCGGCGGTTGGCTCGGCTACCTGGAAATCTTTGCCGGACGGCAACGGTGTCGGGAGCCAACGGAGGACTGGTTGGAGACGGTATCGGCGCGGCGTTACACTCGCAAGTTAGCAACCGATTGCTTCATTGCGGCTTAGTCAGCGGGCCTCGACCGCGACCGGAGCTGCTCAAGATACTGTTTTGCGGGGGTGAGTCGCGGCTCAAGTCGGAGGGCCTCTTCAAAGTGCTGGATCGCCTCGGCATCGCGACCCTGCTTGAACAGCGCCACGCCCAGGTTCAAGTGCAACAACGGACTGTCCGGCCTGAGTTTCAATGCGGCTTCAAATTCCTGTTGCGCTTCCGTGGTCTGACCCGCAAAAGCGAGTTCTTCACCCAGAAAAGCCCGCGCTTCCCAGAATCCGGCATCGAGTCGGACGGCCGCGCGCGCCTGTTCGATGGCCTCCTGCGGGCGCTTCAATTGAGAAAGGGCTTTGGCGGTCTGCAATAGGATGGGGGGATGTTGCGGGAGGAAATGTCGGGCGCGGTTGAAGTGTTGCAGCGCTTCCTCATGCCGGCCTTCGGCGAAACTCAGCGTGCCAAGTTCCAGCCAACCCGCGCCCAGATCGGGGCGAAGACCCACGGCTTGGTTGAGCCATTCGCGTGCTTCCTCGCGCTGGCCTTGCTCGGCCAGCAATCGCCCAACTTGATAAGGACCGAGGTGATGATGCGGAATCAGCGACTGAACCCGCCGCCATTGTTCGGTGGCGCCAGACAAATCGCGGATCGCCTCCAGGAACTCGGCAAAGTTCCCGTGCAATCGGAAGTCATCCGCGCGGCGTTCCATGGCCTCGAGATAGACTTCGCGGGCGTTGACGGCATTGGTCGCCGTCAATTGTTTCCTGACCTCGCCCAGTTGCGACCGCCAAAATCTGAGGCGCTGAGAGTTGTCCGGTTGCTCTGAGAAGGGCGGTTGCTGAAGCCGCCGCACCACGTTGTCATAGACCTCGCGACGATTCCAATCCGTCAGCCCGAGCGCGCGTTCGCATTGTGCCTGGGTCGCCCACTCTGGCGCGGCTTGCCGCGCCAAATGCGCCGGCAAAAGCCCGACGATGCGCTCCGCCAGCGCGCGCGCCAGCCGGTAGTTGCCCGCAAAAGTAAAATGGACGTGCTCGTAAAATGATTCGTCGCCGGGAATGTCAACCGCGCTGTGCGCCGCCATCACGGCGGGCGCATCGAACAGATGCACTCCCCGACGGGCGTGCGTCTGCCCGACTTCCTCAATGATGGCGTTCAGCCGCGAATCCGTGCGGAAGGGCAGCGCGTCATCGTCGCGCGCCTGGGAGAAACTGGCTTGCGCCGCGGTCAGATTCGACACCGCCAGTTGGCATTGCCCCAGCCGATAATGCAAGTCCGCGTGGCGTGGTGACAAAGCGAGGGCGCGTTTGTAGAACTGAATTGCGCCCGGCCAATCGCCCGCCGTTTGCGCGGCCACGGCGCTGGAAGTGAATCTCAGCAAATCGGGCGGCGGATTGGTGCCGTCTGCCAAGCCAGGCAGGGAAGCGAGTGGCGCGAAGTCCTTCAAGTTCACGGCCACGGTGCTCAACACGATGGGGATGTTCGCCCGTTCACCGGCGTGGAGAATGGCTTCAAGGTTCGCGCGGAAATTTCGATAAACGGTTTCGCGTGCCGGATCATCGGGCGCCAGTCGGTGCTCCGTGAAGAGCTTCATCCCCTCCCACCCGCGCGTGCGGTCATGTCCACGTCCCGGAATGCTTATGTCCTCCAGCGCCTGCATGAGGCGTGTCCGCCCCAGGGCCAGGCGCAGCCGCACCAGCCAGCCGGGCAGGGCTTTCGCGCCGAACGCGGTGGCCGCGCCAAAGGGACCGACCATCTCGTTGTTGCCCATATAGACAATCCACAAGTCTCCATCGCGCCGCGCACATTCACGGGCGATGGGCAGGATCGCGTGCGAGTTGATGGCGGTCATGGCCACGCACACCACCTCGAAGTCGGTCTCGGGATAACGCGCCCGCAGCAATGCTTCCAGGTAGCGGCCGAAGCCAAAAGCCGGTGCCGGATCACCCAGGGCCGCCGATTCACCCAGCAGAAAGACCCGGTATTGGCCCGGCGGCTTCTTGGCGCGCATCACCACCGGCGCCGGACTCCGCGCCAATTCCGGCGGGAAGAATTGCAGACCGAATTTGTCATTCTCCACCAGGCACGCTTCACCGTTGATGGTGACTGGTTTGAAAAAAGTTGTCGGATGACCGTAACCCGCCAGCCGCAATACCAATTCAACCCCGCCCAACAAAACCAGCGGCACCACCGTCATGGCCGTGAGGCGGAACAACCAGAGCCGCCGTCCCGTTGGCGATTGAGACGGCGCCGGCTTTGCGGCGGAGGACGGCGCTACGGCTGGACTCCGCTTTGGATGCTTCGGGTGACGCTTCAACGCGCGCACGCTAACATTCGGTGCGGGCGGCGCAAAATGATTTTGAGTTCCAGCCGGGTGGCCGCAGTCAGGAGGCGCCGAAGCTCCGTCCGTGCCCGCCCTTCGGCAAAGCGGCGCTAAAGCCGCGCGCACTCCAAACGCTACGCGCGGCACGGAGACGCACGGACCTCGCGATAGCGTGTGGAGTGCGGTGACTTCAGCACCGCTTTCGGCAGGTTGGCAATGTTCCGGCCTCCAGTTTATCGCATCCGCGCCGGCGGAAGAGCGGCGGTAAACGCGCCGCACTCCAAACGCTGCGCGCGGCACGGAGCCGCACGGACCTCGCGATAGCGTGTGGAGTGCGGTGACTTCAGCACCGCTTTCGGCAGGTTGGCAATGTTCCGGCCTCCAGTTCCTCCCATCCGCGCCGGCGAAAGAGCGGCGGTGAACACGCCGCACTCCAAACGCTGCGCGCGACACGAGGCCGCACATTCGGATGTTTGCAGCCCTGAAATCACGGTTCCAACGAACGCTCCCGCAGTTCGCTTGGAACGCTTTCGTCAGGTCGTTCCGATTCTCGACATTTTTTCCATTTTTTCTTGCCAGCGCCAGCCGGTCTCTGTTAAGCAGAGCGCAGGCAAATTCAACCCAGTTAAAAGCCTATGAAAAACAAACTCCTCAACAAACTACTACAACTCACCTTGGGCACGGCGCTGGTCGCCTCCCTCGGCACCAATACTCGTGCAGGCACCTTCACTTGGGACTTCGATGACTGGCTCACACCGGGCGGTCCGGCGGATACCCTGACTTACGCGGGCGACGCAAACGCCATGTTGTTCGAAGATTACAAGGGCCTCTCGGAGGGGAATCCCGCGACCGGCGGCTTCCTGCAATTGACCCCCGCCGTTGACGGCCGCAATCTCGCGGTGGCCTTTCCCGACATTGACGATGGCGCTCCCATCAAGTCCTTCAAACTCACCATGGATGTGCGTGCCGGAAATCCTGGTGACGGTGATGCTCGTCCAGCCGATGGATTCAGCATCAGCTACGTACGTGAAGGCGATCCGGCATTGAGCAACTTGGTCAGTTACGTGGATCCGCTGACAACCCGAGGTATCGTCTATGGCTATGCGGGTGGCGACGATGATGCCACGACGCTCAACCCCTTGGGCGGCGGCAACCCTGAGAACGGCAGCAAGACCGGGGTCGCCATCTCCTTTGACGCCTGGGCAGGCAATCGCCTTCCGGATACGGGTCCCGGCGGAACGCCTGGTCCCGACCTTGAAGGCATTGCCGTCCGCGTGGATGACAAGACGCTGATTCAGGTGGCCATGCCGACCCGCAATGCGGGCTGCGCGGATAATACGTCAATGCAGACGGGCACCTGGTTGAATGACGGGGGCGCAAGCTTCACGCATCTCGAATGGTGCCGACTGGAAGTGGAGTTGACCACGGACGCCAAGGTCAACGTCACTTGGAAGGGGCGCAAGCTGCTCGATGGCTACCAGTTGACCGCTTACAGCCCGCACAAAGGCCGCTTGCTCCTTGCTGGCCGAACGGGTGGCAACAATCAGTACGTCCATTTCGACAACATCTCGCTTGAAACCGTTCCGGCCATTGAGCCGCTGGTCAAGAGCATGGCGGTGAATGTCTCCGACCTGAAAGGCTGGACCCTCACGTTGGAGGACTTTTTGCCCAGCACCGTCACCACCGTCACTTCCGTGAAATGGAATGGTGTGGATGTGACCTCCTCGGTCACCACCACCCGCACCGGCCTCGAAACGGCCATCGTCTATACCCAGGCCAATCGCCTGCCCCCCAACTCGGCCAACGCCGTGGAGGCGACGTTTGAAACCAGCCTCGGCCAGACCATCACGGTGTTTGCCAGCGCAACCACTCCCGATTGGTTCCTCATGCCGCCGGCTTACGCGCTGCCTCTGAGCGCCGTCACCGGCCAGCCCCGCGGCATCGCGTTGGGCCAGGCCTGGCAGACCGTTGCGGAAAACCGCAACAGCCAGGGCGACAACAAGCTCAACTGGACTGAGGAACAAATCCTCGGCCTGCGCGGCGCCAACCTCGCCACTGTTCCCTCGCCGGCTTCCACCGACGTGGTTGACTTCCAGAACGGCGGACCCACCGGCAATTTCCGCGTGGACGGTGTGGCGGGGGGATTCCGCGACGGCGCGGATTACTCAATTCAAAGCACCTTCGGCATCGGCATGAATCCCGCCAAGGGCAACACCGACGACGGCGCGATTGAATGGTTCAGCTACGTCAACTTCCCGACCGCCGGCGACTATGTCATGGTGGTCAACAGTGACGACGGTTTCCGGCTCACGACCGCGCGCAATGCCAAGGACCGCATGGGCGACGTGATCTCGTTCTTCAACGCCGGTCGCGGCGCGGGCACGGGAGTCGGTGCCGGCACGCAACAACGCGTCATCGTGGAGCAAGCAGGTGTGTATCCGATCCGCGGCCTCATGTTCAACCGCGGCGGCGGCTTCGACGTGGAATGGTACACCCGCGACGGTGACAACCTCTATCTGGTGAACAGCAACTCGACACCCCAAGCCCTCCAGGCGTGGCAATCGGCCACCGCCACGGGCGCCTATGTGCAAAGCGCCATCCCCGTGCGCAGCGCGGTGGATGTTGCCGGCAACCAGAAGATCATTATCGAATTGGCCAATGGCACGACCACCGTCAATGGCGGCTCGATTGTGTTGAAGGTGGATGGCAATACGGTAAGTCCCACCATCACCGCCGGCGCGACCACCAAGGTGGAGTTGAATCCGGTCGGCCCGAACAACCTCTGGCCCAGCGGCAGCAGCCACAACGTGGAATTGACCTTCACCGACAGCGCCAGCACGGCTTACAGCTATGCCTGGAGCTTCAGCGTCGCGCCTTACACCTTGTTGAACCCGGGCTACCCGATTGGCTCACAGGACCCCACCAAGGCCGGCTTCATGTATAGCACTTATCAGGTTGACCCCACCGGCACCACCCAGCTCCCCAATCGTATCCATGTGGGAGAACAGGTCCTCGCCGGCTTCTGGGGGCCAAACACCGCCACCCTCGCCTCGGGGCCGGTCAGTACCATCATCAACTTTGATATTACTCAAGGCGCCCAGGGCAACTTCACTGCCAACAACGGTTACCAAGAGGAGTTGATCCCGGGCATCCCCGGCACCAGTGCCTCGTCACTTGAAAGCTTCGCGTGCGAGATTACCACCTATGTGGAATTGCCCGCCGCCGGCTTCTATTCCTTCGGCTTCAACAGCGACGACGGCTTCTGGACCCGCCAAAGCCTTACTCGCCCGACCAAGGTCGGCCAACTCACCATCAATAGCCCGGCGAGCATCGCGGGTGATAAGGGGACGGTATTGCCTTCCTACAATGGTGGAGCTGACGTGCAAGCGACCAATGATGTGAGCGGTGAGATCGTCCTGGCCAATCCGGTGGATGCCAGTACGCCCCTCGTCAATGCGGCACAAGTCGCTGGCAAAATCGTCATCTGCTATCGCGGGGTGAATGCGTTCGCCGAGAAAATCCAGTTCTGTGCTAACGCGGGCGCCATTGGCGTCATCGTGGTGCAGAATCGTCCGGAAGTGAATCCGGGTGAAGGTGTGTTCCCGATTGAAATGGGCGACACCACCGGCCCGCTCCAGGCGGTCATGGTGCATTTTGCCACCGGCAATGCCATCACCAATGCTCTGGCCTCAGGTACTGTCACCGGCACCTTGAATGCGGCGGTTCATCCCACCTCGTCCCTCGGGTTCGCCGACGTCGGTCGCGGCGCCTCTGACACGATCTATAACGTCGTAGCTCCGGCCCCGGGCCTCTACCCGTTGCGCACCATGTGGTGGCAGGGCGGCGGCGGCGGCAACTGCGAATGGTTCAGCGTTAAGGACGGCATCCGCACGCTGCTCAACGACTCCAGCAACCCGGCGGCGTTGAAGACCTGGTACGGCCTGAACATTGTGCCGGCACCCGAGATCAGCCTCGCCCGCGACGGCGCGAATGTGGTCATCACCTACACCGGTACGTTGCAGTCGGCGGACTCGGTCAATGGCCCGTACACGGACGTGGTCGGAGCCAGTTCACCGTACAGCACGCCCGCTTCGGGCGCGGCGAAGTACTTCCGCTCAAAGGAATAAACTAACCTTGTTGGCCGGACAATGATCCGGCCACGCACGAAGACCGGGTGGCCAAACCACCCGGTCTTTTTATTGCCGGCCCGCTGTCCGCGCCAAACCAGTTCCGTGCATACTTGCCGGCGATCTGCCCCTGCGATGTACCGAAATCCTGTAACGCCGACTTTCCAGTCGGCCAGTCCGCCGGTTGGTAACGCCGACTTTCCCGTCGGCGCTCGCCGGTTGGAAAACCGGCGTTACAGCCCTCCGTCCAAAGCGGCGATAAATCCGCCGCTTTTCGCCAGGGACTGACGATTCGCCGGTTCAGGGATTCCCTGTGCGAACCTGTTCGGAAAATTCTCTCCATGAATCTCCTGTCGGTAACGCCGACTTTCCCGTCGGCGCTCGCCGGTTGGAAAACCGGCGTTATAGCCCTCCGTCCAAAGCGGCGATGAATCCGCCGCACTCCAAACGCTGCGCGAGGTTCGTTGCCGTGGAGAAGTTCGCGAAGCGTTTGGAGTGCGTGCGTCTTCAGCGCCGCTCTTCCCGCGGCACTGACCCTTCGCCGTTTCAGGGTCTCCGCGCGAACCTGTTCGGAAAATTCTCTCCATGAATTTCCTGTCGGTAACGCCGACTTTCCAGTCGGCGCTCGCCGGTTGGAAAACCGGCGTTACACCCCTCGTCCAAAGCGGCGATGAATCCGCCGCACTCCAGACGCTGCGCGAGGTTGGTTGCCCTGAGTCCGCAACCGCAGGCAAGGGTTTGTCATTGAGATTTCATTCAATAACCCGCAACCATGTTGCGTCCAAACATGGCCTGACCTGTAAATTTGAAATAACGCGATGAAAATGAACCAACGAACACCCTTTGCCATCCTGTGCGCCCTGCTCACCTTGAACGCCTTGTCCGCCGGCGCGGGCGATTGGCCCCAGTGGCGCGGCCCCGACCGGACGGATAACTCCACCGAAACCGGGCTGCTGAAATCCTGGCCCGCCGACGGACCGAAACGCGTCTGGATGTACGAAAACGCGGGTCACGGTTACGCGGGACCGGCCATCGTAGGCGGCAAGTTTTTCACCCTGGGCACGCGCGACGGTTCGGAAATTCTCCTGGTCCTCGACGCCGACACCGGCAAGGAGCTTTGGACCGCCAAGGTCGGTTCGGTGTTGAAGAACAATTGGGGTGACGGCCCCCGCGGCACGCCCACCGTGGACGGCGACCGGGTTTATGTGCTGGGCGGCACGGGGAGCCTGGTCTGCGTGCGAATCACAGATGGGAAAACCCTCTGGCAGGCCAGTCTGACGGAACTGGGCGGCAAAGTGCCCAATTGGGGCTATAGCGAATCGGTGCTGGTGGATGGGGATCAGGTCGTTTGCACGCCGGGCGGTGCGCAAGGCGCCCTTGCGGCGCTCGACAAGATGACCGGGAAGTTGCTTTGGCAGAGCAAGGAGTTCACAGATGAAGCGCATTACGCCTCCGTCGTGGTGGCGGAAATCAACGGAACGCGCCAATACGTCCAGTTGACCATGCAGAACTTCGTCGGGGTTTCAGCCCAGGACGGCAAACTTCTCTGGCAGGCATCCTTTCCCAAAGGTCGCACGGCAGTCATCCCCACTCCCATCGTCAAGGGCAACCAGGTTTACGTGACGGCCGGCTATGGTGCGGGCTGCAAAAAGGTGACCATCGGTCCGAACAACGAAGTGACCACGGTCTATGAAAACACGGTGATGAAGAATCATCACGGCGGCGTGATTCTCGTGGGCGACCACCTTTACGGACATTCCGATGGTTACGCGTGGGTGTGTCAGGATTTCAAGACCGGGGAGGAAGTCTGGGGCCACCGTCAATTCCGCAAAGGCGCAGTGGCCTACGCCGACGGGATGCTTTACTGCCTGGAGGAAGGCAGCGGCACGCTCGTGCTGGTGGAGGCTTCCCCGACGGACTGGAAGGAGCGCGGGCGCTTCACGCTCGAACCGCAGACCAAAATTCGCAGCCCCTCGGGCCGCATCTGGACGCATCCGGTCATCAGCCACGGCAAACTCTACCTGCGCGATCAAGACCTCATTTACTGCTACGACATCAAGGGGAGTTGAGTGACAGCCGCCATCCGATCTGCGGTGGCAGCCGACGCCCCAGGCAGTTATCCACGATCCCAGCAGCACGCGGCGCGCGGAAATGAATTACATCCGTAACGACGGCGAACGCCACTCAAATCGCGCCTTCAGCTTGATCGAGTTGCTGGTGGTCATCGCCGTGATTGCGATGCTCGCAGCTTTGTTGCTGCCCGCCCTGAGCAAATCCAAATCCAGGGCCGAGGGCATCACTTGCGCCAACAATCTCAAGCAGCTTTCCCTGGCGTGGCAATTGTATGCCGACGACAACGACTCGTGGCTGGTCAACAATCACGGCACGCCGGAAACTCTGGCCCGCCGCCAAACCTGGGCCAACAATGTGCTGGACTGGGTGGACGGCGACGACAACACCAATCTGCTTTATCTCACGGATTCCAAGCTCGGCCCGTACGCCAACCGCGCCACGCAGATTTACAAATGTCCTTCGGATCGTGAGCCGGCGCTCAATGGTCAACGGCTGCGCACCATGTCCATGAACGCGCAGGTCGGCAATCCGGGGGAGTTGACCAATCGGTTCAATCCCGGGTATGTGCAGTTTTTCAAGACCGCGGAGGTTTTGAATCCCTCGGGCATCTTCGTATTCCTCGATGAACATTGCGACACGTTGAACGACGGCTTCTTTGTGAATCGCCTGGATGACTTTGAGTGGGGCAATCTACCGGGATCATATCACAATGGCGCGGCCAATCTGTCATTCGCCGACGGACACGTGGAATCACATCGGTGGTTGGTGCCGGAAACCGTACAACCAGCTCGCAAGAACGTGGTGCGCGGCAGCAAGATTACCGCTCGTCCCGCGACTGACTTTGAATGGCTCAAGGCGCGAACCAGCTTCAAGCAGCCATAGCAGAAGCAACTCGACCCGACCGCGCCAGCCCCGGCCGTGGTTTCACCGCCCCCTGAATCCCTCGGTAGCCGCCGACGTGCGGAGGCGGATTTACCTGATGGCCGACCCTTTCCGCCTCCTCACGGCGGCGGCTACGGTTCAGGGGGTCAAGGCGCGAACTTTTGGTTGGGGGAATTCTCACACCAAGCGTTGGGTTCGTGGAACCCCGCAATCTCGTTGATCCCTACTCCCGCGCCCCAAAGTTTTCTTTTGGATCGGCGACTTCGCCTCGCTTCGCCGTCCCGCGGAATCGCATCACAGTGAACTCCCGAGTCTCGTCCAACCGGAAGCCCAGCTTCTGGATTTCGCGGGCGAGCTCCGGCATGTGCGCCGCGCCCCACGGGACCACGAACTTGTCGGCCTGCGATAGCCGGGAGCGGAGCGCCTGCACCAGACGCCGGTTGCGGTTGGTGAGCAGATCCTCGATCAACTCGCGCTCAAATCCGGGGGCCGGCGAATGTTGAAGCACCTGCATCAGCATCTCGACGTTGAAATCCTCGGTATGCAGGCGCATGGCCAGATTGAGAAAGCCAATCGTGTTCGTTGTGAATTCAGCGACGTCCACGTCGGCATGCACGATTTCACCCCGGGTGGGCGTGAATTCCTTCTCCTGCTCGACCACCCCCAGGGATTTCGCCATTCGCCGATAACTGATCCGGTTCGTGAGCAACCCCTTTTGATCCGTCACTCCTTCCATCAGAACAATCGCGTCGGGGGTAAACGAATCCGCGAGCGTCCGGTAAAAGCTGCGCTCCGCGACATGAGCCATCGGAAACAACTGGACCGTCTTGCCGTCGTCGCGAACGTAGGTTCGCGCCTGCACCGTGATGCCGCCTGGCCGCAACGCCACAAAGCCGTCGCTAAAATGATCCACCGCCAGGGCCGCGCAACTGCCGAGATAAATCACGGTTCCCGGAAACAGCACGAGCGCGTTGACCAACAGAAACGTGAGCAAGTTCGCCCAACTGAATCGCAGTGGCTTGACGAACTCCTCACCCACCAACGGCCAGCGCCATTTGAACCCGCCTTGGACGCAATAGAGCACGGCCAGTCCAATGCCAACCTGACCGAGCGACACCGCCCAGGCCAACGGGTGAAGCCAGCTTTGGCGATAGATTAGAACCGGAATGACAGCTAGAATGGTTAGCGGATGGAACAGGGCCAGCGGCAGAAACAGCCGTTTGGGAATCATCGGCGTAAGCCCCATCAACCCATAGACCAGCACTGACATCAGAATTGTCCCAACGGACAATAACCCACGGAACACTCCCAGGAGTTGGAGACTGAAGAGGGCCGCCAGGGAATCATCCACCAGCGAAACCAAGGCATCCACCAGGAACAATCCGAGGTACAGGCTCAACAACAGCGCAAGCAACTTCGGCATGGCCTGGGATTGCGGCTGCGGTGATAGCCGGGGCGGAACCGCAGCCAACAACGGGGGAGTGTTCATCGCCGGATGATTAGACATTCCTCTTGAAAGCACAGTCAAGCACGACTGTGCGGCCGCGCGCGGATTCATACGCCGCTAATGAACACGTGCGGCTGGAAGCGAGATCAACGCCGTGCTCCGGCACAGGGTTTTAGTTCGCTCCAACACGCGGTGGATTGCTAACGACAATCTAGCCATTGCTGGATTGCAGGTCGAATCCGTCCCCCCCCATCAACCTGCCGTTGGTAGCCGCCGACGTGAGCAGGGGGATTCGCCTGATGGCCGACTCTTTCCGCCGCCTCACGTCGGCGGCTACGGTTCAGGGGTTCAAAGCGCGAATCTGGGTTGGGAGAAATCCCTCCCACATGCACCAGCCGAGGACGCGGGAGGAATGTTGGAAGCCTCCCAAAACCATCGCCAAAAAACGAACCGGATTGGATGCTGGTGTGTTACCAACATCCAATCCGGGGCTATCTCAACCAGGAATCTCCGCTTCAGGGATTTACCTGCGTGGGGCTGCCGGTGTTGGGCGCCTTGCTGGGATCCGTGTCGTCCGTGGCCGTGACGGTTTGCAGGCCCTGGGTGTAGAAATACACCTCAAACGTGGCCACCCCGCCCACCAATGCCGCCGGCTGCGGTAGAATGGCGGACTCATCACTGCTCGTGATGCTGACGGTGTGAGTGATGTTGTTGATGAGATGCCAGTCAGCATCCACCGCCCGCACCGTGACAATACAAGGCGTGACAGCAGACACAGGCGCGGGCGTGCCGGTCTTGCCCGTGGGCGTGCCCGGCGCCGGGCTTTCCCCCGGCATCAGCACCTGCAACTGCACGAATTCCCGCTTGAGCATGCGGAAATAACTGGCGACCGGATTCAACTCGGCGGCATCGAGGAGCACGCGACGGGTATCCTGCACCTTGATGAAATCCGTGGAGAGTGGCTCTTTCCAGGTTGCGCCCGGCGCCACGCTCTCTGCAATCAGCGGATTAAATCCCGTGGCCGGCAACGTCCACAACAACGCCCACGGACTGGTTGTCGGCACCACAAACACGCCGGCGGGGTCCGAGGCCTGCTTGACCCATAAGCCCGGATCGAGCGTGCCGCTGCTGAAGTCATCCTCAAGCAACGTGGTGCCGGGCGTGCTGATTTTGACCTTGTCGAAAACATATCCGGCACCGCCGTAAGCCAGGTTGTTGGGTTGCACACCAAAGCAGACCCGCATCGTTCCGGCGAACAACGGGGCAGCGTCCGCCGGAATGGAAACATTCAAGGTGGTCCCGTCGGGCGCCACCACCGTGGCATCGGTGTTGTTGTTGAAGGTGAGTTTCCACGTTCCCAAGATGTCCGCACTCTGAACCGTGCCCAAGCTGCCCACGCCGATCAATCCACCGGTGCTGTTGGTCGCTTCCGGGTTGGTGTTGAAAAGCATATCATTGCCGCCCGGGCGGTTGGTTTTATAGCGGAAAGTAGCCTGCCCCCCACCGCTGTCGAGGTTCTCAACGTGCAGCCAGATCAGGTCAGGCACGTTCCAGTCGAGCGAAGGCGCCGTCTCCGTGGTATTGGGTGCCAGGAACATGTGCGCCTGGAAACCAGGACGCGAGGCGCCGGGAGAGTCCTTGATATCGAACTCGAAAGTCACCGGCTGCCCAAGGCTGACCCAACTGAATGTTTCATCCAACGCTCGGATTTGCTGGCGGTCGTACTGACCCGTGCCACTGGCCAGCAAGTTCAACCCCGACACCGTCTTGGCCAGGGAAGCCGTTGGCGGCGGAATCACCACTGGCACCGTTGGTTTGGTGATCATGAAATTATCCACATTGAAGATCAGGCTGTTGGTGTGACCGCCATCAGACCACATCTTGATAAAAAACCCAACGACTTTGTCTATGTTGGCGAGCGTCGGATTGAGGGGATAGTCAAAATGCGTCCAACTGGTCGCGGATAATGGGATGGCACGCCCAGGAAGGTAAATCGTCCCCCAATCGGTCACAAAGGTAACCAAACCGATCTCCAGCCAGCCGTAATCGTTGGCGTTCACTCGCTGGCCGGAACTTGGATCAACTTTGAGGTCAAAAGACAAATTGGTGTACGTGGTGGCATCCAGGACATAGCCCCCGTCCCAGCCCCACCGATTGGCAATCGTGAAGAAGGTCATGAATTGTTCTCCGGCGTTCCCGACGAAGTTGACTTCATATCTCACCGAACCCGAGGTCGGATCGTTAGCGGCATCCATGGTCTCATCCCAAGTCATGGTGGCCCCGGCGCCGCCACCACCCCACCATTGGACAAACGAGGCAGTGCTCTCGGCCGTGTCAAAAGTGTTTGTGGGATTGGTGTTTTGCGCGCGGCTGAAGCTGGCCGAAGCGGCCAAAGCAAGTGCAATGGCGCTGGAAGTTAACCAGCGCTGGAGGTTGTGCGGTTTTTTCATGTTTGGGTTTGGTTGGAGTTGAGGCGGTGGGTGATGCAAAACAAACGTCCTCGCCACGGCAGACGCCCGCGGCAAAGTCCATGTCCATAGTACGATTTGCGGTTTGGTCATGCTTAGAACAATGATCCACCCTAACACGCTTCACGCCGGCGTCATGTCCACAAAATTGACGACACGACCGGGTTCGCCGCGCGGCTCGTGCCGCAACAAACATGTTTCGAGACAAGGTAGGGCGCGTCACTCCGTGCGCGCCGCAACCGGCGCATGGCCTTCCCGACGGCGCGCCCGGAGTGACGCGCCCACGCACCGCGCGATGTCCCGAGACTTCCCTGTCGCAACACCAGGGACTCACCCCCGGGCGGGCGTGGAACGATCGGAGGCCAGCGGAATGTGCGCGTATTTGGCCACCGCTTGGGCGCGGGATCGCACATGCAGCTTCTCGTAAATCCTCCGGATGTAAGTGTTTACCGTCGGCACGCTGATGCCGAGTGATTCCGCGATTTCCTTGTAAAGGTAGCCGCGCGCCAGCAGGTTCAAAACTTCGTGTTCTCGCGGCGAAAGGTCCTCCCCCTCGGCGGTCGCGGGTCGAAACTGCTGGAAGGACTGGACCACCTTGCGCGCGATGTTGCTGGTCATGGGTGATCCACCGGAGTGAACCTCCTTGAGCGCCGCGAGCAAGTCGTTGAACGGTGTTTGTTTCAAGAGGTACCCACTGGCACCCGCCGCCAATGCATCGAAGATATGATCGGCATCCTCATAGACCGTGAGCATCACGAACTGTGTTTCCGGCAGCAGAGGCTTGAGGCGGCGCACACACTCGATGCCGTTCATCCCCGGCAGGTTGATGTCCACCAGCACCACCGTGGGCCGCTTGGCCGGCACCTGCGCCAGCGCACTCTCCGCGGTGCCGTGCTCGCTGATACAGCGAAATCCGTCCGCGCGCCGAATCCATTCCGCCAGGATCGCCCGCGCCGGGGCATCGTCTTCAATTATGGAAACACCTATGCTCAAGTTGCTTTGATTCTACACTGCGCTCTGGCCGGACGATTGTCGTCAGTTTACACGACAACCGGATCGCGCGGCCGAAGTGAAAGGTTCTCAAAGGTGGCGCAAGCGGCGCTCCTTCGTGGGTTGCCTGGGGTCGCTGTCTGCCTGGTGCTGGCTAGTGCCGTGACAAACAGATTCTGACACAAGGTAGGGCGCGTCACTCTGTGCGCGCCGCAGCCGGCAAATCGCTTTCCCAAAGGCGCGCACGGAGTGACGCCCCCTACCCGCGCCCCGCAGGATGGATCGCTACTTCTGTGTCGCAGTCCTGGCGCTGCCAATGCCACTCCATTATGCATCCGTACCCTTCAAGGTTACAGAGAACGTGACAGTCGTCCCTCCATCTAGCTGGCTGCGAATGTCACACTCGCCACCGATTTCCTCCAAGCGACGCCGCATGTTGGCCAGACCGTTGCCCGGGGCCGCACGATTGCTTTCGGGCGCACTTTCGCCGGACACTTCTGCGGGCGAGAAACCGCGGCCAGTGTCGGCGAGCGTCAGGACGAAACCGTGTGATTTGAGCGCCAGGGAAAAACGAACCTCCGAGGCAGCGGCATGTTTAACGGTATTGTGCAACGCCTCCTTGAAGGCCAGAAACAGATTATGCCGCACCTCGGCGGTCAATGGCCGGGCGGGCAATTGCAGCGGCACGTCCAGGCGACAGCGAATGTTGGCGACCTGAAGATAATCCTGGGCAAAGCGGCCCAAGTAAGACGCCAGACTGTCCAGCGTGTCGTGCTGCGGATTCACCGCCCAAACGATCTCGTCCATGGCGCGGGTCAATTCGCGCGCCGTGCCGTAAATGCGGTCCAGGTCCACCGCGGCTTGCTCCGGCTGGTCCAGTTCGCTCCGCGCCGTCTGACTCAACATGGTGATGCGGGTGAGGCTGGCGCCCAGATCGTCATGGATGTCTTTGGCGATGCGCGTGCGTTCACGTTCCACAGCCCGTTGGTGTTCGGCGCGTTCCAGTTTGTGGTGCATGCGGCGCCGGGTGTCGAACCAGACCATGGCGCCCACGGAGGCCACGATGACAAGGGCAAGGGCCGAGCGAAACCACCACGTCTGCCAGAAGTGCGGCAGCACGATGAACGCAAGCCGGTCGCCGACTTCATTCCAGACACCATCGTTGTTGCAGGCGATCACGCGAAACGAGTACGGGCCCGGCGGCAGATAACTATAGTTGACCCGCCGCTCCCCGCCCGCGTCCTCCCACTGCGTCTGCAATCCCTCCAGGCGGTGCTTGAACCGCACTTTCTCGGGAACGACGAAACTTAGCCCGGTGTAATGGATTTCCAAGCGATTGCGCCCCGGTGGAATGCGCAAGGGCGGGTCGGTGACTCCGCGAAATTCCGTCACGCGGCCATCCACGCGCAATTCCTCGATGATGACCGGCGGGGCCAGTTGATTGGTTTTCACATCAAGCGGATTGAGCACCGCCAACCCGCGGCTGGTGGCAAACCAAAGTCGTCCGTCCGCCGTGCGGCAACCCGCCGGTTGCGAGCCACCGGAGGATTCGAGGGTGGGCAAGCCGTCCCCCGTCCCGTACGTCAGCCAATTTATGTTTTCAACTTCGCCATCCACACAACGCTTCAATTCCGCTTTGCTGGCTCGGAGAATTCCCTGGTGCGAACTCATCCAGAAATAACCCTGGCCGTCGTCGGCAATGTGGCAGATGTGACTGTCCGGCAGTCCCTGGGCGGAGCCGATGTGGGAGAAACGCCCTTCTTTGAACCGGCTCAAGCCCCCGCCGGCCGTCCCCATCCAGAGTGCTCCCTCCTCGTCCAAATGCAGGCACCAGACAAAATCACTGGCCAGCCCGTCAGCCTTGCGAAACTGGCGGACCACGCCGCGCTCCAGCAGCCCCAGACCGCCCCCCAACATGCCAAACCACACCCGGCCGCCTTCTTCCTCCACCACGGCGCGGACGTCGGGCAGCACCAAACCCTGTTCACGCCCGTAGCGGATCGTGGGGCTTCCGGGTTGATAGAGCAGCAACCCATCGCCCGAGCCAATCCAACAACTGCCATCGGGCCGGGGCAACAAAGCTGGCGTGGGTACGTTAAAGTCCTCCAGACCGGCGGCACGCTCGAACCGCTCCCCGCGTTTGACAAACACTCCTCCGCCCCATGTCCCGGCCCAGACTTGTCCGCGCGCGTCTTCGGCCACACTCCAAACGAAGAGATTCCCAAGTCCACTGCTTTCCCCAAAATGGGTCCAGTCCCCGGAACGGAGCCGATAGATACCGGCACCTTCCGTGGCCACCCAAAGCGCGTTATCATTTCCCACACTGGCTGAGAGCACTGGGCGGCCTTGCCAGCCGTCGGGGGGAGCGACGCTGGCCGCTTTGCTGCCCCGCACCACCGCCAAACCACTGCCGCCGGCACCGATCCAGAGGTTGCCTTCGCGATCCTCATACAGGCATCGCAGCCAATCGCTCGGAAAACCATTCATGCGATCGAAGTGCAACACTTCTGCCTGTGGTCCCACCAGATACAACCCTTGCTCCGAAGTGGCCGCCGCCAGGAACCCCTCCTTGGTTTCGATCAAATCCACCAGCGCCGCCATGCCCCAGGGAGAATTTCCCAAGTCATCCGCCCACGCGATTCCCGACCAGCGCCGCAATCGTCCATCGCTGGCCACCCACATGCCTCCGCGGCGACTCCGCGCGAGCCCTTGCACGTAAATGTCCGCCGCCTCTCCCTCCAAGTTTGCCGAACTTAACTCACCACGCCGCAGCGCGGCGACCTTGCCGGCGCTAAGGATCCAGAGCCCATCGTCGCCCCCTCTGACCAGATGGAACAGCCCCGGCGCGTTTCCGCCCGGCGGCTTCAGGATGCGGCCATCGCTCACGCGCACCAATGAGCCGTCGTCGCCTTGCAGCCATATTTCCTGTCCGTCATCCGCCTGGATGCCGACAATTTTCCGGCCCTGCCACGCCGCTGGAAGAGTTATCCCCTCGAAGCGACCACCGCGCACCCGGGTCAGTTCACCAGTTTCGTGGCCGATCCACAAACTTGCATCGTCGGACTCGAACAAACTGGTCACGCGATTGTTGGGTAGCTGCTCGGTGTTGCCGTGGTCAAACACCCTAAATCGCACCCCGTCAAAGCGCGCCAGACCATTGTAGGTTCCCACCCAGAGATAACCGTCACGGGTCTGCACCACAGCCGACACTGCGTTCTGAGGCAAGCCGTCGTCACTTTGCCAGACACGCACGAAGTAATTGGGAAAAGACGGAGACTGGGCTGCCGCCTCCGGGTTTGGGCATCCCCATACCAGACCCAGGCTGATCCATCCCAGCCTGAACCAACCCGCCCAAAAGCAGGTCGCGCCTGACACACTTGGATGCATGGGCCGAATCATGGGTTTAGTCGGCGGAACACGCAAGCTTAAGGCTGTCGGTGCGCGCCGACGGTAAAACACACACCGCTGTATTCTCAATCACACGCGAGACCAACTACGGTGGCCCCACCGCCAGCAGCCGCGTGCGGGTGCGGAACAGGAGCGTCCCGCTGGAAATCGCGGGCGTTGCCATACAGGTTTCGCCAAGTTCATTCGTCGCCACAATGGAAAGTTGATCCCCCACCGGCACGACCAGCCCCCGTCCGGTCTCGCCGGAGAAATAGAGATGTCGCCCATCGGAAACCGGCGACGCGGTGTAGCCTTGCGGGCTGCCCCCCAGGCGCTCGCTGTAAAGTATCTCTCCGCTACGCGCGTCGAAACAGGTCACCACCCCGCCGTCCGTGCAGGCATACAACCGGTGGCCGACAATGATGGGCGTCTGCATGTAATTGCCTTGTCGCGGATGCACCCAGGCAATGCCCGTGTTGGTGCCGGCGGGATCGGGATGCGTGATGTCGCCGCTGGCCTCGGGCCGAATCGCCCGCATGGGCCGCAGTTTACCGTGCGCACTCGTCAGATAAACCAAGCCGTGCGCGAAGATGGGCGTCGGCACCGGTATGTCGCCTCCACCCTTAAGCCGCCATAGTTCTCGACCGGTGGCGAAATTATATCCGCCGGAATGATGCCAGCCATTCACCACGATCTGCGCGCGCCCGCCCGCTTCGATTACAGTGGGACAACCCCAAGTGGGCACGTCATCACGCAACGTGCGCCATAACTCGCGGCCCGAGCGGAGATCGAACACCGCCAGGAACGAATTGGTTTGCACGTCGCATTGCACCACCACTTTTCCGTCGTGGATCACGGGTGAACTGGCGAAACCCCACTGGGCCGACGGCACCGCGAAGAAGCCGGAATCCATCGGCCCAAGGTCATTCTTCCACAGCAGCCTTCCGTCGCTGTCAAAACAGAACAACCCCTCCGACCCGAAAATGGCGACAATGCGCCTCCCATCCGTCGCCGGCGTCGAGTTGCAGTGCGTGGATTTTGGATGCCGCTTCACGCGCGGCACCGCCTCATGGCCGACAACGTTCCAAATTATGCTTCCAGAAACGCGATCCAGCGCCAGCAGTCGCCATTGGTGAACACCGCTCTCTTCCACCGGTGCAATGTCTCCGTAAAGCCCCACCTTGAGTTCCGCGTCGCTCGGCCCGACCGCGGTGGCCACGTAGATGCGGTCCCCGGATACAATCGGCGAAGCGTGTCCCAGTCCAGGAATGGGAGTTTGCCAGCGGATGTTCTGGCCAGTTTCGACATTCCACTCCACTGGCAAAGGGTGGCGCGCATCAACTCCGCTGGCTTGGGGGCCGCGGAATTGCGACCAGTCCGCCGCCGTGCAATCGAGCAAGCCCAGTGCGAAGGTTGAAACGAGAATTACAGTCCAGGTTTTCATGACGTTAACCGACCAGAGCGATGAGACCTAACCGGGCGCGTTTTGGCAAGTCGTGTTCACGCGATTGGCGTCTGTTCCATTCAACATGGGCGACAACTCTGCAGTGATCTACGACGACTGAATAGACTGGTTCAACGGCATCATCATAGTTGGTCTAGTTTTGTTGGTGTTTGCAGGCCAGATTGGCTGTGGTTTCGATCCCGCGTCGCGGCGGCTGGGTTGAGTCACGAGCTTGCAGCCAAGGTTAATAATCTTGACCTTCAGGCAACGTGCCACTTTACTTGCTGTCGTTAGGCACAATTCATGTTTGCGCAAGTTAAAAGCCTGTTTTCCAACGACATTGGGATAGATCTCGGGACCGCCAACTCTCTCGTTTATGTGCGGGATCGAGGCATCGTTCTGCGGGAACCTTCGGTCGTGGCCATTCAGGCGGGCACTACCAACGTGCTGGCGGTCGGTGACGAGGCCAAACGGATGTTGGGGCGCACCCCCGGCAACATTGTGGCCATTCGCCCGATGAAGGACGGCGTGATTGCCGACTTCGAGATCACCGAGGCCATGCTGCGCCACTTCATTCAAAAGGTGCATCATCGCAAGCTCATTGCCCCGCGCGTCGTCGTCGCGGTGCCTTCGGGCATTACGGAAGTGGAAAAGCGGGCGGTGAAAGATTCCGCCACGCACGCCGGAGCGCGGGAGGTTTACCTGATCGAGCAGCCGATGGCGTCGGCGATCGGGGTGGGATTGCCGGTGCATGAGCCGGCGGGCAACATGATCGTGGACATCGGCGGCGGGACTTGCGAGATCGCAATCATCTCGCTCGCCGGCATCGTCTTCAGCCGCAGCCTGCGGGTGGGCGGGGACGAATTCGACGAGACGATCGTGGCGCACATGAAACGGGCCTACAACTTGATGATAGGCGAACGCACGGCGGAAGAGATCAAAATTCGTATTGGCTCTGCCTTTCCGCTGGAGCAGGAATTAACGATGGAAGTCAAGGGACGCGATTTAAGCGCCGGTCTGCCGAAAACGCTGACCATTCGCTCGGAGGAAATTCGCGAAGCCTTGCAGGAACCGCTTTCCAGCATCTTGGAATCCGTCCGTCTGACCCTCGAACGCACCCCGCCGGAATTGTCCGCCGATCTGGTAGATCGGGGCATAGTGATGGCGGGCGGCGGCGCATTGTTGCGCGGCATAGACCGCATGGTGGCCGAAGAAACCGGCCTGCCGGTCCATATTGCCGACGACCCGTTGAGCGCCGTGGCAGAGGGCACCGGCCGGGTACTGCAAGAGCTTCAGTTTCTCAAGCGCGTCTCCACCAACTCCAAGTAATTCCTGCCTGCGTTGGCCCAGCGACCGAACCGGACATGACTTCGGTTCAGCGACGCGCGAATTGATGTTAAGACGGCCGCATTACATTGCCGCGGGCCTTGTGGCCCTGTTGACCTTGCTGGTCTTGAACCTGCCGGGACACACCACCGCCCGCCTCAAACTCGCTCTTGGCAGTCTGTTCCTTCCATTGTTCGGGCTGGCCAGCGGCACCCAGCAGGCGGCGGGACACGCGGGGAACGCCCTGCTGTCGAAGGGTCAATTGCTGCGCCTCAATGAATCCCTCCACCGTGAGAACCAGTTGCTGCGACTTCAGGCGGCACAAGCCGACGAGCTTGGACGGGAAAACGCCCGGTTGCGCGAACTGCTGGAGCGGCGGGCGCAAGCCAAACGGCAATACAAACTTGCCAACGTCGTGCTGCGCGACCCCGCCAACTGGTGGCGCACCGTCCAGATTGACCTCGGCAGTCGCCACGGCGTGAGCAACAACCTGCCCGTGTTGAGCGCCGAGGGATTTCTGGTGGGACGTATCGCCCACACCGGTCCAACCCTGGCGCAAGTCCTGTTGCTGGGCGATCCCAATTGCAGGGTGGCCGCCCTCGTCGAAAACGAATCCCGGGAAGCGGGTGTGATTGGAGCGGGCGGGCCGTTCGACAGTTCCCTGGTCGAGATGAAGTGTTACCTCTCGCGCACCACCAATTTGAAACCGGGGCAACGCGTCGTCACCAGCGGGGATGGCGGACTTTTTCCGAAGGGAATTCTCGTCGGAACCATCACCGATGCCCGGCCCGTCGAGTCCGGGCTGTACACCATGGCGCAGGTCAAACTGGCGGCGAATCTCGCCCGCCTGGAGGAAGTGTGGGTGTTGTTTCCATGATCGCGCTGCAACATATCCTCCTGTTTGCGACCGCATTTCTGGCGGTGTTCTGGGAAGCAGCGTTTCCTTTCATTCGCGCTTTGTTTGGCGCGCAGATCAGTCTGTTGCCGCCATTGATGGTTTATGCCGCGCTGAACCTGGGACTGACCAGCGTGGCCGCGCTGGCGGTGGTGAGCGGAGTGCTTTTCGATTCACTCTCCGCCAATCCACTGGGCATCAGCATTCTGCCGTTGTTTCTCATTGGCCTGGCGATTCACGCCCGCCGCGATTTGGTGCTCCGCGATCAGCCGTTCGCTCAATTTGTGCTGGGTTTGTTCGCCAGCGCAGCCACGCCAGTTTTGATGGTGGTGTTGCTGTTGACTGCGGGCCAGACCCCGCTGCTGGGCTGGGGTTCGCTCTGGCAATGGCTGATCATGAGCCTGGGCGGTGCGTGCGCCACCCCGATCCTGTTTATCCTGTTCGGCTGGGCGCATCACGCTCTGGGTTACCGCCGCGTCACCGAAACCAGTTTTCGTCCAGACCGGGAAATCCGACGAGGAAGATGAGAACCAACACCATGAGTATCACCGCGACAATGAAGGCTCGATACATTCTGCGGGGCGCAGATAGAGCGCGTCACTCCGTGCGCGCCGCAACTGACACCTCGCGTCCCCAACGGCGCGCACGAAGGGACGGGCCCTACCCTGGCTCGGATTTTGGCTGTCACGACACAAGCTGGAGCAAGGACGTTTCGAGTTCCGTGGCCCATGCGGCCGGTTTGTCCTCCGCCATTTGCTGATGCTGGTTTACGACCAATTGAGAAAGAACGACCCGCAGTTGCGACTGTTGGCGCTAATCATTCTGCTCGCGTTCGGCGTGCTTCTCGTCGGCGTGTGGTGGGTGCAAATCGTCAGCGCGCGGCATTACCAGGCCTCGCTCGAAACCCAGTCGTTCCGCAGCGTGCGCCTGCCCGCCTTGCGAGGGAAAATTCTCGACCGGCAGGGTCGCGTGCTGGCAGAAAATCGGCCCAACTGCAGCATTGGACTTTACCTGGAGGATTTGCGCCCGGCGTTCGACGCCGCCGGCGGTGCGGAAATCCGGCGCGTGCGCGCCGAACGTGCCCGTTTGCTGGCGGCCCGAGAGGCAGCAGTGGGACGCAAGCTCACCAAGACCGAACGTCGCCCCTACACACTGAGTCTGGGCGAGCGAACCATGCTGCGCACGAACGCTTTCTACGCCGTGGCCAGCAACATCGTCGCCCAAATTGGCGCGGGACTGCAACAGCCCTTGATGCTCGATCCCGATAGTTTTCATCGCCATTATCGCATCACTCGTTTCCTGCCCTTTCCCGTGGCGACCAATCTCACGGTGGCCCAGATTGCCCGCTTCGAGGAACAACTCCACGGCATCCTCGGCGCGGACCTGGAGGTTCAATCCACGCGCATCTACCCGCAGGGCGTGACCGCCTCTCATGTGATCGGTTACGTGCGCCGGGACAATGATTCGACCGAGGGTGAGCAGGCTTTCTTTTCCTATCGGCTGCCCGACTACCGGGGCGTGGTGGGCATTGAAGGACATTTTGACGAACAACTGCGCGGACTGGCGGGTGGCAAATCCGTGCTCGTTAACAACCTTGGCTATCGCCAGTCTGAAACCGTTTGGGCCACCCCGGAAGCAGGTCGCAATGTCGTCCTCACTCTCGACTTGGACATTCAACGCGCCGCGGAACGCGCCCTGCGCGACCGCCAGGGACCACATGTCCGTGGCGCGGTGGTGGTCCTGGACGTTCGCAGCGGTGACATTCTCGCGCTGGTATCCGCACCTGCCCCGGATCCCAATTATGTCATCACAGGCTTTCCACCCGAGGAGTTTGCCCGTTGGCAGGACGAGCGGTGGGGAATGCAAAGAAATCGCGCGACGCAGGAGATCTACCAACCTGGATCAATCTTCAAACCCCTCGTCGGCTTGGCGGCACTGGAGGCGGGACTGAATCCGCTGGAGATTTTCCAGGTTGAACCAGACCCGCAAAATCCAGCTCGCGGCGCCTTTTTCGTAGGCACGCAGAAAATCAGGGACACCGTTTCCCCTGGCAACTATGACTTTCGCCGGGCCATCGCCAAGTCCAGCAACTCCTACTTCATCGCCAACGGACTGCGCTTTGGCGTTGTGAACATAGTGGAACTGGCGCAACAGTTGCATTTGGGGGAGCGCTTTGGTCTCCCAACGATGCAGGAGTCCGCTGGCGTATTCCCCAGCCTCAGACGGGTGAGCGCCAACTGGCGCAGCGGCGACACCGCCAACCTCTGCCTGGGCCAGGGTGAAGTTGCCGTGACGCCGCTCCAAATGGCCGTGATGACCGCGGCCTTTGCCAATGGCGGAAAAGTCTTGTCCCCGCGACTGGTTCAACGAATCGAAGCCTACGACTCAACCTCGGCGGCGGCCCCGCAGGTCTTTCCCGCAGGCCAGGTGCGCAATCATCTGGGTGTGAACCCACGTCATCTCGACACCCTCCGCGATGCAATGCTAGCCGACACCGAGGACCCCGAAGGCACGGCTTACACTGCGTTTCGCGATTTCCGCCAACGTTCCGGGCAGGCCGCGCCGATGCGGGTTTGTGGCAAGACCGGCACCGCGCAAAAGAAAGACCTCAACGGGCGCTTGCAGGATTACATCACTTGGTTTGCTTCCTTCGCGCCGTATGAGGAACCCCGTTACGCGGTCGTGGTGATGGTGGAAAGCGGCAGTTCGGGCGGCGGGACGTGTGCCCCCGTGGCGCGCGACATCTACGCTTCCATCCAGAAACTGGAGGCCGCGGCGGAAAGAGCAGTTGTGCAGAATCCATGAAAAGCCCCCGACTAAGAATGACCATAATACAGCGGCGCGTTTTGCCGCGCGCTCGCACTCGCGTGAGCATCGCCAGATCTTGAATCATGTTTGAAGCCACCCTTAGTGATCGTCAGGGCCGACTCGACCGGCTGCAAATCGCGGCCGTGGTCGGACTGATGTTATTGAGTGTGGCGTTCGTGTATAGCGCCACCATGGCGAATGACGTCGCGCGTGAGCTGGCATGGTATCACCAAAGCTGGGTGCGCCAGGTGGCGTGGTTCGCCTTCGGCATGGCGGCGGTCGTGGGCGTCTGTCTGGTGGAGTATCACACGCTCGCCCGGTGGTCCTTCGTGGCTTACTGGCTCACCGTCTTGGGGTTGGTTGCGGTGCTGATTCCTGGAATCGGCACCACCCGTGGTTGGGGCGCCATGCGTTGGATTGATCTGGGACCGCTGGGTCAGTTTCAACCCTCGGAGTTCGCCAAGCTCGGCGTCATCCTGGCGTTGGCGCATTTTCTCAGCCGGCCGGTGGATGAACTCCGCTTCCCGGCAAACTTCTGGAAAGGTATCGGCCTGATCCTGCTCCCGTTCGTGCTTATCATGAAAGAACCCGACCTCGGCTCGGCCATCGTGCTGCTGCCCACCGGCCTGGTGATGATGTTCGTCGCCGGCACGCCGCGACGTTACCTGCTGCGGCTGGTGGGTGGAGTTGGGATTTTGGGCGCGCTGTTTCTGGTGGACGTTCTGTTCGCCCCGCCCGGCTGGTGGCAAATCAAATTGGAGGATTACCAACGCCACCGGCTCATGACTTACTTCGGACGCGATTTTGCCCCACCCAATGCCACCCCGGAGCAACGCCGCCGTGCCAGGGAACTGGAGGACGCCAAATCCTACCAGATCCGGCAGGCGCTGATCTCCGTGGGCTCCGGTGGCTTGTGGGGAAAGGGATGGCGTCAGGGCACGCAGAATTCCCTGGGCTTTCTGCCGCGAGGTGCGGCCCACAACGATTTCATCTTCTCCGTGATTGCCGAGGAGAAGGGATTCGTAGGCAGCGTGACTGTCCTCACGCTGTATGCGGTGGTCCTCTTTACGGGATTGAGGATCGCCGGCCAGGCGCGCGACCGCCTGGGTAAACTGCTGGCTGTGGGAGTCGTCACGCTCCTGTTCAGCCACGTCTTCATCAACATCGGCATGAACATTCGTCTCATGCCCGTGACGGGCGTGCCACTGCCGCTGTTAAGTTACGGCGGGTCTTCAGTGCTCGGCTCGTTGATCGCCATGGGCATGCTTCAGAACGTGTACATCTATCGAAAAGGATACTAGAATATGAGCGAGAGAAATTTTTCGCGCCGGCGCCGCGGCATGCGGTTCCGCCCCAGTGGCGGTTTGGGCCGGAGTCAGCAGAAGCCTGACCGCGAAGCCACGCAGGCCCGGGCGGAAGTGCTCGGGGAAACCTCGGGCGGTCCGGAGCGGCTCTTCGAGCACCGGCATCAAACTGAAATCGAACGGGCCGAGAACATCGCCGCCGGCCTGCCGCCCACCGGCGCCCCCGCCGATGCTGTCTCCCCGCCGCAGGCCGAGAAGAAGCAGTTCCGCGAACCGGACCTGAAGCGAACCGCGGAGGTGGCTCCGGAAAAACCCTACCAGCCGGTGGCGGTAAAGGAACAACCCAAAGGTATTGTTGAAACCCTCAAGGTCGCCGCGACCAACCTGGTCAGGAAGGTGCAGCGTTTGATCCGCCCGGTGAAGAAGATTCACAAGGAAGTCATCATCAATACTGAGACGCTCGAAACCCGCGTGGCGGTGCTGGAAGACGGCAAGCTCGAGGAATTCAACATCGAACGCACCACTGAGGAACGCCTCGTTGGCAGCATTTTCAAAGGCCGGGTGCGCAATCTCGAGGACGGCCTGAAAGCCGCTTTTGTGGATATTGGCTTCGAGAAGAACGCGTTCCTCCACTACTGGGACATTGTACCCAACCAATTCGACAGCGGGGTCGAAATCGTGGATCGCCCTACCAAGAAACGCGATAAACCGCGCATCACCCAAAAGGACATTCCCCGGCTGTATCCCACCGGCACTGACATTATCGTTCAGGTTACGAAAGGTCCCATCGGCACCAAAGGCCCGCGCATCACCACCAATCTGGTGTTACCCGGGCGCTACCTCGTGTTATTGCCCAACTCCGACCAAAGCGGCATCTCGCGCAAGATCGAGAACCAGCAGGAACGGCAGCGCCTCAAAAAAGTCCTCCGCGAACTCACCATCCCGGACGGCATGGGCGTGATCATGCGCACCGCCGGCGAAGGCCAGCAAAAACGTTACTTCGTGCGCGACCTGGCGCTGCTGCTCGAGGAATGGCGCGGCATCCAGGAACGCATCAAATCCCAGCCCCCCGCCACCTGTGTGTTCCAGGAGCCCGATTTGATCGAACGCACCGTGCGGGATTTTCTAACGGAGGACGTCGAGCGGATCGTCGTGGACAATCCCAAGGCCTACGAACGCATGCGCGACATGATCACCAAGATCTCGCGACGTTCGGCTTCCAAAGTCAAAAGTTATGTCGAGGCGCAACCGATCTTCGACCGGTTCGGCATCAGCAAGCAACTTGAGAACGCCTTCTCCCGTCAGGTCCATCTGAAAAGCGGCGGCTACATCGTCGTGGATGAAACCGAGGCGTTGGTGGCCATTGACGTCAACACCGGACGCCACAAAGGCAGCCGCGATCAGGAATCCACGATTCTCAAGGTCAACCAGGAGGCCGCGGACGAAATTTGCCGGCAACTGCGCCTGCGCAACATGGGCGGCTTGATCGTGCTCGACTTCATTGACATGAAAGGCCGGCGCGACCAGCAAAGCGTATATCAGCGCATGAAGGAAGGTTTGCGCCGCGACAAAGCCAAGACGCACATCCTCCCCATCTCGCCGCTCGGCCTCATGGAAATGACCCGTCAGCGCCACACCGAGAGCGTGCGCTCGGCCGTGTATGATGATTGCCCATACTGCAAGGGCCGCGGCAAGGTCAAGAGCGTCCTCACCATGAGCGTGGAAATTCAGCGCAAGCTCCAGGAAATCCTCAAGAAACGGTCGCGCGACGAATCGGACTTCCAATTGCGCATCGTCGTTCACCCCACCGTGCTTGAACGCCTGCGCACCGAGGACGAGAAACACCTGATCGAAATGGAGAAGCGCTACTTCGGCAAGCTCTCCTTCCGGGCCGACCCCGGCATGCATGCCGAACAATTCAAGATTCAGAACGTGGCCACGAACGAAGAACTGGCCAGCGTCGGCGCCTGATTCCAGAATCCGCCGCCAACGCCCCGGCACACCGCCGGGGCGTTCTTGTTTTGGCTCAAGGAAATGAACAGAAGACCGGCGGTTGAACTGGATCGCATCCCCTGCCCTGTCTTCCGGCCTGCGCTCTGCCGTTTTGTGTCGTCGCGGTGCAATCTGGGTTTGCGCCAGGGTCCAGATTCAGCAAACAATTCGGCATGGCACCAGGACGATCTCCAGGAATTCTCCTATTGGGCCCAATGGCAACCTGCTTGCTCCTGTCGCCGCAGCTTGCGGCGGAGCAACGTCATCAACTTCAGATGACGGACCAATACATCCCTCGTCAATACACCAAAGACCACGGCCTGCCGGATGACGAAGTGCGCGACATCCTGCAAACGCGGGATGGTTATCTCTGGATCGTCACGCAGAAGGGACTGGCCCGCTTCGATGGCAAACAGTTCGTCGTCTTCGACCACTCCAACACGCCGGAGATGGACGAGGAGAATTGCCTCAAACTGGCGGAAGACATCGCAGGGAATCTCTGGATCGGAGCAAGGGGAAGACTGTTGAGGAAGTCAGGCAATCAGTTTCGACTATGGACGGAAGCTGACGATTTGCGCGTTCGAAATGTGAACGCCATCTGCGCCAGCCGCTACGGCGGTGTCTGGACGGGATCACAGGGCCGAGTCGCGCACGTTACCGAAACCAACATCCAGCAGTTTGTTTATGAGCGCGGGTTGACTGGGAGCGATTTGGTGTTCGCTTTGCGGGAGTCGCCGGAGGGTGCGCTGTGGGTCGGAACCGTCCAAGGATTGTATCGCTTCGACCCTGAGAAGCAGTGGTTCGTGGCGGCGGATCCCAGCCCGCGTGCTTCGAAGCAACCGGTGCCCGTTGTGGCCTTCGAGCAGGGTCGGACGGGTAGTTTTTGGGCCTTGTTCACTGACTTCAATCCTACCATTTCCTATCGCGGCCCCAACGCGTGGTTGGGACGGTATCGGGACGGAGAATGGCAGCGAGCCTCGGGCCGGGAAGGCTTCAGACTGGCAAACCGTTCCCATGTGCATTTCCTCTTGGAAGACCAGCGCGACAATGTATGGCTTCCGGGGTTGAGCAATTCCCTTCAGCGATTGCCGCAAGACAACACCCAGACGGTTCATCTCGGATTACCCCGATCAGCCGATGACGCCCAATGCTTGCACGAAGACCACGAAGGCAACCTGTGGATGGGAACCGGGCGGAGCGGCCTCTGGCGCTGGCAACCCCGGAAGATCACCACCTACACCCCGGAGGACGGCTTGCCCCATCCCAACGCCTGGGTTGTGTGTGAAAGCCCGGATGGATCGGTGTGGATCGGCACGGATGGTGGAGTTACCTGCCTCCGGGGAAATCAAATGGAAACGTGGAGCGAGGCGGAGGGCTTGTCGCGCAACCGCCCTCGGGCGCTGGCCATTGATCACGAAGGCACCGTTTGGATTGGCACCAGCTCCGGGCTTAATTCCCTGCGTGACGACAAAATTACACAACACCCGTTTCCGGGCGAATGGTTCGAGGGAAAAATTCGCGCGATACTGCCCACTCGCGATGGCGCGCTCTGGGTCGCTGCCGCCACCGGTCTGAACCGCTTGGAGAATGGCACGCGCACTAAACTCACCACAGCCGATGGCCTCGCGCACGACGATGTCCGCGCTCTGCTGGAGGATTCCGCCGGCTGGTTGTGGATCGGCACTTTCGGCGGCGGGCTGCAAGCGTATCACGAAGGCCGCTTCACGACCTACACCACAAACGCTGGACTTTCGAGCGGCTTTGTCTGGGCGCTGCACGAAGCCGGCGACGGCGCGCTCTGGATCGGCACCGCCTCCGGGCTGAACCGCTTGCGCGACGGTCAGATTACCGCCTTGGGCACCCGCCACGGCCTGCCGGATAATCTCGTCAATTTCATCCTCGGCGACGACCTCGGGCAGCTTTGGATCAGCCATGACCGCGGCATCTACCGCACGCGGCTGGCGGCATTGAATGACGTGGCGGAGGGGCGGGCAAACTGGGTACAGTGCGTGAGCTACACCGAGGCGGATGGCCTGCCCAGTGAGGAAACGAACGGCCAGAAAAGCTACCCCGCCGGCTGCAAGACCCGCGATGGCCGACTTTGGTTTCCCACGACCAAAGGCGTCGTGGTTTTCGATCCCGCGTTGCATCAGGAGGAACTCGCGCCGCCCCGGCTCGTGATCGAACAGGTCCGCGCCACGGGTGAACTCATCCACAACTTGAATCCGCGCGACCCGTTTTCCGAGGCGTCACTGATCGCCCTCCCACGGCGCGGCGAGGAATACCAATTGCCGCCCGGCAGCGGACGCGTGTTGGAATTTGATTACACGGCCAACACGTTTGTCGCCGCCGAGCGGGCGCGTTTCCGCTACCGCCTGCTGGGCCTGGACACCAAATGGATCGAAGCCGGCACCCGCCGCGAGGCCGTCTTTACCAATCTCAAACCCGGGGCGTATCGTTTCCAGGTCATCGCCGCGAATCATCATGGCGTTTGGAGCGAAGCCGGTGCCACGTTTGCCTTCCGCGTCGCACCGTTCGTTTATCAGACGTGGTGGTTTTACCTGGCCTGTGGCCTGGTCGTCACCGCGTTGACGGGCGGCATTATTGTCTGGCGGTTGCGTGAACTCCGACGCATCCACCGTCTGGAACAACAATCCGCCCTCGCCGCTGAACGGTCCCGCATTGCCAAGGACCTGCACGACGGCCTGGGGGCCGATCTGACGCAGCTTTCGCTGTTGGCTGATCTCGCCGATCAAACCGGCGCGGATACCGCCGCGCCCCAATCCCACCTGCGCACTCTTTCCTCCACCACCAAGCAGGTCGCCCAGACCCTCAAGGACATCATCTGGTCGGCCAATCCGGCCGACACCACGCTCGACGGCGTCGTGGCGCACATCTGCCAGTATGCGGAAAACTTTCTGAACGCGGCGCAGATCGCCTGCCGGTTTGACGTGCCCGGGCAGTTGCCCGAGCGGGTGCTCACTGCGGACGAGCGGCGCAACCTGTTTCTCGCCGCCAAGGAAGCGCTCGCCAACGCCGCCCGTCACGCCGCCGCCACCGAAGTGTGGTTGCGCGTGACGCTGGACAACGAACGCGTCACGCTGAGCCTCGAAGACAACGGGGCGGGTTTTGGTCGAGCCACAGCAGCTTCCGATTCCAGCGGACGCGGCTTGCTCAACATGCGGCAGCGCATGGCGGCGGTGGGCGGCGAACTGCGGGTCGAGCCATTGCCGGAGCGCGGCACCAGGGTTTCTCTTACGCTGCCATAATGAGTCGCTTGCCACCGATGTGGTTAATGGGGCCGGCGGGATGGGATCAAGTTGGTGGGTTCTCCGACGTTTTCGGGGGTGTTCAAGTTGAGCTGAATGACATGACCTTCGCCCTCACCCTGACCCTCCCCACTAACCCTATGCTCGTAGCCGCCGACGTGAGGAGGCGGACAACGCTGCAACTGAGGGGAATCCGCCTCCTCATGTCGGCGGCTACGGTTCGGGGGCTCTCAGCGCGAATCTGGATTCGGCGAATTCTCTCCCCGAGGAAGAGGGCCGGGGTGAGGGCGAGCGTTCCCCGATAGCCAACCTGTTGCTCCGGTTGTTCGCTTCCCCAAATCATGCACCCGGCGAACACATTTTGGTTTTTCACCCCCGCCGCATTTTGTAACCTCCGGCTAGCCATGCCCATCAAAGTTTCCATCGTCGAGGACCAGCAGGCGACCCGGGACATGCTGGCCGCGCTGGTGCGAGGCAGCGCGGGATTCGCTTGTGACGGCGAGTATGCCGACGCCGAAACCGCCTTGCGTCGCATCCCCCGGGAGAAACCCGACGTGGTGCTGCTGGACCTGGAATTGCCCGGCATGAGCGGGGTGGAATTCATCACCGCCATCACCTCGCGCCAGCCGGACCTGAAGATTCTGGTGCTCACCATCCATGACAATCCCCAGGAAATCTTCGCGGCCCTGGAAGCCGGCGCGAGTGGCTATCTCGTCAAGCCCGTGGCCCCGGCGAAAATCCTGGAGGCCATTCAAGAATTGCACGATGGCGGCGCGCCCATGTCCAGCCAGATTGCCCGCCTGGTGGTCCGCCGGTTGCACCAGCGCGGCCAGTCCCGGACGGAACTTGAAGGACTTACGCCGCGCGAGGAAGAATTGTTGCGCCTGATTGCCCAAGGCCACTCGTCGAAGGAAATCTCCACCAGCCTGAACATCAGCCCCCGAACCGTGGGCACGCACCTGCGCAACATCTACGAGAAACTCCATGTCCACAGCCGCACCCAGGCGGTGGCGAAGTATCTGCGGGAAACGCCTCCGCCCGCCGCGTAACAATGGTTTCCAAACCGGCCTACCGGGACGGCAAGCAAGAAGTCTCCCCACTTCAGCCGCAGCGCAGGTAGGGCGCGTTGCTCCGTGCACGCCGTTTAAGTTTCACTGACCGGCAGCGGCGCGCACGGAGCGACGCGCCCCACCACGTTGCGAAATTCGTTTGTCACCGTACCCGCCCAACCCGCGCTGGATTCTGACGTAACGCCGGCTTTCCAGCCGGCCCGCTTTGTCCAACGATGCTTGATCTCAGCGCAGCAAAGTTTTCCAACCGGCCAACCCGCCGACTGGAAAGTCGGCGTTACCGCTGCACAAATCCGCAAACTGCGGTCGTACCCGCCAAGCCCGGCACCGCCCGACGCTCCAAACAGATGCCGTTACATCCGAGGTGTGAACCGTCCGGGCTACGTCAAACGACTTAGATTTGGCTGCCGCACGCGAAACTTTCTGCTCCAACTGCGCTCTTTGACGGATGGCGCGAACTCCTCATCCGCCGCAATACTTCTATCTCATGTCACTGCGCGCATTCAATCCATACGCGACGGACGAATGGTTCACCGGGCGGCAGGCTGAATGCCGCCCAACCAGCCAAACCCACCTATGAAACAAACAACCTCACAGACAATTACGGAACACCTAACCCCGCGATCTGAAATCCAGATTGTTGCCTTGGACAATTACACCCGTTCACTGCGCGCAATGTTCATCCGCCCGTTGGCCTTTCTGTGGCTCTGCGCAATGCTCTCATTCTTGCCCTTGGTCAACGCCCAAACCACGAATGTCTATTACTCTGGTTTCGAAACTTCGCAGGATTTGGATGATTGGGCGTTTAGTGGTCCCTGGCAAATCGGGATTCCGACGTTCGGGCCGACGACCAATTCACTGGGTCGCCGGACCTACTCCGGTATGAACTGCGCCGCAACGGTTCTCGGGGGCAACTACGCTGAGAACGTATCGGGGCGGATTGAGAGCAAGCAGTTTGTTGTCCCCGCTGCGGCCAACAATCCACGCTTGCGCTGGGCACAGTGGTATCAGTTCAACCGGGATGACGTCGGCCGGGTCCAAATCAAGATGGGGAACGGAGAGTGGAACAATCTGCCGGATGATCCAGTCTTGACCGGTTCGGGCAGCGGCGCCTGGAGCGAAGCACAAGTGGACTTGAGTGCATACGCCGGTCAGAACGTGCGGATTGGATTCCTGTTCACCTCAAGCAGTGGTGGCAGTGCGATAACGAGGGTGGCAGCCGGATGGTATGTGGATGAGGTGCGGGTGGTGACGGGG
>JAANMV010000187.1_pt1 | contig 75708 bp, 79 predicted proteins | sample 7279661 | NCBI WGS metagenome assembly JAANMV01 (sample SAMN14094540, study PRJNA606508) | bioreactor metagenome | isolation source: A lab-scale SPAN reactor treating ammonium-rich wastewater day 121 | place: Ireland: Galway | collected 2017-05-16 | reverse complement strand
GCCAGCCGGGCCGACGCGGCAAAGCGGCCGCTCAGGCCATGAATTTCCTCGCGGGTCAGGGCACGGGGTGTGGCGAACGCCCGGCCCATCGCGCCCGGGAAGGGCAGGGCGCTGGGGGCGACCGTCTCGGCGTTCAGGCCGCGCGGCGCCTGCTTCCCCGGATGGTTGAGCTGCACCCACACCTGCGTGCCGTCCCGCTGTCCCCGCACCGCCCAGTCGTGGAAGGCGGCGAGGTGCCGGTCGTCCTCCAGGATGACGTTGCCGGGCTCGCCGAGGGCGCGGGCGTCGATCATCACGTTCCCGGTGATCAGCAGCCCGATGCCGCTGCGCGCCCAGCGCGCGTACAGGCGGCCCAGTTCGGGCCGGGGCGCGCCCGTGCGGTCGCCCAGGCCCTCGCTCATGGCGCCCTTGAACAGGCGGCCGTGCAGGGTGACGCCGCAGGGAAGGAGGAGGTCCGCTTGAACCGGAGGCATCCGGCATTCTCCCCCACGGCCGGAGATCGGCGATGAGTGACCGGCGCTCATCAGGGCGCCCTGGCGGCTTCTGCGCGTGCAGGCGGGCGGCGCGGCCCTGCATGAAGCCGGGCCGGGGAACAGATGAAGGGCCGCGTCCGGGCGCTCGGGTACGGTGGGGGCGTGGAGGCCCCCCAGCGCCAGATCGACGCCAACCAACGCCGGCAGCGGGGGGCGCTGATGGTGCTGGCACTGCTGGCCCTGCTCGTGCAGGTGCTGACGCGGCTGTACGTGGACCGCGACCCGGCCGCCACATTCGTCTCGGTGCCGGCCATGGTGGCCTTCGGACTGAACGGGCTGCTGGTGGTCCTGGCCGGCTGGCCGCGCCTGCCCATTCACCACGTGCAGCGCGGCGCGGTGGGGCTGGTGACCCTGTGGCTGCTGCTCAACGTGGCGGTGGTGGCCCAGACCCAGCGGCCCATCACGTCCGGCCTGCTGCTGCACGCCGTCATCGTGTTCCTGCTGGCGTTCTCCTGGCTGCCGCTGCGCTGGGCGACCGTGCTGGTGAGCGTGACGTACGGGCTGCTGTTCAGCGGGGCGATGCAGTCCACCGTGCCGGACGTGCCGGGGCTGATCCTCACCGGGTTCACGATTCCGCTGGCGTGGCACCTGACGCTGCACGGGCAGGAGGTCAGCACCGAGCGGGTGCGCAGCGCCGCCCTGGCCGCGATCGCCGCGACCGATCCCCTGACCGGGCTGTGCAACCGCCGCTCCGGGGAGGCGCAGCTGGCCGCCCTGGCCGGGCAGTGGCAGGCCGCGCCCGAGTGGCTGGCGGTGATTCTCTTCGACCTGGACCACTTCAAGCAGATCAACGATTCCCTGGGCCACCGGCGCGGCGACGAGGTGCTCGTGGCCGTCGCCGCGCTCCTGAGGGACCTGACCCGGCCCAGCGACGTGCTGGTGCGCTGGGGCGGAGAGGAGTTCCTGGTGGCCCTGGCCGACCTGTCTCCCGCGGACGCCCGGGAGATAGGGCAGCGGGTGCTGACCGTGGTGCGAACGGTCCTGCCGCCCGGGATCCCGCCCGTGACCCTGAGTGCGGGCCTGGCCTGCCTGAGTGAGGCGGTCGGCGTGACTGGTCTGGTGGACCTCGCCGACCGGCGCCTGTACGAGGCGAAGGCGGCGGGCCGCAACCGGATGGTGGCCGGGCCATGAGGGCCGCGCCCCTTCTGGCCGGGTGCCGGAACCGGATTACTATATTGGGGCAATTCCTGAGGCATGATTCTGCTATGAGCGAACTGGCAGCCGCCGTGATCCTGCTGTACCCGCCTCCCGGCCACGAGGTGGACCCCCAGGCCCTGCACGACCTCGAAACGCACGCCGCCGAAACGTACGACGCGGGCGTCATCCTCTCACCCGGCCAGATGCTCAGCGGCGGCGGCGCCACACTCCTGATCGGGCAGTGGTTCCCCTACCACCCGGACGAGGTCATGGAGGACCTCGCCCGCTGGATCGACCGGGTGTTCTTCAACCTCGACTGGCTGCAACTCGACGAGGTGAGCTGAATGGACGCGCCCCACCCGCCCCTGCCCTGGCCGGTCCCCACGCCCGGGGCGCCCCTGCACGCCCTGACCATCCCCGAACCCCTGGCGAGCGCCACCCTGGACTGCGGCCGGGACGTGGACAGCCGCCCCTGGCACGCCGCGCCGCACCACACCGCGCAGGCCCGCCGCCTGCTGAACCAGCCGCTCCTGATCCACGCCGGGAGCCGCTTCGAGCGGCACTGGAACGACTGGGTCTACCGGCACGGCGGCCAGCGGTACTGGCCGACGACCGTCACGCCCTCCGCCGTGATCGGCGTGGTGACCCTGGCCGCCGTGGACGAGTACAGCGAGTCCGCCTGGTACGAACCCGGCCGGATCGCCCTGACCTTCCGCCACCCCATGCGCTTCGACGTGCCCATTCCCGTGCGCGGCCAGCAGGGCCTGTGGGTGCCGGACGTGCTCGTGCAGGAACGCGTGCGCCGCCAGATGCAGTTCCAGCTCAGCCGGGCCAGCTGACCCCCGCCGATGCCCGTGCCGTGCGCCCCCCCTCCACGCTCCTGCCCCCCCCGGTGGGGCAGGTGACCCCGGTCCTCCGGCTGGACCGCGGCACGCTCGTGACGCGCGAGTGCCCCGAAGCGCTGCGTGACTTCTTCACCTGGGACGACCGGAGCCAGAGCTACCGCGCGCGAGGTCGGGCCTACCGGGAGATCATGGAAACGGCCCGGCAGGCCGCCCTGCCCCTGCGGGACGACGCGGCCGGCTTCCAGAAGCTCGACCTGAGCTTCGTGCGCGACCAGCGGCCCTACCCGCATCAAAGTGGCGCGTTGCAGGCCTGGAAGGCGGCCGGGCGGCGCGGCGTGGCGGTCCTGCCGACCGGGGCGGGGAAGACCTATCTCGCGCAGCTGGCGATGCGTGATACCCCCCGCAGCACGCTGATCACCGTGCCCACCCTGGACCTGATGGAGCAGTGGTACTCCGGGCTGGTGGCCGCCTTCCCGGACGCGAACGTGGGCCTGCTGGGCGGCGGCAGCCACGACGAGACGCCCATCCTGATCGCGACGTACGACTCTGCCGCCATTCACGCCGAGACGCTCGCCGGGCGGTACGCCCTCTTGATCTGCGACGAGGTGCATCACCTGCCCAGCGACTTCACGCGCGTCATCGCGGAGATGAGCCTCGCCCCGTACCGCCTGGGGCTGTCCGCCACCCTGAAACGCTCCGATGGCCGGGAACGGGACCTGGACGAATTGATCGGACCTGTCGTTTACAGCGTGTCCCCGGCGGAACTCGCGGGTGACACACTCGCCGATTACCGGCTGGAACTGGTGCGGGTCAAGCTCTCCCGCGCCGAGCAGGAACGCTACGACGAGCTGATCCGGTTCCGGAACGAGTTCCTGAGGCAGGAAGGCATCCGCTTCGGATCCATCGACGCCTGGCAGCAGTTCGTGGCGGCCAGCGGCAGCCTCGCCGGACGCAAGGCCATGCGCGCCCACCAGGAAGCCAGGAGCATCGCGTACGGCACCGAGGGCAAACTCCGGGTGCTGGAGGCGATCCTGGCCGAGCATCCCGACTCGCGGACCCTGATCTTCACGAACGACAACGCCGCTGCGTACCGGGTGAGCCGCGAATTCCTGATTCCTGTCATCACGCACCAGACCCCGGTGAAAGAACGCAGCGCCATCCTGGAACGCTTCCGCAGTGGGGAATACCAGTACCTGGCGACCAGCCGAGTCCTGAACGAGGGCGTGGACGTGCCGGAGGCCAGTCTGGCCGTGGTGCTGTCCGGCACGTCCACCGAACGGGAGCACATCCAGCGCCTCGGGCGGATCCTGCGCAAATCCGAGGGCAAGCAGGCCGTGCTGTACGAGGTCATCACCGAAGGAACGAGCGAGGAACGCGTCAGCCAGCAGCGCAAGGGGCAATGGCGCCCCGGGGAGCCAGCCGACTTCGACCGCTTCTGGGAAGATCAGAACGGGCCGGTGGGCTGAATGCTGCCCACCGAACTGCTCAAGTTCACCGTGAAGGCGGGAATCGTCATTCCTGCCCGCCTGAAACCCACGCCGTCCAATCTCCAGCTCGCCGAGAGCCTGATCGCCACGTTCGAAGCGCACATCGGCAAGCGCCGGTTTGAACTGGACGAGGCCCTGCAACCTTTCGAGAAGAACGTGCCCAGCGTCAAGGTGCCCCGCGGGTTGGCGCACCTCCTGACCCAGATGGCCGAGTTCGAGGCTGGAGGCGACACGGAACCGGCCGTGGTAAGGCAACGGGTGTTCGCCCTGGCGCAGGGCGGCCCACCCAGCCGACACCGGACTGCCCGGATCCTGGACCAGGCGGCCAGAGAACTGGGCCCGACCGTGTCCCCGGCGGATGTTCTCTCGGCCCTGTACGCGGACCTGCCGGACCAGCAGACGCTGGTGGCCTTCAATCCGCCCACGCCCACGGAACTCATCCAGCGGTTCGATCTCGCGCAGGTGCAGGGGCAGCTGTACCGGGCGTACAGCCTGATCATCACCGCCCGCCGCAACGAACCGGCCCGGTACAAGCAACTGCTGAAGTACACGAAGTTCTTCGGGCTGATGCTCACCGTAGAGGGGGATGCCGGCATCGGCTTCACCCTGACGATGGACGGCCCGTCCAGCCTGTTCGGCAGCACCACCCGCTACGGCCTCGCCATGGCGAAATTTCTCCCCGCTCTGCTGCACGTCACGAAATGGGACCTGACCGCCCAGGTCAAACCCCGCCATGAACTCGCCTGGGTGGACAAAGCGGACCAGGAATGGATGCTGCAGCTCACCAGCGAGGACGGCTACGTCAGCCACTACAAACCCCCGGAGGAGCACGACTCCGCGCTGGAAGCCGGCTTCACCGAACGGTTCGCGAAACTCGACACGGACTGGACACTGGAACGCGAGGTGGACCTCGTGCCCGTGCCCGGCGGGGTGATCCTCCCCGACTTCCGCCTGGTGAAGGGCGAAGAGTCGGTGCTGGTGGAGATCGTCGGGTACTGGCGGCCTGAGTATCTCCGGAAGAAGTTCGAGCTGCTGCGCAGATCCGGCCGGACCGACGTGATCGTGTGCGTCTCCGAGCGCCTGAACCTGGAGAAGGCCGGGGTGGACCCCAGCGATTTCGGGGACCGGGTGGTGTGGTTCAAGGGCGTGCTCGGTCCCAAGGACGTGCTGGCCGTCGCGGAGCGCATGACGACCACCGGCTGAGACCGGGCCTGGACGTGGGTCTCCGTGGGGCCTTGCTTGCATTCGTTGGCGCCGTTGCCAGTCCAGCCCGGTCCTGACCATGGACGGCAGGGCGCCAGTAAAAAGCCCCGACCGGGGTCGGGGCCTGCTTTGGTGGGCGGTGAGGGATTTGAACCCCCGACCTATCGCTTGTAAGGCGAGAGCTCTACCGCTGAGCTAACCGCCCGGCCGGGTCACCGCTGGGGTGGGGCACGGCCGATCATGTTACGCCGCTGTCTGGCGTGGTGCAAGGGGAGGGGGCGGTGCGGCGCTGGGGCGAGTGCCGGGCCTGGGCGCACCGTGTGAATAAAAATGTGCAGAGAATACCCGCCCAGTCACACCTTTTGTTCGACGTCGAACGGTATGCTGGTGGGGGGTGACACCCTGACCTGAGCGGTCCATAACAGGCGAAGTCTTGCAGATTTCTTTCACAGGACGCAGATTTTGCCTTTTTCGGGCCCCCCCGCTGGGGGCCTTGTACCGCTTCGGAAGCGGCGCCACAATACCCCCGTTCTGGACCGTCGAAACCGAGCGTGTTCCTGTACGACTTATAGAGGTTGAATCGTGGAAGTATTACGTGTTTCTGGAAATTCGAGACCCAACGCCCTCGCCGGTGCCATTGCCGCGCTGCTGCGCTCCCAGGGTGAGGTGGAAGTTCAGGCGATCGGCCCCGCGGCCGTGAACCAGAGTGTGAAGGCCATGGCCATCGCCCGCGGGTATCTGGTGGGCGACCACCTGGACCTGGTGTCGCAGCCGGCCTTCGTGAAGCTGGGTGCCGATCAGGAGGAGCGGACCGCGCTGCGCTTCACCGTCACGGCCCGGCCGCTGGAAGCCGCGGGCGAGGCGAGCACGGGCTGATCCCGAACATACAGGGCTGGCAGCTGTCTCTGGGGCAGCGGTGGCTGATTGGCACTTGTGAAGCGTGGACTGGGGTTTCCCGGTCCACGCTGAACGTTTTCTCATTGAACTTGAGTGTGGTTGGCTAAGATGTGAATCGGGGGTATCACATGATCTTTGGCCCGTACACCTTTCTGATCCTGGCGATTTTCGTCGCCTCCATGCTCATTCAGGGATACCTGACCAGCAGTTACCGCCGCTGGGGCCAGGTCCGCAATGCCCGCAACCTCACCGGGGCCGAGGTGGCCCGCCAGATGCTCGACGAGAACGGCCTGCACAACGTCCCTGTGCAGATGGTGCCCGGTACCCTCAGCGACCACTACGACCCGGTCCGCAAGACTGTGAACCTGTCCGAGGGGAACTACAACGTGCCCAGCGTGGCCGCCATGGCCGTCGCCGCGCACGAGGTCGGCCACGCCATCCAGGACAAGGTCCGCATGCCGGCCCTGATCCTGCGCGGTCAGATGGCCATGCCCCTGAGCCTCGGTATGAACCTCGCGCCGTTGCTGCTGATGGTGGGCCTGTTCCTGCAGATCAGCGGCCTGGTGTGGGCCGGCGTGATCTTCTTCGGCTTCGCGCTGCTGTTTCACCTGATCACGCTGCCGGTGGAGTTCGACGCCAGCCGCCGCGCGCTGCAGTACCTCCAGGGCCGCGCCCTGAACGGCAGCGCCGAAGGGGAAGCTGGGGCCCGGCGCGTTCTGACCGCCGCTGCCCTCACTTATGTGGCCGGCTTTGCGATGGCCCTGGCGCAGTTCATGAACGTGTTCGCCATGGCCCGCAGCAGCGACGACTGACCCGTCGCCTCCCTGCCTGAACGCCCACACCCGCCAGCCCCGTGCCGGCGGGTGACCTTATCCCGCCTTGCGGGCCCCGCGGGGCGCTTCCGGCACGTTGCGCACCAGGATCACGCCCAGGATGAAGAACACGGCCGCCAGCCCGAACACCCAGCTGTACCCCAGGTTCCCGCCCAGCCGGTTGCCGTGGTCGAGCAGGATGCCCTGCGGGGACTCGATCAGCTGCGGCGCCACGAACGCCACGTGCCAGATGCCCATGTCGCGGGCGTAACTGCCGCTGCTGGGCATGGCGTCGCTGCCCAGCGCCCAGTCCACGCTGGTGAACGCGCCGTAGCCCAGCCCGAACACCAGGGACATCGCCACCGCCACCGGGAAGCTGGGTGCGATCAGCAGCAGCAGCGCGATGGCGGCCATCAGGGTGCCGGCCACGTAGATCACGGGTTTGCGCCCGATGCGGTCACTCAGGCGCCCGCCGATCAGGGTGGTGCAGATCGCCCCGACGATGATCGTCATCAGCAGGATGCTGGTGGACAGACTGGCGTTCTCCTGCTTCAGGACGTCTTTGGTGTAGTAGCTCAGGAACGGCTGCACGCTGTACTGCCCCAGCGCGAACAGTGCCCGCGTGATGAACACCCAAAGGAACGGCTGGTGTGCGAACAGCTGCGCGAGGCTCAGGCGCGGGCCCGACTCCTTCCGGACCTTTACCTGCGTTTCCGGCACGCCGGAGAGCGTCACCCAGGCACTTACCAGGACCGCCACGGCGATCAGCAGGTAACTGACGAGGCCCGGCAGGTGCAGCAGCCCCACCAGCAGGGCCGTCACGCCGCCCAGCAACTGCCCGGATGCCTGCAACAGCCCCATCACGCCGCTGTACCGTCCGCGCTCGGCCTGCGGCACGAGTTCCGGAATCAGGGCGCTGTACGGCGCGGTGGCGTAATTGTTCCCGAACTGCACGATCAGGAACCCCAGGGTGTAGATCCAGAAGCCGTTCATGCCGTTCAGGGTCGTGGCGGCGAAGGCCATCACCGCCAGCCCCACCACGCTGACGCCCACGCCCAGGCGCATCAGCGGCAGGCGTTTGCCCACCCGGTCGGAGTAGTTGCCCACGATGGGCGGCAGCACCAGCGCCACCACCGCGCCGATGCCGCCCAGCAGGCCCAGGTACTTGCCTTTGTCGGCGTCCCCCACGAAGTGCTTCACGTCGGCGGGCATCAGGATCAGCAGCAGCAGCAGCCACAGGAAGGCACTCCCGAACCAGAAGGCGGACAGTTTCCACGGACTGGGCACGGCGGCGCTGGGCCCGGCAGTGGGGGCCGCAAGGGAACTCGGGGAGGTCATGTGGCGCCAGTATAGGGACGCGCGTCAGCGCCCGGGAGCGAGATTTGCCGCATGCGCCACGCGGAGGGTCAGCGCTGCCTCGTGCGGCTGGCCGTCCTCCAGGTGCCACGCCGCGGACAGGCCCGCGTACGCCGCCGCCCAGCGGGCCAGCCGGGCAGCGTCCAGCCCGCTTTCCTGCGCGATCACGGCCAGCTGCGCCTCCAGCCGGCCCGGGGACAGCGCGTGCGTCAGGGTGGGGTTGCACAGGAGGTTCGCGTACTCGAACGCCGGGTCTCCGATCAGGCCTTTCGGGTCAATCAGCACCCAGCCCCGCTCGGCGCTGTGCAGGGCGTTGCCGTGATGCAGGTCGCCGTGCAGGGGCCGCACGTCCCGCTGCTCCGCAAGGCAGCGCTGCGCCACGGCCCACAAGGCCGCGAATTCCGCACCGTGCCCGGCCGCCTCGCCCAGCGCCCGGAACCAGCGGTGCAGGTCCGGCAACGCCGGCCAGGGCCCTTGCCCGGCCGCGTGCACCGCGGCTGCCGCGCGGCACAGCACCCGGGTGGCGGCGTTGTCCTGCCCGCCCAGCGCCTGCGCCGCCAGCGTGCCCTCTCGGTCCAGGCGTTCCATCAGCAGGGCCGGGCCGTCGTGGGCGTACACCCGGGCGGCGCCCTGCCCGGCCGACCACACCATCAGGCGGTGTCCGGCCGCCTCCTCCGTCGTCCGGGCGAGCTTCAGCATGGCCGCGCGTCCCTGCCAGCGCACCGGCAGCAGGTCGCTGCTCGGCGTGCGGCGGGCCGGGCCGTCCGGGGTGAGGCCCCAGCGGCTCAGGAACTCCGCAAAGGGCAGGGGGGCAGTCTCGGGGGTCATGCCCCCGCAGTGTGCACCCGACACGCCCCGCGCTGCACCTTTCGGACGACCGGGAATTGGCAGGGAAGTGTTAGGCTCTCCCGGATATGGACTGGGTGTACGCCATCATTTACGGAATCGTCGAGGGAATCACGGAATTCCTTCCCATCAGCTCCACCGGTCACCTGATCCTGACCGGGAACCTGATGGGAGTCCCGTGGACGAAGGAAGTCAAGGACGCCTTCGAGGTCGTCATTCAGGGCGGCGCGATCCTGAGCGTGCTGGTGTACTACTGGCGGGACTTCCTGAAACTCAGGGACGTCGGCACCGACCGCACCCAGCAGCAGCTGTGGAGCGGCGTGCTGGTCGCCACGATTCCCGCCGTGATCCTGGGCCTGCTGCTGGGTGACCGGATTCAGGAGGTGCTCTTCAAACCCAGCGTGGTCGCCTGGGCGCTGATCGTGGGCGGCGTGCTGATGTGGCTGATCGAGAACCGCCGCGTGCAGCCGGACGTGCACGCCATCGAAGGCATCGGCCTGCCCAAAGCCCTGCTGATCGGCGCGTTGCAATGCCTGGCCCTGCTGTGGCCTGGCTTTTCCCGCAGCGCCAGCAGCATTCTGGGCGGCATGGCCCTGGGTCTGGACCGCCCGACCGCCACCAAGTTCAGCTTCTACCTGGGCGTGCCCACGCTGGGCGGCGCGGCCCTGCTGAACCTGATCCAGGACCGCGAGATCATCTTCGGGGAGATCGGGCTGGTCAATGTGCTGCTGGGCGCCGGCGTGAGCTTCGTGGTGGCGTACCTGGCGATCGGGTGGCTGCTGAAGTTCGTGTCCACCAACAACTTCAAGGGCTTCGCCGTGTACCGCGTCCTGGTGGGCGCCCTGATCCTGGTACTGGTCGCCACCGGCGTCATGAGCAACGGCAGCCTCGGCTGAGGCTGCGCCGCGCCGCCTCCGGGCCGCCTGCGGGCGGCCCTTTCCCATGCCGCGCAGAATGCCAGAATGCACCATGTCCGAGGGCGCCCCGCCCGTGTACCGGCCCTTCCTGAACGGCCGGTACGAGGTGTCGGCCGGCCTGTTCCGCTTCGGTCAGCCGATTCCCTGGCGGCAGGACGGGGCAGGGGAGACGCACACCTTCGCGCTGGACCGCGAGTACCCCCGCTTTGTCCGCAGCAAGGCGGCCGCGCACCGCCGCGCGCTGCACGAGTACGCCGGTGAGGCCGGCCTGACGCCCGAGCTGCGCGAGGCTGCCCTGACTCACGTGGCCCGCACGCTCGCCGCGGACAGCGCGGGCGCGCTGCACTGGGACGGCCGGACCTTCCGCAACGACCATCTGGGCTGGGCGGCCCGCCTGGACCTCCGCTGGGGCGGCATCGAGCACCTGGAGCGGTTCGCGGCGCCGCACGCCGCCCTGGTCGAGGACCTCACCCCGGTGGGCGCCCTGGACTTCCTGGGCCTGAACGCCCCGGAGGACCTCGCCGTGATCGCCCGCGGGGACGGCGGGGACTGGCTGGCGGCCACGCACGTGCTGTCCCCGCAGCACTGGGACCCCCGCGACAAGCTCGGGCGGGATTTTGTGGCGGTGCACGCCCCGGTCGCCGGGAGCGGCCCCATGAACGCCACCGCGCCCCGGCTGGTGGACGCCGTGATCACCCGCGGGCCCTTCATCCGCTTCGCGTGGGGAATCAGCATGGGCGACCGCCTGGACCACCACCCGGCCGCCCCACCCGACGCTGACCGGCACGCCGCCACCCGCTTCCACCCGGGCGGCGCGTTCCTGCGCGTGGAGCGGCAGACGCTGACCGGTTTCCCGGCGGCGGGCGGGGCGCTGTTCACCATCCGTCCCTCCACCACGCCCCTGACGCAGGCCGTGCAGACGCCGGAGCACGCGGCGCGGCTGGCACAGGCGCTGCGGTCCATGACGCCCGATCAGGTGAGGTACAAGGGCCTCCAGACGCTCCTCCCGGACGTGCTGGCGTGGCTGGACGCCCGCGCCGGGAGCCCCGGAACGTCAAGGAGCCCCGAAGGCCCGGGTGGCGGGCCGGGCGTACACTCCGGGACGTGACCGTCCGGCCCGTCCTCCTTGCCCTGCTGTGCACCCTGACCCTGGGCGCCTGTCAGAAACCCGGCGTCTCCACCACCACGGGCACCCCCGCCCCCACGGCGGCGGCCCGCGACCCGCACAGCGGGCTGGGCTGGGTGGCCCGCAGCGCCCTGCCGCGCGAGGCGACCGGCGTGCTGGACCGCATCGGCCAGGGCGGCCCGTTCACGTACGCGCAGGACGGCTCGACCTTCGGCAACCGCGAGCGGCTCCTGCCGTTGCAGGCGCGCGGGTACTACCGCGAGTACACCGTCCGCACGCCCGGCGAGCGGGACCGGGGCGCCCGGCGGATCGTGTGCGGCGGTCAGCCGGCCACCCGGCTGGACGAGTGCTACTACACCGCCGACCACTACGCGTCATTCCGCCGCATTCTGGGCGCAGGAGACCGGCCATGATCCAGATCTTCAACGGGCCCCCGGAGGGCCTGCAACGCGCGCCGCACGAGCTGCGCATGCTGGCCGCCGGGCACCGCGTGGCCGTGCGGGAGGTGGCGTTCACCGGCGTGCACCACAAGGAAGGCCTGATGATGGCGTTCCTGGGGGGCCTGGCGCTCACCGACCACTTCGGCCGCAACTGGGACGCGCTGTTTGACGTGCTGACCGACCCCGGGCAGTTCCCGCGGGACCTGGCGCTGGTGCTGTGCGACTACCCGTACTTCCGCCGCAAGCACGCCCGGCTGGCTGCCGACCTGGAAACGGTGCTGCTGGACGCCCAGGCCCGCGCCGCCGAGACGGGCCGGCGCCTTTGGCTGCTGGTTCAGGAGAGTGACGCCCACCCGGACGCCCGGCTCTGACGCGCGCCCCGCGTGGTGAAGTCCCGGGTGTTGAAGTCTGGTGAAGCCCGGGCCCTGACGCCGGGTGGCCCCGCGCCTCTACGCTCGGCGGATGACCGAGTCCTCCCAGCCCACCCTGCGTCACAACGCGGAGCGCCGGCAGTACGAACTGCACCTGAACGGCGAACTGGTCGCCCTGGCCGCCTACACCCTGAGCGGCGGCACGGTGGTGCTGAACCACACCGAGACCGCCCCGGCCCACCAGGGGCAGGGGTACGCCGCGCAGGTGATGGAGTTCGCGCTGAACGATGTCCGCTCGCAGGGCCTCCGGGCGAACCCGCAGTGCTCGTTCGCGGCGCAGTTCGTGGCGGACCACCCGGAGTACGCGGACCTCGTCGCCCGCTGAACCCACGCTCCCGCGCGAACGGGAACGAACGTCCGTTAGGCTGGGCGGCATGGCCTGGATTCACAAGCGCACGGTCGGCGACGCCGAAGTCATCAGCCTCACGGACGGCCAGTTCCGCCTGGACGGCGGCGCCATGTTCGGCGTCGTCCCCCGCGTCCTGTGGGAGAAAGTCGCCCCACCCGACGACGAGAACCGCATCCAGCTCCGCATCAACCCCCTGCTGATCCGCCTGAACGGCGAGAACATCCTGATCGAGACCGGCTTCTGGGACCAGGGCGGCGAGAAGTTCGAGCACATGTACGCCGTGGACCGCGACGAGACGATCTTCCGCGGCCTGGACCGCGAGGGCCTCACCCCGGACGACATCCACCTCGTCATCAACACCCACCTGCACTTCGATCACGCGGGCCGCAACGTCACCGCGCTGGGCGAACCCACCTTCCCGAACGCCCGGTACGTGGTGCAGAAGCAGGAACTGCACGACGCCCGCCACCCCCACGAACGCAGCCGCGCCAGCTACATCCCCGCCTACTTCGAGCCCATCGCCGACGCGGGCCTGTTCGACGTGGTGGACGGCGAGACGGAACTCCGCCCCGGCCTGAAGGTGATCCCGCTGCCCGGCCACAACCTCGGCCAGCAGGGCGTGATGCTGGAACGCGGCGGCGAGACGCTGGTGTACACCGCCGACCTGCTCACCACCCTGGCGCACGCCCCCACCGCCTGGGTGATCGGCTACGACCTGTACCCCGTCACGAACGTGGAGCAGCGCAAGCGGCACTTCCCCGAATGGCACGAGAGGAACGCCCTGATCTGCACGCCCCACGACCCGCAGCACCCCTTCGGACGTCTCGTACCGCACCCGAAAGGCGGCTACCGGGCGGCGCCGGACAGCCCCGAGAACTGAGCAGGCGGGAGGGCCAGGGGCGGCCGTTCAGCCCCTGGCCCTCACCTTGACCCCCGGTCTCAGACGGGATGCAGACCCGTGAACTCCAGGCCCAGCGTCTCCTCCCACCCGTGCGCGATGTTCAGGCTCTGGAGGGCATGCCCGGCGGTGCCCTTCCCGAGGTTGTCGATGGCGCTCATCAGGACCACGCGGCCGGTGTCGTTGTCCATCTCGAAGCCCAGGTCGCAGAAGTTCGTGCCGTCCAGCAGCATCGGGTCCGGGTAGCGGTGAAGCCCCCGCGCGACCTTCACGATCCGGATGAACGGCTCCTGCCCGTACACCTCGCGGTAGGCGCTCCACACGTCCCGGTCGCTGTACCCGTCCGGAATCCAGGCCTGGATGGTGGTCAGGATGCCGCGCACGCGGGGCGTGCTGATGGCCGTGAGGTGCAGGGGGAAGTTCCCCGGCAGCTCTTGCTGCGCCTCGGCGGTGTGGCGGTGCCCGACCGGTTTGTACACCCGCAGGCTCCCGGCGCGTTCCGGGTGGTGCGAGGCGTCGCTGCTGCTCGCCCCAGCCGCACTGGACCCCACCAGGCCCGTGGCGATGATGTCCTTGGGCAGCAGCACCCCCAGTTTCAGCAGCGGGTACAGGGCCAGGATCACGCTGGTCGCGAAGCAGCCGGCGCAGGCGATGCGCGTGGCGCCCCGCAGCTCCGCGCGGTGCAGTTCCGGGTTGCCGTACACCCACTCGCCCAGTTTGTCCGGCGCGGGATGGTCCTCGCCGTACGTGGCTCGGTACACCTCGGGGTCCTTCAGGCGGAAGTCGGCGGACAGGTCCACGATCACCCGGCCCCGCGCCTCGAACTCCGCGATGCGCTTGGCCGCGCTGCCATGCGGCAGGGCCAGCACCACGATGTCCGCGTCCTGCAGCTCGGCCATCTTCGTGAACTTCAGGTTGGACCGGCTGCGCAGGTTGGGGTGGACCATGGTGACGGGCAGGCCCGCGCTGCGTTCACTGGTCACCTGCGTGACCTTCAGGTTCGGGTGGTTCAGCGCCAGGCGCAGGAACTCCCCGCCCGCGTACCCGCTGCCGCCCACGATCGCGACTGTTTTCTGCTCACTCATCGCCCTTCACTTTGCGGGATGAAGCCCCTGGCACACCATGACCTGTCTGTCACTCGTCCGGGGGCAGGGGACGCCGCGCAATTGAAAACCGCCCCGGCGGTCACCGGGGCGGAACAGGAACAGGAGAGGCTCAGGCTTTCGGGGCGGGCGCCGTGGCCGGCGCGTCCTTCCGGCGGCTGGTGCGCCAGTCCTCGAAGTAGACGATCATCGGCGACACGATGTACACGCTGGAGTACGTGCCCACCAGGATGCCCGTCACCAGAATGAACGCGAAGTCGCGCAGCACCGGCCCGCCGATGATCAGCAGGCTCAGCAGCGGCAGCATCACCGTCAGCGAGGTCATGACCGTGCGCGACAGCGTCTGGTTGATCGCGGCGTTCACGATCTTGCGGTACGGCTGCCCACGCATGGTCCGCATGTTCTCGCGGATGCGGTCGGACACGATGATCGAGTCGTTCAGCGAGTAGCCCACCAGCGTCAGCAGCGCCGCGACGGTGGACACCGTGAATTCCAGGTTCAGCAGCGCGAACAGGCCCATGGCGATCGCCACATCGTGAATGGCGGCCAGGATGCTGCCCACGCCCATGATGAAGTCGAAGCGGATGCCGATGTACACCAGGATCAACCCGAAGCCCAGCAGCGCGGCGTACGTGGCGTTCTGCGTGAGTTCCTTCCCGACCGCCGGGCCGACCGTTTCGGTGGCGCGCACGTCGCCGCCCTCCAGCTTGCGGATGGCCGCGGTGACCTTGTTCGCTTCCTCGGTGGTGAGCTGCGGGGTTTTCACGGTGTAGTTCACGCCCTGCTGCGTGGGCGTCAGTTCACGCTGGATGGTGGTGCTCTGCCCGGTCACGGACGCCACGCCGGCCGACGTGACCGCGTCCCGCACCTGATCGGTGGTGACGCTGGCGGCCGTCTGCGCGGAGAGGGTCGTGCCGGACGTGAAGTCCACGCCGTAGTTGAGGCCCTTGGTGAACACGGCGGCCACGCCCAGCACCGCCAGGAGTAGGGAGACCCCCGCGATCCACTTGGCGGGCTTCATGAAGTTGAAGTGCGTTTCCTTGATCCACTGCGGGGCGCGCATGTTCGGCTTGATCTGCGCGAGGCGCTGCATCAGCCACTTGGCGACCACCATGTTCGAGAACGTGGAGGGAATCAGACCGATGATCAGGGTGACCGCGAAGCCACGCACCGGGCCGCTGGAGTAGTTGTAGAGCGCCAGGGCGGACAGTAGGCTGGCGGCGTTCACGTCGATGATCGCGGAGGCCGAGCTCTCGTACCCGGCGCCGATGGCGTTCTTGATGCCCTTGCCTTTGGCCATCTCCTCCTTGATGCGCTCGAAGGAGATCACGTTCCCGTCCACCGCCGACCCGATGGTCAGCACCAGACCCGCGATGCCCGGCAGCGTCAGCGTCGCGCCGAAACCGCCCAGCATGCCCAGGATCGCCACCGCCGAGAACAGCAGGCCCAGCGCGCCCACCAGCCCGAACCAGAAGCCGTAGTACGTGAACAGCGCCACGAACACCAGGCCCATGCCGATCGCGCTGGCGATCGCGCCGCTGCGGATCGCGTCGGCACCCAGCGTCGGCCCGATGGCCCGCTCGGCTTCCGTCTTGATCTTCACCGGCAGCGCGCCGGACCGCAGCACCAGGGCCAGCTGCGAGGCCTCGTCCGCGCCGAAGCTGCCGCTGATCTGCCCGCCGCCGTACAGCGCCGACTGGATGGTCGCCACGGACTTGATCTGATCGTCCAGCACGATTGCCATGAGCTTCCCGATGTTCTTGCGGGTGAACTCGCCGAAGGTCTTGCTGTTGTCGCCGGTCGTCTGGAAGGACACCAGCCACTGCCCGGTGCGCTGGTCGGTGCCGGCCTGCGCGTCCGCGATCACAGCCCCGGTTGCCTCCACCGGTCCCAGGTCGGCCAGGTCGTAGCCCTGGCTGTTGGGGTTCTTGTTCAGCGTCTCCTGGTCCGGCTGGGCGTTGGGCTGCACGATCCGGAATTCCAGCCGCGCCTGCCGCTGGATGATCTCGCGGGCCTGCTGCTGCACCTGCGGGGTCGCGCCCGGAATCTCCACGACCACGCGTTTGCCGCCCGCGACGGTCACGGTGGGTTCCGCCACGCCCAGGGCGTTGATGCGGTTTTCCACGACCGTCTTCACGCGCTCCAGTTCTTCCTTGGTGGCCGTGCCGTCCTCGGGGGCGAGCTCGATGCGCAGCCCGCCCTTGAGGTCGAGGCCCAGGGTGATGAACTGGAACTTGTCGTCCCACAGGCTCCAGGGGCTGTCCTGGTGCTGCCAGGGCCGCCAGATGAACAGCAGGCTCAGCAGGGTCAGGGCCAGCAGCAGCGGCCCGGTCCAGCGGTTGGGGCCCCGGCTGCCCGTGGGCCGCGCGGGGGGCCGGCGGTTGCCGGAGGTGGTCTTGTTGCGGTTATTGCCGTACGTCACGTTCTCTGAACTCCTTCACACACTTGATCTGCACTGCCCGCCCCGTGGGTGGGCGAGCGTGGGGGGTTTCCAGCGGAAACCGGGCCGTCCACTCCGCAGCGCCGGAACATACCGGCGGCCGGGAAGGGACGGGCTCAGCCGCCGTCTGTCTGCCGGCGCCCCAGCACCCGGAGGTCCGGCGCGCGCACCGGGTCCGTCCAGGGACGCAGCGCGGCGCCCAGCTCCCGCGCGGCCGACGACAGCCGGAAGGACTCGGGCGGCGTGCCCGTCAGGAGCGGCACGGCCGGCGCGGGGGCCGGTGTGGCGCGCAGTTCCGGGAGGCTGGGCATCACCGCGCCCGCCGTCATCCGTGGCGCGGTGTCCGGCGCCGGAGGCTGGGAGCCCAGCACCACGGCCAGCAGCGACAGCAGGGTCAGGACCCCGGGAAGCGCGATCAGACGCGCCTTCCAGGCTGCACTCGGGGGCATGACCATCCTGCTCAAAGCGTCACAGGATACCCCACCCCGCCCGGCCGCGCGGTGACCGGTGCCCACCCCCCACCCGTTAGCCGCCGCTTAACCGCCCGGGCCCAGGCTGCACGCGTGGACAGGGCCTGAACCCCCAGGACCACGCCAGCCCCCCCATCTCATTCCCACAGGGCCCCGGCCCGAGGAGACCCCATGACCACCCCGACCCCCCCCCACCCCACGCCCCGCCGCCGCCTGAACCTGCCCCTGATCGCCTGGGCGGCCCTGCCCCTCACGGTCGGCATGGTGCTCGCCCAGACCGGCACCGCTCAGGACCCCACCATGCAGGCGCAGGCCCAGCGCGTGCAGCCCGCCCAGCCGGGCGCCACCTCCCCGGCCCAGCCCGGGCAGGCGCAGCCGGGCACCGGCACGAACTACGCCGACGTGTTCCTCCAGAAGCTCGCCGCGCAGCTCGGCATCACCCTGGACAAACTCAAGGCGGCGGCCACCGCCGCTGGCACGGCCACCATCGACCAGGGCGTGAGGGCCGGGGATTTCACCGCTGACCAGGCGGCCTTCATGAAGCAGAACCTCGCGCAGAACCCGCTCGGGCTGGCTGGAGGCCGCGGCTTTGGCGGCCCCGGGGGCCGGCACGGCGGCCTAGGTGGCCTGCGCGCAGGTGGCCCGGCTGTCACGGCGGCCGTCGCCCGGGCCCTCGGCCTGACCGAGCAGCAACTCGTCACGGAACTCCAGGCCGGGAAGACCATCGCGCAGCTCGCCCAGGCCAAGGGTGTCAGCACCGCCAGCCTGCACGCGGCGGCCGTCGCGGCCCTGAAGACAGCCCTGGCGGCCGAGGTCACCGCCGGCCGCCTCACGCAGGCGCAGGCCGACCAGATGGTGCAGCAGGCCCAGGCCGACGCGAACTTCGGCCTGACCCCCACCGGCCGAGGCTTCGGCCGGGGCGGCATGGGAGGCCGTGGAGGCTTCCACGACGGGCAGGACGGCGCCGAGGACAGCACGCCGACCGACCCGGCGGCCGTTGCCCCGAGCGCCAGCGGCATCTGATCTGGAGCGGCCAGCAGACACAAGGGCAAGGCCCGGGCACTTATGTCCCGGGCCTCGCTCGTCAACTGGGGTGGCTCAGGCCTGCTCGACCTCGACCATCTCGGTCGCCTCGATGATGTCGCCTTCCATCACGTCGTTCCAGTCGAGGTTGATCCCGCACTCGTAGCCGGTCTGCACTTCGCGGACGTCGTCCTTGAAGCGCTTGAGGCCCACCACGGTGCCCTCGTACACGACCTGTTTGCCGCGCGTGACCTTGGCCTTCGCGTTGCGGCGGAACATGCCGTCCGTGACGTACGACCCGGCGATGTTCCCGCTCTTGGGGTGGCGGATGACCATGCGGACCTCCGCGCGGCCCAGGTAGCGTTCCTCGAACACGGGCTCCAGGTTGCCCTTGATCAGGCGGTCCACCTCGTCGATGAGCTCGTAGATGATCCGGAAGGACTTGATCTCGATGCCCTTGGTGTCCGCGATCTTCTTCACGCCGCCGGCCGGGGTGACGCTGAAGCACAGGATGGTCGCCTCGGCGGTGCTGGCCAGCAGGACGTCCCCTTCGGTGGGCGCGCCGATGCCGGAGAGCATCACGTTGATCTTGACGTCGTCGCTTTCCTTGCGGGCCAGGATGCCCTGGATGGCTTCGACGCTGCCCTGCGTGTCGGCGCGCAGGATCAGATTCACGGTGCGGACCTCGCCGAGCGGCCCGAGCAGGTCTTCCAGGCTGCGCTGGGCGCGGCGGCGGTCGCGGGCGTCCTCCTCGTCGCGGCGCTGATCGGCGCGCTGGGCGATGACCTCGCGCGCGGCGTGCTCGTTCTTGGCGCTCTGGACCTTCTCGCCGCTGCTGGGCACCTCGCTGAAGCCCAGGATCTGCACCGGGGTGCTGGGGCCGGCTTCCTTGATGCGCCCGCCGTTGCTGTCGGTCATGGCCTTGATCTTGCCGTAGCTTTCACCCACGACCAGGAAGTCCCCGACGTGCAGGGTGCCTTCCTGCACCATCACGGTGGCGAGCACGCCCGCCTGCTTGTCCACGCGGCCCTCGATGATCACGCCGCTGAACTGACCCCTGGGGTCGGCGCGCAGGTCCTCGAGTTCGGCGGTCAGGCTGATGTACTCCAGCAGGTCCTCGACACCCTCGCCGGTCTTGGCGCTGACGGGCACCACGACCACGTCCCCGCCGTACTCTTCGGGCACGAGGTTCAGCTGCGTGAGGTCGGTCTTGACCTTCTCCGGGTCGGCCTGCGGGAGGTCCACCTTGTTGATCGCCACGATCATGGGGACCTTGGCGGCCTGGGCGTGCGCGATGGCCTCGCGGGTCTGCGGCATCAGGCTGTCGTCGGCGGCGATCACGATGATCGCGATGTCCGCCACGTTCGCCCCGCGGGCGCGGATGGTGGTGAAGGCCTCGTGGCCGGGCGTGTCGATGAACACGATCTTGCCCTTGCTGGTCTTCGCCTCGAACGCCCCGACGTGCTGGGTGATCCCGCCGGCTTCCTTCGCGGCGACCTTGGTCTTGCGGATGTAGTCCAGCAGGCTGGTCTTGCCGTGGTCCACGTGGCCCATGATCGTCACGACCGGCGCGCGGTGCGGGACTTCGTTCACGGGCTCGGTGGCCGGTTCCGCTTCGGGCTGCCGGGCAGGCGTGGCGGCCGGCTCGGCGGGCGCAGTGGCCGTTTCCGTGGCCGGGGTGGTCTCGGCCACGGCCGGCGCCGCAGTGGCACCGGCGGTATCCGCGCCAGCTTCCTCGGCGAGGAGCTGCTTGATCAGTTCGACGGTCTCTTCCTCGATGGTGCTGCTCACGCTCTTGTACGCGACGCCCAGGCCATCCAGGAGTTCCAGCATCTTGTGGTTGTCCACGCCAAGTTCCTTGGCGAGAGTGTAAATACGGACTTTCGACATGCTCACCTCCGGTGAGTCCCGCGCTGGCCCGCCCGCTGGTGCGTGGGCGGCGGCGGGTGAAGATCAGGTTGTCATGGGCTGATCCATGGGAATTGGTGAAGGGGTGGGGCCGGCCAGTTGCGCGGCGACCTGCGGCGCCTGCGCCCCGAACGCCCGGCGCAGGCGTTTTTCCTGCCAGCACGCCGGGGTGTCGGCGCAGACGTACGCGCCCCGGCCTGTGCGGTCACCCTCCTGCACCGTCCACACGCCGCCCACACGCGTGACCCGGCGGAACTCGGCCTGGGGCCGCTTGCGGCGGCAGGCCACGCAGGTCCGTTCCGGAACGTGCTTCTGGCGGGAGAGGGCGGGGTGGGGGGTGACCGTCAAGCCTTACTCCTGGGTGTCGTCCGGCGTGGCGGTGTGCACCGGCTTGCTGTCGGCAAACAGGGCGTCGAACGCGGACTTGGCGGTGTCGCCGGTCTCGCGGCCTTCTTGCTCGTCCTGCAGCGCCTGCTGCATGGCGGCGTCCAGGTCCTGAATCGCGGCGGTTTCCCGCAGGTCAATCTTGAACCCGGTGAGTTTCGCGGCTAGGCGCACGTTCTGCCCGCCCTTGCCGATCGCCAGGCTGAGCTGGTCGGGCGTGACGGTCACGGTCGCGGCGCGCGCCTCGGGCTGCACCTCGATCAGGCCCACCTTCGCGGGGGACAGGGCGTTGCGGATGAAGTCGCGGGTGTTGGCGTCCCAGAGGATCACGTCCACGCGCTCGCGGCCGAGTTCGCCGGTCACGGCCTGGATGCGGTTCCCGCGGTGCCCGATGCAGGCGCCGATGGGGTCCACGTTGCTGTTGTGGGAGAACACCGCGACCTTGCTGCGCTGCCCGGCCTCGCGGGAGATCGCCTTGACCTCCACGATGCCGTTGGCGACTTCCGGAATCTCCTGCTTGAGCAGGTAGTCCAGCAGCCGCTCGTCGGCGCGGGACGCCAGGATGGTGGGGCCCTTGGGCGTCTTGCGGACTTCCTTGAGGTAGATCTTCACGCGGTTGCCGGGCGTGAGCTTCTCCCCGGGAATCTGCTCGCGGGGCGGGAGGATCGCCTCGCCGGCGCCCAGTTCCACGAACCAGTTGCCCTTGTTGTCGCTGCGGACCACCTGCGCGGTCAGCACCTGCCCCTCGCGGTCCTTGTACTCGTTGTACACGACGTTCCGCTCGGTTTCGCGCATCTTCTGCGTCAGGGTCTGCTTGGCGGCCTGCAGCGCGATGCGTGAAAACTTCTCGCGGTCCACGGGGAATTCCATCTCCATGCCGATCTCGACGCCGGGGTCGAGTTCCAGCGCGTCGGCCAGGGAGATCTGCAGGTTCTCGTCCTCGACCTTTTCCACGACCTCGCGCACGACCAGCACTTCCAGCTCGCCGGACTGCGGGTCCAGGTGCACCTCGATGCGCTTGTCGGGTTCGACGTTGCGGGTGTAGGCCTGCGCGAGGCTCTGCTCGAAGGCCTCGATCAGCTGCAGTTCGTTGATGTTGCGGGCCTGCGCGACTTCACGCAGCGCGTCCGCAAAATTGACTTCAGGTTCGGTCATTGTTCCAGTGTCCTTTGAATGAAGGTGTCGGCGCCGGGCGCTCAGCGGTGCCGGTCCGGGAATTCCGCGAGGTTCGCCTGAATGCTGCCGGCGGTCAGGGTGACGTCCTCGCCGCTCACGTCGAAGGTCACCTGGTCGCCGTTCACGGCCTTGATGGGCGCGGTGAAGGCGTGGCCCTCGGCGCGCACGCGGGCCTTGAGGCCCACCATCCGCTCGAAGTGCCGGGCGCGGTTCAGGGGCCGCTTGGCGCCGGGGGACTCGAATTCCAGGCGGTACTCGCCCTTGATGGGGTCCAGCCGGTCGAATTCGGCTTCCGCGGCGCGGCTGGCCTTGGTGAGGTCCTCCATGGTGACGGGCTGCTCGTCCAGCCGGTCGATGCGGACCAGAACGACCCGGCCGCCGTCCTGAAGCTGCACTTCGAGCACCTCGTACCCCAGGGCGTCCACGGCCGCCTGCGCGATCTGTGTGAGGGGCCCCGTCTGTGAATTGTTGCTTGCGTTGTTATTCATATTGTCGCGGCCAGAAAGAACGTTTCCAGCCTGTTCACCACCCCCTCCACGAAAAAGGGTGGGACCTCGCCCACCCTCCGTCCGAGGATTTCGAATGAAAGTATACCGCACGCGCAAAGACGCCTGCTGGAACGCCGATCACAGAGCACCGGCCCCGGGGAACGAGACCGGTGCCGGACTGGAGCGTTACTTCTGCACGTCAATGACGATCTGCCCGTCCTGAAGGCGGGCAATTTCGGCCACGGGCGTGCCCTCGGCGCGGCGCATGTTGCTCAGGCTGCTGCCTTCCGGCGCACGCGCCACCGCGTCCCCGATGCGGATCTGCGTGCTGGCGATGGGCCGCGCCCACACGATCGCGTCCAGGTTCCCGTCCGTGCCGGCGTGCGCCACCCCGCGCAGCGCCCCCACCACGATCACGTCCCCGCCCGCGACCAGTTCCGCGCCCGGGTTCACGTCCCCCAGCACGATCACGCTCCCGGCGTACTCCCCGCGGAACCCCGCCCGGACGCCGTGCGGCACGATCACGGTGCGCGCGTTCACCACAACCGGCGCGGCCTGCGCGGCATTCACGGTCACGCGCGGCGCCCGGATGCGGCCCACCGTGCCGCCCGCCAGCCGGATGGACGTCAGGGCCGTTTCCAGCGCCTCGGGGCTGGCGTCGCCCTCGATCTCCACCGTGACCTGGCTGGCGAGCATCTCCTGCCGGGCCGCGAGGGCCTGGGCGACACTTCCTGCCGTGTCTCCCGGTTCGAGAAGGAGGTTCAGACCACCCAACGTGCCGCGCAACTTCATGAAGTTCATCCTAGCGGGCGGGGGCGCATCCGTGTTCCTGCACGGCGTCTAAAGACCTGCGGGTGGCAGGTGGGGCGGCATGGTGTAAAGTGGGTCACATGCCTTTTGAGGAGATTCGCCTTGGTGCAGCTTGATTCCGGTGCGGTGGCAGAGGGCCGCATCACGCGCGTGACGGACTTCGGCGCGTTCATCCAGTTCGAGAACGGTGAGACGGGCCTCGTGCACATCTCGCAGATCGCCCACTCGTTCGTGCGTAACATCCACGACCACGTCCGGGAGGGCGACACCGTGGAAGTCAAGGTGCTCGGCCGTGACGAGCGCGGCCGCCTGGACCTGTCCATCAAGGAACTGCTGGAAGAGCCCGAGGAAGTGCCCCGCCCCCGCGCGATCGGCCGCCAGAGCCCGCAGTTCGAGGCGAAACTGCGCTCCTTCATGCGCGACGCCAAGGAGCGCACCACCGCCGGCGGCGGCAAGAAACCTGCCGGCAAGCGCAAGAAGTAAACGCGCCCCGCCAAGGCCCGGCCCATTCGGCCGGGCCTTTCCCTTTGCCCAGAGAGCCGTGTGTAAGGACTTCCGCTGCGCCGCTTTAACCGTCGCGTAACCGCCCGCGCCAACAATGGGCGCATGAAGTTCTCCCTGCCTGCCCTGACCCTCACCGGCGTTCTCGCGCTGGGCGCCCTGACCGCCTGCGACGGCAACTTCCGCCGCACCGTGGACCTCGGCGGCCAGAGCACGACGACCACCGAACCCAGCACCGCCACCACCGAATCCGGCACGACCACCCCGCCTGCCACCGACACCGGCGCAGGCACGGCCACCCCCACCCCGGCCACCTTCGACAACGGCCGCGCCCGCACCGAGTCCGAGGCGAACACCGTTCAGGTCGTCAAGGAACAGCAGAACGGCCTGGTGTTCATCAGCGTCACCGAAAGCAGCGCCAACAGCGAGGAAGCGCAGCTGCGCCAGCGCCTCCAGCAGCAGTTCGGCATTCCCGACACCGGCGCCCAGCCCAGCCAGGGCACCGGCAGCGGCTTTTTCGTGAACAAGCAGGGCGACATTATCACCAACAACCACGTCGTCGAGGGCGCCAGCGAGATCACCATCAAACTCCACGACCAGAAGGAGTACAAGGCCAAGGTGATCGCCCGCGCGCCCGACTTCGACCTGGCGCTGATCCGCGCCGAGAACGTGCCCGCGGCGTCCATCCAGCCGATCCCGCTGGGCGACAGCGACCAGCTGGACGTGGGCCTCAAGGCCATCGCCATGGGCGCCCCCTTCGGGCTGGACTTCAGCGTGTCGGAGGGCATCATCTCCAACCTGGAACGCACCGTGCCGGTCGGGCAGCCCACCGGGAACCGCCAGCCGGTGTACCAGAAGGTCATCCAGACGGACGCGGCCATCAACCCCGGCAACAGCGGCGGCCCGCTGCTGAACAGCGCCGGGCAGGTGATCGGCGTGAACACCCAGATTCTCACCGGCGGCATCGGCCAGAGCGCCGGGGTGGGCTTCGCCATCCCCGTGAACACCGTCAAACGCCTGCTGCCGCAACTCCAGTCCGGCAAGACCGAGGTGATCCAGCCGCCCACCCTGGGGATCCAGTTCACGGACCTGTCCGGCCTGCCGGAGGATTTCCGCACGCAGAACAAGCTCCCGGACACGGGCGCGCTGCTGCAGCGGGTGTACCCGAACAGCCCCGCCTCCCGCGCGAACCTGCAGGCTGGCACGAACGCCGTGCCGCTGGGCGCGGGCAACGCCGGCGAGCAGATCAGCACGAACGGCGACATCATCACCGCCATCGACGGCCAGCCCGTCACCGAGGGCGAGGACCTGCGGCGCGCCGTGATCGGCAAGGCCATCGGGGACAAGATCACCCTCAGCCTGACCCGGGGCGGCCAGACCCGGCAGGTCACCGTAGAACTTCAGGCCTTCGACTTCCCGCAGCAGACCCAGCAGTAAGGATGTACGGAGGGGCGCAGCCGCCATCGTGCCGGCTGTGCCCCGTTCGGGATTACCCGAACAGCGGGCCCAGGTCGGTGAGCACGCCGGTCGGTTCCGGCGGCGTGAACTGGTGCGCGCCGAACACCTGCGTGAACTCCTGCGCGCTCAGCTGCCGGGTCTGCCCGCTGGGCCCGGTCGCCTGCACGAACTCGCCGCGCACCGTCAGGTGGTACGCACCCAGTTCCCGGCGCACCGCCTTGCGGCCGCGGCCCGACAGCAGCAGCGCCGTCACGCGGAATTCGCGTCCACCACGCGCTGAGAGGAAGGAGAGAAGTTCCGCCGCCTGCATACCGGCACGGAGGATAGCAGGGGAGAGGTGAACCCTCCGCGCTGGCCCGCCTTCAGGCGACGACGGTGCCCGCCCCACCCAGCGCCGCGCTGACCGGCTGGGCCTGTCGCGCGTCGCCGAAGATGACGCGGCCCACGCCGCCCTGCACGGCCTCGGCGGCACCGAGCACCTTCTTCTTCATGCGGTCCTGCGCGAATTCGAGGTAGCTCTCCACGTCACCGGCGGGAATCTCGCGGATCAGGCTGCTCTCGTCCGGGAAGGCCCGCAGTAGCCCGGGCACGTTGGACAGCAGCAGCAGCGCCTCGGCGCGCAGGGCCACGGCCAGGGCGGCGGAGGCGCGGTCACCGTCCACGTTAATCGCCACGCCCTCGTAACTGCTGGCGGGCGGCGTGAGCACCGGCAGGTATCCGGCGTTCAGCAGCAGTTCGATCAGCCCGGTGTTCACCTTCTCCACCGTGCCGGTGTGGTCCCCGCGCAGGACCTTCACCTTGCCGTTCTCGACCGCGCGGACGCTGTCCTTGTGCCGGCCCTCGAAGATGCGGCCGTCCAGGCCCGACAGGCCCACCGCGTTCACGCCGAGCCGCTGGAGGCGCTCCACGATGCCCTTGTTCATCTTGCCGCAGTACACCATCTCGAAGATTTCCAGCGTTTCGCGGTCCGTGAAGCGGCTGGTGTACCCGCTGGGGCTGGTGACGAAGCGGGGCGGGTGGCCCAGCGCCTCGGCCACGCGGTTGGTCTCGCCGCTGCCGCCGTGCACGAGCACGAGCCGCTGGCCCTCTTTCCAGAGGGCGGCGATGTCGGCGCAGACGGCGTCGTAGTCAATTCCGGCGCTCCCGCCGACCTTCACGATGATCATGCATTGATCCTAACGTTTGGCAGGATTCCAGGTCAAACGACTTTCAAATGAAAACTCCTAGAAGGAGGGCGCCCACCCACGCGATCACCCACCCGGCCGCGATCCGCCGGAACACCCGCTGGTACGCCGCCTTCCGCGTCTTGTGCCGGAACACCTGCTGCGCCACGAACGACCCCAGCCACCCGCCCCACGCCTCCGCGCGGTGCAGGTCCCGCTCCGGCGTGCGCCCGCGGCCCGAACGCGCCAGCCCCTTGTCCCGCCACACCATCACGAACGCCACCAGCCCCCACCCCACCTGCCACACCACGAACGCGCGGAACAGCAGGCCCGCCCAATCACTCAACGGCACGCGTCAGGTCAGCGTGCGCGGCAGCGGCTGGGTTGGCAGCAGCTTCTTCGGCTCGCGGAACTCGATGTTCTCCCACTCGCCTTCCTCGACCACCTGCAGCGCCGGGTTCAGGCTCCGGAAGTGCTCCACGACTGCCTGCACCAGGTCGTCCGGGGTGCTCGCCGCACTCGTGATCCCCACCGACCGCACCCCGCTCAGGTCCACGCCCGCCAGATCCGCGACCGTCTCCAGGCGCTCGGCGCGGCCGCACAGGTCCCGGGCCAGTTCCAGCAGGCGCATGCCGTTGCTGCTGTGCGTGCTGGTCAGCACCAGGAACAGGTCCACCTGTGGCGCGATGCCCTTCACGGCGTCCTGCCGGTTCTTCGTGGCGTAACACAGGTCCTCGCTGGGCGGCACCACCAGCGCCGGGAAGCGCGATTTGAGGACCTCCACCGTGCGGCGCGTGTCGTCCACGCTCAGGGTCGTCTGGGTCAGCACCACCAGCCGCTCGGGGTCCGGCACCTGCACGGTGTACGGGTCGTTCAGCCCGCTGCCTTCCTTGTGAGGCTGGCCCAGCACGCCCACCAGGATGGTGCTGTCCGGCGCCTCGCCGCGCGTGCCGATGACCTCCTGGTGCCGGGCGCTGTCCCCGATCAGCAGGATGGTGTAGCCCTCCCGGGCGTACTTCTTCGCCTCGGTGTGCACCTTCGTGACCAGCGGGCAGGTCGCGTCGATGGTGCTCAGGCCCAGCGCCCGCGCCCGTTCCCGCACCGCCGGGCTGATGCCGTGCGCGCTGAAGATCACGGTGTCCCCGCCGTCCGGCAGCGCCTCGATGGCCTCCAGGTCCTCCACGAAATGCACGCCGCCGCCCTGCGAGAGCCGTTCCACGACCGTGTGGTTGTGCACGATGGAGTGGTACACCGTCACCGGTTTCTCCTCGGTTTTTGCGGCTTTCTCCACAGCCTGGATGGCCATGACCACGCCCGCGCAGAACCCGCGCGGTTTGGCCAGATGAACACGCTCGATCATGGGGCCCAGTGTAGGGGAGAGCGTCCTGAGGGAAAGGGGCCGCAGCGGACTTTGGGTGAATATATCCAAAATCGAAATAGGGGGTTGGACAGCAGATACCAACAAAATCAGGTGGCGCCAGCCGGCCACCACCTGTCCCCGCTTCCGCCGGTCTCAGTCCACGACGCGGAAACCGAGCTTGTCCGCCTGCTCCACGAAGAAGTTAATGTTCTCCGTCAGCGTCTGCGCGCCCAGGCTCTTGCGTTCGTGCTCGCCGGTCGCGGCGATGATCAGCGTCTCCGCCAGGCAGGCGGGCACCGCGCCGTCCCCGAACTGCAGGTCGATGTTGCTCGTCATGCCGCCCGGCGGCAGCACCACGCCTCCCGGAATGATCCGCACGCCGGGCACCAGGGCCACGCTCTCGTGCACGTCCGCCGGGCGGCCCTCGTCGAAGATCCACGCGCCGGGCTTCACGTGCTCGGGGAAGATCACGGGGTTCGGGTCGCTGGTCGCGCTGAAGATCAGGTCCGCTTCCTTCAGCGTGTCGTAACTCGTGGTGGACACGATCTCGGTGTCCTTCGCGGCGCGGCGCAGCGTGGCCGCCGTGCGCTCCAGGCGCTCCATGTCCCGCCCGATCATGATCACCTTGCGGACCTGCGGCGCGACCATCCGCGCGATCCCGAACGCGACCACGCCGTTCGCCCCGACGATCCCCACCGTGGCGTGCTTCAGGTCGCGCCCGGTCGCGGCGAAGTGCTGCACGATGCCGGGGATGGCGGCCTTCACGGACCCTGAGGTGTACGCCCCGCCGTTCGTGATGGTGATGTCCGGCACGGCCTCCTGCACGTCCACACCCTTGTTCCCCACCACCGACCAGAAGGCCCCCAGCCCGAACACCTCCGCACCGAGCTCCTGCGCCAGCCGGGCACCCTCGATGGCGCGCTGCGTGGCGAGCTCCGGGTCGTCCCGGAACACATCCGGCAGCAGTGGCGCGGACAGCAGGTAGCAGCGCACGCTCTTGCCGTCCACGGTACGGATGCCGCGCAGCTCGCCCACCTTCATGGGGCGCACGTGGTTCGAGAAGTCGCGCACGGCCTTCTCGCTCACCACGCCCCGCTCCACCAGGGGCCGCAGCCACGCGAACCGCTGCGCGGACCACAGGTCCTTGAGGTTCATCGGGTGGATCATGAACGCCGCAACCACCTCGTCACTGCGCTTCCCGGCCATCGGCACGTCCTCGCCCACGCGGGGCTCGGTGCCGTCCATCATCCGGCCCAGCTGCTCCTTGAAGCGCCACGTGGCCGTGACCAGCAGCGCCAGCGCGGCCAGCTTCATGGACACCGGCGTGGGCAACGCCGCCACCAGCAGCGTGAACACCAGCAGGCCCGCCAGGGTCGCCACGCTCGCGTACCCCCAGAACCCGGTCACGGCCGCGAACACCATCAAGGGCAGCACCGTGACCCACATGGGCACCGCGCCCGTCACCGCCAGCCCCGCCAGGGCGCCCAGCAGCACCAGGTTCCCCCGGCCGCGCGGCACACCCGCGCCGAACAGCGGCCGGGGCGGGTACAGGTGCCCCAGGTACGCCGCGAGGGCCGCCAGCACCGTCACCTCCGGCTCACCCAGACTGGACGCCATCAGCACGGCCACGAAGCCCTTCAGGAAATCCACGGCCGCCGACGCCGCCGCCAGCCCCGGCCCCAGGTGCCGCAGCACGTTCTCCACGCCCAGGTTGTGGGCGTTCAGGGTGCGGACATTCACCCCCGCCCGCGCCAGCAGCGCCTGCCCCAGGGGAGCACTCCCCGTCAGGTACGCGACCAGCAGCAGCAGGGCAGCAAGAAACAACATGCCGGGAATTCTAGCCCGCCCGGCCGCAACCGCGCTCTATCCGCAGCACCCTCCGCCCCAGTCGGCCAGGGGTTACAGCTCGAAGTCGTCGGTGAGGCCGTGGTCCTCTTCCCACACCAGGTCGCGCAGCACCCAGCCGCTGCCCGGGAAGCGCAGGCCCATGCGCAGCTCGCCCAGCAGGTACGCGCGCACCTCCTCGTTCGGCACGCCCTCCGCGACCAGGTCGCCCAGCTTGCGGTCGCCCTGAAGCATGCGCGCCACCGGGTGCTGCGTGGCCCGCTCGCCGGCCGGCCGCAGCTTCAGGCCGTGCCACGCGTAGCGGTCCATGGGTTTCAATGCCCCGTCCCGCACGCCCTCGGCCACGGCGCTCGCCACGTCGAACAGCGGTTGGTTGAACTCCCGCGCGGCCGCCCGCACGCTCAGGCCTTCCTCCGCCTCGAAGCCCAGCAGGTCCCCGTGGAAGAAGCGGCTGGGGCTGCTGATCACCTCGCAGATCGTCACCCACTCGTCCGACGCGCGGGCCCAGTCGGTCGTGAAGTGGTCGTACGGCGCCAGTGGCGTGCCCGTCACGGGTTTCGGCGTGAACTCGAAGGTGCCGCTGTCGGCCAGCAGCGGACTGGCCTGCAACGCCTCGCGGCCCAGCCAGTCGAGGATGCCGCCCTCCACGATCTCGCCGTCCAGGAACGCCACGGTGAAGGGCACCCGCGCCTGAACGTCCAGCACGCCCGTCTGGCGGGTGGCGTGAATGAGTTCCAGCACGCCCAGGAGAGGCAGATCACTCAAGAGACCCTGCATGTCCCGCCAGCCTAACACGCCGCACCCAGCGCGGCCACAGCGCCCCGGGGCAGCGCCCGGCGGGCCGTGCCCCGGCCTACCTTCCGGTTGCCCGCAGGTCCAGCCACGCCCCCCCGAGCTCCTCCGCGACGTCCCCCGCCACGAGGCCGTAATGGTGCCGTGCCGCGGCGCGCTCTCCGGCGCGGGCGTGCAGCCGGACCCCGCAGAGGGCCGCGCGCGCGGCGTCCAGGCCCTGACCCAGCAGGGCCGCGATCACCCCGGCCAGCGTGTCCCCCATGCCGGCCGTCGCCATGCCCGGGTGCCCGCCGCGCGCCACGACCAGCCCGCCCGACCACGCGACGACGCTCGGACCGCCCTTGAGCACCACCACGCCCCCCAGACGCGCCTGCAACGCCCTCGCAGAGACCAGAGGATCGCCCGTGACCTGAGCGGTCGGCACGTCCAGCAGGCGCGCCGCCTCCCCGGGGTGGGGAGTCCATACGCACCGGTCGTGCCCGCTCCCCGCCAGGTGCGGTTGCAGGGCGTCGGCGTCCAGCACCGTGGGGACCTGCCAGGCCAGCACCGCCCGCGCGACCTCGGCTGCGTCCGGCCCCAGCCCCATGCCCACTGCCAGCGCGTCCGGCAGGCCCGAGGCGGCCAGGGCCGGCAGGGCCTCCGGCCAGGAAGGGTGCCGACGGACCATCAGCTCCGGGTGCAGCAGCGGCAGCTCGGCCAGCGAGTGCAGCGTGACCAGCCCCGCACCGGTCCGCAGGGCGCCCACGCCCGCCAGCACCGGTGCGCCGGCCGTGCCGGGATGGCCACCCAGCACCCACACCCGTCCGGCCGTGCCCTTGTGGGCTTCCGCGGGGCGTTCCGGCAGCCAGGACCCGATCAGGGCGTCCGGCAGGCGGGCCGCCACGGCTTCCGGCGCCACCCAGGCGCGCGGCACGCTGAGGAGGGTCAGGCCCACCGCTCCGGCCCGCGTGGCCGCCTCACCGAACAGCAGCGCGGGCTTCCAGCCCATCAGCGTGACGGTCGCGTCCGCCTGCACCGCCGGGCCCGCCGCGCGGGCCGGCCCGGCCTCCAGGCCACTGGGCACGTCGATGGCGAGCACCGGTGCCCCCTGCGCCCGGGCGGCATTCACCTCGGCGATCAGCGCCTCCATGGCCGGCCGCAGTGGGACACGGAAGCCGGTGCCGAGCAGGCCGTCCACCAGCAGGGCCGCGCCCCGCGCCCCCGCCCGCAGGCGCGCCGGGGAGAGGACCTGCGGGCTCACGCCCACCGCCTTCAGCCGCCGGCGGTTCAGCCGCGTGAGTGGGTGCGTGGCCGGCGCGGCCAGCACCTGCACGTCCCGTCCGGCCACGCTCAGGTGCCGCGCGGCCACCAGGGCGTCCCCGCCGTTCGCGCCACCACCTGCCAGCAGCACCACCCTTCCGGCCGGGGCGAGCCGCTGCGCCGCAGTGGCCACCGCCCGCCCGGCCTCCTCCATGGTCAGGTCCAGCAGGCCCGCGCGGTCCAGTCGGGCGTCCACGCGCCCCGCGCCGTCCGGGAGCAGCACCGCCTCCGAGCCGGACCTCAGTAGCAGGGTGTCCAGGGCCGGCGGGTCGGCGGGCATCTCAGCGGCCCAGCAGCATCGTCAGCGCGAACACCAGCACCACCCCGATCAGCAGCGCCCAGCGGATCAGGCGCAGGCGCGGGTTCTGCCGCAGCTGCTCCTCCACCTCCAGGCGGCTGTCGGCGCGGGCCTGACGCATGCCCAGCTGCTGCGCCCGGCGGATGGACTTCACGCCCGCCCGCACCTGCCCCTGGCGGCGCAGCGCCACCCCCAGGTTGTGGTGCCCGGTGTCGAACTCCGGGTTCAGGGCGATCACCTTGCGGTACAGCGCCTCGGCCTCCGCGTACCGGCCGGCCTCCATCTCGATGTTCCCGAGGTTCGACACCGCGCGGTAGTGCCCGGGGTCGGCGACCAGCGCCTCCTCGAACAGGGCCTGCCCGTCCGCCTCACGGTGCTCGCGCACGGCCTGCACGCCCTGGATGTTCAGCGCCTCCGCCCGCGTGAGCGGGTGTGCCAGGGCCGGCGCCAGCGACTCCAGTGACCACGCCTTCTGCGCGGCGTCCAGGCTGCCCAGCGCGTCCCGCACGCCGTCCGGCCGCCAGTCCAGGCGCAGGGTGGACAGCGCCTCCAGTTCCTCCGTGGAGAGGGGCGCGTCCGTGCCGGCAATCGCGTCCAGGCTCTCCTCGTACGCAGCCAGGGCCTTGCGGGACAGCAGGTACCGGCGGGACCGCACGCCGTCTTGCATCAGTTGCAGCTGCTCGAACACGTCCTGCACCAGCGGGTGCATACCGCTCACGCGCGTTACGGCCAGCGCCCGGCGCCACTCGCGGGCCTGGATCAGTTCGGTCAGGAGGGGCCGCGCCGGCTCTCCGGCGGGCGATTCCCCCGGCGTCGGCGGGGCCGGGGTGAGGGAATCAGTCATGCCGGAGAGTATACTGACGCGCCCGGAACGCCGCGCCCCGCCGCGCCCTCCGACCCCGACCCGAACCCGCCGCGCCCCCCTGCCCCGGAGCTCCCTTGACCCTGCCCGACCCCACCCCCCCCACCCCGGACCCCGGTTCCGCCGCGCCGCTGTACTCCCCGGCCCGCGTGAAGGAACTCCTGACCCGTCACGGCCTGCGGCCCACCAAGAGCCTGGGCCAGAACTTCCTGATTGACGGGAACATCCTGCGCGCCATCGCCGAGGCGGGCGGCGCGGCGCCGGGCGTGCCGGTGCTGGAGGTCGGCCCGGGCCTGGGCGTGCTGACCCGCGAGATCGCCAGCCGGGGCGCGCAGGTCACCGCCCTGGAAAAGGACGAGCGGCTCAAGCCTGTTCTGGCCGAGACGCTGGCCGGCACGGACGTGAAGGTGGTCTGGGGTGACGCGCTGGACTTCGACTACGCGTCCCTGCCGGACGGCACGCGCGTGATCGCGAACCTGCCGTACTACATCACGGGCGTGCTGCTCTCCCGCTTCATGCACGCCCCCGGCATCCTGTCCGCCACCGTCCTGGTACAGAAGGAGGTCGGGCAGCGCCTCGCCGCGCGGCCCGGCGAGGACGCCTACGGCTTCCTGAGCGCCCTGGCCGCCCTGCACGGCCGCGTGAAGCACGTCCGTGACGTGCCCAAGGGCGCGTTCCTGCCCGCGCCGGACGTGACCAGCAGCGTCATCCGCCTGGACTTCGACCGCAGCCGCCCCGCGCCGGAAGCGGCCTACCTGAAGTTCGTGGAGGCCGCCCTGCACCACCGCCGCAAGACCATGCGCAACAACCTCCGCATGGCCGGCCACGCGGGCGAGGCCATCGACGCCGCGCTGCACGCTGCGGGCCTGCGGCCGGACGTCCGGGCGGAGGACGTGCCGCTGGACCAGATGCGTCACGTTGCCCTGGAACTGGGCGTGGTACGGTAACCCCGGGTCTCACCCGTCCACACCACCATTTCCCGTCCGCCGCCGGCCGCACCACCGCCGGGAAGGCCGGACGCACAGGGCCGCCCCGCGCGGGCCCGGAGGAACCCAGACGTGAAGTTCTATGTCATCGGCGACGTCACCGTCGACCACCTCTACCACCTTCAGCAGCTGCCCCGCCCCGGTCAGGAGGTCAGCCCCCAGCGCTCCAGCATGGAGCCCGGCGGCGCCGGCGGCACCATCAGCGTCACCCTGGCCCGGCTGGGCCACACCGTCACCCTGGCCGCCCGCGTCGGCGCCGACCCGTTCGCCGAGTACGCCCTGAGCTACGTCCGGGAATCCGGCGTGAGCGAGAGCGCCATTCAGCGCGACCCGGACCTGCTGACCAGCACCATCACCGTCATGCAGACCGAACGCGGCGAGCGCGCCATGATCGGTGACGGCGCCGCCAACCGTCAGCTCGACCCCGCCAAACTCAAGAAGAAGGACGTGGAGGGCAGCGACGCCCTGATCGTCAGCGCCTACAGCCTGATCGAAAGCCCCCAGCGGGACTACGCCCTGGCCGCCATGAAGTACGCCCGCGAGGCGAAAAAACGCGTGCCGATCTTCGTGGACCTCGGCACGGGCGCCGTGAACCGCGCCGGCACCGGTCTGCTGGACAGCATCCTGCCCGCCGAGTACCTGCTGCTCAACCAGCGGGAACTGCAGGCCCTGACCGGCACGGACAGCATCAGCGCCGCCCTGCACCACCTCGGGCAGGCCGGCGCGCAGAACGTGATCGTGAAGGTCGGGAAGATGGGCAGCATCGTTTGGACGCCCACCGACACCGAACTCGTGGACGCCATCAGCCCCGACGAGAGCGTGGTGGACACCACCGGCGCCGGCGACACCTTCGCCGCCGCGTTCGCGCACGCCATCCTGACCGGCAGTGACCTCAAGCACGCCGCGCACGCCGCCAACGCCGCCGGGGCGCTGTCGGTGACCACCTTCGGCGCGCAGGAACGCACCATCACCGAGAAGGACCTCGCCGCGATCCTCGACCAGTAACCCCGAAGCACACACAATCAGGCCGCCCTCCCACACCGGGAGAGGCGGCCTGCCCGTGCTTACAGCGCTCGGGTGTCGAACACCATCACGTCGCTGCCCTTCTGGAGCGGCCCGCCCTGGAAGCTGCCGGTCACGCGCGGCGACTCGAACCCCGCGTATCTCAGCAGCCACTCCACCTCGAAGCGCGTGTAGTACCGCTGCGTCAGCGTGAAGTGCCGCCGGGTGAGCGCGCCGTCCGGGTGGGTGGTGTCCACGTGGTACTCGGTGGTGATGTGCTGCCGCACCCGGTCGTGCCGCTGCACCAGGAACACGTCCGTGCGGCCGCCGTCCGGCGCGTGAAAGGTCTCGCCCTCGTGCCGCACCGTGTTCATCTTCCCAAACCGGGGCACGTACAGGTCGAACACGAACCGCCCGCCCGGCTGCAGGTGCGCGCGCAGGTTCTCCAGCGCCTGAAGCTGCTCGTTCGGGGTGTACAGGTGCATCAGCGAGTTGAAGGGCGCGATCACCATGCCGAAGCGCTCGTGCAGCTGCGCGGTCTTCACGTCCCCCTGCACGAAGGTCAGGTTCAGGCCCTCCCGCGCCGCGCGCGCCTGCCCGCGCTCGATCATGCGGGCGCTGGGTTCCAGGCCCACCACGTCCACGCCCCGCCGCGCCAGGAACGCCGTGACCCGCCCGGTGCCCGCCCCGACCTCCAGCACCCGGCCCTGGCGCTCGGTTACCTTGCCGTAGAAGTGCAGGTCGTCACGGTACACGTCGTACTGGTCGTCGTACAGCTCGGCGAACTCGTCGTAATCCACGCGCCCCAGCCTACCCCGCGCGTGGCCCGTACCGCCGCAGGAAGGCCTCCCGCGACAGGACGCTCAGCACCGGCGCCGGCGCGTCCGGGGCGCTGCCGTACGCGCGGCGCAGCACGTTCGCCCACCCGCGCAGCCGCCGGCCCGGGCCCGGCGGCAGGGGCACGTTCGTGAAGCCCACCAGCGAGAGCAGCGGCCCGAGCGAACTCACGCAGAACACCAGCTGCGCCTCCCGGTACTCCGGGCGGTCCAGCAGTTCCCGCGCCAGCTCCCGGAAGTCCGCCGGCGCGGCCCGCACTGCCGCGCGCGGCCCCAGGTCCACGAGCTGCGGGTTGTTCACGTGAAACTCCAGCGCGGGCGTGCCCGCCGGAATCGGCGTGCCGTCCGGCCAGGCCAGGCCCGCGTGCGGGAAGGCCACGCGGTTCACGCGGAACAGGTTGTCCGCCCGGTCCCCCACCATGCGCACGCGCTCCACGCGGTCGTACGCGGCGTCCAGCGCCAGGATCGCCCGGCGTTTCAGCGCGGCCCGGCCCACCGGCGCGGCGCCGTCCAGGTCGCTCACGGGCTTCACCGTGTACCCGCGCGCCTTCAGGTGGGCCAGCAGCTCCGGGAGCAGCGCGGCCGTGGTGCGCCCTCCGGGCCCGGCGTCGTGCAGCACCACCACGGCGCCCGGCACGATTCGCCGCTCCAGCCGCGCCCGGACCTGGCCCGGCGTCCGGCCCGCCTGCCAGTCCTGGCCTTCCAGGCTCCAGTGCACACCCTGCAGACCCGCCCGGCGCTGGCCCAGCACCGTGAACAGCGTGTACGCCCCGTGAGGAGGCCGGTGCAGCCGCACGGGAACTCCGGCCACTGCCGCGATCCGGCCGGCCGCCTCGCCCGGGTCCCGCAGCGCGTCCAGCGGGGCGCGCTGCCAGCCGTGGACGTGCCGCACCGCGTGCGCGCCGATCTCGTGCCCCTCTGCCCGCATCCGCCCCACGAGGGCCGGGTGAGCCTCAGCCCGGTCGGCCAGCAGGAAGAAGGTCGCCCGGCCGCCCGCCGCTTTCAGGGCATCCAGCACCTGCGGGGTCGTCTCCGGGTCCGGGCCGTCGTCGAAGGTGAGGGCCACCTCGCGTTTCGCGCGGCGACCCTCGCGGATCAGGCCCAGGTTCAGGCCCTGCACCAGCGCCGCCGGCACGAGCACCGTGCCCAGCACGCCCAGGGCCAGGGCGCCCAGCCACCGGCGCGCGTGGCCCGTCACGCCCGGTCCATGCGGGCCAGCAGGGCCGTCGCCACCCGCTCGGCGGCGTCCGGCACGCCCACCGCGCGGGCACTCGCGCTCAGGCGGGCGTGCTCGTCCGGGTCCAGGGCCCTCAGCACGCCGGCGCGCAGGTCCCCGCGGCGCCGCACCCACACGGCCGCGCCGTGCCGTTCCAGGAAGTCCGCGTTGTGCTCCTCCTGCCCGGGAATCGGGCCGTACACCACCATGGGCACGCCCAGCGCGGTCGCCTCCGCCACCGTGAGGCCCCCGGCCTTCCCGACCACCAGGTCCGAGGCGGCCATCAGCTCCGGGAAGGCGGTGGTGTAGCCCAGGTGGTGGATGGTGGCGCCGCCCCGCACCTCCACGCCGGTGTCCTGCGGCGTGGCGGGCAGCAGCACCTGCACCGGCCGGCCCAGGTTGCCCAGGGCGTCCAGCAGTTCGTTCAGGGCGCGGTACACGCCGGTTCCGCCGCCGGAGATCAGCAGCACCGGCTGGTCGGCCCGCAGGCCGTGCCGCGCGCGCAGCTCCGCGCGGTCCGCGCCGATCAGCGCCCGGAACCGCGGCGAGATGGGAATGCCGGTGACCACCACGCGCTCAGGGTCGGCGCCGCGCGCCACCATCTGCGCGGCTGTTTCCTCAGTGGCGACCATGATCACCTCCGCCTCCGGGCGGATCCAGTGCCGGTGCGCGCGGTAGTCCGTGACGATCAGCGCGTTCACGAAGGGCCGCCCGCGCCGGCGCCGGACCGTGTCGGCCAGCGGCACCGACGACCAGTAGCTCGACACCACCAGGTCCGGCCCGGCCGCGGTGATGTCGCGCTCCAGGCCGGCGCGCCCCACCCAGCTGCACAGCCAGCCGATCAGGCTGAACGGCCGGTCGTGGTCGGTGCGGCGGTAGAACCATGCGTACAGCCACGGCGCGTACCGCAGCTCGAAGGCGTACAGGTCCACCGTCCACCACCGCTCGCTGGGTTTCAGGTACGCGACCGCGTCCCCTTCCCGCGCCTGGAGGCACACCCCGCGGCCCTCCAGGGCGTGCTGCACGGCCAGCTGCGCCTGATGGTGCCCGGAGCCGATGGACGCGGACACGAACAGGGTGCGCAGCGCGACCGCCGCGGCGTGATCGTGTTCCTCGTGCTCGGGGCTGGCGACCCCGGTCACGTGCGCCTCAGCAGCCACAGGCCCGACACCGCGAACACGAGGTTCGCCAGCCACACGCCCAGTTCCGGCAGGCCGGGCAGCTGCGAGGCCAGCGTGAGGCCCACGAAGAACAGCAGGTAGTACGCCACCGCGATCAGCAGGGCGATACCCAGGCTCACGCCCAGCGTCCGGCCGAACCGCAGGGCGAACGGCAGGGCCGCGAGGGCCAGCACGAGGTTCGCGAACGGCAGGGCCAGCTTGCGGTTCAGGTTCACGCGCGCCTCCTGCCGCTCGGCCGCCGGGACGCCCGGCGCGGTGAGTTTGGTGATCAACTGCGGCCAGCCCTCGGCGTCCGCGCCGATCGCGTCGGCGTACTTTGCCAGGGTCTCCTTGCGCGACAGGCCGGTGTCCACGTTCAGGGTGTCGCTGGCCTGTGCGGGCACGACCACGCTGGTGAACACCTCGTTCAGGGCCGCGCGCAGCGCCAGGGGGTCCGTGTCGGGCACGCGCGCCAGGGCCGGCACCGCGCCGTAGTTCACGGTGTACACGCCGTAACCTTTCAGGGTGAGGCGGCTCGCCTCGAAGGTGCCGCTGTCTGCCAGGATGATCGTGCCTCGGCGGTGGTCGTCCGGCGTCCACTTCTCCACCCGCACGCCCTGCATCTGCCGGGTTTTCGGGTCGTAGCCCTTCATTGCCAGGGTCAGGTTCCCGCCCAGGTCCACGGTCTTCCCGGCCAGCTGCGACAGGCCCGCGCCGGTCAGGGCGTCCCAGTACAGGCCGCGGGTTTCCACGTTCGCTTTCGGGGCCACCCAAAGGCTCAGCCACAGGGCCAGGGCGGTGACCAGCGCGGCCACCACCGCCACGGGTCTTGCCGCGCGGCCCAGGCTCACGCCGCCGGACTGCACCGCGATCAGTTCGCGTTCGGTGCTCATGCGCCCGAACGCCACCACGGTCATCAGCACCACCGCCATCGGGAAGACCTTCACCAGCGTGTCCGGCAGCTGGTAGGCGATCCAGCGGGCGATCAGGCCCACCGGCACGCCCGAGAGCCACTGGCTGGACACGAAGAAGTACCCGAAACTGAGAATCGCGGTGAACAGCAGCGTGCCCGCCAGTAGCGGCGGGATCAGTTCAGCGGTGACGTACCGGGTGAGGCGCGACAAGCCGCACTCAGCCCTTGGCGATCGCGAACAGGATGCTCATCTCGGCCGCGACCTGCCCGTCCACCTCGGCGCGGCAGGTGGTCTTGCCCAGCCCGCGGCGCAGGAACTCCAGTTTCGCGTGCAGGTGCAGCTGGTCCCCGGGAATCACCTTGCGCTTGAAACGCGCGCCCTCGATCCCCGCGAGGTACCCGACCGTACCGGGTTCCAGGCCGCCCTCGGCGCCGTGCATGCAGAACATGCTGGCCTGCGCCAGGGCCTCGGTGATCAGCACGCCGGGCATCACGGGTTCCTGCGGGAAGTGCCCGGTGAAGAACGGCTCGCCGATCGTCACGTTCTTGATGGCGTGCACCTCGCCGTTCTGGACGCTCAGCACGCGGTCCACCAGCACGAACGGGAAGCGGTGGGGGAGGGTCTTGAGCACGTCCTGAATCAGCAGTGGTTCCATGGGGTGAACCTCCTTGTGGGGTGGGGGCAAAGGTGAGGCCGGGTCCCGTGGGCGGCCCGGCCAGAAGACGCTCAGCACGAGCGAACAGGGGAGGAAGTGCGGTGAGGGTCAGCGGCGCAGGTAGTTGTCGCTGGACACCAGCGAGTCGCCCAGCACCGGGATCATCTCCAGCGCCATGCCGGTCCCGACCGCGACGGCCTCCACGGCGTTCTCCGCGACGGCCACCGGAATGCCGGTCGTCTGGCGCAGCAGTTCGTCGAAGTTGCGCAGCAGGCTGCCGCCGCCGGTCATCACGATGCCGCGGTCGATGATGTCGCTCACGAGTTCCGGCGGGGTGATCTCCAGCACGCGCTTGACACCCTCGACGATCTTCGTGACCGGCTCGGACAGGGCTTCCACGACGTCCTGGCTGTCCAGGGTGATGGTCTTGGGCAGGCCGTTCACGAGGTCGCGGCCACGCACCTCGGCGGTGAGGTTCTCGCTGTCGTCGATCAGCATGGCGGCGCCGACCTTGACCTTGATCTCCTCGGCGGTGCGCTCCCCGATCAGGACGTTGTGCTTGCGGCGCACGTAGCGGATGATGCTCTCGTCGAACTCGTTGCCGGCGACGCGCATGGATTCACTCACCACGATGCCGCCCAGGGAGATCACGGCGACGTCGGTGCTGCCCCCGCCGATGTCCACGACCATGCTGCCGATCGGCTCGGCGATCTTCAGACCCGCGCCGATCGCGGCGGCCAGCGGCTCCTCGATCAGGAAGGCGCGTTTGGCGTTGCTGTTCAGCGCGGCGCGCAGCACGGCGCGTTTTTCCACGTCGCTGACGTTGCTGGGCACGCCCACCATCAGCTGCGGCTTGAACCCGAAGAGGCGCCCGGCGCTGCCCTGCACCTTCTGCAGGAACATGGTGATCATCTTCTCGGTCAGGCCCTCGTCGGCGATCACGCCGTCCTTGATGGGCCGCACCGCGACGATCCCGCCCGGAGTGCGGCCGATCATGCGGTAGGCTTCCTCGCCCACAGCCTTGACCTGCTTGCTGTCGCGGGCCATGGCGATCACGCTGGGTTCCTGAAGAACCAGTCCACGGGTCTTGCTGTAAATCAGGAACGTGGCCGTTCCCAGGTCGATACCGATATCTTCAGAAAACCTTCCCACGCATTCCTCCGGTCAAAACGCATCAATCGTACCACGGCCCATGAGACCCGCCTGAACCCGCGTTCACCTGCCGGGCCGGCCGCAGCACCCCCCGAAAGGCCGTCAGGCGCGGGGTTTGATGTACGCCGCCAGCCCCAGCACCGCGGAGGTCAGGACCGCCAGGATGAGGGCGCGGCGGAAGCCCGTGATGCTCAGCGCGCCCAGTGACCCGCTGATGGTCGCCTCCAGACTGCCCAGCGACCGCAGCCACAGAGGCGCGTCGGAAACCAGCGACGCGAACACGCCCAGCGTCAGGGCGCCCAGCACGCCCCCCAGGGCGACCAGCACGAGCACGAGCAGCCAGGCCAGGAAACGCATCAGGCGCCCCCACGGCCGGAGAGAAGCGGGCAGGGGCACAGGCGGACACGAGGCATCGCCCCCGAGTGTGCCTCCCCGCGCGCGGCGGGTCAACGCCCCGCGGTCCCGGGTGGGTACACTGCCCGGCATGAGTTCCACCCCGCTGCCCGCCCGCGTGCGCGTGACCGTGCCGCCTCTGCCGCTCGCTCCGGCCCTGACCGCTGCCGCCCGCCGTCTGTGCCCGGGCGCGCCCGTGGACGCCCTGACCGGCGCGGCCCTGGCGATCGCCGGCGGCAGCGTGATCGGCGCGCACCTGCGCTGGGTGGGCGGGGAGGTGCAGGTCGTGGAGACCGGCTGGCGCGGCCGGGGCATCGAGGAAGTGCTGCGCGGCGCCCTGCCGCCCGCCCACTGAATCCGGAACCTAACGCCCGTTAGGCCGCCTGCCGTACAGTGAGGGCATGACCAGCCCCGACACCGGCATGAGCTTCGCGCTGAGCAGCGACCAGCGCATGATCCTCCAGCACGTCCGCGACTACTGCCGCGCCGAGATCGCCCCCAAGGCCGCCGAGTACGACCGCAGCGGCGAGTACCCCCGCGAGCAGCTGCGCGGCCTGGCCGAGATGGGCCTGCTGGGCGCCACCGTGCCCGAGGAGTGGGGCGGCGCCGGCCTGGACAGCGTCACCTACGCCCTGTGCCTGGAGGAGATCGCCGCTGCGGACGCCAGCGTGGCCGTCATCACCAGCGTGCAAAACGGCCTGCCCGAACAGATGATCCTGAACTACGGCACCGACGCCCAGCGGGAGAAGTACCTGAGGCCACTGGCCGCCGGCACGCACATCGGCGCCTTCTGCCTCACCGAGGCGGGCGCCGGCAGCGACGCCGCCAGCCTGCGCCTGAAAGCCGAACGCGACGGCGACCACTGGGTTCTCAGTGGCAGCAAGTCCTGGATCACGTCCGGCGGACAGGCCGACACGTACCTCGTCATGGCCCGCACCGGCGTCAGCGGCGCCAAGGGCGTGAGCTGCTTCATCGTCGAGAACGGCCTCCCCGGCCTGAGCTTCGGGAAGCCCGAGGAGAAGATGGGCCTGCACGCCTCCCAGACCACCACCGTCACCTTCGAGGACGTCCGCGTGCCCCAGGAGAACATGGTCGGCGCCGAAGGGCAGGGCCTGATCATCGCGCTCGCCAGCCTGGACTCCGGGCGCATCGGCATCGCCATGCAGGCCCTCGGGATCGCCCGCGCCGCCTTCGAGCACGCCACCCAGTACGCCAATGAACGCGAGCAGTTCGGCAGGAAACTCCGCGAGTTCGAGGGCGTGTCCTTCAAGATCGCCCGCATGGCCGCCCGCATCGAAAGTGCCCGCCTCGTCGCCCTGAAAGCCGCGTGGCTCAAGGACCAGGGCCAGCCCTTCGGGAAGGAAGCCAGCATCGCCAAACTGCTCGCCAGCGAGGCCGCTGTGGACGTCACCCGCGACGCCATCCAGATCTTCGGCGGGAACGGCTACAGCCGCGAGTACCCCGTCGAGCGCCTGTACCGCGACGCCAAGGTCACCGAGATCTATGAGGGCACCAGCGAGATCCAGCAACTCGTGATCAGCCGCGCCGTGTTCGCCGAGCACGCGGGGTAACGCGCTCCACTCCCTGCCCTGGAGGCCTTAGAGCCCACGCGGTCGGGGAAGCCGGACACTCTCATGAACGGCGCTTCGGCTTCCCGCAAATTGAAAGCCCCCTGACAGTTCAGTCCCAGCCCGCCCACCCGGCGGGCCTTCCCATGGGGCAACTGTCCGGACCCGGAGGCTTTCATGAACAGGCAACCCATCATCCCCAGCGCCCTCACCCTTGCCCTCATCCTCACCAGTTGCGGCGCGCCGGACGCCGGGCACGGCGCCACACCGCCCGCAGACACCTTCACCTCCATTCACGCCCCCGCCGACCTCGCCACGCAGACGCCCACCCTCACCGTGGATCTGCGCAGCACCCCCCTCACGGCCCTGGACGCCGCCACCCGCACCCGCCTCGGCACGGACGCCGTGGTCCGCGTCATCCTCCCGAACGGCAAGGCCCTGCTGTACGCCAACGTGGACGGTCACGTCGTCGTGGACGGCGACATGATCCTCGGCCACTCGGACGCCGCCCACAAGATCGTGGACGGCCTCGCCCGCAGCGGCGGCACCATCCACGGTCAGGGCCTCTCCGAGTTCGCCGCCGGCCGCGCCAACTGGGGCAAGACCATCCCGTACTACTGGAACGCGAATGCCTTTACCGCCAGTCAGGTCAGCGTGCTGAACACCGCCATCAACCTCTGGAACCAGCAGGCCGGCGACGCCGTGAAATGGCAGTGGAACACCACCCCCTACAACAAGGTCCAGTTCGTGAACGCCAGCGGACAGGGCGTGTGCGGGTCCTCGTACGTCGGCATGATCGGCGGCACCCAGCCCCTCACGGTCGGCTGCTTCAACACCGGCACCGTCATCCACGAGATGGGCCACGCCGCCGGCCTGCACCACGAACACCAGCGCTGCGACCGCGACAGCTACGTCACCGTCAGCGGCAGCGACAGCACCAACTTCGGCCGCCTGTGCAACCGCTACGCCTACGGCAACTACGACTACGACTCGATCATGAACTACGGCGCCCCCTACGCCTACGCCAAAACCCCCGGCGGCCCTTACCAGGGCACCCCCAGCAACCTGGGCCGCGGCAGCCAGCTCAGCACCGGTGATCTCGCCACCCTGCGCGCCATCTACCCGAACAGCGGCACCACGGACCCCACCGATCCCACTGACCCGGTCACCGGCGTCACCTACACCGGAACGCTCAGCGCCGGTGCGTACGCCACGCACCCCAGCGCCGGCTTCAACTGGTACGGCGGCACCCTGAAGGCCAGCCTGACCGGCCCCTCCGGGGCGGACTATGACCTGTACCTCGTGCAGAAGTACTCCGATGGCCGCTGGTACACCGTCGCCAAGAGCGACAGCCCCGGCGCCAGCGAAACCATCGAAACCAACCAGACCGCCGGCATCTACCGCTGGGTCGTGCAGAGCTACAGCGGCAGCGGCAGCTACACCCTCAACGCCACCAAGTAAGACACGCAGGAGAGGAGGCCGCCCCCGAGAAAACGGGGCGGCCTCGTTCCTATCTACAGTTCCTCGAAATATTCGATGTCCACGCGCCGAATACGGTATGTCTCACGCGTGATCACCCCCACGCCGTAATCGATCATTAACCGAGCAAGGGTTTCCCCATCAATGAGCACGATGTTTCCTATCTGGATCGCCGTTTTCTGGGCGCCCTCGCTGAAAGCTGACGCAGTGATGAAGACCCCTTTGCTGGCCCGATGGAACGTGAGGCTCCCCGCGAAGGTGCGAATGTCAGGACTCCGGACATTCTGTGTCGTCCAACGCTTGGCCTGAATGTACACGCGGTCCAGCCCCAGCGGGTCCTGTTTCACCATGCCGTCGATGCCGTCGTCACCGCTGCGTCCCAACGCCTGACCGGCATCGCGGACACTCCCGCCGTATCCCATTGCCACGATCACTTCCACGACAAGGCGTTCAAACTGGTCCGGCAAAAGCTGCTTGATGTACACCAGAAGTTCGGCACGCAACCCTTTCTCAAGGCTCGCATAGAGGCGGGCGAGGTCTTCTTCTGGTGAGAGGGCCGAGGCTGCGTCAACGGCCGCGGGGTCCGTTACCATGGTATGAGACGCATTGCTCGGTTCCGTGCCACTGGGCAGGCCCTGGAACTCCCGAAATTCCTGAAAGGCTTGGAGGTCACGCGTCTTGATCGCAGCCGGATGAGCATGCAGGATCTCGGCTCCACGCGGGGTGAGGGCGACCAGACCACGTTGCGGACTGTGCAGCGCGCCGGCTTTAAGCAGGTAAGTTTTCGCCCACCCGATCCGGTTCAGGTACGTTGCCTGCCGCCCGCTCGGCAGGAGCTCCGCCAGATCTTCCGGACTTAGCGCGAACTGCGAAGCGAGAGCGGCCGTCAAATCGCGCATCCGGTGGGTCTGTCCGTCCCTAAGGAGGTCGAGCAGAGGCCGCATAAACGCCTGATAGTCGGGAACGGGCACGCCTCAGGCTACCGCCTGGGCGTGCCCGTGGAACCGCCAGAATAGGGTGCGTCTGCTCAGTCGGTGTAGGCGCCCACGTCCGCGCCCTGGACGAGTTTCGCGTACTTGGCAAGGACGCCGCGGGTGTAGTTCGGCGCGGGCGGCTGCCACGCGGCGCGCCGGCGCTCGAGTTCCTCGTCCGGGACGTGCAGGGTGAGGTTCAGGGTTTCGGCGTTCAGTTCGATGGTGTCGCCTTCCTCGACCAGGGCGATGGGGCCGCCCACGAACGCCTCCGGGGCGACGTGGCCCACGACAAGGCCGAAGGTGCCGCCGCTGAACCGTCCGTCGGTGATCAGGCCCACGCTGTCCCCCAGGCCCTTGCCGATGATGGCGCTGGTGGGGGAGAGCATCTCGCGCATGCCGGGCCCGCCCCTGGGGCCCTCGTAGCGGATGACGACGACGTCCCCGGCGCGGATGCGGTCGTGCATGATGGCGTCCATGCAGGCTTCCTCGCTGTCGAACACGCGGGCGGGGCCGGTGATCTTGATCTGTTTTAGGCCGCTGATCTTCGCCACGCTGCCTTGCGGCGCGAGGTTCCCGCGCAGGATCGCGAGGTGCCCCTGGGTGTAGATCGGCTGGTCGAACGGGCGGATGACGTCCTGCCCGGCGTCCGGTTCGTCGGGCACGCCTTCGAGGTTCTCCGCGACGGTCTTGCCGGTGACGGTCAGGCACTCGCCGTGCAGCAGGCCGGCTTTCAGGAGCATCTTCATGACGCGGGGAATGCCGCCGACCTCGTGCAGGTCGGTGGCGACGTACTGCCCGCTGGGTTTCAGGTCGCAGAACACCGGGGTGCGTTCCCGGATGCGCTCGAAGTCCGCCAGGGTCAGGTCGAGGTCCAGCGCGTGGGCGATGGCGAGCAGGTGCAGCACGGCGTTCGTGCTGCCGCCCACGGCCATGATCACCGTGATGGCGTTCTCGAAGGCCTCGCGGGTCAGGATGGCCTTGGGGCGGATGTCGCGCTCGATGAGGTGCAGCAGCGCGCGGGCGCTGTCGGCGCTGGAGGTGGCCTTCTCGGCGTCCACGGCGCTCATGGTGCTGGAGTACGGCAGGCTCATGCCCATCGCCTCGAAGGCGCTGCTCATGGTGTTCGCGGTGTACATGCCGCCGCACGCGCCGTTGCCGGGGCAGGCGTGCCGCTCGATGCCGTCGAATTCCTCGCGGGTGATCTTCCCGGCCTGGAACGCACCGACCGCCTCGAACACGCTCACGATCGTCAGGTCCTTCCCGCCGTAATGCCCGGGTTTGATGGTCCCGCCGTACACGAACACCGCGGGGATGTTCAGGCGCGCGATGCCGATCATGGCGCCCGGCATGTTCTTGTCGCAGCCGCCCACCACGATCACGCCGTCGTGCGACTGCCCGCGGCTGACCGTCTCGATGCTGTCGGCGATCACCTCGCGGCTCACCAGGGAGCACTTCATGCCCTCGGTGCCCATGCTGATCCCGTCGGACACCGTGATGGTGCCGTACACCTGCGGCATCCCGCCGCCTTCTTTCAGCGCGTCCGTGATGTGCCCCGCAAGTTCGCCCAGGCCGTTGTTGCAGGGTGTGATGTTGCTCTGCGCGTGCGCCACGCCGATCACCGGTTTCTCGAAGTCGCCGTCCCCGAAGCCCACGGCGCGCAGCATCGCGCGGTTCGGGGCGCGCTCGATGCCCTGCGTCACCTGATGCGAGTTCCAGTTCAGGCGGCGGTCCGTGCCCTGGGCGGGCGTGGGGGTCTGCTCGGAGGGCTTCGCGGTGTCCGTCATGCCCCACGCTACGACGCCTGCCGCGCCGGGCGCCGGGGAAGCACAGACAGGCCAACGGCAGGGAGGGAGGGCCCGCGGGCCCTCCCTCCCGTGCACGGCCGCCTTATTTCGCGGCGGTGGCCTTCACGGTCGCGGGGAACAGTTCGATCTTCAGGCGAGCGATCTGGGAGTCGATGTACTTCTGCGCGGCGTCCTGCGCCAGCCGGGCGCGGATCAGGGGCGCGGCCTCCGCGAGCGGCATCAGGCCGCCCTCGCTGCGCTTGCTGACCAGCAGGACGTGCCACCCGAACTCGGACTGCACGACCTGCGCCTCGTTCACCGGGCCGCTGAAGCTGGCCTTGTCGAAGGTGGCGACCATGTCGCCGGGCTCGAAGCAGCCCAGGTCGCCGCCCTGCCCGGCGCTGCCGGGGTCCTGGCTCTTGTCCTTGGCGAGGGCCGCGAAGTCCGCGCCGCCCTTGACCTGCTCGGCCAGGGCCTTGGCCTCGGCTTCCGTGCGGACCAGGATGTGGCGCGCGCAGGCGGACTTCGGCGCGGTGAACTGCGCCTTGTTCAGATTGTAGAAGCCGGCCACGACCGCGTCCCCGAAGGTGGAGCGGGCCCGGATCTTCTCGATGTAAGTGTTCACCACGTACTGGCGTTCCAGGTCGGCGCGCAGTTCGGCGCTGCTGAGGTACCCGGTCGCGGCGAGCGCCTCGTTGAACTCCGCGTCGCTCTCGAAGCCGCTGCGGGCGCGCGTGAGTTGGGCGTCCACCTGCGTGGCGTCGGGCTGCACGGACCCGCGGGCCAGGGTGTACAGCGCGTACTCCTGCGCGAACTGCTTCAGGAAGCCCTCGCGGGCGTCCGCGAACTCCTTGAGGTACTCCGGGCTGTACTCCATGCCCTGCTCGTTCAGGACGTTCGCCACGGCCAGCCGCAGCGCCGCCTCGTACTGCGCCAGGGTCAGGGAGTCGTTCCCGACCTTCGCCACGACGACCGCCTCGGCGCCGGCCGCGGGAGGAGTGGGGGCCGGCGCGGGGGTCGCGGGCGCGGCAGGCGCGGTGGGCGCAGGCTGGGCAGGGGTCGTGGTGGGCGGCTCAGTCTGGGCCAGGGCCACGCCGCCCAGCAGGGCCGCGGTCAGGAGCAGTCTTTTCATCGCGGCAGTGTAGCCTGCCCGCGGCTCCGGAATGTGGTGGTGGCCCGCCATTCCTCACATGTGCGCGCCCGCCCCGTTCCTGCCCCGGGCGTGGGGGCGCTGCTACAATCCGCCCCGTGCGCCTCACCCTGGACCCCACCACCGACCCCCACGCCTACGACGACGTGGTCCGGCAGCTGCCGATCACCAGTGCCCTGCAGGGCTGGGGGTACGGCGAGGCCCGCCGGGAACTCGGGCAGACGCCCCTGCGGTACCTGATCCGTGACGGCAGCCGCACGGTGGGCGCCGTGCAGCTGATCCGCAAACGCCTGGTGCCCGGCTTCACCACCCTGTACGCGCCGCGCGGCCCGGCCCTGGAGAGCCTGGACCTGCTGCCGGCCGTGGCGGAGGCCGTGCGGAAGGTCGCCCGGCCCACCGACGCCCTGCTGAAGATCGAGCCGCCCGTGCCGCTCGACGCGAACGACGAGCAGACCGTGATTCCGGCCGCGTACGGGCAGTTCACCCGCGCGGCCACCGAGCAGCCGGAGCACACCATCGTCGCGGACCTGCGCCGCAGCGAGGAGCAGATGCTCAAGGACCTGAGCAGCATGGCCCGCCGCAACGTGCGCACCGCCGAGAGACTGGGCGTGGTCGCCGGCCGTGACGACGACTTCGACGCGTTCTGGGAGATCTTCACCGCCACGAACGAACGCGCCAAACTGGGCGCCTTCCCCCGCAAGTACTACGAGACCATGCTCCGGGAAGGCAACGCGCACGGCGGCGAGGCGTACATCGTGCTGTCACGCTACCAGGGCCGCGCGCTGGCCGGGGGCTTCTTCATCGCCATGGGCAAGGGCACGTACTACCTGTTCGGCGGCAGCGTCCGCGACGACCGCGTGGACGAGACCGGCCAGCCCCTCAAGGACGCCAAGGCCCCGGACGCCTTCTACTGGAACGCCATGCTGGACGCCAAACGGCGCGGGTACGAGCTGTTCGACTTCTGGGGCATTCCCCGCGAACTCGACGAGAGCAAGCACAGTTACGGCGTGTTCAAGATGAAACTCAAGTTCAGCGAGCAGCGCGTCTGGTACCCCGCGTACGACCTCACCCTGAACCCGGCCGCGCCGCTGATCGTGAAGGCCCTGCGCTGGCGCAAGACGCAGAACAACCTGCGCAAACGCGGCAGCGCCGACGACGTGCTGTAAACCGGCGCGGCGCCTCCCCAGCGCGTCAGTTCAGCTGCCGCGCCTCCGCCGGCATGCGGACCAGCAGGCCCTCCAGGCGCGCGTCCAAGTCTGGGGCGGCCAGCAGCGCCTCCCGGTCGGCCGGGTCCAGCGGCAGCACCGTCGCGGCGTAGCTCGCCACCAGCAGCGGATCGGCGTCCCGCAGGCCGTCCAGGTCGCTGCGCTGCTGCGGGTTCAGGCGCATCAGGTTCGCCAGCACCGCGCCCGCCAGTTCCGGCGTCCGCTCCGGGCCGGCCGGCAGCGGGGACAGGGCCGCGCGGGCCGACAGGTAGGGCTGGGTCAGGTCGAACTCCTCGATGAGGAAGCGCTCGCCGCCCACCACGCGGATGCTGCTCGTGCCGTCCCCGTGGGGCCGCACCTCACGCACGTGCGCGAGCGTGCCCACGCGCGCCACCCGCTCGTGGAACGGCCGGTCGGACGCCGAGCGCGGCACCGCGATCCGCACGATCCCGAACGGCTCGCCGGACGCCACCACCCGCGCCAGCAGGGCGCGGTAGCGCGGCTCGAACACGTACATCGGCAGGGCGATGCCCGGGAACAGCACCACGTCTGGCAGTGGGAACAGGGGAAGGTCGGGCAGGGCGTCCATCAGCCCCTGCATCCTCCTGCGTCACTGCCGGTCAGACCATCGCCACGCCTACAGATCACCATGCCCGGACTCCGGCCGCGGCGTCTTCTTCCGCCAGACCTTCTTCACCGGGGGCGCGGGTGCCTGCCACGCCCTCAGCTGCGCTTCCGTGGCGCCCAGCGCCTGAAGCACGACGGTGTCCTGCGGGGTCAGCGGCGCCGTGACCAGCAGGTCCGGGCGGCGGCGGAAGGTGCGCTCCAGCGCCTGCGCACGCCGCCACGCGGCGATGGCGGCGTGGTTCCCGCCCTTGAGTACCTCTGGCACGGCGTGGCCCGCCCATTCCGGCGGGCGGGTGAATTCGGGGTAGTCCAGCAGGCCGCTGCTGAAACTGTCGGCGCGGTGCGAGTCCTCGTCACCCAGCACGCCCGGCACCAGCCGGGCCACGGCCTCCAGCACGCACGCCGCGGCCGCCTCGCCGCCCATCATCACGTAATCGCCGAGGCTCACCTCGCGCGTGACCAGCCCCTCCACCCGCGCGTCGAAGCCCTCGTACCGCCCGCACAGGAACGCCAGGTGCGAACGCGTGGCGAACTCCTCGGCCATCGCCTGATCGAAGCGCTCCCCGGCCGGGGAGAAGAGAATCACCTCGTCCGCCGGGGGCAGGCTCGCCAGGGCCCGCTGCGCGACGTCCACGCGGATCACCATGCCCGCCCCGCCGCCGTACGGCGTGTCGTCCACCTTCAGGTGCCGGTTCTCCGCGAAGTCGCGCATGTTCACCAGCTGCACGTCCAGCAGCCCGCGGTCCCGTGCCTTGCCCACGATCGCCTCGGACGCGAACGGGGCGAGCAGTTCCGGGAAGAGGGTCAGGAACGAGAAGGTCAGCATGCCCGGCCGCCCCGGGTGTCAGCCCTCGTCGTCACGGTCCTCCTCGCCGGCTTCCGCTTCGTCCGCATCGAACAGGCCCTCGGGGGCCTCGTCGGTCAGCCGCACGCTCAGGGGGCGTTTGCGGCCGTTCAGGCGGATGTCCACGTACGGCGCCTGCAGCGGCAGGTACGCCTCGCCGCCCGCATGCCGCACCAGCAGCAGGTCTTGGTGGCCCATGTCCACCACGTCCACCACCTCACCCAGCGGCTCGCCGCCCGCGCCCGTGACCGTCAGGCCGCGCAGTTCGTGGTAGTAGTACACGCCGTTCTCCGGCGCGGGCAGTTCCGTGTCTGCCGCCCAGACGTTCAGGCCGCGCAGGGCCTCGGCCCCCTCGCGGGTGCTCACGCCCGCCAGGTGCAGCACCACGCCCGGCGCCAGTGCCTCGGTGCGCGTCAGGCGCAGCCAGCCTCGGCCCTCCACGTACACGCGCTTGAGTGCCCGCACCTGGGCGGCGTCGCCCAGCACGAACAGCTTCACGCCGCCCTGCACGCCGTGCGGACCGAGCAGGTGCCCGATCCGCGTGCGGTCCGCTTCCTTGTTGCCGGGGCCCGTCACTTCGTCTGACCCACCACTCAGGCCTTGCGGGGCGCGTCCAGGTCCACGTTCACGCGCTCTCGCGGGTCACTGGCGGCGCGCACCAGCGTGCGGATGGCCTGAATCACGCGGCCCTGGCGGCCGATCAGGCGGCCTTCCTCGCCCGCCCCGACCCGGACCAGCACGGTCGGGCCGCGGCGCGACACCCGCACCAGCGACGGCTGGTCCACCACGCTCTGCGCCAGAAACTGGGTCAGGTCCACAGGATCACTCTTCATCCCGCGCAGTCTAGAGCATCCGCCCGCCGCTCAGGCGGGGGAGGGCGGGGGAATCCGGCGGCCTGGACGCAGAACGCCCGGGGGCCCCAGACGAGAAAAGGCCCCCGATCGGGGGCCTCTGAGCTTCACGCTCGGCGTTTCGGGGTTCCGCCTCAGGCGACCTTGACGCCCTGGCTCTTGAGGAGACGGCGGGCGGTCTGGGTGGGCTGGGCGCCCTGGGCGATCCAGTGCGCGGCGCGCTCCACGTCCACCTTCAGGTAGTTCTCGGTGGTCTTGCGGGGGTCGTAGTGACCCAGGTTCTCGATGTAGCCACCGTCACGGGGACGGCGGGCATCGGCGACCACGATGCGGTAGTGGGGGTTGTGGGCGGAACCGAAACGGGACAGGCGAATCTTAACCATGATGGAAAACCTCTGGGGTGGGTCTTGAGGGTAAAGCTCCCGCTTAGGTCGCGGGGGTCATGCGCCCGTCAGCAGCCAACCGGAAAGCGCACCGCAAAAGAGTAACAGACTCCCCGCCCGCCCGGCAAGGGCCGCGCCCTCCTCAGAACCCGGGGGAGACCGGCTGCCGCGAGGCGCCCTGCACCCGGTTCCACTGAAAGGCCATGTGGTTCGGCCCGAACACCGGACTGCCGCCCACGGTGCCCAGCTGCGCGCCCTGCGCCACGCGGTTGCCGGCCTGCACCACCGGGTCCCGCAGGCCCAGGTACGTCGCCACGTACCCGCCGTGGTCCACGATCACCACCCACCCGGTCGCCGCGTAGTACGTCACGGTCAGGACCAGCCCCTCGCGCGCCGAGACCGCCTGCGACTCCGGCGCGCCCTGCAACACGGACCACTGCACCCCGCCCGACCCGAACGGCGCGGACACCCGGCCGCCCGGCAGGGGGAACAGCAGCGGGCCGCTCTGCACCGGGACCGGCGCGGCCTCCTGCTCGGCCTGCTGCTGCTCCTGCTGCACCTGCACCTGCCGCTGCTGCAGGGCCCGCCGCTCGGCTTCCAGCTGGGCCGTGCGCCGGCGCGCCGCCTCGTCCTGCGCCCGCCGGGTCGCCGCAGCCCGCGCACTGGCAGCCGCCGCCTCGCGCTCCCGGGCCAGCCGCTCGGCCTCCCTCCGGGCGCGTTCCTGCGCCTCCCGCAGCCGGCGGGCTTCTTCCTCGCGGCGGCGGCGTTCCTCTTCCAGGCGGCGCTGGCGTTCGGCCTCGATGCGGGCGCGTTCGGCGACCACCTGATTGACCAGCGTGTCGATGCTGCGCGCGGTGAGCACCTGCTGCGCCTGCGTCTGCGCGGCCAGGGTCCGCTGACCCTGCTCGCTGCGCCTCAGTTCGGCCAGCAGCGCGGACTGCCTCACCCGCTGCGCCCTGAGCGCCTCCAGCTTCGCCTGCCGGGACTGCCGCACGTCCGCCAGTTCCCGCGCGCGCTGCGCCTGCTGGGCCTGCTGCTCGCCCAGGGTCGCGACCTCCTCTTTCAGGGCCAGGATCACGCGCGTGTGGTACGCCCCGGCGCGGTTGCTGTACTCCAGCCGGATCAGCAGGTCCGACAGGCTGCGCGACTGCGACAGCAGCTGCAGGTACTGCCCGCTGCGGTCGCGGTACAGGGTGTTCAGGATCTGCCGCACGTCCTCCTGCAGGCGGTTCACGCGCGCGGCCGTCACCTCCCGCTGCGCGGTCACGTCCGCCAGGGCCCGCTCGGCCAGCGCGGTCCGGGCGGTCAGGGTGGCGACCTCGTTCTCCAGCGCCGAGACGTTCTGCGCCAGGGCGTCCAGCCGGTCCAGCGTCGCGCGCTGCTGCTCGGTGAGGTTCGCGATCCGGTCGCGCAACGCCCGCAGCTGACTGGCCTGCTCGGCGCTCTGCTGGCGCTGCTCGGTCAGTTCCCTCTGCAACTGCTGCAGCTTCTCGCTGGTGGTCTGCGCGAACCCCACCGTGAGCAGGGCCGTGAGCGCCACCACCGTCAGGCGGCGGGGGGACGGGCCCCGGGCGCGGCCCCGTGAGGTCATTCCAGCTCCTGCAGGTACCGCCGGGTCGCGAACAGGCTGCCCACCAGGCCCACCAGGATGCCCAGCAGCGCCACGCCGCCCAGCAGCGGCACCAGGGTGTTCAGGTCCGTGACCACCGGGAACACCGGCGCGAGTTCCTGCACGCGCCGCGCCATCGCCAGGTAGGCGGGCGTGAGCAGCGCCAGCGCCAGCGCCGCCGCCGTGAGGCCCACGATCAGGCCCTCGAGCACGTGCGGCATGCGGATGAAGCCCCAGGTGGCGCCCAGCAGGCGCATCACGCTGATCTCGTTGCGGCGGGCGTACATCGCCACCCGCACCGCGTTCAGGATGTTGAAGAGCGTGCCCAGCAGCAGCAGGCCCACCAGCACGTACCCGGCTGCCCGCACCGCCGAGAGCGTCTTCACGGTCGGGTCCACGTACGCGGCGCCGTACTCGACGTCCTGCACGCCGTTCATGTTCTCCACCAGGCCCGCCACGGTCCGGGAGTCCTCCACCCGCGCCACCCGCAGGCGCAGCGTGTCCGGGAAGGGGTTCCCGACCAGCGCCGCCGCGTCCCGGGTGAAGGGCGAGTCCTGGGTCATCTCCTCCAGCACCTGTTCCTTGCCGACCAGCGTGACCTCGCGCACCTGGGCCAGCGCCTTGACCTGCGTGAGCAGCGCGGCGGTGTCGGCGCCGTCGTCGAGGAACGCGGCGACCTCCACCTGCGATTCCAGCTGCTGCAGGGTGCGGTTCACGTTCAGGGTGAGCAGCAGCACGAACCCCAGCATCAGCAGCGTCAGGGTCATGGTGGTCAGGGTGGACAGCGTGGCGGTGAGGTTCCCGCGCATCGCCAGCAGCGCCTGTCTCAGGTGGTAGCTCACAGCGCGTACCCGCCGTACGGGTCGTCGCGCACCAGTTTGCCCTTGCGCAGCGTCAGCGTGCGGTGCCGGTACGTCTCCACGAGGTCCTTGGCGTGCGTGGCGACGATCACGGTCGTGCCGCGCAGATTCACGTTCTGCAGCACCTTCAGCACCTCACGGCTGTTGTCCGGGTCGAGGTTCCCGGTGGGCTCGTCGGCCAGCAGCAGCGGCGGGTCGGACACGATCGCCCGGGCGATTGCCACGCGCTGCTGCTCGCCCTGCGAGAGCTGCACCGGCAGGGCCTGCTTCTTGTGCTCCAGACCCACCGTGCGCAGCGCCCCGGACACCCGCTGCGGCCACTCCCGCTGCGGCACGCCCGTGACCCGCAGCGCGAAGGCCACGTTGTCGTACGCGTTCAGGTGATCGAGCAGCAGGTTGTCCTGAAAGACCGTGCCCATGCGCCGGCGCAGCAGCGCCGTGCGGCCCCCCCGGTAGCGGGCCAGCGTCTCGCCGGCCACGCGCACCTCGCCGCGGCTGGGCAGGGCGCGCTTGAGGACCAGGTTCATGAAACTGCTCTTCCCGGCGCCGGAGTGGCCGACCAGGTACGCGAATTCGCCCTTCCCGATCTGCAGCGACACGTCGTCCAGCGCCAGCGTCCGGGTGACCGGGTACTCCAGCGTGACATTCCTGAATTCAATCACCGCGCACCCCGTCACGGGTCCGGGCGCAAACGTCCATTAACACACTCATGCCTGGCGGACACGATAGCCCAAGTTCTCCCGCTGCCGGTGATGGGCCGCCCGCCGATCGTGCTCCGCACCTCACGGTCCCTCACCGCCGGCCCGTATCATGCCCCGGTGAACCGATCCCGCCTCACGCTCGTGACCGTGGCCCTCGCCGGCACGGCCGCGCTGTCCTACGCCCAGCTCGGCGGGTACTCCGCCAGCGACCTCGGCAAGACCAAGAGCGGCCAGGCGTTCCTGAGCACGCTGGCCGCCCTGAACCAGTACTACCTGTTTCCCGTGGATCAGGACAAGGTCATGCAGGGCGCCATCCAGGGCGCGCTCGGCAGCCTGAACGACGAATTCACCTACTACAGCGAACCCGTCAGCAGTGCCATGGACGCCCAGAACCTCGCCGGGGAGTTCGGTGGGATCGGCGTGACCCTCACGCCCGCCAACGCCGACGGCACCGGCGCCAAGGTGGACAACGTCCTGAAGACCGGCGCGGCCATCGACGCCGGCGTGCAGATCGGCGACATCATCGTGAAGATCGGCGACAAGGACGTCCTGACCGCCAAACTCGACGAGGTCGTCAGCCAGATCCGCGGGAAGGTCGGCACGCCCGTCACCGTGACCTTCGCCCGCAGCGGCAAGCCCTTCACCGTGAAGATGGACCGCCGCACCGTCACCCTGGTCCCGGTGGAGACCACCGTGCTGCCCGGCAACGTGGGCTACATCTCCCTGAACACCTTCTACAACGAGAAGGCCGCCGACCAGTTCCGCGCGGCCATCAAGAGCATGAAGGACAAGAAGGTCACCAAGCTGATCGTGGACCTGCGCGACAACGGCGGCGGCCTGCTCGACGCCGGCGTGGACATCGCCGACGACTTCCTGAAAAGCGGCCCCATCGTAAGCCTGCGCGAACGCAACGGCCAGGCCCGCGTGTACGGCAGCGCCCGCAACGAGACCAGCGACTACACCGGCGAACTGGTGCTGCTGGTGAACAAGAACAGCGCCAGCGCGAGCGAGATCGTCGCTGGGGCCCTGCAGGACAACGCCCGCGCGAAGATCATCGGCGAGCAGACCTTCGGCAAGGGCGTCGCCCAGATTCCCCTGTCCCTGCCCAACGGCGGGAAGGTCGCCATCGTGAACAGCGCCTGGCTCACGCCCAAGGGCCGCGAGATCCACAAGAAGGGCGTCACGCCGGACGTGGTCGTGAAGGACACCCGCTACCCCACCCCGTTCAACTTCCTGGGCGGCGGCGCGCAGCCCGGGCAGAAGATCACCTTCAAGGTGGACGGCAAGGACGTGACCGTCACCGCCGACAAGGACGGCAAGTTCACGTACACCGCCGAGGCGCGGAAGGTGCCCCGCAGCGACGTGCAGGGCGTGGCGATCGTGGACCTGGCCACCGACGCCATCCTGAAAAAAGCGCACGACCTGCTGAAGTAAGCTCAGGACCAGCGGCCCGCCCGGAAACAGGCGGGCCGTTTTCCATGGGGCTCAGTCCCAGTCCCAGTCGCGCCAGTCGCTGGCCTTCGCCTTCCCCTTCGGACGGGGCGCCTCCTCTTCAGGCCCGGCGTCCGGGTCCGGGTACCAGTCGTACACGGCCGCCAGCGCCCGGTCCAGCTGCGCGCGCAGCAGGCTGGCCAGCGTCTGCGCCTCCTTCTCCGTCACGCGCTCCAGCGAGGCCTCCAGGTCGTTCAGGGCGCGCTCCAGGCCCGGCAGGTACGGCTCGCGGGCCTTGCGCACCGCTCCCCTGCGCAGCGGCTCCGGGTGAATCACCGGCACGTACGACCGCGCCGCTGTGTCCAGCAGCGCCCGCCTCGCCTCGGCCCGCGCGGCCCGGCGCGCCTCGGCCCGCTCGCGCGCGTCCGCCGCCTTCGCCTGCGCGGCCAGGAACGTGTCGTCCCGCTCCACGTCCAGCACCCGCGCTTCCTCGTACAGCTTCACGGGCGGCAGCCGGCGTCGGCCCATGCGCAGCCCGTTCGGCCGGGTCTGGTCGTGCTCGCCCAGGAAGCGCGCGATCAGCGCCGGCGTCCACCCCCGGTCCTTCAGGTCCTGCGTGGCCAGGAACCCCGGCGGGTTCACCGGCTTCTCCCCGGTCGGGCGGGTCTTGCGGGTCACGGCCCGCCCACCCACTCGCGGCGCAGCAGGTCCAGGCGCACGCTGTCGTGCCGCGCCCCCCGCACCAATCGCGCCTCCCTCACCCGGCCCGCCTCCCGGAAGCCCAGGCGCCGCGCGGCGCGGATCATCCGCTCGTTGCCGCCCCAGGTGGTGAAGGTCAGGACGTGCGCGTCCGTCTCGTCCAGCGTCGCTTGCACCCACAGGTGCAGCGCCCGGGAGCCCAGCCCCGCGCCCCACAGGGCCGGGTCGTAGATCAGGATGCCCAGGTCCCACCACCCGCCGCCCCGGGGGTCCTCCTCGGCGCGGTTCACCATGCCGATGCAGCTTCCGTCCAGGTCCAGCACGCGCTGGTGCGGGTCCGGCGGGGAGGCCGCCAGCGTGTCCACGTAGCGTTCCAGCATCTCGGTGGTCGCCTCGGCGTGGTAGTACGGCGCGTCCCACTGCCGCCACTCGGCGGCCGGGTCGGTCAGCCAGCGGCGCAGGGCCGGCAGGTCCCGCGGCCGCCGGCCCCGGATGGACAGCCGGGCCGGGTCCGCGCTGCGGGCCGCAGGGGCGGGGGAGACGGGGTGGGGCTCGGTCACGCCGCGATCCTCTCAGATCAGCCCCCGGAATGCGAGGCCCGGCAGTTCAGCGTTCCTCCATGCCCCCTGGCGCCCCGTTACAGGCCCAGCCGCGCCAGCAGCGCCGGCAGCAGCGTCACGCCGGCCACCAGCAGCGCCCCCAGGCAGGCCAGCAGCACCGCCGCCGCCGAGGCGTCCTTCGCGACCTTCGCCAGCGGGTGCACGTCCGGGCTCACCAGGTCCACCACCGCCTCCACGGCCGTGTTCATCAGTTCCAGCGCCAGCACCAGCGCGCAGGCCAGCAGCACCGGCGCACCCGGCACGCCCAGCCACAGCGCGGCCAGAACAGCCAGCGCCGCGCAGACCAGCTCGATCCGGAAGTTCGCCTGCGTGCGGAACGCGAACGCCAGCCCCGCCCACGCGAAGCCCGCCGAGCGCCACCAGCGGCGCAGATTCAGCGCGGACCCGTCCGACCGCACCTACGCCCCGTCAGGCAGCGCCGCGCGGGCCACGTCCCACGCCTCGTGGAACACGCGCCACTCCTCGCCGGTGGCGCCCTCCTCGAAACCCAGGCCCTCGGCGTGCGGGTGGTCGTGCCCGATCAGGTGCGTCAGGCCGTGGCTAGCGAGCAGCGCCACCTCCCGCGTCAGGCTGTGCCCGCGCGCCTGCGCCTGCCGCGCCGCCGTGTCCAGGCTGATGATGATGTCCCCCAGGTGCGGCGGCATGAACGGGTCCCCGGGTTCCCAGGTGGGGAAACTCAGCACGTCGGTCGCGGCGTCCTCGCCCCAGTGCTCCAGCTTGAGCGCCCGGATGGTGCGGTCCCCGACGAGCACCACCGTCAGCTCCCGGTCCTCCACGCCGAAATGCGCCTGCACCGCCCCCAGGCTGGCGCGCAGGGCCGGACGCAATCCCGCCGGCGGGGTCTTGCGGACCACCAGATCAATCACGCCGCCGAGTATCGCAGATGCCAGAGGGCAGGGGGCGGCCAGCCGGGTCCACCGGCCGCCGCCCCCTGCAAAGAAAGCGCTCAGCGGTCCCGGTCGTCCTCGGGAATGCTGGCGAACTCGCCGCGCCGGGCCGCGCGGCGGTCCTCCTCGGCGTCCTCGGCCGCCTCGTACGCCTTGATGATCCGGCCCACCAGCGGGTGACGGACCACGTCCACGTCCGTGAACTCGTGCCAGGCGATGCCCTCGATGTTGCCCAGCACGCGTTTGCTGATCGCCAGGCCGCTGGTGATGTGCCGCGGCAGGTCGATCTGCGTGACGTCCCCGGTGACCACGACCTTGCTGGAGTACCCCATGCGGGTCAGGAACATCTTCATCTGCTCGCCCGTGGTGTTCTGCGCCTCGTCCAGGATGATGAACGCGTCGTTCAGCGTGCGGCCGCGCATGAACGCCAGCGGGGCGATCTCGATCACGCCGCTCGTCAGGTACGACTCGAACTTCTCCTGGTCCAGCATGTCCTGCAGCGCGTCGTACAGCGGGCGCAGGTACGGGTCGATCTTCGCCTGCAGGTCCCCGGGCAGGAAGCCCAGTTTCTCCCCGGCCTCCACCGCCGGACGGGTCAGGATGATGCGCTTCACCTTGCGGTTTTTCAGGGCCTGCACGGCCATCGCCACCGCGAGGTAGGTCTTCCCGGTTCCGGCCGGCCCCACGCCGAAGGTGATGTCGCTCTTCTCGACCTTCTCCAGGTACTCCTTCTGGCCGGGCGTCTTGGGTTTCAGGCCGCGTGGCAGGCTCAGACCCGTGACCTGCGTTTCCGCGGCCAGCGAGCGGCCCTCGTCGGAGAGCCGGGCGCTGCGCAGCAGGCTGTCCGGGGTGAGTTCCCCTCCGGAGCGCACCACGTCCAGCGCGTCCCGGACCATCCGCTCGGCGCGGGTCACCTCGGCCGCGTCGCCGCTGACGGAGATCGTCTCGCCGCGCGCGATCAGTTTCGCTTTCGTGAGTTCCCGCATGCGCCGCAGGTTCGCGTCCTGAGGGCCGAGCAGCGCGTACGCCTCGCGCTGGTGCTCCAGCGTGATGGTCGCGGTCGCCTGGGGCGCCGCGGGGGCCGGGGCTGCGTCCGCGGGGGTGGAGGGCGTCTGCTGCGGGTCCGTCTGGGTGGGATCTGTCAAGTGAACTCCTGGAAGTCGCGCCGGCCGGGCCGGGCGGGAAAGGAGGCGGGGAAAGCGGGGCCAGAGGGAGGTATTGTCGTGGGCCGCGCCCGAGGGGGGCGTGGTCCGCTGCACATTCTAAGGAGTCGGCCAGGGGGGTGGTCCCGGGCCGCGCGCCGCTCCAGGACAGCGACCACGCGCGCCCGGGCCGGGGGACATGAGAGACCTTTCCGCCTCGTTCATAGAGCAGGCCCCGTCCAGGCGCCGCTTGGAGGCCGCGCCCACCCCCCGTACACTGAACACGTGATGACGACCGGCCCGCACCGGCCTGCGACGGGGCCCCTGCAGGCGTACCTGTTCGCGGACCCCGCCGCGCACTCCCTGTCGCCGGTGATGCACCGCGCCGCCTTCCTGCACGCCGGGCTGCCGGGCGAGTACGAGGCCCGCCGGGTCCCGCCGGAGGACCTGCCCGCGGCGCTGCGCGGCCTGCGCGTGCCCCCCGCCTGTGGGGCGAACCTGAGCCTGCCCCACAAGGAAGCGGCCCTGGCCCTGATGGACGGCCTGACGCCCGCTGCCCGGGCCATTGGCGCGGTGAACACCGTGATCCGCCGAGGGGAGGACCTGATCGGCGAGAACACGGACGCCCCGGGCCTGCTGGACGCCCTGGCCCCCCTGACCGGACCGGACCGCGGGCAGGCAGCCGTGCTGGGCGCCGGGGGGGCCGCCCGCGCCGCCGTGTGGGCCCTCCGGCGCGACGGCTGGGCCGTCACGGTCGTGAACCGCACCCTGGCGCGCGCCGAGGCGCTCACCGCCGAACTGGGCGGAACCGCCGTGGCTGCTGCCGACGTGCCCTGGGAAAGCATGGCGCTGCTCGTCAATGCCAGCAGCGCGGGCCTCAGCCGCCCGGACGAGTCCCCCGTCACCGACGGGGTGGTCGCCCGCCTGCCGGCTGGGGCCGCGGTGTACGACATGGTGTACCGTCCTGCCGAGACCTGCCTGCTGCGCCAGGCCCGCGCCGCCGGACACCGGGGCGAGAACGGCCTGAGTATGCTGGCCGCCCAGGCCCGGCTCTCCTTCCTGGCCTGGACGGGCGCGGACGTGCCGCTCCATGTCTTCCTGAATGCAGCCCAGGCGGCCCTGGAACCGCATGCCCAGGGTGAGGCGCCGTGACCCAGGACACCCAGGTCGCGCCCGGCACCCCGCCCCTGATGCAGCGGGTCACCCGCACCCGCCTGACACCGCTGCTGGTGCTGGTCCTGGTGCTGCTGCTGGCCCTGGCGATGGCGCTGATCACGGCGTCCTTCGTGCGGTTGCAGCAGGACAACCGCTTCGCACGCGAGACCGACGCGCACGCCAAGGACCTCGTCGCGCAGCTGAACGTGTACGAGGGCTTCCTCCGCTCCACGCAGGCGCAGTGGTCCGCGTCGGGCCGCGTGCCGGACGAGGTCACCCTGGACCTCACCCTGAAGCTCCTGAGGGAATCGAGCGGCATCCCGGCCCTGCAGGGCCTGGGCTTCGCGCGCTGGATTCCGGACGGCCGCGTGGACGCGCTGCGCCCCGGCCTGGAAGCGCAGGCCGGGCAGGCGCTGGACTTCCGGCCGGTCACGCCGCCCGGTGAGCCCAAGGCGCCCATCGTGGTGCTGGCGCCGGACAGCCCGGAGAACCGCCGGGCCCTGGGCTTCGACATGTACAGCAACCCGGCCCGCCGGACCGCGTTTGCCCTGTCCCGTCGCACGAACGACGTGCAGTCCACCCCGCCCATTCCGCTGGTGCAACGTGACGCGCAGGGCCGGCCCGTTCAGGGCCTGATCATCGCGCTGCCCGTGTGGCGCGGCGAGGCGCGCGGCGAACCGCTGGGCTTCGTGTACCTCGCCGTGCGCGCCGAGGAACTCGTGACCGCCATCGCCCGGCCCGAGACGGCCGCCGGCCTGCACATCGAGGTGACCGTGGCCGGCGTGCCCATCACCAACCCCCAGCACCGCTTCACGTCGTTCAGCGACGACCGCACCCTGGACCTGCTGGGCCAGCCCTGGCAGGTCCACTACTCCGCGGACGCCGCCTTCGGCCGGGACGTGGCCGCCAACCTGCCGCTGCTGGTACTGCTGTCCGGCATGGTGATCGCCGGGCTGGCCTTCCGGCTGTCCAACGGGCAGATGCGCGCCCGGCTGCGCGCCGAATCCATGAACGACACCCTGAACCGCGCCCGCCAGAGCGAGATGCAGGCCCGGGCGGAGTTCGAGGCGATCTTCCAGTCCATGCAGGACGCCGCCGCCTTCACCGACACGAAGGGCCGCATCCGCCGCACCAACCGCGCCCTGACCCGGCTGTTCGGTGTGCAGGACCGCGCCCTGCTGGGCCAGCCGGTCGAGCAGCTGCACGCCGACCGCCGCCTGGCGCACCTGGGCACCTTCCAGGCCCTCACCACCCCCTACCGCCGCGTGGACGGCACCGAGTTCGCCGGCGAGGCCCAGCGCACCGAGGTCCTCGGCCCGGACGGGAACGTGCTCGGCCTGCTGGAAGTGGTGCGGGACGTCACCGAGCGCCTGGAGGCCGACCGCGCCCTGCGGGCCGCCGACAAGCGCTCCCGGGACGTGCTGGACGCCGTGCCGCACATCGTGTGGGTGGTCACCGACGACGGGCACCTGACCTACACCAACCTGCGTCACCAGACCCTGCTGGAAGGCGAGGACTTCGAGCGGCGCCTGCACCCCGAGGACCGCCACCACTACGACGAGATGTGGGCCCGCGCCCGCGCCGTGAATGGCACCGCGCAGTGCGAGGTGCGTCTGCGCGTGCAGGAATCCTGGCGCTGGTACATGATCCGCGTGACGCCCATCCTGGACGATCAGGAACGCACCCTGGACTGGGTGGGCAGCGCCACCGACATCCACGATCGTCTGGTCGCCGAACGCCTCGCGCAGCGCAGTGAGCAGCGCTACCGCGGGGTGCTGGAGGGCATGCCGCAGATCGTGTGGCTCACCGACACGCGCGGCGTGCCCACCTACTTCAACCGCCGCTGGGACGAGTACGTCGGCGCGCAGAACGCCGGGCTGCCCTTCGTGGAACTGATCCACCCGGACGACCGCGACGACTTCCGCCAGCGCTGGCAGCGCGCCCTGGGTCAGGTGCGGCCCTTCGACGCCGAGCACCGCCTGCTGGGCGCGGACGGCGTGTACCGCGCCTTCGTGACCCGCAGCCTCCCGGTGCTGGACACCCAGGGCCAGCTGATCGAGTGGGTGGGCACCAGCACCGACGTGGACGACAGCGTGCACGCCGAGGCGTCCTCCCGCCTGCTGGCGAACGTCACCGCCCACCTGCTCGCCCCCAGCGACGAGGACGCGCAGGGCCGCGTGCAGCGCTACACGCAGGCCCTGGAACTCGTCACCGGCCGCTTCGCGGAGAGTGCCTTCCTGTGGAGCTCCCCGGACGGGCAGGTGCTCGCCCAGTCCCGCCCGCCGCCCAGCCTGCTGCGCACCGAGCACGAACGCGTCATCTCCCGGCTGGTGCGCCGCGTGCTGGACAGCGGGGAGCCCGTTTACTCCGACGACCCGGGCATGCTGGAACGGCTGAACATGGGCAGCGCCGTGATCCTGCCCCTGCAGGGCTTCCAGAGCCGCTCGGCGGGCGTGCTGGGCCTCAGTTTCCGGCAGCCGCTCACCGACCGCGACCACGAACTCGTGCAGGAACTCGCCCAGCGCTTCGGCGCGGCCCTGGAACAGGACGCCCTGCGGGCCGCCGCCGCCGCCGCGCAGGCCGACCTGCGGCAGCTCAACCAGTCCCTCGAGGAGCGCGTGCAGCGCCGCACGGTGGAACTGCAGGACGCCGTGAAGGAACTCGAGGCCTTCAGCTACAGCGTGTCGCACGACCTGCGCACGCCGCTGCGGCACATCGTGGGCTTCGGGGAACTGCTGCGCAAGGAGACGAACACCAGCCTCTCCCCGAAAGCCGACCGGTACCTGAACGTCATCACGGACGCCAGCACCAAGATGAGCCAGCTGATCGACGACCTGCTGCAGTTCTCCCGCATGGGGCGCCAGGAACTGCGCTTCGTGCCGGTGAACCTGAACGACCTGATCCGCACCAGCTGGCAGGGCCTGGAACCCGACCGTCAGGGCCGGGAGATCCCGCTCACCATGGGCGACCTGCCCACCGTGCACGGCGACCCCAGCCTGCTCGCCATGGTGTTCACGAACCTGCTCAGCAACGCCATCAAGTACACGCGCCGCACCCCGGACGCCCGCGTGGACATCACCAGTGAAACGCACGACGGGGCCGTGACCGTCCACGTTCGTGACAACGGCGTGGGTTTCGACCCCGAATACGCGAGTAAACTCTTCGGCGTGTTCCAGCGCCTGCACCGCGCGGAGGACTTCGAGGGCATCGGGATCGGCCTCGCCAACGTCCGCCGCATCGTCAACCGCCACGGCGGCCAGGTCCGCGCCGAGGGCCAGCCCGGCCAGGGCGCGACCTTCAGCGTCACCCTGCCCCTGGAGTCCCCTGAATGACCATGCTCGACCCTGCCCCCACCCCCATCACCGCCCCCGGCCACGGCGCCCAGACCTGGGCCAGCCTGCCCGCCGAGACCGAGGCCCTGCGCATCCTGCACCTCGAGGACAGCGAACTCGACCACGAACTGGTGGTCATGAACCTAGAAGGCGAACTGCCCTGGGCCACCGACTTCCGCCGCACCGAGAACGAGGCCGAATTCCGCGCCGCGCTGGACGAACACCGCCCACACCTGATCCTCAGCGACTTCTCCCTGCCCTCCTACGACGGCCTGAGCGCCTTCCAGGCCGCGAACGCGCACCTGCCGATGGTGCCGTTCATCATCGTGACCGGCGCCATGGGCGAGGAAGTCGCCGTGGACACGCTGCGCCAGGGCGTCACCGACTACGTCCTCAAGGCCCGCCTGGAACGCCTGCCGCAGGCCGTGCGCCGCGCCATGGCCGAGGTGGACGCCCGCGCCCGCCGCGAACAGGCCGAACGCGAGGTCCGTGACCTCAACGCCAGCCTTCAGGCCCGGCTCGTGGAGGTCGAACGCCTGAATGGCATCGCCGAGCGGCAGGCCCGGCGCCTGGAGGTGCAGGCCCGGCAGCTTGAGGAGGCCCTGAACCTCCAGAAGACCTTCCTGGCCGAAACCAGCCACGAACTGCGCACGCCCCTGACCGCGCTGCACGGCTACCTGCGCCGCGCCGAACGCGAGGCCGGCGGCAGCCAGACGCTGCTGGACGCGCAGCGCGTCGCGGAGAACATGACCCGCCTCGTGAACGACCTGCTGCAGCTTTCCCGCGGGGAACTCGTGCAGGGCATCGAGAACCACTTCCTGAACCTCGGGAACCTGCTCCGTCAGATCGGTCGGGACTTCGGCGTCCGCGCGCCCGACGGGGACCTGGAGATCGTCGGGGACCCCGGGCGGCTCACGCAGGTGTTCGCGAACCTCGTGAACAACGCCGTGCGCGTGTGCGGCTCGGCCGACAAGGTGCACCTGGAATTCAGCGAACGCCCGGGCGAGGTCGAGGTCCGCGTGGTGGACTGCGGCCCCGGCGTGCCGGATCACATCAAGCCCCGCATCTTCGACAAGTTCTACCGCGGCAAGGAAGCCGGGTCGGCCGGGCTGGGCCTCACCATCGCGCAGCAGGTCGTGACCTCCCACGGCGGCAGCATCGACGTGCTCGACACCCCGGGCGGCGGCGCCACCTTCCGTGTGCGCCTCCCCACGCCGGACGAGGACGAGGAGTAACACCGCAAGCAGGCGGGCAGAGGGGAAACTCTCTGCCCGCCTGCATTCTGTTCAGCCCCCGATCTCTTCTTATCCCGTGGTGGGGCGGCGCTGCATCAGGGCGGTGCGGGTGCATTTCGCCACCACCTCGCCCCGCTGGTTGATGGCGCGGTGCTCCACGGTCACGATCCCGGCGTCCGGGCGGCTGCGGCTCTCGCGCACGCCCAGCACCTCGGACTCAGCGTGAATGGTGTCGCCGTGGAAGACGGGTTTCGGGAACACGATGTCCGACAGGCCCAGGTTGGCGACCAGGGTGCCCAGCGTCAGCTCGTGCACGCTGAGGCCCACCAGGGTGCTCAGGGTGAGCAGGCTGTTCACGAGCGGCCGGCCGAACTCGGTCCTCGCGGCGTACTCGTGGTCCAGGTGCAGCGGCTGGGGGTTCATGGTCAGGGTGGTGAAGAAGACGTTGTCGGCTTCGGTCAGGGTGCGGGTCACGCGGTGGCGGATCACGGCGCCCACCGGGAGTTCCTCCAGGTAGCGGCCCTGCGGGCGGTTTAGGTCGGCGTTCAGGTGCGGGTCGGTCATGCGCTCGTCTCCTCGGGGGTGGTGGCGATCAGGGCGCGGGCCTTGGCGAGCATGGGTTCGTCCACCATCTGCCCCTCGAAGCTGAACGCCCCGTGCCCGGCCTGGGCGGCGGTGTGCGCGGCGTCCAGCAGGGCGCGGGCGCGGGCGACCTCGGCCGGCGTGGGCCCGAAGTGCTCGTGGGCCAGCGGCACCTGCGCCGGGTGAATGCAGAGTTTCCCGCTGTAGCCCAGCGCGCGGCCCTGGCGGGCGTCGGTGCGGAAGGCTTCCTCATCGTTCAGGCGGGTCACGACGATGTCCAGCGCGGGCTTCCCGGCCAGACGCGCGGCCAGGGCCACCTGCGAACGGGCGTACAGGACCTCCATGTTGTCCGGGGTGCGCACGCCGCCCAGGTCCGTGGTGTAGTCCTCCGCGCCGAAGTACGCCCACTGCACGGCCGGGTGGTCCAGGATCTCCCGGGCGTTCCACACGCCCGCCCCGGTTTCCAGGCCCGCCATGACGGGCAGGTCCACGTCCACCTGCGCCAGCGCGGCGCGCACGCGGGTCACGTCGTCCGCGGACTCCAGTTTGGGCACCACCACGCCCGAGAATTCCGGCGTGAGGACCGCCAGGTCGTCGTTGAAGTACGGGGAGTAGAAGGCGTTCACGCGGACGAACACCGCGAGGTGCGGGTGTGCGGCGATCAGGTCCCGCGCGGCGTCCCGCAGGATGGGGCGCGCGGCGGCCTTGGAGGCCTCGGTGGCGGGAATGGCGTCCTCCAGGTCCAGGACCACGGCGTCCGGGGCGCTGCGGGGCAGCTTGGCGATCAGGTCCGCGCGGTTGCCGGGCGCGAACAGCACGCTGCGCGGGCGGGCCAGGGTGGTGGGGTGCGGGGTCACGTCCGTGAGGATACCCGAGCGTTCCCGGCCCCGTCCCGGCGGGGGCGGGCGGCACCTGCCTAGCCGCCCCGTTGACCGGCCCGGAGGCCGGGCATAGTCTCGGGGCATGTTCACCGCAGCGAACAACAATGACAACGATCCCGGCTAGGGGTCGCCTTTCGCTGTGCCGCGCCCCCGACCTCCCCAAGGCCGGGGGCCTTTCGTTTCCGCCCCGCCTCACCCTTCAAGGAGTTCCATGACCCAGCCTGCCCCCACCACCCCGGCCCACTCGGTTCCGACACAGGCGGCCACCCAGGGCCTGCCACGCACCCTCACCCGCGAACTGCCGCGGCATGAGGGCCAGACCGTCCGACTGCAAGGTTTTCTGCACGCCCGCCGGGATCTCGGGGGCGTGCAGTTTCTTGTGCTGCGTGACGTGAGCGGCCTGGCGCAGTGCGTCGGGTCCGGCCTGGACCTGCCGTTGGCGGAAAGCAGCGTGGAGGTCGAGGGCACCGTGAAGGCCCACCCGAAAGCGCCCGGCGGCTTCGAGGTGCAGGTCACGGCCTTCCGGGTGATCAGCGCCGCCACCACCGCGCCGCCCGTGGAGATCCCGAAGATGGACTGGCACGTGAACCCCGAGACCATGCTGGACTACCGCGTGGTCACCGTGCGCGGCCTGAAGGAGCGCGCCGCGCTGAAGGTGCAGGCGGAACTCGTCGCGGCCTTCCGCGACCACCTGAACACCGAGGGATTCACGGAGATCAGCACGCCGAAGATCGTGTCGGCCGGCGCGGAGGGCGGTGCAAACCTGTTTCCCATCGAGTACTTCGGGCAGCAGGCGTTCCTGGCGCAGAGCCCGCAGCTGTACAAGCAGATCATGGTGGGCGTGTTCGAGCGGGTGTTCGAGGTGGCGGCCGTATACCGCGCCGAGGAGCACGCCACCAGCCGCCACCTGAACGAGTACCTCTCTCTGGACGTGGAACTGGGCTTCATTCAGGACGAGGAGGACGTGATGGCGCTCGAAAACCGCCTGCTCGGCGCGATCATGGTCCGCCTGCGCGAGCGCTGCGCGGCCGAGTTCACGCTGCTGGGCGCGCAGATTCCCGAGGTGCCCGCCCACATTGCCCGCATCACCCTGATGGACGCCCGCCGGCTGGTGAGCGAGAAGTACGGGCACGCCGTGGGCGGCAAGGACCTGGACCCCGAAGCCGAGCGCCTGCTCTCCCAGCACTACGCCGAGACTGAAGGCAGCGACTTCGTGTTCGTGACGAAGTACCCGCGCGCCGCCCGGCCCTTCTACACGCACGCCGACCACAACGAGGATGGCAGCCTGAACCCCGACCTGACCCGCGGCTTCGACCTGCTGTTCCGCGGCATCGAGATCACCAGCGGCGGGCAGCGCATCCACGACCACGCCATGCTGATGGACTCCATCACGTCGTACAAACTGAACCCCGCGAGCCTGGAAGGCTACACCGAGGTCTTCAAGTACGGCATGCCGCCCCACGGGGGCTTCGCGATCGGTGCCGAGCGCCTCACGGCGAAGCTGCTGGGCATCAGCAATGTGCGCTACGCCCGCGCGTTCCCCCGCGACCGGCACCGCCTCACGCCCTGAGCGGCGCGGTATGAAGCGCGGGGCAGGGTGGCCGGCGTGGCCCCCTGCCCCGCGTGGCATTCCGCCCGGGTCTGGCAGAATCCCGGGATGGAAGCGTTCGCGCAGTTCACGGTGGAAGGTCAGCGGGTGTACGGCATGCTGCACGTGCCCGACGGAGACGTGCCCGCGCAGGGCTGGCCCAGCGTGGTCATGCTGCACGGCTTCACCGGGCACCGCATGGAAGGCCACCGCAACTTCGTGCTCCTGTCCCGCCTGCTGGCAGCGCGGGGCGTGGCGAGCCTGCGCTTCGATTTCCGGGGCAGCGGGGAAAGCCAGGGCGACTTCAGCGAGATGACTGTGTCCCGCGAGGTGCAGGACGTGGTGGCCGCCTTCGAGTACGCGCGCCGCCAGCCGGGTCTGGACCCGCAGCGCGTGATGCTGCTGGGCTTCAGCCTGGGCGGGCTGGTCGCGGCCCTGAGCGCCGGGGAGGCTCGCCCGCACCGGCTGGCTCTGTGGGCGCCCGCGCTGCCGGACCTGTGGCTGCCCATGCTGCGCGGCGGGGCGTTCCCGCCCACGGTCACCGACTACGGCGGCTGGCCGGTGGGGCGGGCCTTCCTGCAGGAGGTGGTGCGCCTGCGGCCCCTGGACGCCGCCGCCGCGTGGGGTGGCCCGGCGCACGTGTTCCACGGGGACGCGGACACGGTCTGCCCGCCCGCGTGGGGCGTGCGCTACGCCCAGGCGCTGAACTGCGACGCCACCGCGATCCCCGGTGCGGGCCACACCTTCGACTCGCTGGAGCACGTGGAGACGCTGCACCGCGTCACCGCCCGCTTCCTGACCGGGCAGGGCTGAGCGTTACAGGCTCAGGAGGACGCCCAGCACGGCCGCGCCCAGCACCACCACGGCCGAGTTGACCTTCGCGTACCACAGCAGCCCGAACGCCACGGCCGTGATCAGCAGGTCCGTCCACCCGTGCAGGCTGGTGCGGGCCAGCACCAGGGTGCTGGCGAGCATCACGCCCGCCCCGAAGGGCAGCAGGGCGCTGCGCAGGGCGTTCACCCAGGTGTTCGCGCGGTGCCGGTCCCACAGCCGCGCCACCCCGGCACTCAGGGCCGAGGTGGGCACGTAGAAGGCGGCCGTGGCGATCAGGGCGCCGCCCAGGCCCTGGATGGCGTACCCGTAGTGCGTGACGGCCAGCAGGTTCGGGCCGGGCATGAGCTGCCCCAGCGCCAGTCCACCCGCCAGGGTGCGCGCGTCGATCCAGCCGCGCAGGGTGACCAGCACTCGCTCCATCTCCGGCAGGTTCGCCGCGCCGAAACTGATCAGCCCGATCCGGATGAACTCCCACGCGAGCTGAAGGGGAGCGGCCTCAGGCATCCGGCACCCCCGCTGCGCCCGCCCCGGAGGCCGCGCGGGGGCGGTGAATCAGCAGGCCCACACCCACAGCCGCCAGCAGGACCGGCAGCAGGTCCAGCCGCAGCACACCCAGCGCCAGGAACGTCAGCGCGGCCACCACCACGCCCCCGCGCACGTTCACGCCCACCCGCAGCACTGGCAGCGCGGCCGTGAGCATCACCGCGACCGCCGCGCACGCCGCGCCGCGCAGTGCGCCCTGCACCCAGCCGGGCAGCGCCGTGCCCTGCCCCACCGTGACGGCCGAGACCGCCAGCATCACGATCAGGCCGGGCAGCAGAATCCCGCCCACCGCGCACACGGCGCCGGCCACGCCGCCCAGCCGCATCCCGAGGACCGCAGCGAGGTTCACGGCGTTCGGGCCGGGGGTCAGGGACGCCAGGGTGAAGGTCTCGGCGTAGTCCTCGTCGGTGATCCAGCCCCGGTCGCCCAGCAGCCGGCGGGTGTGGGCGGGCAGGCCGCCGCCGATCCCGGACAGGGCGACCTGCACGAAGGCCACGAACAGCCCCCCGGGCGTGGGAGTGGGGCTTGGGCGCGTCATGCCCTGAGCTTAGGCGCGGCCGGTGGCCGCAGGCAGGACTGCTTGGGGGACACGGTAAACAGGTGAGCCGGTCACCGCCCGGGAGTGCCTACGCTGGCCCCATGGCGAACCACAAGTGGCACCCGTTCAGGCCCCCCCAGCCCGGGCGCGGGCCGCGCCTCTTCCCGCTGGCGGGTTCCCGGGAGGGCCGATGCCGGACCACCTGACCTTCATGCGCTCCATCACGACCGTGCACCTCCGACCGGGCGACGACGCGGTGACGGGCGAGGCCTTCTGGCGCGAACTGCTGCCCACCTGGACATTCCTGCCCGTCCGGGACGCCCACGGGGAGTACACCCCCCGGATGCGGGACGTGATCGGGCGCCTCAACCCCACCGCGCTGGAAAAGGTCCTGGACGGGCAGGTGATGCTGCTGGAGGACGTGGACCGGCCCGCACCGAACGAGTGCCTGCTGAGCGTGAACGCCGCGCGGCACGAGGTGAGCGTGCGCATCTTTGGCCGGTACCTGACGGACATCCAGAGCACCAGCGAGTGGTTCCTGCACCGCCTGCTGGACGCCCAGCAGCACTTTCTCCTGACTCCGCACACGAGGTGCTTCATCGCCCTGGACATTGATGGGCGCCGCACGGACCTCACGACCGGCCGGGTGATTCCGCTGCGGCACAAGCTGTGGCAGGGCTTTTACCGGGAGCACCTGTACAACGTGAACATCACCGCGGCCGTGGTGCTCCTCACGCTGGCGGTGGTGCTGCTCGTCACGCCGGACGGCACGCACACGCCGCTGGGCAAGGCCTACGGCATCTGCGAGCGGGTGCTGTCCGCCGCCCTAATGAACGTGTTCCTGCTGGTGGGCGCCTTCTATACGTACCGTCGGGGGCGCCGCGTGGTGGAATGGGAAAAACCCTGACGGCCGTTACGTCAAGTGGCCTAGGCAGGGGCGGGCATTCCGCCCGTGGCGTACCCTGGGGACACTATGACCAGCGACCACGCGGGCCACGCCGTGCATGTGCAGGGCCTCATCAAGCAGTACGCCGTCCACGAGAAGGAACCCGGCTTCATGGGCAGCCTGCGGGCCTTCGTGAACCGCCGCACCCGGATGGTGGACGCCGTCAAGGGCGTGTCCTTCGATCTCGCGCCCGGCGAGGTGGTGGGCTTCCTCGGGCCGAACGGGGCAGGGAAGACCACCACCCTGAAGATGCTCTCCGGGCTGCTGCACCCCACCGGCGGCACCGCCGTCGTCGCCGGGCACGAACCCCGGCGCCGGGAGGCCGCCTTCCTGAAGCAGATCACGCTGGTCATGGGGCAGAAACAGCAGCTGATCTGGGACCTGCCCGCCCTGGATTCCTTCCTGGTCAATCAGGCCATCTACGAGATTCCCGACGACCAGTACCGGGCCACCATGCGCGAGTTCACGGAGGTGCTGTCCCTGGACGGCATCCTGAAAAAGCAGGTGCGCAAGCTCTCGCTGGGCGAGCGCATGAAGTGCGAACTGGCCGCCGCGCTGCTGCACCGCCCCAAGATCCTGTTCCTGGACGAACCCACCATCGGGCTGGACGTGAACATGCAGCAGGCCGTGCGGGACTTCGTACGCGAGTACAACCGCCGCTACGGCGCCACCGTGATCCTCACCAGTCACTACATGGCGGACGTGACCGCCCTCGCCAACCGCGTGCTCGTCATCGACCGGGGCGACCTCGTGTTCGACGGGGACCTGCGCCACCTCGCCGGGCAGAGCAGCGGCGGCAAGACCGTCAAACTCCAGCTGCGCCGCCCCGCCGACACCGCGCAGCTCGCCCGCTACGGCACCGTCATCCACAACGAGGGCCTCAGCGTGGAACTCGGCGTGCCGCGCGCCGAGGTCAGCACCCGGGCCGCGCGGCTCCTGGCGGACCTGGACGTCGCCGACTTGACCGTGGAGGACCCGCCCATCGAGAGGGTCATGGCCGAACTGTTCGGGAAGAAGGACGCCGCGCCCCAGCCGCCGCAGGAGGTCCCAGCGTGAGCGCGCAGCCCCTGTGGCGCAAGTTCCGGGTGCTGTTCGCCACGCAGTTCGCCAGCATGGCCGAGTACCGCGCCGAGATCATCATCTGGATGTTCTCCGGCACGCTGTCGCTGGTCATGATGCTGGTGTGGATGGCGCAGGCCGACGCCGCCCCGGGCGGGCAGGTGCGCGGGTACAGCCCCGAGGAGTTCGCCGGGTACTTCCTGAGCATCTGGGTGGTCTCGCAGCTGATGGTCGTGTGGGTGTCCTGGGAGATCGACTACGCCATCCGCCAGGGCCAGCTCTCCCCGCAGCTGCTGCGGCCCCTGGATCCCATCTGGCCGCACTTCATCGGGCACGTCACCGAACGCTTCGTGCGCGCGCTGCCCATGTTCGCCCTGGTGTTCGTGTTCACCCTGCTCACCGGTGCCAAATTCACCACCCAGTGGTGGGCGTACCCGGCCGCCTTCGGGCTGGTCACGCTGGGCTTCACCGCCCGCTTCCTGTGGGAGTACACGCTGGGCCTGCTGGCCTTCTGGACCGAGAACACCACCAGCTTCCAGGAGGTCGTGTGGCTGATCTACGCCGCGCTGGGCGGCATGCTCGCGCCCCTGACCTTCCTGCCGGACTGGGCGCAGACCATCGCCCGCTGGACGCCTTTCCCGTACATGCTGGGCCTTCCCGCGCAGCTCCTGACCGGCAAGGCCACGCCTGACCAGGCGCTGCACGGCGCCGCCATCCTCGCCGGGTGGCTGGTGCTGTTCTGGTTCGTGCGCCTGTGGGTGTGGCGGCGCGGCCTGGGCCGCTACGGCGCGGTGGGCGCGTGAGGGGGCTGCGGCGCGCCCTGCGCCTGATGCGGGTGTTCATCGGCGCGACCATCAGCGCGCAGCTGGAGTACCGCGCGAACTTCCTGGGCGCCCTGATGGGCACCCTGGTTGCCACCGGCACCTCCCTGTTCGCGCTGGGCCTGGTGCTGGGACAGCCCGGCACCACCGGCGTGGGCGGCTGGACGCTGCGCGAGGCGCTGCTCGTCACCGCCTTCTACCTGCTCACCAGCGGATTCATCGCCGTGTTCATCCGCCCGAACATGAGCAAGATCGCCGAGGCGGTCCGTACCGGCAACATGGACTTCACGCTGCTCAAACCCATCGACGCGCAGCTGAACGTCAGCACCCGCAACGTGGACATCCTCCGCTTCCCCGACCTGCTGATCGGCGCCGGCCTGATGGTCTACGCGGCGTCCGGCCTGACCATCACAGCCAGCGGCGTGCTGGGCGGCACGCTGCTGTACCTGTCGTCCCTGGTGATCGTGTACTGCATCTGGCTGGCCCTCAGCACCACCGCCTTCTGGTTCGTGAAAACCCAGAACGCCACGGAACTCTTCCAGGGCGTGTTCAGCGCCGCCCGCTTCCCGTCCACCGCCTTTCCCGCCCCGGTGCGCGCCTTCCTGACCGTCGTGGTGCCGATTGCGTTCATCACCACCGTGCCCGCCCAGGCACTGCTGGGCCGCCTCACCCTGACCCAGGCGCTCGCGTCCCCGCTGGTCGCCGCGGCCCTGTTCGCCGCGACCCGCTGGTTCTGGCTGAAGGCCGTCGGCAGCTACACCAGCGCCAGCAGCTGACAGGCGCCGTCAACCCTGTGGCTGGCTGCTTCGCCGGGCGTCGTCGCACGGGAGCATGGCGCTCCCGCGCCGCATCCCGAACCACCTGGAGAGCAGCACGTGGTCGTCGTCACAGACCGTGCCGATCATGGAGAGGCCCTCCAGCTGCGCGAGCGGACGGGTCATCTGCGCCGGCGCGACACCCCGGCCGGACATCCAACCGCGGAATCTACACGCTCAGCCCGCCGTCACTGACTGCATACACGAGGCCCACCACCTGCCCGTCCTCCATCGCCACAGCGACGTGAGACGCACCATGCGGCTGGCGCACGAACGTCTCCGGCCGGCATTCGAAAAAGCTGCCAGCGTCGGCGGGGTTGTTCCATTCCTTTCCGTCTCGCCAGTGTCCCTCAAGGGGAACCCGGGGCATCCGACAATCGCGGGCGGCCCGCGCGGGATAGCTTCTGGGTATGACCGCCCCCGCGCCCCTGCTGTTCACCCCCCTGACCCTGCGCAACCTCACGCTGCCCAACCGCATCGTGCTGTCGCCCATGTGCATGTACTCCTCGCAAAACGGCCTCGCCAACGACTTTCACCTCGTTCACCTGGGTCAGTACGCCCTGAGCGGCACTGGCCTGATTCTCGCGGAGGCCACCGCCGTCTCCCCGGAGGGCCGCATCAGCCCCGAGGACCTGGGCCTCTGGGACGATGCGCACACCCTGCCATTGGGGCGCATCGCGGACTTCGTGCACGCCTACGGCGGGCGGCTGGGCGTGCAGCTCGCGCACGCCGGGCGCAAGGCCAGCACCTACGCCCCGGGCCGCGGCCGCGGGGCGGTGCCGCCCGAGCGTGGCGGCTGGACGGTCATCGGGCCAGATGGGAACGCCTTCAGCGACCTGTACCCGCAGCCCCGCGCCATGACCGTGGACGACATTCACCGCGTCACCGCGGACTTCGCGGCCGCCGCCCGGCGGGCCGAGGTGGCGAACCTGGACACCATCGAGATTCACGCCGCGCACGGCTACCTGCTGCACCAGTTCCTGTCCCCGCTCGCCAACTCTCGCGCCGATGACTACGGCGGCGTGTTCGACAACCGCGTCCGGTTCCTGTTGGAGGTCGTGCGGGCCGTGCGGGCGGCCTGGCCGGCCCACAAGCCGCTGTTCGTGCGCGTGAGTGCCACCGACTGGGCCACGGGCGGCTGGGACCTGGAGCAGACGACCGAACTCGCCGCGCGGCTCCGCGACGAGGGCGTGGACGTGCTGGACGTCAGCAGCGGCGGCCTGACCACCGCGCAGCAGCTGCAGGTGGGGCCCGCGTACCAGACGCGCTTCGCGGAGCACATCCGCGCGCACGTGCCCGGCCTGCACGTCATGGCGGTGGGCCTGATCGAGACGCCCGAACTGGCCGAGAGGGTGCTTCAGTCCGGCCAGGCGGACCTGATCGCTCTGGGCCGTCCCCTGCTGGGCGACCCGCACTGGCCGTGGCATGCCGCGCAGCGCCTGGGCGTCACGCCGCACCTCCCGCAGGCGTACCAGCGCGGCACCCGTGTGCAAGACTAAGCTCGTGATTTAACTGTTTGAAGCTGACGTAGGCGGCGTTCTGTACCATCGAGCATGAACGCTGCAGCAAAGGTGGACCGCCTGCAGGCCTTCCG